>Ga0209715_1000008_pt1 | contig 318449 bp, 293 predicted proteins | sample COGITO_mtgs_1205_2_FD_184809 | JGI IMG/M metagenome (GOLD analysis project Ga0209715, IMG submission 184809) | Pelagic marine microbial communities from North Sea - COGITO_mtgs_120503 (SPAdes) (version 2) | ecosystem: Environmental > Aquatic > Marine > Epipelagic ... | reverse complement strand
CAAACGAATCACAGCAGCATCAGAACCACTACCACAGAATTCAGTAGTAATGTTTACAGATACATTGTAAGTAACAGGCTCAGTTGTAGCAGTAAGTGTTACAAAAGACTGCGTAGAAGTTTGATTGTTTACGTTCCAAGTCACAGACTGAGCAGGACCAGCTTCAACAATCGCTTCGTTACCACAAATCGTGTCATCTCCACCAAGAGAGAAAGACGCAGGAGTTACATACTCAACAGCACCGATGTCTGGTGTAGATACACTTCGAACGTTTCCGTCGATGTCATCTGTAAGATTAGAAAGAACAGTACCAGCGTTACCGAGGGTATCGTTACAAGTAGTACATGTCAACCAATCTTCCCAGTTAGGATCAGAAACAACAGAGTGCATATCCTGACCAGAACCAGCTTGGTGATCTTCTAATGAATTGTATGTAGAAGAACCGAAGTAAGTCAACTGACCTGATGTGTTGTAGATGTTGTTGTAATCACTTGTGTTGATTGCAAACGCACCGTTAACATACATAGCGTAACCAGGACCCATGTTTGCGATACTGTTGTTAACCAAGTTCATAGCACCACCTTGATAGATGTATATACCGTAAGAACTATTGTTACCCATTCTCGAGAACGAGTTGTTGTAGATATCAATCAATCCTGACTGCGACATGTACAACGCGTAGTATGCAGTAGAAGAAGTTGCATTTCCTGTAGTGATACAGTTGTTTGAAATCTGGCTTCTTGGGTTGCTTGATCCAACACACGAGTAAAAATATACTGCGTAGTAGTAACCGTTTTGAGCTTCAGCTCCAACATTGTTCTTAGTTACATTGAAGTTGTCGCAGTAGTAGAAGTTACCCAATCCGTAGTATCCGTATCCATACTGGAATGCAGAATCGTTACGAACGCTGTTTCTGTTCACTTCAACACCATCAAAGTAATAGATTAATGAACCGTAGTAAGTCTGGTTCTTAATCTCGTTGTCTTCAATAGTTAAGTTCATCTTCTTGCTAGTTGTACCACCAGAAGTTGAATAGAACCAAGAAGCTCCTCTTTCAAGTCGGTTATTAGTAAGTGTCAAATCATGACCGACTCCTTGCATGTAAAATAGAGACTGAGATGTAGTTGAAGTACCAGTGGCACCCTTTGCCCAACATCCGTCAACTGTTACATGGTCAGAAGAACCAGACATTCTGAAAACGTTTCCAGAACCATTCATCACCTTAAGGTTCTTGAATGTGATCCAATCAGCACCTGCAAAATCGATGGTGTAGTTGTTAGAGTATTCGATAGTAGCTGAATTCCATGCACCTGAAGCGCTTTGGAAAGTTACTGTCGCAGCTTCGCTTACTCCGCTAATATCTCCGAAAGAAACAGACTCATTATAAGTACCTGCAGCAATGTTGAAAATAACATCGTCACAAACTCCCTTAGTTTCAAGTGCATCTCTTGCATCGGCAATAGTTGTGTAATCAGCAGGTATAGCATATGTACCTGACATACCTTCCCATAGCGTCAACGATATAGTATCAGCAAGCGTAGAGCTATCCTGAACACCGTTTGGCATTGTAGTCCAAACCATTAGTTCGTCACCATCATCAAAGTTGATGCTTGTTTCCATAACAACTAGCGTGTCATTAGAAGGAGCAATACTTCCTGTCCATGCAGTTGAAACCGGAGTTCCAGCATTAACAGAGTAGTGAAGTGAACAAGATGTTAACGCAACAAGACCTGGATTAGCAAGCATGATACTTAACGTAGTGTCATTGTCACACAACGGAGCATCTGGAGTAACTAAAGAACCAGGCTGAGCATTGTTCGTAGGAACGCTGAACTCAATTGCTCCTGGATCAGGAGTAGTAGTGCTTCGAGTTTGAAGGTTAATGTCATCTGTGTAACCCAATGCATCACCAATGTTATTGATGGTAGCGCTCTGAGGAGTCAAGTTAGCAGATGAGATGAACGATGGTCCGTCAGCAACACTGTTTGCATCTTGGCTTGCACCACTTTGCCATGTAGATAAGTTGTAAGCAGTAGTTCCTGTGTAACCATTGTAGTTGTATATCTCAGATCCACCGTTTACAGAATACGCGTTGTTATCCATAACCAAAGCGTTTGGATAGATGTAAGCATACACAGTGTAAGGACCAGTTTGGTCAGAAACAACGATGTTGTTCGTAAACTCATTTCCTTGGTAGGAGCTACTAGTAAAATATAAGTATGCAGCTCTAGAATACGCATATGAATTCGAAACACGAATTGTGTTGTGATGCATTTTCGTGTAGTATCCGTAGCTGTTATACAATCCATATTGTGTGTACGAACTATTCGGCGCGTCTACTTGGAAGATGTTGTTATAGATCAATACTGGATTGGCGCTAGTTCCATATGCCTGATAGAAGTATCCAGCATATCCACCGTTAGTTCCGTATGCATTTACATTGTTGTAGGAAAACTCAGATCCATCGTCTGCATAGTAGCACATAATACCGTAAGGATAAGAATATCCACCACCTGTGATCTCATTACCTGTAACCGTAAATTTGGTTCGGTAACCGCTGTAATTGTACAGATACATTCCTCTATAGTAATAGTCGGTCATCACGTTATCCTCAATTACGACGCTACATGTGTTAGTGTAGTTATAGTAATCAGAGTAGTAGTATGTGATGGAGTGGCTACCACCGGTAAACGTGTTGTTCGAAAACACAACGTTGTGAGGCGAGTTAAAGTAACCATAGATGATTGAATACGAAGTCGAAGTAGACGATGTGTTCGCACCTGTAAACGTACAGTTCTCCCAAGTTAAGTTCGTATGCAAACCTCTATACATATAGACGACGGAGCTGTATGTGCTCGAAGTCTTCATGTGCAACCCATCAAACGAAACGTTGTTCAGGTTTGTATTGTACATGTAAAGTGGATACGAAGTATGCTGCCAAAGCACCTCATTGGTGTTTCCAGCATCAGCTTGAAAAGTAACAGTGTTTGTAGTAGATGTTCCAGAAATGGAAGCATTACTCATATAAACCTGTCCGTTGTAGGTACCTTCAATACAGTTGAAAGTAACTGGGCCACTAACACCATTTGATGTAAGCGCAGAGAACGCGGCAGCGAACGTTTGATAGTTCGTTCCACCCGTTGCAGAACCTCCGTTGACAGTATACGTTCCGCTCAATTGAGCAAAACCCACACTAGCCAAAACGGCGGCCGTAATCGTAAGTAAGATTTTCTTCATAAAAGATAATTAATTGATTTGAACTATCAAAAATACAGATTCGTAGATAAATATTTGGCATTCGCCCGTCGTAATGACTCGAGCCTGCTCTTCCACTTGGAACGCTAAGTCGGATTTTGGTTGTTTTTCATACGCAGTTGCTGTGTATATGGATTTACGAATGTTGTTTAATGTGCTGTATGTCAGTGTTTAGTGGCAATATTCTTGCGAATGGTACAATGTGGGTCCGGTTGATTCGATTGCGTTTCTAACAACAAAAAAGGGGCGCCAATGGCGCCCCTTTTAAGAAATATGATTGAATCGTTTTATTGAACGATCAAAGTCTGAACTTCACTTGAAGTCTCGCTTACCATCTTGATCAAATAAGCACCGCTAGCCAATTCAGAAGCATTCACTTCGATGACTTGCTGTCCATTAAATGATTGAGTATAAACAGATCGTCCAGCGTTGTCGATGATTGTAACATCAAGTGTATTGAAATCAGAACCTGCTGCGATGAAGAAATTATCAGTCGCTGGGTTAGGATATACTTCAAACGCCTTAATCTCAAGTTCATCAACTCCGACTGGATCAACAGTGATCTCGATGTTCTTTAAGCTTTCGCCACAACCGTTGTCCACTACTAGGGTAACAGGATATGTGGTTGCTGCACCATTCCAAGGGAAAACATACTGAGGGTTAGCAGCAGACGAAGTGTCGATGCTGTTGAATGTCCATAAGTATGTCGTGTTTGGGCTGGTGTTGGTAGTGTTGGCACTGCTAAATAAGAATGCTGTTCCAGCAGTTCCTACATAATCAATGTCAGCATCTGGCTCACCTAGAACAAGTAGATCGAAATCTGCAGTGGAAACACAACCGTGAATATCTGTTGCAGTAACGCTATAAGCACCACTTGCAGAGAATTCATTCGCAGCTGCAGTTTGAGCAGATCCGCCAGACCAAGCGTAAGAAGAACCATCAGGAATGGTAGCATCTACAGTTAATGGCGCATCGTCTTCACAACCTTCAACATCAGCAAGCTCAACCGCTACTGATTGAGTAACAGAAATTGTAGCTGAACTCTCACATCCATCTTCCATCTTCGTTACCGTGTACATTCCTGGGGCATCAGCATCAACTGTTGCAGTTGTTGCTCCATTGCTCCATGCATATGTTGCAGCTGACCCTCCTCCTGGAGTCAACGTTGCAGTTTCGTCAGCACAAATGTGAGCAGAAGAATCTAGCGTCGCATCAGGAACTAAACGTATAACAACATCGTCGGTAGCGTTGCCACAGAACTCAGTTGAAAGCACAACATTCACAGCGAAGTTAGAAGGCTCGCTGCTCGCAGGATTTAATGTGATTGATGAAGTCGTATATGTTTGAGTTGAACCACCGTTTTCAGAAACACCCCAAGCTACAGATTGAGCCGGTCCAGCTTCCATAAGAAGTTCATTTCCACATAATGTATCATCACCACCAAGGCTGAAGCTGTTTGCATTTACAAACTCCATTGCTCCGATGTCCGGAGTTTGAGGACTTCTTGTATTTCCAGCAATATCGGTTCCCACAGTAGAAAGTGGTGTTCCAGCATCGCTAAGTGTGTCGTTACATGTAACACAGGTAAACAAGTCTTGCCAGTTTGGATCTGTTGAAACAGAGTTTTCATCCTGACCAGTTGCCTCGGACATTGCTTCTACCGTTTGGTAAACGCTATTGCCCCAATATGTAAGCGATCCACCGGTATTGTAATAGTTGTTGTTGTCACTTTCGTTTACAGTGAATCCGCCAACCATATACAAGGCATAACCTGTTCCCATATTCGCGAAACTGTTATTCTTTATGTTGATTGCGCCACCTTGATAGATGTAACCAGCATATGAGTTATTGTTTCCAGATCGAGTAAAGGAGTTGTTATAGATGTCGAGCAAACCTGATTGAGACATATATAAAGCGTAGTAAGCAGTGCTTGAAGTAGTGTTACCCGTCGTGATACAGTTGTTTGCCATTACACTACGTGGGTTACTAGATCCAACACATGAATACATGTACATCGCATAGTACCAGCCATTTCCAGTGGTAGCGCCGCAATAGTTGCTGGTGATATTAAAGTTGTCGCAATAATACCAGTATCCCATACCGTAGTATCCATATCCATACTGGAATGCAGAATCGTTTGTGATTGTATTTCTATTGAATTCGACACCATCAAAGTACCAGATGTAACCACCATAGTAAGTTTGGTCCTTCATTTTGTTGTCTTCAATCGTCAAATTCATCTTCTTGGTAGCTGTGCTTCCAGAGTTTGAATAGAACCAACATGATCCTTTTTCAATACGGTTGTTTGTTAACGAAACGTCACTTCCAGTACCAGGCATGTTAATTACCGACTGATAATTTGTGCTTGTTCCTGTATTACCTTTTAACCAGTTACCATCTAAGGTAATGTGATCAGATTGTCCGGCGATGACAACAACGTTTCCATAATAAGATCCAGTGTTGGTGATTTTAACATCAGCAAATGTGATGTAATCTCCACCGTTGAATTTTACAACATATCCATTTGTTGAATTAGTACCAGCATAAGTAATTACAACGTCGCCTGCTGTTCCACTTGCGCTTTGGAATGTTACCGTAGCGCTGTCGCCAGTTCCTAAGATTTCGTTGAATTCAACCTGCTCATTGTAAGTTCCAGTTGCCAAGTCAAATACAACGTGGCCACACACACCAAAGGAGTGAAGGTCATTCGCTGCATCGTTAATGGTCGCGTAGTCACCTGGAATACCGTATGTTCCAGAAAGACCAGTAGATACAACTGTAGAGTCATGATCGTTCGAGGCCAAACTGTCGTTGTCGTTGTTTGGATCCGTTGTCCAGATATCAATTAAGTCACCGTTAGTGAAGTTCACGTTACCTAAAGTGACAGTATCAGTTCCACCTTGAGGATTTACAGTTCCAGTCCAATAAGTAGATACGGTAGCTGCAGATCCAATTTTGTAGTGAATTGAACAGTTTTGAAGTGTATCATAACCTGCACTTGTTAGCACTGCTATAATGTCTACAGAGTCAAGATCACATGTTGGTAGCGATGGGCTTATTGTAGAAGCTATACCTGCGTCGTTTGCATATGGAGGCAAAATAGTGAACTGAGCCTGAGCTCTGTAACCACCCGTTCCGCCATAACCACTATTTGTTCCGCAAATGGATCCTGAGCTATTGTCCTGATAACGGCTATAAACGTATCCATAATTGTAATCAGCTCTAACACCACCGTTTGGACTTGACCAAGAGCTATTGTCAAAACAAATGTCAATAATGACGTTGTCCGTTCCGTTCCAAGTGTAAGGAGTGGTAAACTCAAACGTTTGCCATCCAACAGATGTAGTAAAAGAGCCTACAGTATACACCTGCGTCAATGTCGCTGTGGAATATGCGCCATTAATGTTTGTAGCTGTAGTAGTTCCAATTTTAATAGTGAAGTTGCCCATTGCCATAGACGCCGTGGAAGACGTATTTAAGGCAAATGCAGATATTGAACCTGCGAAACCACCAGCAGCGATTATCTCGGATGCAGTGTACAAATACTGTGTACGGTCATCCATGTAGAAAGTACCATACGGTGAGTCCACCGTACTCGTCGTCGTATTGCTTCCGTTACCCACAGTAAAAACCTGTGCGTGGGAAACAAGCCCGACTGCCAAGAAAGCGAGGCCTAAAAAGGCGCCCTTGATTAAAGTAAAATTTTTCATAAATAGTTGAAAATTAAGATTAGTTACGAATCTACGAAGAATATTAATTGAACGATAAAGAGCCTCTTTTTTAGGCTGAACATTGTTTATGCATATTTGGATTGCTATAATCCTATGCGAATTTCATGACGTCATTCAGCGTAATACGTTCCTCGCTCATGATCACCAATCGTTCAATCGTATTTCGCAGTTGGCGGATATTTCCTGTCCAATCCACTTTCACGAGTGCATCGATCGCTTTTTGTTCAATTTCCTTTTGGGCTGAACCAGATTCTGTTGCAACAAGATCAAGGAAATACGGCACAAGAAGCTCAATATCGGATGAGCGATCGTTTAAGGATGGAACGTTAATTAGAATAACCGAGAGACGATGAAATAAGTCTTCCCTGAATCTTCCTTCAGCAATCTCTTTTTTGAGATCCTTGTTGGTAGCCGCAATTATTCTTGGTGATACCGAGATTTGTTTTTCACCGCCAACACGTGTTATCTTGTTTTCCTGAAGCGCGCGTAGCACCTTTGCCTGAGCGCTTAGGCTCATGTCTCCAATTTCATCAAGAAACAATGTTCCGCCGGAGGCTAACTCAAATTTACCAAGCCTTTGTTTGATCGCAGATGTAAAAGCACCCTTTTCATGACCAAACAACTCACTTTCAATTAATTCAGAGGGTATTGCGGCGCAATTCACCTCAATAAACGGCGCCTTTGACTTGTTGCTTTTATCATGGATTTGTTTCGCTACAAGTTCCTTACCGGTTCCATTCGGTCCTATTATGAGAACGCGCGCTTCGGTGGGTGCTACTTTTTCGATAATTGCTTTCACCTCCATAATGGGGTCTGAGGTACCAATGATTGGAGAGGCCGATTTTGATGAAACCTTGCGTTTCAGTGTGCGTGTCTCTTTAACTAGTGTTTTGCGATCAAGTGCATTCCGAACCGTTACAAGCAATCGGTTTAGATCAGGTGGTTTGCTGATATAATCGTACGCGCCTTTTTTTAGGGATTCTACAGCTGTTTCGATCGTGCCATGACCTGAAATCATAATTACGGGAACGTCTGGGTTGATGTTCTGCATTTCGGTCAGCACTTCAATTCCATCCATTCCAGGCATCTTAATGTCGCACAGTACGGCGTCATACTCGCCTGACTTAAATTGCTTAATGGCCTGTATGCAATTTTCAGCTTCGTCAACCTTAATCTTCTCGTATTCGAGAATATCCCTGAGCGTGGATCGTATGGGTCTCTCATCATCGACTATTAGTATTCTCGACATATCCTTAATATTTTATCCATTTCATAATTTCACGGAGAGTTGGTTTTTTGCCATACATCAAAATCCCGGTTCGATAAATTTTCGCTGCTATCCATACAACCCCAACAAACGTGATTATGAGTAAAAACATTGATAGCCATACCTGCCAGAGATCTCCCGATTCAATTCCGAAAGCAATGCGCACAATCATAGTTACTGGAGATGTGAAAGGAATGATTGACATCCAAACCGCGATGGGGCTGTTTGGATTGCTGAAAATTATAAAGCTAGCTATGTATGACAGCAATAATGGAAATGTAACCGGCAGAATAAACTGTTGCGTATCGGCATCGTTATCAACGGCAGATCCAACGGCAGCCATGAGGGCACTATAGAGAAGGTATCCTCCTAAGAAGTAGAAGATGAACATTCCGATCATTAGCGGAAAGTTGACCCTTTCAAGCATCTGAAATATGTTATCCTCTTCGCTAAACCTAGCGGTATTTATTGGCGATTGATCGGCGAACTCCCCTTGAAGTTCTTTAGCCATTGAAGCGCCATCCATGATTTGCGAACTTTCATATTGATCATACATAACATATTGAGCGGTGCTGAAAATTACCAAAGAGAGTATTGTCCAGATTAAAAACTGAAATAAGCCGACAGCAGCAACGCCAACAATTTTTCCCATCATCAATTGAAATGGTTTCACCGTCGATATCATTACCTCTACAATACGACTGGTTTTCTCTTCCAATACTCCCCGCATGACCTGTATACTGTACATAAAAATGAACATGTAAATCATTACGCTAAATACTATGCCTACGATCGCAGGTAAATAATTGGTCTGTTCGGATTTACTTGATGCAGGGTCATATTTAAATGCATGCAATTCAAACGGCGTTTTGATCCGTCGATAGTCAGTCTCGCTTATGTCAAACTCCCCAAGAAGATATATTTCACCTTTCAATTGAATGGCTCGTTCAATTTGTCTTTGAACGTTGATCGAAGGTTGCTTTTTAAAATGCAATGCGCCCCGATGTGTTTTGTAATAGTTCTTATATATATGAACTACTGCGGTGTACTGATCTCCTTGAAGTTTAGATAAGCCCTCATCAATCGATATCGGCTGAACATCGAACGAGACCAGTCTATTGTCCTCCAAGTCTTTGAATTGGGGATAATTGTCGTCTATTACGAGAACACGCTGATCCTCAGATTCCTCTTGACTTAGATAGATTGAGACTACTCCAACAGCTCCAATGAGCAATGGGCCAAGAATGCTCATAATTATGAATGAGCGCTTCCGGACTCGAGACACGAACTCTCGTCTAATTATGAGCAGGATTTTATTCACTTGATTCAATTTCGAGTTTCGGCGCGACTAGGTCAATAAAGATGTCATTCATGCTAGGCAACTTCTCACTAAAAGATTTCACTTCGACTGATTGAATCAATGCCCTTAATAATTCGTTTGATTTTACATTGTCAAATCCTTGAATAAGCGCGGTGCTGCGATCGTTGTTGTCTATAATCTCTTTAACCTCAAATTGATGGCCTAGGGCATTCGCGAACGCAATTTTTGATCCTTTGAACTCTACTTCGAATATTGACTTTCTGTATGTCGATTTTACAGAAGAAAGGCTGTCGTTTAACACAAGTTTTCCGCGATTAATTAAACAAACATTCGTGCAGAGTTCTTCAACGCTTGCCATGTTATGTGTAGAGAGAAGGATGGTTTTTCCCTTTTCGTGAAGACCAAGTATTTCCCTTTTTATTTCGTCTGCATTTACCGGGTCGAACCCACTAAAAGGCTCATCTAAAATGAGTAGTTCGGGGTCATTGGCAACGGTGATTACGAATTGCAGCTTTTGCTGCATACCCTTTGATAAACTCTCAATCGGCTTTTCAAGCCAATCGGTCATGCCTAGTCTTTCGAACCATGGCTTCAAGTGATTGACCGACTCACTCTTTGAAAGACCCTTCAGTCGAGTGATGTACATAGCGTGTTCCCAAACTTTCATCTTTCGATAAAGCCCTCTTTCCTCTGGGAGATATCCAATCGATGGTTTTTGCGGCTTACCTTGGAGTATGATTTCACCTGAATCTGGCGCTGTTATGCCTGTTAAGGCTCTGATAAGCGTTGTTTTACCGGCACCATTTGGTCCGAGTAGACCAAAGATTGATCCTCTAGGAATTTCAAAGGTTATTTCATGCAAGACTTTAGATGATCCATATGATTTGGAAACATCATTTACTTGAACAATATTGTCTGAATCTGATAATTCGATTGGGTGCGATTTACGCACAAAAAAAGCGATTAACTGAAGAACTCCTTCATTCTATTGAAAAAGCTTTTATCTGTGGACTGTGGATCAGGAATGAAGTTTTCGGAATCCTTCATTTTCTCTAAAAAAGTTTTCTCTTCCTTACTTAAATGTTGAGGTGTCCAAACATTAATATGAATCAGTATATCTCCTTTTTCATAAGAGTTTAAAACTGGTATGCCTTTTCCCTTAAGCCGTAATGTTTTTCCAGATTGGGTGCCTGGCGCGATTTTAATCTTGGCTTTTCCTCCAAGCGTTGGAACCTCCTTGGACGTGCCTAATGTTGCATCCGCAAAATTCAGGTGCAGATCGTGGTGAAGATTTGCGCCATCCCGCACAAATTGTTCGTGCCCAGCTTCTTCAATAAGAACGAGTAGGTCGCCAGAAGGTCCGCCCATAGGTCCGTCATTGCCTTTGCCGCGTACACTGAGTTGCATTCCCTCTTCCACGCCGGCAGGTATCTCAACTGTTATGACTGTCTCTTGACGTTCGAGACCATCGGGCATTACTCCAGCCTTTGATTTTGAAATAACCTTTCCTGTTCCTGAACAGGTGTTACAGGCGCTTGCCGTTTGCATTTGCCCCAAAAATGTTTGAGTAACTCTCATCACCCGACCTGATCCGCCGCACGTTCCGCATGATTTGTATTCAATGCCTTCAGCTTGAACAAGCTTGTTAACCTTCAGTTTCTTTTCGACGCCATTAGCTATTTCCTCTAGTGTAAGCTTAACCCGCACCCGAAGATTTGATCCTCGACGAACGGATGCTCCTCTAGAACCGCCACCGCCACCGCCAAAATTGAATGCGCCGCCAAAAATGTCTCCAAAGTTTTCGAATATGTCTTCCATATTCATTCCTTGACCGCTGAATCCACCAGAATTGCCCATTCCGGCATGCCCGAATCGGTCGTATTTGGCTTTCTTTTCAGCGTTGCTCAGAACCTCGTATGCTTCTGCTGCATCCTTAAACTTGTCTTCGGCGGAAGAATCGCCAGGATTCTTGTCAGGGTGGAATTTTATTGCGAGCTTTCGATACGCCTTCTTAATCTCATCAGCACCAGCGTTTTTCTCAACACCCAATACCTCATAGTAATCTCTTTTTGACATATTCTTAGCTTCCGACGACAACCTTTGGGTGCCTGATTATTTTTTCATTTAATGAATAACCCTTCTCGATTTCATCGATAATAAGGCCCTTTTTCTTTGCCTCTTCAACAGGTACTTGTGCTATGGCTTCATGGATTTCTGCGTCAAACATTTCACCTTTTGATTCGATGGATTTCAGCCCCTTTGTCTCAAGAGTCTTGACCATCTTTTGATACAACAAATGAAACCCTTCTTTAACCACCGTGATGTCGTCAATAGAGCTGTTGGAGTCAATGGCTCTTTGGAAATCATCTAGAATAGGAATAATGTCCTTAATAAGGTCGGATGACGCAGTGCTAATAAGCTCAATGCGCTCCTTGGCATTTCGTCTTCTGAAATTTTCAAACTCCGCGTAAAGCCTTAAGTATTTATTCTTTTCATCCTCAAGTTGACCAGCTAGTTTTTCCTCAGGCGATAACTCAATCTGCTCCTCCACTGGATCAGGCGCTTCGCTTGTAGCTGTCTCTTGCTTAAGTTGATCCTCGTTTAATTCAATATCTGGCTTCTCGTCCTGCACGTTTTGATCTTTCTTACTCATTGAAAATAATTATGCAACCCACATGGCAAAATCATTGCCAAGGGGAAATAAAGGACAATTTGTCATAATTATTTGCGAAGCCTTAAAGGAGGTGTCAGTTCAGGCTTTTGATGTGCTTGTCAAGCTCCATGTCGATCATTTTGCCTCGAAGATTCTTGGCGACCACTATTCCGTTTTCATCAACAAGAAAGCTGCTAGGAATAGCTCCAACTCCGTACATTTTTGCAGCCTCGGATTTCCATTTTTTTAAGTCACTTGCGTGATACTTCCAGGATAGGTTGTCTTTTTTAATAGCTCCTTTCCAAGCCTGTAAATTGGCATCCAAGGAAACACTAAAAACCTCAAACCCTTTCGCGTTATTGAACTTCGCTTGGCTGTATTTTTCATACGCCCGAACTACGTTTGGATTTTCTCTGCGACATGGTCCGCACCAAGAAGCCCAAAAATCGATAAGAACAAGCTTCCCCTTAAGTGAGCTTAATTTGATGACCTTTCCATCGGGATTTTCCATGGCAATTTCAGGTGCTGCGTCGCCAATATTTATTGGAGGCGATAAGGGCGTCATTTCGTTTGAATTCAATGCAGCCGAACCTAAAGCCAGCAAGAGTATAGTTAGGATTGTGGTAATTCTCATCTTTTTTGATTTAGCTCTCGCTTCTTACAATGTTCGCGCCAATGGCATTAAGTCGAGTGTCTATGTTCTGATAACCGCGATCAATCTGTTCAATATTTCTGATCACACTAGTTCCGGATGCGGACATGGCCGCAATTAATAAGGAGACACCCGCCCGAATATCTGGTGATGTCATTTGTATGCCTCTTAGATCTGAGTTCCTTCCTAGTCCAATTATGGTCGCTCTATGCGGGTCGCAAAGTATGATTTGGGCCCCCATATCAATAAGCTTGTCGACAAAAAACAACCTACTCTCAAACATCTTTTGGTGAATAAGGACGCTCCCCTTGGCTTGAGTAGCCACTACCAAAATTATGCTCAATAAGTCAGGCGTAAAGCCTGGCCATGGCGCGTCGGCGATGGTTAAAATCGAGCCATCAATAAATGTTTCAACTTCATAAGAATCTTGAGCCGGAATGAAAAGATCATCGCCCCTCAATTCCATTTTAATTCCGAGCCGTTTAAACACGTCAGGGATCATACCGAGGTGCTCATAACCAACGTCTTTAAGCAGGATTTCACTTTGGGTCATTGCGGCAAGGCCGATGAAACTCCCCACTTCTATCATGTCAGGAAGGATTCTGTGATGACAACCACCAAGGTCCTTAACTCCCTCAATTGTGAGCCTATTAGAGCCAACTCCAGTGATATTGGCCCCCATTCGATTCAGCATTTTGCACAGCTGTTGCAAATATGGTTCGCACGCTGCATTATAAATGGTCGTAACTCCTTCTGCTAAAACCGCTGCCATTACAACATTTGCTGTTCCCGTTACAGAGGCTTCGTCGAGCAGAATGTATGTGCCTTTGAGCTTTTTGGCCTCTGCTCTATAAAAGGAAGATTTTGAATCAAAGATGAATTTGGCTCCAAGCTTTTCGAAGCCAATAAAATGTGTGTCGAGCCTTCGGCGTCCAATTTTATCACCACCTGGTTTTGGAATGTAGCCCTTTCCGAATCGTGCGAGCAAAGGCCCTACAATCATTATTGACCCTCGCAGGCTCGCGCCCTTTCGAGCAAAGTCGAGCGAGTTTAAATAATCAATATCGATTTCGTTGGCTTCAAATATGTAATGTCCTATACCTTTTTTCTGAATTTTTACACCAAGGGATCCAAGTAAATCAATGAGTTTTAAGACATCGACTATCTCAGGTAAATTTTCAATTTCAACCTTTTCTGGAGTTAAAAGGGTCGCACAAAGTATTTGTAGCGCTTCGTTTTTAGCTCCTTGAGGAACTAGCGTCCCTTTTAGTTTTCTCCCACCTTCAATTTGAAATGATCCCATCTATCTATTTTTTCCATTTGCGTTTTCCTCGACCCTTACCCTGATTTCTATTTGTCCTCTTGATTGGATTCGAAGCGACTATGTCATTGGTGTGAACAAATTTAAATTCTGGGCTCAGCTTTAACTTCCCATCCGACATGGACGTTAACTGATCTACTATCATGTCTTCGTTCACCGAATCGCGGTTAAAGTTGAGATAGCTGCGCTTCATCAGATTTGCAATCTGCTGAATGAGCTCCTGTTGCTCCTCAGGGTTCTCAATTTTGACAGCAGCCTCGATTAGAGCTTCGATGATTTTGCCGTAGTGCTTAAACTTAAATTTTTGATCGGGGTAATCAACTTTTTCAGCTATGATATCATTCTTAGGCTCAGGTTTGGGAAATGGGCTATCCACATCCAATTCATAGTTGCTGATAATAAAAAGATCTTCCCAAAGCTTTTGCTGAAGCTCGTCAGAGCCCTTATAAGATGGGTTAAGCTGTGTCATGATCAAAACGATAGTCTCAGCAGCTTCATTGCGTTTCGTTCGATCTTCTATGGTCAGCGCATGCTTCACCATGTCTTGTACATGGCGACCATATTCGGCTAGTATAAGAGATTCCTTTTGAGTAGCGTAATCCATTGAATTCTTTTGGTAATTGTTATTCGATTAATTGGAGTTTGGCAAATTTCAACAATAGTTGCTTCTTACCAATACCCTTAAAACTAACGGTGGCTTTCTTGTTTGGAAAATCACCCTCCAAACCTACGATTTCTCCACTACCAAATCTTTCATGCGCGACTTTTGTTCCTACAATGAGCTTAGACATCTGATCCTTGGTGAGGGTCGACCCTGCTGACTCAGCCTTGACTAATTTGCGTTTTATTACACGGTCCTCTAGCTTGTAACTTTTCGATGCCAGTTCTCTTTTACTGGATGATTTTAATGCTGGAGAATCTATGAGGTTTTCGGGAATCTCGCCGATAAATCTGCTAGGCTCGCAGTAATTCATATTTCCATATCGAAATCTAGTGGCTGCAAATGAAAGCGTGGCCCGTTTTTCTGCGCGAGTTACCGCAACATAGAATAGTCTACGTTCCTCTTCCAAATCCTGCCTTGTAGACATGCTCATTTGGCTCGGAAACAGTTCTTCCTCCAAACCAGCGATAAAGACATATGGAAACTCAAGCCCTTTGGCTGAATGAATAGTCATCATCGAAACCTTTGGTTGCTCATCGTCTTTGCTGTCTTTTGCGTCAACATCAGTTAACAATGCCACATCTTCCAGGAACTTACCAAGCGAGCGCGGATTGTTAACCTCTAGCTCCTCCTCTTCAACTTCAATTTCTGTGAACTCTTTCATTCCGCTAAGCAGTTCCTGAATGTTCTCATATCTACTAACGCCCTCTGGCGATTTATCTACGTAGAATTCACGTAACATTCCTGTTGTAGAAGCAATGTGATTTCCAAGGTCGTAGGCATTGGTAGTCTCTGCCATAACCTGAAAGCTTTGAATTAGGTTGCAAAACTCACTAATCTTTTTGGCGGTTCCTGCGTTGATAGGGAGGTGTGCGCCCTTTAGGTTCATGATCAGTTGCCATGGAGAAACCCCTTCTTCACTTGCGGCAATTGTGATTTTATCTTTTGTCGTTTGTCCAATTCCCCGAGCTGGGTAATTTAATATTCGTTTAAATGCCTCTTCATCATTTGGGTTGACGCACATTTTAAAATAGGCGAGAAGGTCTTTTATTTCTTTACGCTGATAAAAGCTTAATCCACCATATATCCTGTAATGAATGTTTTTTCGCCTCAGCGCCTCCTCGATAGCACGTGACTGAGCGTTTGTTCTATATAGAATAGCAAATGAGTCCTCCGTCAGATTCTTGTTATCCTTTGTTTCTAAAATCTCATTTGCGATAAAGTTTCCTTCCTCGGTTTCACTTAGACATTTGATCAATTTTATTTTATCACCTGAGTCGTTGCTTGTCCAAACGTTCTTCTTTAGTTGATCTTGGTTTTTTAAGATGATCTGATTCGCAGCCTCCACTATCATTTTTGTAGAACGATAGTTTTGTTCAAGTTTAAAGACACTGGCATCAGGGTAAATACTCTGAAACTGCAGAATGTTTTGGATGTTAGCGCCCCTAAAAGCATATATACTCTGGGCGTCATCTCCAACAACACAGATGTTTTCATGCCTAGCTGCGAGCATTTTTAAAATGTTGCTTTGAGAGTAGTTGGTGTCCTGAAACTCATCTACTAATATGTAACGAAACTTGTTTTGGTATTTTAATAAGACATCCGCATGTTGCTTTAGCAAAATGTTTGTTTTGAATAGGAGGTCGTCAAAGTCCATGGCACCTGCCCTGAAGCATCGGTTTTCATAGATCCCGTATATTTTTCCAAGTAGCGGTTTTTTGGCCTGCAGATCGTCATTATATATAGTGGTGTCTTTTTGATATTCTAAAGCGCTCACCAAGCCATTTTTTGCGGCACTAATTCTTCGCTGAATTAAATTCGGTTTGTAGACCTTATCGTCGAGCTTGAGTTCTTTGATAATAGTCTTGAGCAAACTCTTTGAGTCATCCATGTCATATATGGTGAAATTGGAAGGGTATCCGATTTTGTCAGCTTCAAATCGAAGAATCTTGGCAAAGATGGAGTGGAAGGTTCCCATCCATAAACTGCGAGCGAGGGATTCACCAACGATGGTTCCAATTCGCTTCTTCATCTCCCGTGCGGCTTTATTTGTAAAAGTCAGCGAGAGAATGTTGAATGGGTCAACCCCCTTATCAATTAGATGTGCAACACGATAAGTAAGTACACGTGTCTTACCAGACCCAGCTCCTGCCAACACCATTATGGGGCCATCTGATTTTTCAACAGCTTTGCGCTGCACTTCATTTAACTCTTCGAGGTATGACATTTTATTTATTCTGAGGGTCAAAAATATCTTTCGCAGCTTCTGAAGGATTCATTCAATGGTTCTCAGTTATCAACATTCTCCAATTTCCTGAGATTTTTTTCATCAGGAAAGGCCCACTGACCATACGATAAAGGATGAATTTTGCTTTTTAGAAAAAAATTAATGAACCCCCCATTGTGTAAGAAATTTAATCGTGTACTTTTGCGCCCCCGTTTTAGTGGGGAAATATTGTCTAGACGTAATAAATCATAGGTAAAACAAGCAATGCCAACGATATCACAACTTGTTAGAAAAGGTCGGAAAAGTATGACGAAAACCAGCAAATCTGCTGCTTTAGCCTCATGCCCTCAACGACGCGGCGTATGTGTACGAGTGTACACCACTACTCCGAAGAAGCCAAACTCAGCAATGAGAAAAGTGGCTCGTGTTCGATTAACCAATCAGAACGAAGTAAACGCATACATTCCTGGTGAAGGTCACAACTTACAAGAGCACTCGATTGTTCTGGTACGTGGAGGAAGGGTGAAAGACTTGCCTGGAGTTCGTTATCATATTGTACGTGGCGCACTTGACACAGCAGGTGTTGATGGGCGAAGACAACGCCGTTCTAAATACGGTGCTAAAAGACCAAAGAAATAATTAGCGGAGATGAGAAAAGGAAGAGCTAAAGACAGGATAACACTACCAGATCCTCGATACGGAGAAATTTTGGTTACGAAGTTTGTAAACAACCTAATGCTAGACGGAAAGAAAAGCATTGCCTATAAAATATTCTATGAAGCTATGGACATCGTTGAGGCGAAGACCGAAGAAAGCGGAGTTGATGTTTGGAGAAAAGGCCTTGAGAATGTAACACCTCAGGTTGAAGTTAAAAGCCGACGAGTTGGTGGGTCTACATTTCAAATTCCTCAGGAAATTCGGGCGAGTCGAAAAGTGAGTCAAGGAATGAAATGGTTAATCATGTATTCTGCCAAGAGAAACGGTAAGAGCATGGGGCAGAAACTGGCCGAAGAAATTATTGCAGCCTCTAAAGAAGAAGGCGCTGCTTACAAGAAAAAAGAAGATACACACAGAATGGCAGAGGCGAATAAGGCTTTTGCGCATTTCCGCTTCTAATAGCGCATAGAGTAATGGCAAATAGAGATTTAAAATACACACGTAATATTGGTATTGCTGCGCATATTGATGCAGGCAAGACAACCACTACTGAGCGTATTCTTTACTACGGTGGAGTAAGTCACAAGATTGGAGAAGTTCATGACGGTGCTGCAACGATGGACTGGATGGCTCAAGAGCAGGAAAGAGGTATTACAATTACTTCTGCTGCGACTACCTTGAACTGGAATTACAGAGATCAGGATTATCACGTTAATATTATTGATACTCCGGGTCACGTTGATTTCACCGTTGAGGTGAATCGATCGCTTCGAGTGTTGGATGGTTTGGTCTTTTTGTTTAGCGCAGTCGATGGAGTTGAACCACAGTCTGAAACGAACTGGAGATTAGCGAATAATTACAATGTTCCAAGAATTGGCTTTGTCAATAAAATGGACCGTCAGGGTGCTGATTTCCTTAATGTATGTAAGCAAGTACGAGAAATGCTCGGCAGCCACGCATTGCCACTCCAGTTGAATATTGGAGCTGAAGAAGGATTTAAGGGAGTGGTCGACTTGATCAATTTCCGTGGAATTACCTGGAATGAAGAGGATATGGGAATGACTTTCCAAGAAATCGAAATTCCGGCTGACATTATTGATGAAGCTCGAGAACTTAGAGGTGAATTGTTGGAGGCTGTTGCCGAATTCGATGACACTTTAATGGAGAAGTACTTTGAGGATGAAAACTCTCTGACTGAGCGTGAAATTCTTGATGCACTTAGAGAAGCTACTATAGCTGGTAAGGTTGTGCCAATGATGTGTGGTTCTGCCTTTAAGAACAAAGGGGTGCAGGCAATGCTTGATATGGTGATGGAGATTCTTCCTTCGCCTATGGATACTGAAGCAATCATTGGGATGAACCCAAAGACAGACGCAGAAGAGTCGCGAAAGCCATCTTCAAGCGAGCCTTTTGCGGCATTAGCATTTAAGATTGCTACTGACCCATTTGTAGGTCGTTTATGTTTCACTCGATCCTATTCAGGAACCCTAAACGCTGGATCATATGTTTTGAATTCTCGATCAGGGAACAAGGAACGTATTTCTCGAATCTTTCAGATGCACGCAAATAAGCAAAATCAGATTCCTGAATTGCATTGCGGAGATATTGCAGCATTAGTTGGATTTAAGGATATTAAAACAGGAGATACACTGTGTGATGAGAAGCATCCAATCGTGTTAGAATCGATGGATTTCCCAGATCCTGTTATTGGAGTGGCTATCGAACCAAAAACGCAGGCGGATGTAGATAAGATGGGAATGGCATTAGCTAAACTGTCTGAAGAAGATCCAACGCTTACAATTTTTACCGACGAAGAAACTGGGCAAACAGTATTGAGCGGTATGGGTGAGCTACACTTGGATATCATCATTGACCGTATGAAACGAGAGTTTAAGGTTGAGATTGATCAAGGTGCTCCTCAAGTTAACTATAAGGAATCGATTACTGGATCAACCCAGCATAGAGAGGTTTATAAGAAGCAAACTGGTGGTAGAGGTAAGTTCGCCGATATCATCATTCGAATTGAGCCAGGGGATGCAGAAAACCCAGGATTGATATTTGAGAACGCAGTCAAGGGAGGAAATGTTCCTAGAGAATTTGTCCCATCTGTCGAGAAAGGATTCAAAGAGGCTATGAAAAATGGTGTGCTTGCAGGTTACGTTGTGGATAATCTCAAAGTGACCCTGCTTGATGGTTCCTTCCACGCAGTTGACTCGGATCAATTATCATTTGAATTGGCGGCCAAGCTTGCCTTTAGAACAGCATTACCATTGTGTAATCCTGTAATTCTAGAGCCAATAATGAAATTAGAAGTTGTTACACCCGAACAAAACATGGGAGATGTAGTCGGTGACCTGAACCGTAGACGAGGAGTTGTCGAGGGAATGGATGATCGAGCAGGATCTAAAGTGGTTAAAGCGAAGGTTCCATTATCTGAAATGTTTGGATATGTGACTCAACTTCGAACCATTACTTCAGGAAGAGCAACGTCTTCAATGGAATTCTCGCATTATGACGAGTGTCCAAAGAATATTGCTAAAGAAGTAATTGATACTGTAAAAGGTAGATTAGAAAAAGCTTAATAAAGAAGAGAATAAACAGAAAAAATGGCGCAACGAATCAGAATAAAGCTGAAGTCCTACGACCACAATTTGGTAGATAAATCTGCTGAAAAGATTGTAAAAACGGTTAAAACAACCGGAGCTGTCGTAAGTGGACCGATTCCTCTGCCCACACAGAAGCAGATTTACACGGTGCTACGTTCACCACACGTAAATAAGAAAGCTCGTGAGCAGTTCCAATTATCGAGTTATAAGCGTCTTATGGACATTTATAGTAGCTCATCTAAAACAATTGACGCACTTATGGGCCTTGAGCTTCCAAGTGGTGTTGATGTTGAAATTAAAGTCTAACCCAATTAATCAAAGAAAAGATGTTAGGAATAATTGGAAAAAAAGTTGGTATGACGAGTGTCTTCTCCGAAGCGGGTAAGAACATTCCGTGTACAGTCATTGAAGCTGGGCCATGCGTGGTTACTCAAGTGCGAAGTGAAGAGACTGATGGGTATACTGCAACGCAAATCGCCTTTGATGATTTGTCTGAAAAGAACACAAACAAAAGCACCGCAGGTCATTTTAAGAAGTCAGGAACGAATGCAAAGCGCAAAGTGATTGAGTTTAGAGAGTGGGATGGCGAGCACAATGTGGGTGATACCATAGGTGTTGATATCCTTACTGAAGGTGAATTTGTTGACGTTGTTGGTACTTCAAAAGGAAAAGGTTTTCAAGGTGTTGTAAAGCGTCATGGCTTTCATGGTGTAGGCGATGCAACACACGGTCAGCATAACAGATTAAGAGCTCCAGGTTCTATTGGTGCTTGTAGTACACCATCTCGTGTTTTTAAAGGCATGAGAATGGCAGGTAGAATGGGTGGTCAGAGAGTTAAGATGATCAATCTTGAAATTATTAAAGTATTGGCTGACAAGAATGTTGTGCTTGTGAAAGGCGCCGTTCCTGGACCAAAAGGATCATATGTTATAATCGAGAAATAATGGAATTCGCAATACATAACGTAACAGGTAAGGAGACTGGTAAAAAGGTCAAACTTGATAAGGATGTGTTTGGTGTAGAGCCAAATGAGCATTCCATATATCTCGATGTAAAGCAGTACTTGGCAAATCAACGACAAGGAACCAATAAGGTTAAAGGTCGCGGTGAGGTAAGTTATTCTACGAGAAAGATTAAGAAGCAGAAAGGTACTGGAGGCGCAAGAGCAGGCTCGATCAAGAGTGGTGTCTTTGTTGGTGGGGGTCGAATTTTCGGTCCAGAACCAAGAGACTACGGCTTTAAGCTTAATAAGAAAGTAAAACGATTAGCGCGACGATCTGCACTATCTGTTAAGGCAGGAAGTAAAGATATTCGGGTGATGGAAGATTTCACGTTCGACGCTCCAAAGACGAGTGCTTATGTGAACCTTTTAAACGGACTCGAGCTTAGTAACAAGAAGACCCTTCTTATTACTTCCGATGTGAATTTAAACGTAGTGTTGAGTGCTAGGAATTTTCCAAAAGCGAAAGTCGCTGTGGCAGGAAGCATCAACACCTACGATATCATGAATGCGAATGTGCTTTTGATCTGTGAAGGAGCTATCGCTAAGATTAATGACATTTTAAAGTAATTAGAGATGAGCGTACTACTTAAGCCACTTATTACGGAAAAAATGACTGAACTCAGCGAGAAGCGAGGACAGTATGGTTTTATCGTAGAGCGAAAGGCAAACAAGGTTGAGATTCGCAAGGCAATTGAGGATCAATACAAAGTCAGTGTTACTTCAGTTAACACTATGATCTATGCCGGAAAAAGCAAAAAGCGTTTTACTAAAAGCGCCATTTTAACAGGTAGAAGCAATCACTTTAAAAAGGCAATGGTAACATTGGCTGAAGGTGATGTAATCGATTTCTACGCTAATATTTAAGAGAACAGAAATGGCTGTTAGAAAACTTAAACCGACCACACCAGGACAACGATTCAAAGTCGTTAGCTCCTTCGATACCATCACCGCAAATAAGCCTGAGAAGTCTTTATTAGTTGGTAAGAAGAAATCTGGTGGACGAAATAATACAGGTAAAATGACCATCCGTCAGAGAGGTGGAGGTCACAAGCAACGTTACAGAATTGTTGATTTCAAGAGAGAGAAGCATGATGTAGCAGCGACAGTTTTGACTGTAGAGTACGATCCAAATCGTAATGCTCGTATTGCTCTTGTTGAATACAAGGATGGAGAGAAACGATACATTATTGCTCCAGCTGGAATCACAGTTGGCCAAGAGATAGTTAGTGGAACAAAGGCAGCTCCTGAAATTGGAAACACACTTTTCCTAAAGGATATGCCACTTGGAACGATTGTTCACAATGTTGAATTGAACCCAGGTCAGGGTGGTAAGTTCGCGCGAAGCGCAGGTACTTACGCTCAACTTGCCGCTAAGGAAGGAAAGTATGCCGTACTGAAAATGCCAAGTGGCGAAGTAAGAATGGTGCTTCTAGCATGTCTTGCAACGGTTGGAACAGTATCCAACTCTGAGCATTTCCTTGAAAGAAGTGGTAAAGCAGGTAGAAGCAGATGGCTTGGACGACGACCTAGAGTTAGAGGTGTTGCAATGAATCCAGTGGATCACCCAATGGGTGGTGGAGAAGGCAAATCTTCCGGAGGTCATCCTAGATCAAGAAACGGAATTCCAGCGAAGGGCTATAAGACTCGAGCGAAGAAGAAGCCGTCGAATAAATTTATCGTAGAAAAACGAAAGAAATAATAAGGCATGAGTAGATCACTTAAAAAGCCACCATTTGTGCACTATAAGTTGCAACAAAGATCTGATGAAGCTCAATCTTCTGGTAAGAAGAGCGTCATTAAGACTTGGAGCAGAGCATCAATGATTACTCCAGAATTTGTTGGATTAACCATTGCAGTTCACAACGGAAAGAAGTTCATTCCAGTATATGTCACTGAAAACATGGTTGGACACAAACTCGGAGAGTTTGCACCAACACGGAATTTTAGAGGTCATGCTGGTAACAAAAAAGGAAAGAAATAAATAAGTCATGGGAGTTCGAAAGCACAATATGGCCAAAAGGATAAGTGAAGAACGCAAGAGTCTTTACATCGCTCAATTGCGAAATTGTCCGACATCACCTCGAAAAATGAGGTTGGTTGCTGATTTGGTTCGCGGAATGGATGTAGCTAAAGCTTCTGCCGTTTTACAGTTTACAAAGAAGCACGCAGCGCGTGATCTTGAGAAATTGCTACGATCAGCAATCTCAAACTTTGAGCAAAAAACTGGAGAGCGATGGGAAGAGGCTGATCTTATGATAAAAGAGATTTCTGTAGATGGAGGTAGAATGCTTAAGCGTATTCAGCCTGCACCACAGGGTCGGGCGTACCGAGTGCGAAAGCGTTCAAATCACGTCACAATGATTCTTGATTCAGCAAACCCTGAGTTTAGGGCTGGATTGAAAAATAATGTTGAAACAACTGAAACTGAAGCTTAATGGGACAGAAAACAAATCCAATCGGCAATAGACTAGGGTTCATCCGAGGATGGGATTCTCAGTGGTACGGAGGAAAAAGGTTTGAAGACAAATTAGTCGAGGACCATAAAATCCGAGAGTATGTCTATGCTCGATTAAAGAATGCAAGTGTGTCTCACATTGTTATTGAGCGAACCATGAAATTGGTTACTGTAACAATTAACACGGCACGTCCTGGAATCATCATTGGAAAAGGTGGTCAGGAAGTTGATAAGTTGAAGGAAGAGCTTAAGAAGCTAACCGGAAAGGAAGTTCAGATCAATATTTTTGAGATCAAACGACCTGAGTTAGATGCCAAATTGGTTGCAGATGCTATTGCTCGACAGATTGAAGGAAGAATTTCTTTCAGACGAGCAGCAAAAATGTCCGTTGCATCCACAATGCGCATGGGAGCTGAAGGTATCAAGGTTAAAATCAGTGGTCGATTAAACGGCGCTGAGATGGCTCGAACCGAACAATATAAAGATGGAAGAACACCATTACATACATTCCGAGCGGATATTGACTATGCGCTTTCTGAAGCACATACAACGTATGGACGAATCGGAGTGAAAGTATGGATTTGTAAAGGAGAAGTTTTTGGTAAGCGTGACTTATCTGCTTCAGTTGGTTCTGGAACACCTAACAAAGGTAAAGGTGGTGGTCCAGAAGGAAACCGAGGACGTGGAGGACGTAGAAAACCAATGGCGTAAAAGAATAGACTAATGTTATCACCGAAAAAGACAAAGCATAGAAAGCAGCAAAAGGGCCGAATTAAAGGCAATGCGCAGCGAGGTAACCAATTAGCATTTGGAACTTTTGGAATCAAGAGCCTGGATATGGGCAGATTGACCTCTAGACAAATCGAAGCGGCGCGTATTGCTGTTACTCGATACATGAAAAGAGAAGGTCAGGTTTGGATCCGAATTTTCCCAGACGTGCCAATTACTAAAAAGCCAGCCGAGGTAAGAATGGGTAAGGGAAAAGGAGCCCTTGATCATTGGGCGGCGAAGATTGAGCCAGGGCGAATGCTCTTTGAAGTAGAGGGCGTATCCCTTGAAGTTGGAAAAGAGGCTCTAAGGCTTGCGGCTCAGAAATTGCCGGTTGTAACAAAGTTTGTAATTAGGAGAGACTACTCTCAAGATTAATATAGATAGAAGATGAAGTCATCAGTAATTCGGGAAATGACCACCGAGGAAATAGAGGATAAGTTGATTGATGAAAAATCGGCTTTGGGTAAGTTGAAAATGCAACATGCTATTTCTCCACTTGAGAACCCATTGGTTCTAAGAGATAGAAGAAAAGACGTCGCGCGTTTGATGACGGAATTAACCAGAAGGCAAAAAGAAGCTTAAGAGATATAGATCATGTCTGAAAGAAATCTAAGAAAAGAACGAATAGGTGTTGTTACCAGCGACAAAATGGAGAAATCCATCGTTGTCACTGTGTCTCGTAAAATGAAACACGCCGTATACGGTAAGTTCGTGAACGTGTCGAAAAAATTCGTTGCTCATGATGAAAAGAATGAGTCAGGAATTGGCGATACAGTTCGAATAATGGAAACTCGACCAATAAGCAAGCGTAAGTGCTGGAGATTGGTTGAAGTAGTTGAAAAAGCTAAATAAGAAAAGATGTTACAGCAAGAATCACGAATGAGAGTGGCTGACAACAGCGGTGCAAAAGAAGTTCTTTGCATCCGCGTGCTTGGAGGAACAAAGAGAAGATACGCAAGTATCGGTGACTTGGTAGTAGTATCAGTTAAGGACGCTTTGCCATCTGGAAACATTAAGAAGGGTGCGGTGAGCCGTGCAGTTGTTGTTCGAACAAAGAAGGAAGTAAGACGCCAGGATGGTTCTTACATCCGATTTGATGAAAACGCAGTTGTGTTGTTAAGTGCAACCGGCGAGATGCGAGGAACTCGAATTTTCGGCCCTGTTGCTAGAGAGTTGAGAGAGAAGCAGTTTATGAAAATTGTGTCATTAGCCCCTGAGGTGCTTTAAATGATAATGAAAATGCAAAAGAAATTGCACATAAAGAAAGGAGACCAAGTAATTGCAATCTCCGGTAATGAAAAAGGCAAATCAGGCACTGTGCTTGAGGTCGACCGTACAAAAATGCGAGCGATTGTTGAGGGACTCAACATTATGTCTGTTCATACAAAGCCAAACGCTGCGAACGCAGATGGTGGTATCGTTAAAAAAGAAGGATCTATTCATATATCCAATCTTTCACACATCGACCCAAAAGACGGAAAGGCCTGTCGAATTGGACGAAAAGTGGATGATGCCGGAAATAAGGTGAGATTTTCAAAAAGATCAGGGGAGGTAATCAAATGAGCGACTACACACCAAGACTAAAGACCACGTACCAAGACGAAATTGCTCCAGCTTTAAAGGAGAAGTTTCAGTACAGTTCAGCGATGCAGGTACCTAGACTAACTAAGATTGTTCTTAGCCAGGGTTTAGGAGACGCAACCGCTGACAAGAAAGTAATTGAAAATGCACTTGCGGAAATGACAACGATTAGTGGTCAAAAAGCAATTGCGACATACGCTAAGAAAGACGTGTCAAACTTTAAACTACGAAAGGGGATGGCCATTGGAGCCAAGGTTACCCTTCGTGGAGATATGATGTATGAATTTCTTGATCGATTGGTAGCGGTTGCGTTGCCACGAACTAGAGATTTTAGGGGCATCAATCCAAAAGGTTTCGATGGAAGAGGAAACTACAACCTTGGTATCAAGGAGCAGATTATTTTTCCAGAGATTGACATCGATAAAATCAGCCGTGTTTCAGGAATGGACATCACTATGGTGACTACCGCGAACACGAATGAAGAGGCGTTTGAATTATTAAAAGAATTCGGTTTACCGTTCAAAAAATAAGGTATGGCAAAGGAATCAATGAAAGCCAGAGAGCGTAAAAGAGAAAGCATGGTGGAACGCTATGCTGACAAGCGCGCTCAGTTAAAAGCAGAAGGTCGATGGGAAGACTTGCAAAAGCTCCCTAAGAACTCTTCATCCGTTCGGTTGCATAACCGATGTAAACTAACAGGTCGTCCTCGTGGATACATGAGACAATTCGGTGTTTCTCGGGTAACATTCAGAGAAATGGCGAACAAAGGTTTGATCCCTGGAGTAACAAAAGCAAGCTGGTAACAGCACTAAGAATAAAGCAATGGCAGTAACAGATCCAATAGCAGATTACTTAACTCGGTTGAGAAATGCAGTACGCGCGAATCATCGCGTAGTTGACATTCCATCATCCGGAGTGAAGAGAGAACTCACCAAGATTCTTTTTGAAAAAGGATACATCTTGAGCTACAAGTTTGAAGAGGAAGGTCATCAAGGCAACATTAAAATTGCGTTGAAATATGATAGTGTAACAAAGACATCAGCGATTAAAGACCTTCAACGGGTTTCAAAGCCAGGTCTTCGTAAGTATACAGGAGCAACTAGTTTGCCGAGAGTGCTTAACGGACTTGGTATCGCAATTTTGAGCACATCAAAAGGAGTTATGAGTGATAAAGAAGCGCGGCATCAGAAAGTCGGTGGCGAAGTTCTTTGTTACGTTTATTAATAGAATTGAAAGAAGAGAAATGTCACGAATAGGAAATGCCCCAGTGAGTATACCGTCAGGAGTTGAAGTCTCAATGGCTGATGGTGTCATTCGCGTAAAAGGCTCTAAAGGCGAGTTGGTGCAGAGTATTGACTCTTGCATTAGCGTTAAGATTGAAGATGGAAACGTCAATTTCAGCCGTGAATCCGATCATAAGGATCACCGTTCCAAGCACGGATTGTACCGTTCTTTGGTGAACAACATGGTAGAAGGCGTGTCCAAAGGATATCAAACCAAACAAGAATTAGTCGGTGTTGGATATCGTGCGGCAGTTCAAGGTCAAAAACTTGAATTAGCTCTTGGATATTCCCACAACGTTCTTTTTGAAATTCCGGCTGAAGTGAAAATTACAGCTGAGCAGGAGAGAGGAAAGAATCCTATCATAACGCTTGAGTCGCATGACAAACAGCTAATTGGGGCTGTGGCAGCGAAGATCAGATCTCTACGAAAGCCTGAACCATATAAAGGAAAAGGTATCAAGTTCGTTGGAGAACAAATTAGAAGAAAAGCAGGTAAATCTGCAGCTAAAAAATAAGGTAAGAAATGGCACTTAGCAAATTACAAAGAAGAGCGCGGATTAAAAAACGTATCAGAAAAACCATCTCTGGTTCAGCTGCTACTCCACGTCTGTCTGTATTTCGAAGCAACAAAGAAATTTACGCTCAAGTCATCGATGACTTAAGCGGAGCAACTTTGAGTTCAGCTTCATCTCTTGGCGATAAATCGGCACACGGAGTGTCTAAAATCGAACAAGCAACTATCGTAGGAAAGAAGATAGCGGAAGCTGCAAAAGCGGCTAAAGTTGAACGGGTTGTCTTTGATCGAAATGGCTATTTATATCATGGTAGAATTAAGGCATTGGCCGATTCAGCACGTGAAAACGGATTAAAATTCTAATTGCACAATGGCAAGCGAAAACATAAAACGAGTAAAATCAAGCGAGATCGAATTAAAGGATCGTTTGGTTGAAGTAAGACGAGTAACTAAGGTTACTAAAGGTGGACGAGCCTTCGGTTTCTCAGCTGTAGTTGTAGTAGGAAATGAAGATGGTGTTGTAGGACACGGTCTTGGAAAAGCCAAGGAAGCTACAAGTGCGATTGAAAAGGCGATTGATGATGCAAAAAAGAATTTGATTAAAGTTCCGCTTGTGAAAGGTACTGTACCGCACGAGCAAGTTGGACGATTCGGAGGAGCGCATATCTTTCTCAAGCCTGCTGCACACGGTACCGGAGTAATTGCTGGTGGTGCGATGCGCGCAGTATTGGAAAGTGTTGGTGTTACAGATGTATTGGCAAAGTCGAAAGGATCTTCGAATCCTGCGAACGTTGTTAAGGCCACAATTGTAGCGCTAACGCAACTTAGAGATGCTCCAACCATCGCACGTCAGAGAGGTGTTAGTCTAGATGTAGTTTTTAACGGATAAGGTCATGACAAAGATTAAGATCACAAAAGTAAAGTCGGCGATTAGACGCCCAGGAAAGCAAAAGGCAACGTTGGTTGCGCTTGGCTTAAGAAAAATGAATCAATCTGTTGAGAAAGAGGCGACGCCTCAAATCATCGGAATGGTCAAGAAGGTAATGCATTTAGTAACCGTAGAGGAATTAAAGTAACCACTGAATAATGGACTTAAGTAATTTAAAACCTGCAAAAGGTTCCGTAAGAAACAACAAAAGACTTGGACGAGGCGAAGGATCTGGTTCTGGTGGAACCGCGTCGAGAGGCCATAATGGAGCCAAGTCGAGAAGTGGTTATTCAAAAAAGGTCGGTTTTGAAGGAGGTCAGATGCCACTTCAAAGACGAGTCCCTAAGTTTGGATTTAAGAACCCTAACCGAGTTGAGTATTCAGGCGTAAATCTTGATACACTTCAAAAGTTAGCCGAAGACAATAAAGTAAACGATATCACTCCCGACTTCCTACGTGAGAATTCAGTTGTTGGTAAGAAGGATTTGATTAAAATATTAGGTCGAGGAGAACTCAGCTCCAAATTGACTGTTACTGCGCATGGTTTTTCGAAATCAGCACAAGCAGCCATTGAAGCAAAAGGTGGATCTGTCTCGATTATTGAGTAAGGATGAAAAGACTAATAGACACATTTCAGAATATTTGGAAGATCGAAGATCTTCGTGTTCGAATATTGAACACGTTAGGATTGTTGTTGATCTACCGACTTGGTTCATTCGTTGTACTTCCTGGAGTTGATCCTGGAATTCTTAACGAGATGAATTCAGGCGCCCAAGGATTGGCAGCATTGCTAAATATTTTCGCTGGTGGTGCCTTTAGTCGAGCCTCAGTTTTCGCACTTGGTATTATGCCCTATATATCTGCTTCCATTGTGATGCAGTTGATGGGTATCGCCGTTCCAGCAATTCAAAAAATGCAACGTGAAGGCGAGAGTGGTCGGAAGAAGATCACACAGTACACACGCTTTTTAACCATTGCAATTACACTATTCCAGGCGCCTAGCTATATATCCACCCAAATACCTGCGCAAGCAGTTGTTGCTGGAGATGGAAGTTTAATGTCCTTCTGGGGATTGAGCACGGTATTGCTACTCGTAACGGGAACCATCTTTGTAATGTGGTTGGGTGAAAGAATTACGGATAAGGGAATAGGAAACGGTATTTCTATGATCATTATGATTGGAATTATCGCCCAGTTGCCAAGTTCATTCGCCTTTGAAATTTCATCGAGAATGACAGGTGGTGGTTTTGTGATGCTTTTAGTAGAAATGGTCTTCCTTTTGCTTGTGACGATTGCCACTGTTGCCTTGGTTCAAGGCACGCGGAGGATTCCAGTGAACTTTGCAAAAAAGGTGGTTGGCAATAAGCAGTACGGTGGAGCGCGCCAGTATATTCCATTAAAAGTGAATGCTGCAGGTGTTATGCCTATCATATTTGCTCAAGCTTTAATGTTCTTGCCAATGACATTGGTAGGGTTTACAAGTTCAGATGCGGCTACGGGATTTGCTTCAGCGTTCGCGGATATTACAGGATTTTGGTACAACTTTACTTTCTTCCTTTTGATTATCGCTTTTACGTATTTCTATACAGCAATCACGGTGAACCCGAATCAAATGGCAGAAGACTTAAAACGCAACGGTGGTTTTATTCCGGGTGTTAAGCCAGGTAAAAAGACCAGTGAATTTCTTGATAATGTTTTGTCTCGTATAACACTTCCCGGATCTGTGTTCCTTGGATTGGTTGCAATCTTACCGGCATTTGCGATGATCGCAGGTGTATCGACAGGCTTTGCATACTTCTTCGGAGGTACATCGCTTCTGATTATGGTAGGAGTTATTCTTGATACGCTTCAGCAAATCGAGAGTCACTTATTAATGAGACATTATGATGGACTTATGAAGTCTGGAAAAATAAAAGGAAGATCGAATTCAGCCTTCGGAATGGCTGGATAAGATTTTGAACTGACGATATGTTGAGAGGGAAAAGCGAAGAAGAAGTAGCGTTAGTTAGAGAGAGTTCTTTACTTGTTGGAAAAACCTTAGCCGAAGTGGCTGAGATGATTAAGCCGGGAGTCACACCTAAGGAGTTGGACAAACGAGCTTTTGAGTTCATCTCAGACAATGGAGCCGTTCCAGGGTTTTTGAATTATAATGGATTTCCAAACAGCCTGTGCATTTCTCGAAATGAGGCAGTTGTTCATGGAATTCCCGATTCGAAACCCCTTGTTGATGGTGATATACTTTCGGTTGATTGTGGTGTTCTTATGAATGGTTTTTTTGGTGACTCGGCCTATACATTTGCTGTAGGGAATGTCAGTGATGAAATCACCAAACTTTTGGAAACGACTAAACGAAGTTTAGAAAAAGGAATAGAGCAGGCAATTGTTGGAAACAGGGTTGGTGATATCGGATATGCCGTGCAATTCGAAGCTGAATCAAATGGATTTGGCGTCGTTAGAGAATTGGTCGGTCATGGTTTAGGCAGAGAGCTGCACGAGCCACCGGAAGTACCGAACTTTGGAAGACGAGGTAAAGGGCCGAGATTGATTGATGGTTTGGTGATTGCCATTGAACCAATGATTAATCTAGGTAAGAAGGAGGTGACTCAGCTTCGCGATGGTTGGACCATTGTAACAGCTGATCGAAAGCCTTCTGCCCATTACGAGCATACCATTGTGGTGCGAAGAGATAAGGCGGAGGTGCTTTCAACATTTAAGTATATAGAAGAAAAATTGAACGTAATAGTATAATAGTAAATGGCAAAACAAGCTTCAATAGAGCAGGACGGAACCATTACCGAAGCATTGTCAAACGCGATGTTTCGCGTAGAGCTTGAGAACGGGCACGTAATTACGGCTCACATCTCTGGTAAGATGCGTATGCATTACATCAAAATATTGCCTGGTGACAAGGTCAAGGTTGAAATGTCGCCATACGATTTGTCAAAAGGAAGAATAACTTATAGATATAAATAACGGGATCATGAAAATCAGAGCATCCGTAAAGAAGAGGTCTGCTGACGACAAAATAGTGAAGCGTAAAGGACGCGTCTATGTCATCAACAAGAAGAATCCAAAACATAAACAACGACAGGGTTAAATTATTAAGATATGGCTCGTATAGCAGGTATTGATTTACCAAGAAATAAAAGAGGCGAAATAGGCCTTACCTATATTTTCGGAATTGGACGTTCGCGTTCTCAGGAGGTTTTAAAATCTTGTGAGATCTCATTCGACAAGAAAGTATCAGAATGGGATGACGATGAACTCGCCGCCATTCGACAGTATCTTAATGATCACTTTAAGACTGAAGGTGCCCTACGTTCTGAAGTTCAATTGAACATCAAGCGTATGATGGACATCGGATGTTATCGTGGAGTTCGTCACCGTGCTGGTTTACCATTGCGTGGACAAAGAACCAAGAATAATAGTAGAACTCGAAAGGGAAGAAGAAAGACAGTTGCCAACAAGAAGAAAGCAACTAAATAATCCATAACCAACAATTCCGTTTTCCATGGCGAAGACTCAGACAAAAAAGAAGAAAGTAAAAGTTGATGCAGTGGGCGAAGCCCATATTCACGCATCGTTCAACAATATTATTATATCGTTGACTAACGTGAATGGAGAGGTAATCTCTTGGTCATCAGCTGGAAAAATGGGCTTTAGAGGTTCTAAAAAGAATACTCCATATGCAGCCCAGATGGCAGCCTCTGATTGCGGCAAGGTCGCACACGAAGCTGGCCTCCGCAAAGTAAAAGTATTTGTAAAAGGCCCAGGTTCAGGTCGCGAAAGCGCCATCCGAAGTCTAGCAAATAATGGAATAGAGGTTTCCGAAATTGTTGATGTGACTCCTATGCCACACAACGGTTGTCGGCCACCTAAAAGAAGAAGAGTTTAATTTTTTAGTTAAGAAGAAATGGCAAGATACAGAGGGCCCAAGTCCAAAATAGCCAGGAAATTCCGAGATCCAATTTTCGGTCCAGACAAGGCATTAGAGCGCAAGAATTACCCACCAGGTATGCACGGGCCTAACAGGCGAAGAATGAAGCAATCGGAATATTCGATTCAGCTCATGGAAAAACAAAAAGCGAAGTATACCTACGGTATTCTTGAGCGTCAGTTTTCTAACCTCTTTAAGGAGGCGAGCAGAAGAAAAGGTATTACCGGTGAAACGTTGTTGATCCTTTGTGAGTCACGATTAGACAATACTGTTTTCAGAATGGGGATTTCTCCAACTCGAGATGGTGCAAGACAATTAGTGGGGCACAGACACATAACTGTTAATGGAGGTATTGTAAATATTCCTTCTTATCAGTTGAAGCCAGGCGACAAGGTCGAGGTGCGTGAGAAGTCAAAATCGTTGGAGTCTATTACCATCTCAGTTGCTTCTAATACAGTTAAGAATTATCCTTGGTTGGAGTTTGATATGAATTCGCTTGCCGGATCATTTATCACTCCTCCAACACGCGATCAAATTCCGGAGAATATCCGTGAGCAGTTGATCGTCGAACTTTACTCTAAATAAATAAAACCCAATACTGTCACACTATGGCAATACTTGATTTTCAACGACCGGATAAGGTAATAATGATTCAAGCGGATGACTTCAAAGGTCAATTTGAATTCCGTCCACTCGAACCAGGATACGGTATCACTATCGGAAATGCCCTAAGAAGAATCTTACTTTCTTCGTTAGAAGGCTTTGCGATTACTTCTATCAAAATTGAAGGAGTAGATCACGAATTCAGCACAATGAAGGGTGTTATTGAGGACATTACCGAGATCGTACTTAACATGAAAGAAGTACGATTCAAGCAACAAATCAAAGAAGAAGAGACCGAAAAGGTTCGAATCTCAGTGAGCGGACAAGATGCCTTCAAAGCTGGAGACATTGGTAAATTCACTAGTTCTTTTCAAGTGTTGAATCCTGATCATGTGATTTGTCACATGGATAAGGCGGTAAACCTTGAGATGGAGATCACTATCGGAAAAGGTAGAGGATATGTTCCATCTGAAGAGAACAAGACTTCAAACGCGGCACTCGGTACCATTTTCTTAGACTCTGTATTTACTCCGATTCGAAACGTTCGATACACAATTGAGAACTACCGTGTAGAGCAAAAAACGGATTACGAGAAATTGATCTTCGACATCGACACTGATGGCTCTGTTCATCCTAAGGATGCACTGAAAGAGGCAGCAAAGATTTTGATTCATCACTTCATGTTATTCTCTGATGAGCGCATTACGCTTGATCAAGTTGAGAAGAAAGCAGAAGAGGAATTGGATGAGAATACGCTTCACATGCGTCAGTTGTTAAAGACGAAGTTGGTCGATATGGATCTTTCTGTTCGTGCGTTGAACTGCCTTAAAGCAGCAGACGTTGAAACACTAGGAGATTTAGTGACCTTCGAGAAGAACGATCTATTAAAGTTTAGAAACTTTGGTAAGAAATCACTCACAGAACTTGAAGATTTAGTTCAAGTCAAAGGATTGAATTTCGGAATGAACGTAGGTAAGTACCTATCAGAAAAAGAATAGTAACGCTTCATTAATTGAGCAATGAGACATCAAAATAAAATCAATCAGTTGAGCCGGACATCGTCGCACAGAAGTGCAATGTTGTCGAACATGGCCTCTTCGTTGATTGAACACAAAAGAATCAGCACAACTTTAGCTAAGGCCAAGGCGCTGAGAGGATACGTCGAACCTTTGATCACAAAGTCGAAGACAGATACGACCCATTCACGAAGAATGGTGTTTAGAAAGCTTCAAAACAAGGATGCAGTTTCTGAGTTATTCAGAGAAGTGGCGCCGAAAATCGCAGATCGTCCAGGTGGTTATACTCGGATTATCAAAACCGGATTTCGTCAAGGTGACTCTGCTGAAATGTGCATGATCGAATTGGTAGACTTTAACGACATCTATGTAACGGATTCTAAAGAGGCTACTAAGAAGACACGTCGCTCAAGACGAGGAACTGGTGGTACAGCTAAACCAGCCGCTGCACCAGCAACTGCGAAAGTTGAAGAAGCCGCGGTTGCAACAGAGGCTAAAGCAGAAGAAGCGGAAGTGGTTGAAGAAACTACCGACGCAACTGAGGTTGCCGCCGCTGATACAAAGGCAGAAGCAGATTCGCCTGCGAAGGATGAGTCAAATGACGAACCGAAGAAGGACGGAGATAAAGCATAAAGCAATTAACAATTGTGGATATTTAAAGAGGATGAGTTTAAAACTTATCCTCTTTTTTTTGTCATAAACTCGGAACATTGCACTATGAAATATGTAGAAAAACAAAAGGCAGTAATTCTGCTCGCAGACGGAACACATTTTTTTGGAAAAGCTGCCGGTAAAATCGGTACCACAGCAGGCGAAATTGCCTTTAATACAGGCATGACTGGCTATCAGGAAATATTTACTGATCCGTCATATTTCGGGCAAATTTTATTGATGACCCCATCCCATATAGGCAACTACGGTACACAAGACTCGGATGTTGAATCTGATTCATTAAAAATTGCTGGTCTCGTATGTAAAAAATTTAGCGACGTCTTTTCACGCGCGAGCGCGACAGAATCAATTCAAGACTACTTCGATAGACAAAACCTGGTGGGTATATCCGATGTAGATACAAGAGCTTTGGTACGACACGTGCGTGATAAAGGAGCTATGAATGCCATTATATCCAGCGAAGAACTGGACATTGAAAAACTCAAGATGAAATTGGCGAAAGTTCCATCCATGAACGGATTGGAGTTGTCATCGAAAGTCTGCACAAAAGAAGCGTATGAGTCTGGCGCAGCGGATGCGTCGCATAAAATTGCTCTGATTGATTTTGGAGTTAAAAAGAACATCGTTCGATGTTTGAACGAACGCGATTGTCGCGTGAAGGTCTTCCCAATGGACACGACCGTCGAGGAGATTAATGCTTGGGCTCCAGATGGTATTATGCTAAGTAACGGTCCTGGGGATCCTTCGGCAATGGACAGTTCAGTTAAACTAATCCGAGACTTGTTGGAGTTGGACATCCCAACATTCGGCATTTGCTTAGGCCATCAGTTGCTGGCGTTAGCTGCAGGATTGACAACTTTCAAAATGCACAACGGACATCGAGGTGTGAATCACCCGGTCAAGAATTTACGAACGGGTAAATGCGAGGTAACCTCACAAAACCATGGATTTGTCGTGAATCGTGAACAGGCTGAGGCAATGGACGGCGTTGAAGTCACACACATTCACTTAAACGATGAAACCCTCGCAGGCATTCGTCTTACGAATAAGCCAGCCTTTTCGGTGCAGTTTCACCCAGAGTCTTCTGCCGGTCCAAATGACAGCAGGTACCTATTTGATGAATTTGTTCAGTTAATTAAAGACCATTCGTTACAACCAGCTTAAGACTTAAACTATGAGTGCTATTGCGCAAATATTGGCGAGAGAGATTCTTGATTCAAGAGGGAATCCAACTATTGAAGTTGATATAATCACGGATGATGGAATTGTTGCAACAGCCGCGGTTCCATCAGGCGCGTCTACGGGCATTCATGAAGCAGTTGAGCTGCGTGATGGAGATAGCTCAAGATATCTTGGTAAAGGTGTTTTAAAAGCGGTGAGTAACGTCCGTGAGGTGTTTGCGCCTGAACTTAAGGGGGCATTCGTGTCAAGTCAGGCAGCCATCGATCAACATATGGTGAAAATGGATGGTTCTCCAAACAAAGCAAACCTTGGAGCAAATACTATGTTGGCCATTTCGCTCGCATGTGCGAAAGCCGCGGCACAAAGTCATGGGATGCCATTGTATCGGTATATCGGTGGCGTAAATGCCAATGTGCTTCCCATTCCAATGATGAATATTTTGAATGGAGGCGCCCATGCAGATAACAAGATTGATTTCCAGGAATTTATGATAATGCCTGTTGGTGCTAGCACGTTTAGCGAAGCATTAAGAATGGGGACGGAGGTTTTTCATCACTTAAAGGCGGTACTAAAAAAGGATGGGTATTCTACCAATGTCGGAGATGAAGGCGGTTTTGCTCCTAATCTCAAGAGCAACGAGGCAGCATTGAAATATGTGCTCGAGGCAATTTCTGCAGCGGGCTATAAGGCAGGAAAAGACATTTTTATATCAATGGATGCCGCGAGTAGCGAATTCTACGATAAGAAGAAAGGAAAGTACGTCTTCAAAAAATCAAGCGGAAAGGAATTGACTTCTGAAGAGATGGTCGCATTCTGGAAAGACTGGACGGATAAATATCCAATTATCTCAATTGAAGATGGAATGGATGAAGATGATTGGGATGGGTGGAAACTCTTGACCGATGCAATCGGCGATAAAGTGCAGTTGGTTGGAGACGATCTTTTTGTGACGAATACGACCCGACTCAAGCAAGGAATTGATTCCAAGACTGCAAACTCGATCTTGATCAAGGTCAATCAAATTGGAACCCTTACCGAGACAATAGCTGCCGTCGAAATGGCCTCACTGAACGGGTATTCCTCTGTGATGAGTCATAGGAGCGGTGAAACTGAAGACACAACTATCGCAGATCTAGCTGTTGCATTTAACACAGGTCAGATCAAAACAGGGTCAGCCTCAAGGAGCGATAGAGTCGCAAAATATAACCGACTACTGCGTATTGAAGAAGAACTTGGAAGCAATGCGAGGTACCTCGGAAAAGATTTCAAGTTTGTCTAATAGATGGCCACTTGCTATTGACTGACTCAAATCTTACTTTCGCGTGAGCTCAGAATAGAATTTTAGAACAGAAGAACACGAAAGGAAGATGTCAGATTTTGCAGAATTACACTACAACGGAGAGATTATTAAATTGCCCGTTGTTGAAGGAACAGAGAACGAAAAAGCACTGGATATATCAAAGTTGAGAGGTCAAAGTGGACTGATCACTATTGATCCAGGCTACAAAAACACCGGTTCTACTCGAAGTGCAATTACCTTCCTCGACGGTGAAAAAGGAATTTTGCGATACCGTGGATATCCAATTGAGCAGCTAGCAGAAAAGTCTACTTTTCTTGAAGTAGCATACCTGATCATCTTTGGTAAGTTGCCGAACAAGGCTGAGCTTGAAGAGTGGACCGATGACATCACACACCATACACTCATTCACGAAGATTTTAAAGTGTTGTTGGAAGGATTTCCTTCTAATGCACATCCGATGGGCGTGATTTCATCATTGGTTACATCGTTAACAGCTTTTTACCCAGAATCATTAGACCCATCAAGTTCGCCTGATGAAGTTCGAACGAGCATCGTTCGATTGATGGCAAAATTGCCAACGATTGCAGCTTGGGCTTACAAGAATGAAATTGGCCAACCACTGATGTATCCAAAGAATAACTTGGACTACTGCGGTAATTTTTTGAACATGATGTTCTCTACACCTGCTGAGCCGTATTCAGCAGATCCAGTTGTGACGAACGCCTTGACCAAATTGTTGATCCTGCATGCTGAGCACGAACAAAACTGTTCTACGAGCACTGTTCGGATCGTTGGTTCATCGCATGCAAGTCTATATGCATCTGTATCAGCAGGAATGAATGCCCTTTGGGGGCCACTTCACGGTGGAGCCAATCAAGCGGTAATCGAAATGCTTGAGGCTATTAAGGCTGACGGCGGCGATGCTGACAAGTATTTAGCTAAAGCAAAAGACAAGAACGATCCTTTCCGATTAATGGGATTTGGACACCGGGTTTACAAGAACTTCGATCCTCGAGCTCGTATTATTAAGAAGGCTGCCGACGATGTGTTAGGCAAGCTGGGAGTAAGTGATCCAATTTTGGATATCGCGAAGAAGCTTGAAGAATCGGCATTGGCTGATCCTTACTTCGTAGAAAGAAAGTTGTATCCAAACGTTGACTTCTACTCAGGTATTATTTACCGAGCATTAGGCATTCCAACAAATATGTTTACTGTGATGTTTGCCATGGGTCGTCTCCCAGGATGGGTAGGGCAGTGGAAAGAAATGCGTGAGAATGGTGAGCCAATTGGCCGTCCACGTCAGGTTTATACTGGAGAAAATGAGCGTAACTACGTTGATATGTCAAACAGATAAAACGACAAAAAACACAATCGAAAAACCCGATTCAGAATTTCTGAATCGGGTTTTTTTTGTCCCTAGGATTTAACGTGAAAAGCTCGAGTCATTCTATGCCCTGGGACTTGATGTATAACTTGAATTGGCTACGCGCCTTGTCTATCCGTTCCAAAAACGTGTTGAACGTTCTATTCCGATCGCGGTCTGCGCCTTTAGATATGTTGGTGCTTTTTCTCCGCAAGATTTCAAATGTCCGGATCGAGTTGTCAAAAAAGCCTTCGTCTTTTGTGCTCAATACGTTGAGGCCGTTGTTGGTCAAGTAACTCACTTTTTGGTTTTCCATCTTCACTAGGATGGTGGCGTCGGTATACAAGATGTCGTTGAAGTAAACCTTATACATGTCTTGCTCATCGTCCATGCTTATCTCTGCCTCCATGGCATCCATGTTTTTAATGGAGTTTTTATGTCCGTACTCGCATTGGTTTCGAAGATGCTCCACAAGCTGGTCGAGGGCGTCACAAAGAAGCAGGGATGCCTTCAGATCTTCAAAATGGCCAGTATATAGATAGTATTCAATTTGTCGGAGCGTGGTGCCAATGGTTTGGGGTGAGTATATCTCCACCGAAGGTATCTCGAAGTAGGATTTGCGTATCGATCGGCTCAACTCATTGATGGCATCATTTTTTTCAAAGAGTTTGAACTTTAGGTGCTTGTATGCTTTGAAATCGAGGATGGTCTTTTGCCAGAAGAAGAGTTTGAAAGATGCGATGAGCGGTGAGTTCATCAGTTGAAAGAATGGAATGTCGTTGGCCATGTAATACATCCGCGGGTTTGATGTGGCGGCAATCGTAGACATCATATTGTCTATGTATTTGAGGTAGTCTATGAAGTGAAATGATTCTTCACGGATGGGTTTGTAGTTAAATGCCAACCGTGTGGCCGAGGTGCCCATGACCTCATCGAGCGAAAAATCGTAAACCTCGGTTATGCGTTCTATCTCGTATAAGTTGAGGGCCGTTTCGCCACGAAGTCGTCGATAAACACTGTCTGTGCTTAACTCCAAAACATCACCCAATTCATGCACAAAAGGTTCGTCCGTTACTTGGCGTTTACGTATCCAATCAAAAACAAGCGGTTGTATATCGCTCTTTTTCATAGTAGTAGGTCTTAGGGGATACGAAAAGTGTGCAATTTATATCTGTCCACCAAGCGCCTGTTGCGAATTGCGCAAATGCGTAGGTGAATGAAGGTGAAAATTGCGTTTAGCGAGAGAATTGAGCAATGAGAGTTGCAAAATCCGTTTTGTCTGAAAGTGGTCCTGTTTCAAATTTGACTCACGTTAAATCAAAACTTATATACCTATGAACTCTATTTTTAAAAATGCACCGATTGTTAAAACTATAATAGTCGGTGCTTTTGTTTCCATTTCAATGAACGTTGAAGCACAGCTTTATAGTAGCGGAAACAATTCAATATCTTCCAACTATGTCGGTATCGGGACCAATACCCCTGAAGCATATTTGGATGTGCATAACAGGATTGTACCTCAGGCCAATTGTCAGAACTGTCAATCATTTCCTGCTCAGGTTCAACCGGCCATGGTTATTTCTTCTGAAATTGTCGCAAACCCCCCGAATTCAGGAACGAGTCTCAGTTATTCTTGGACAATTGATGCGACCGATGAATTTCTTCTTAGCGAGCAAGATGGAAATTCGTTTGATGAAGTCTTTAGCGCGAGCGCCGATGAAACAGTATTTTACAGTACCAGTACATTCTTAACGCCAAATATTCAAGCTAGCACGAATACGATAAATGGTGGTGATAATTACACGCTGGGATTTGGTGTTTCATGCGATAATGGAACGTATCATACCACTCAAGGTACATCTAGTGGAACTGTATTGCGAAGTAAAGGTGGCGATTTGAAAGTGTTCACCGGTGTGGCAAATAACGCTCAAAGTCCAGTTTCTAGGATGACCATTCGAAGCAACGGTAATATTGGAATTGGAACAAACACTCCATCCCACAAATTAGAAGTGTCGAACGGAGATATGAGAGTGTATGGAGGCGATCTGAAAGTAGATAACGGTGATATGAGAGTGCATGGAGGTGACATGCATGTGCACGATGGTGATATGCTTGTGTCGAGTGGTCGTTTGGTAGTCGCAAATACGCTCGGACGGCAATTTGAAGTTAAAAGCAACGGATACGTTGTGGCCAGGGAAATACTCGTTGATATAGATGAAATGATTCCAGACTATGTTTTCGATGAGGACTATGATCTTATGGAATTATCCGACTTGAGAAACTACTTGGATGAGAATCATCACTTGCCTAACATTCCATCAGCAACCGAATTTGAGGAGCAGGGAGGAATTGAAGTTGGAGAACTCACACGACTCCTTTTGGAAAAACAAGAGGAGATGGTGCTCTACATACTGGATTTGGAAGATCGAATTGAAATGTTGAATCAGAAAATCAACTAAAATGAAAGCAAATCACATAGTTTTCTTCCGATTCTTAATTGTTTCAATACTACTGGTTGCAGGTTTGATGGCAAATGCCCAACCAGATCCGTGGGGGCCAGATACAACACAAACTCCTCCTGAACTCGAGTCCTATGACGTCCTGCTCGACTATGTCTATGGTGACCTTACCGAATACCTAAACAACTCGATATTAATTGATCGTGCCGGCACGGAAGCGGATAAGTCCATGTTTACAAGTAAGACCCCCGATGCAGCTGCAACTAAATATGATTATTACATGGTTTATACTGAGATGGCAGAAAGTCAAATTCCTAGGGGAGAGCCAATGACCATCCTTGATATTGATAGTGCCGCAACCGCGTTATATTCAGAGGATGATGTTGTTACCATAAGCATGCTAAATTGTGAATACAGTTCCATTAGTGAACAGGCCAAGGAGCTTGATGGAGTATATTGGGATGGGTATCAATTGCGGATTCTAGACCACGATGTAAGCTACGACTTGTTTAATGAGGATAGAATCTTCGCTCTTATGCCATTGACTGAGGCAGTGACTCTTGACGGAAATGTGACGTTCCAGATTCCTGAGGAGTTTGTTTTTAACCTAGGTGAAAACTACAACCCAGAACAAGAACTGGATATTTCACTTGAAATAAATTTCGATGATGGAATGGGTTTTAGAGAGGTTTTTATTGGACAAGAGTTTGAAATTTACTACGATCAAATGGGCGATAAAATTTGGAATTATCGTGCTCTAGTTGACGGTGAACACTTCTATTTTGGTTTATCTGAGTTCAGTTTGAGAAAGGGGGATCCTGTTTTTTCTTACGACTGTGGAAGTGGAATAGTTGTGAAGAATAATGTGGCCTTCCGGGATGAACCGCAAGAAATTATCAGCCTTTCTACTGAAGCGGTGATCGAGAATCCAGCCAATAAGGATCCAAATGTGGTAAACGGGAAAATGGGGATATATTTTGGCTGTGGAAACACAGATTGTGAAATAAAACGACCATTCATTTTTGTTACCGGCTTTGGGCCAGATCCGAGAGTTTCCCCTAAAAAGCAACTCATTTCTAAAAATGCTTCGGGTATGTTTTATCATCACTTTAATGGTGTTTTTGGACAACAGGCAGATCCGAATCAGAATCAAAGTGCCGACGATAACAATGGTACCAATCTTCTTTATAGGCTTAGAAATGAGGGGTACGATATTATTATCTTAGATTTTGAAAATGGTGTTGATTATATACAGAACCATGCCGCGCTTATAGAACGCGCCATCAAGAATGTGAATTATATAACAAAGCTGAATGGAAGTAAACACGAGACAATGATTTTAGGTCAAAGTCAGGGTGGCGTGAGTACAAGATATGCGCTTGCGGACTGGGAGCGCAAGTATATGCAAGAAGACAGCGAACCCTATATGCATCATCGATGTCGATCTTGGTTCTCTTGGGAAGGTGAAATGCAAGGCGCGACCATTCCTTTGGGATTGCAGCTGAGTACATGGTACCTCACCGATAGATTACCTATTGGACTAGCCACTGCATTTTTTGGAGTGGATGCCGGCCTTGGCAGTATGGCTGTTTCTAATTATCTTCATTTCGGAGTTCTCAACAAAGCCCTGAATAATCCCGCCGCAAAATCGCTTTTGACGTATCATTTCAGCAACAACAGAGCGAATAATGATGTAATAACAAATAAACATCCATACCATCTTCAATTGCAGTTGGAATTAGCAACGTTGGGTTATCCCGAGCAACTTCGACGAATCGCGGTTGCGAACGGTCCATCTAGAGCACAGCCTCCTGTCGGTGTTGATTTGAATGGAGGGGATTGCATGCTGGATCTGAAATATAGGAACAACTCTGGTTCATGGGGCAGAATGAGAATGCAGACAGAAATGGTTGGCCAAATTCAAGAAGTGTTTAGAGGGCGATTTAGGATCGCAGGAATTCCAGTTCCAGGAATGCATAAAACGGGTAAAAAAAATTATGCCAAGGCCGAGAGTATAGCGCCAGGGTCCTTTGAAAGGTTTTACCAAGGGATATTCCATAAAATGACTCCGATTAATAAAGGCGATTGGACAGGCTCCTGTGCCTTGGATGACTATAGAGTACCGTTCGTCCCTACAACAACCGTATTTGATATCCAAGACGACTATTCAGTTGATTACGGGTACGATATGGTGGCGAACGATTTGTTTTGGATTGATGATATATATCCCTCCACTTCGCACGGTTATCCTCATATCAAGAATAAGCAATACAAAACTCCATTTCACGCTCTATATGCTTCAGAGGAGCCTGAATTTCATAATCAGAATCCACAAATTGGGCTCGCAAACTTTATTCTGCTGGAATCCAAAAAAATTGCTTTGGAAGTTCAAAATAGAGTTTTAATCGGGCGCCCAGGCGAAACCTATACAGCCATTTTTGAAGCTCGAGACAGCATAACCACGGGTAGGTCAATTACTAAAATCACAAAGGAAGGAGTAGTCATGTTAGGGCAATTTTCGGATGTGGACTTTATCGCGCCAAGGATGCATTTTAGGGATGGTTTTCATGCTCAATACGGATCGAAATTGAGTGTTAGGTCAATGAATCAATTGCCGGATCCATGTTTTCAGTTTAATGATCAATCGAAGCGATCCGCTGATAACATTGTCCTAATATCTTCGAATGAATATGAGGAGAATATGGAGTCATCTCACGTTTTTCCGAACCCCTCACGAGGTCTAATTAAACTAAAATTGGACGAATCGCAGCAAGCCAATATTCAAATTTTTGATTTTTCGGGTAGGCTTATTTATCAAAATCAATTTTATGATGATAAATTCAATATTGATTTGCGAAATGTCTCCAAAGGAGAGTATTTTATCAGGATCATATCCGAGGATAAGGTTGAACACCATAAATTTATTTTAATATGAGAGTTGCTAAAGTTTTGTTGATAATACCAATATGCATTAACCTGAGTTGTTCTAAATGGGAACAACGTGATGAAACAACTGTTTCCGCGACTGTAGTAGATCCTACAACAGGTCAATTGACACGAAAGGCCAATGTTGTGTTGATAGAAATCGAAACACCTTCACGTCCATTTACACCATTGATCCGCACCATTATCGAAGAGTTTGAAGTCGATTATGGAGAATCATTTTCATATTCCTTTAACGCCAAACGCGGTGATCGATTTGAATACTTCTTGGAGTATCAGTATCCGAATTTTTATTTCGGTGACTATGGAACGTCAAATGGATTTTATTATGAAGAACAAGACATGGTTGAGCTGATAAAGGGCTCTAGTAATGAATACCAGTTGTCTGTCGTGCCCCTTGCTGGCGTAAGCCTCAACATTCGAAATGATGGTCTAAACGCATCACCCGAGGATAGTATTTGGATGGACCTTCATGATGGGAATTATCAAATAGCCAAAGCTTATAAGGGGGTTGGGAAATCTCATATAACTAGGGTGACAATTCCGCATGGCAAATATATCCTGACTTCAGAATTATACAGGTCAGGCGAGTTAAGTGAAACAGAAAGTCATCCAGTTTATATCCGACATGCTCAGGATACGACGATAAATGTTGGTTTTTGATGAAGATAAAGACCTAATATTTCGAATTCGATTGAGTCAATGTTGCTCGACTAAAAAAAAATGCGGATTTTGATGAGAATGAATCCGTTGATTGGATATCCGAGCTAGTAAAAATTGATTGACTAATTTCAATTCGAGACTTTCTAATAAAAACCCCGTATTTGCACATAATGCAAATCCGGGGTTTTTTATGCTCAATTGTCATTTGAAACTGTGATGTGTATTGCGGAATTTTGACTCAAAGCTTAAGAGATGAAAATTGAATATTTAATCCTGTTGTTACTGGCCTCTGTGAGTTATGGCTGCGCCAAATGGGAAGAGATGAATGAAACCACCTTGGTGTGTAACGTTCAGGATATCACTACTGGCACTATGACAACAAAGGCACACGTTGCACTAATTGAAGTTGAGACACCCAGCAGGCCATTCTCCCCAATTCTAAGGACTACAATCGAAGAGTTTGAAGTCGATTATGGAGAATCATTTTCATATTCCTTTAACGCCAAACGCGGTGATCGATTTGAATACTTCTTGGAGTATCAGTATCCGAATTTTTATTTCGGTGACTATGGAACGTCAAATGGATTTTATTATGAAGAACAAGACATGGTTGAGCTGATAAAGGGCTCTAGTAATGAATACCAGTTGTCTGTCGTGCCCCTTGCTGGCGTAAGCGCGGACATGCTGTCCGTGCGCGTGCAAAGTAATCCCCACTAGGTTTTAAGCCCTAAATTTCTCAAGCCGCTCAGTCGCTTCCTCCTTCACTTCCGAGAGAATTTTAACGACCTCTTCAAACTGTGGCCCCCCAGATCGAATGGCTGTGCCGGCCGCTTAGGTTCACTTGAAGCAATAGTAAAAGATCATAGATGCTATAACCATGAACCGCAGAGTGAAGCTTCATTAGTGCGAGCAAAGGCATGCGGAAGTGCCTTACAAACACAGCGAGCATTTATGCCTCTTAATTATCTATAGGAGCATCATCTGACCCTTCCATAACAGGCGGGGCGTAGGCAGGGGCAATCACCGTACCTGTGAGTGCTACAGTCTTGAATTTACCTTCGTAAGTGATTGTCGCCTTTTTATTAAATGGGCCAACAACGCCCATGGTTTGGCATTTTACTTTGATTACATCGGTTTGGCCTGGGTTTATTACTTCGTCTTCTGGCCGCTGAGTGGCAAAACAGCCACCGCTTGTAGTGATCCTAGTAATCATCAACGGATATCGAGATGGATTGGTGAATTTGATTTCGAATAGAGCCATTTCACCTTGGGTTACCGTGCCAAAGTCATGTACTTCGCTGTCTATATGAAGCGGGTCTATTTCGGGCACTCCGGGTTGTGCAAAGGCGCCGAACGCCATGAAAAGGGAAAGGGTTAGAAGTTGAAAGTTGCGCATCGTACGTGGGTTTTGGTTAGGTATGGTAAAGGGGGCCCGATTTGGAACAGCTCAAATCTAGGTAAAACAAAAGGCGGCGTTAGAGTTATTTCTCAACCTCTTTCCGGCGTATCTCCAACGCACTGGTATGGCAGAGAGGTAGCTGTCCTTATCATTTAGCGTTTGAGGTGCGCGTCTCAAGTCGTTTCGCAGCTCTTTGTTCATTCTTCTCCATTGCCTCGTCCCAATTCCAGTCTTCAAGGCGGTGAAGGTGTTGTGTTAGGTTTATCGTGTCCTGGCGTATTATAAGGTAGTATTGATCAAGGTGCTGAATTGTGAAATAGAGATACTCTGAGCTGTGTTCTGATTTGGTTCTCAACACCGAATCAGATATAGTCCAGGATATGGGCGCTCGTCTAATTGGTCCGTTCTGAAAAATCCGCAATTTTTTATCCTCAAATTCGACCACGATTTGAACCGTATCGGATTCGGGATTCTTTACTATTCGATCACCTACGATAGAGTCTACTTGCCACACGCCTTTTATTTGATCGGACATGGTCGGTTTGCCGCACGCCGTTGCGCCAAGTGCGATCACCCAAATTGAAACGAATAAATTCCATCTCATCAATTCGTCGCGGTTTTGGAGGAACTATCATTCTCAACTGGATTCCATGTCTCTAAACGGCGTAGGTAAATCATGTGCGCCCCGGGTGTATCTTTAAGGATCATTCTTTCTTCATCCAATCGAACTACCGTGAACTTTTCTGTGTCGATGGGGTTTGGATTTGGAATGATGATTATGTTGGAATCAGTCACAATCCAATTAACTCGTTTATTCCGATTGCCTGTGTGATCGATGGCTACGGAATCTTTAAACTCTATGATAAACTGAATACTATCGTCTAGAACATTCAATGGCCCGTCCAGCACAGAATCCATTTGCCACACGCCTTTTATCTGATCCGACATGGTCGGTTTGTTGCACGCGGCCATGCCAAGTGCTATTATCATCAGCACCCACCTATTCATCAGCATGCGCCAGGTTGTGTGCTGTCAATATCTTGTAAAACCTGCGGCCCTGCGATACGCCTCCCTTTGCTCGAAAGATGATATCCGTGCCGCCCGTCCTTTTCTTCGGCCGATAATCCCTTGACAGAGAAATAGGGCAGTGTGTCTTTCTCATAAAATGGAAGGATGTAGGTGTCGAAAAATTCCTTCTTCGAAATCAACGGATCTTTGTCCCCACAGCAAGTGAAGGCCACGCGCATGGAATCCATTTCAAACTGCAGCGTGCCGCCACTAAAAATGGAATCGAAGTAAGCCAATTCATGGCTGTTCAACCGCACCGTCGATCCAATTCCTAGGCTGTCTAATCGCTGCCCGAAACAAAAGGTTGAAAGTAGAATCAGCGCATATGTACACAGCGTTTTCATCTTACTTAGTTGCCACTTGTTGCGTCAAAACTTCTGTGCCCACCACAATGCCATTCGCAAAGAACGCATTGCCTCTGTGCAGGTCTAATATGCTATATGTTTCTTGGCAGCTTTCAAGCATTTCAATTTTTTGGACGCTTGCGGATACAACTCGGCCTTCGTGATACACGACCACCTCATCCATCGTTTCCAGCATTGATGCGCTGTCAATATTGTTGTAGGTTTTGGTCGCTTCTGGATCTAGAGATGCCCAACCCTTGTTGTTTGTGAATACGGGATGATCGCTGGTTAATTCTATTGCCGCTCCATTGATTAAGGAAATCCGCACCAAATTGTGGTGCTTGATACGAGTTGTTTCCATCACGCCGGCCGAAAAGGATTGAGAGGTAATGATGTCTAGAGAGAGCACACTGTCCTGAATCGTAATTGTTTCGATTGGTTTTAGGCTGCCGTCGGCCATCGTAATCATTGTGCCCTTAGCAAAACAATGAACACCCGTGCCATCAAACAAGATTTCGGAAATGGCTACGTCATGGTACATAGTGCCTGGATACACCTCTAAAATCTCAAATTTCAATTCCATGTCCGTGCCTTCCACCGTAGACTGAAGCTCCGTTCCAAGGTTGAAAACTTGCTGATTATAATTGTCCGCAACTTCGAGGATGGCGAATGGTACATTGTCTACATACATTTTTAGCTTTTTCACGCGCCCATTAACCTTCCAAGTGTTTTCGTCTTTTAAGTAGCCATTGTATACCTCTACCTTGGTCACTGGCGGACTATTCGCCATGAAGTGGTATGTGATAAATTCACCAATACCATCACCCTTCGCGCCTTCTACCCAAGCCGTGGTTGCGTCAAAGTCATGGGCATTGTCAGGTTCGTATAAAAATCCTTTCTCTGGCCCCAGCTGTGAAGATGCTGTGATTTTATGTGGCCCGCCACCGCAATACCAGCTGCATCCAAGGCCGCCAATGGTCATGGCATCTTCTAACTCGTCCCATCTATCATATAGCGCGGCTTCGGTTGAATTAAGATCTTCCTCTGAAATTTCTCTCTTATCTAATCGATGTACAATATCTAATAACACGGTGTAATCTTTTAAATCCACCTCACTGGGGATGGCAGAAGCCCAAAAAGTTGGTGTAAGGGTTTTAAGTTGGGCTTGGCTAGCGAAAAATGTAAATAGGGAAAGTAAAGTAATGAGTATAGGTTTCATCCGGTGAGTCTTGATGCACTCAAAGTTAGTTTAAGACGTTCAATGTCAAATTTCTAGGACGGTGAAATAGCGATCGTTGAAAATGGAGTTGCGATTTATACTAAAATGCATCGAAGGCGCGGTTAATTCAATTTGCCGAAATGGTTATTCGAATGGAATTTTGACGCGTCAAAAAAGACAACAACAATGGGTAACATCCAACCTTTTTTCCAACATTGGGCCTGAATGAAATCGGGCATTTTATACGGTATGTGTTGGGAAGACCCCGAATTGTTTTGCGCGCTAGTTGAGCCAGACCAACGGGTCCTCACCGTTTGTTCCGCTGGCGATATCGCGCTAAGTGTTTTAACAAAGAATCCCGAATCCGTAGTCGCAGTCGACACCAACAACGATCAACTCAACCTATGCCGCTTGAAAGCTGCTTGCTTCGAACAACTCGAATATGATGCTTGCCATCAACGTATCGGAACATTTGAGCGGGAGAAATCATTCATGGAACCATTGTCGATTGATAACGATCTGGAAAAATGGGCCATTAAGAATGCACTGCATCAAAACACAATCCTGCAAAGCGGTCAATTTGAGCGATACCTCAACACCTTTGTGAAATACCTGCTGCCGCTTGCGGTGAATCGATCCGTAATTCGAAGATTCCTAGCAGCCAAGGATATACAGAAGCAGCGTCTTATCTATGACAAACACATCAACAATTCGAGGTATCGATTTCTGTTTAAACGTTTTTTTGGGCGCATCACCATGAAGCGATATGGTCGTCATCCTGACCTCCTCAAACACGTTAAAGAAAATCCCGCTGTCGTTCTCTACAAACGCATGAAACACGCTTGGCTCGAAATTCCAATTACCGACAATTACTTCTTTCGTTTCATTCTCAATGGTGCATTTAAGTCTGATTTAGCGCTTCCGCCATGGGCGCAAAAGCCCCATTTTGACGCCATTAAAAGCGGCACTTCCAAACTGGAATATGTACATGACTCCATGACCGCTTATTTATCCAAAACGGAAAAGAAATTCGACGCCATTAACTTGAGCAACATTACGGATGTGATGACACATTCAGAAGCCGATACGCTCTTTGATTTGTGTCGAACACACTTACATCCGGGTGGTCGGCTTTTGATTTGGAACACCATGGTTGATCGAAAGCCAATGGCGGGTTGGGCCCTAGACGAAGCTGAAACCAAAGCACATTGGAAGAATAGAATGGCTTCCTTTTATGGATATTTAGGCATCTATAATCTCGCATGAGCGCAATCAAGGCATATTCCCAATACTTATTGAAGCGATTTCAGATCGTTCCGCTGAGCATTTTGGTCTTGTCTGACGTGTTGGTCATAAGTAGGATTGTAGAGGTAGATAACCAGGGTTGGTGGACCCAGGCAGCCGTCTTTTTTATGGTCTTGGCCTATCTGTTCAACAATAGAGTAGGAGACGATAAACGTGACTTTGAATTCGATGCCATTCACTATCCTGAGCGTGCGGTGCAAAAGGGTACCATCGGTATTAAACAACTCGAAACTTTAGGTACAATTACCATGGCTCTGATGGCATTGCTGTCCATCGTCCTTGGTTGGACTTCGGTCATGCTTGTTCTACCTGTTTGGTTTTTTGGCTTGTGGGCCAAAAAGGATTTCTCACTGCCAGTCACCTTCAAGGAGAACTACTTTTTTGTCTATAATTTCTTGAACATGCTTCAAATGTTTGTGTTGCAGGTCTTCATCTATTTGTCGTTGCTGGATTCATTTGAAATGCGGCCAATCATCTGGCTGCACGTGGCTTTTGTGTTTGGATTATCGCTGCAAGTAGAAGTTACGCGCAAAGTGAAAGTGGCTAAAACCAAGGCGATGGACCTCTATAGCGATCGCATGGGTATGGGTGGATCTATCATTCTGTGGTTGGTGCTTGGGCTGGTTTGTAATTTAATTTTTGGTGTCTTAGGTGTATCCATGGGTGTTGGCCCAATCATAATTTTAAGCGCCATGGGTTGCCTCTTTCTGATACAGGTCACGGGTGCCTTGCTTTACTTCAAATCAAAAAAGGAGTCGTACGAAAACCTCTTTTGGCTTGCGATGATTTCCACGTACGTTGGGCAAAACTTGGTCTTGGCATATGGGTGAATTTGGCTCCAAGGCAATTAATCTTAGGCATTTGAGCGATGCCGGCTTTACCGTGCCATCTTTTGTGTCGCTTTCATCAAAAACAGACGTGCAAGTTCTGGAGGCCATGGTCCAAGGCAGTTTCAATCCCGATAAATTGCTTGCGATCAGATCAAGCGCGTTGGCTGAGGATGGAACGGAAAAGAGTATGGCAGGAGCCTTTCATAGCGAAGTTGCTGTTTCGCCTTCTGGTGTTGGTGCAGCTTGGTCGCTCGTAGTCGAATCCATGCCCTCAGAATCCGAAAATGGGGTCATCGTTCAGGAAATGGTATTTGGCGATTTCAGTGGAGTCTGTTTTGCTGATGCAAAAACAAACCGCGTGATGGTAAACGCACTTCCAGGCCTTTGCAAGGCCGTGGTCGAAGGGCACAACTCAGACTATTATGAGTTTGCGGATGGCGCCATTCAGTTTCAGCATACTCAGGATTCAAAAGAGGTTTTGGTATTTGATCAAGGCATTGTAAACTCTACCTCCTCAACAGAAATCATTCCCGATCATTTGCTGCTTAAATTGGTAGGTCGATGCCTAGAGGTCAGCGTACACTTTGAGTCGATTCAGGATATAGAATGGACGATAAAAGACGATCAGATCTACTTTTTACAGTCAAGACCCGTTACTGCAAACCCATGGAAATCGCAGACAGTTAAGATCTATGATAGCGCCAACGTCGGCGAGTCATATAGTGGAATAGTGTTGCCGCTCACGTTGACGTTTGCAGGCCACCTATATTCCCAAGTTTATGAAGACTTGCTGCGCCATTCTGCGGTATCAGAGTCGGCATTGAAACAGGCCAAGAATACGTTCGATACGTTGGTTGAACCCGTGTATGGGCGCATGTATTATCGGATGGATCAGTGGTATGCGTTTCTGAGAATGCTTCCGGGCTATAGTCGAAACGCTTCTAACCTTGAGCAGATGCTCATGCTCAATGCACGCCAAGAAGATCATGTCTCCAACGTGCGCCCATCGCTTTGGTTGCGGGTCATCTATTATCCATTGGTTTTTTGGAAGCTGGCCCTTTTTGGAAAACGAATTCGAGCCCTTCAGGTTGAGGCGGAGCACATTTTTAAAAAAGCGGCATCGTGGGATTTACAGAAATGGGATATCACGAAGGTCGATGCAGAGATCGAATCATTATTTGCCGGAGTGCTTAAACGCTGGTATTTAACCGTTGAGAACGATACAGTTATGATGAGTTTGTTTGCGCATTTTTCCAAAAAGGGACAGGAGCCAAAACTTAAAGAGGCATTGGCTTTTCACAGTATTAGTACGGATCAAATTCAGGCCTTAAATGAATTAAGTCAACGCTTGAAAACCATTGAAGGACTTAAAAAGGCCATTGAGCAGACCAATTCCTCGGCCTTTGAAAGGGAGTTGGCATTGCATTCCGATGCCCAAAAAACATATCGTGCATATCTTGAAAGATTCGGTGGACGATTCGCGAATGAGTTGAAACTCGAAACCGCTGGGGTAGAAGATAGCTTTACCGAGTTTGCAACAATTATTCAGATGTATTGGTCTGGCGCTCGAAAGATTGAGCTGGCTGATAGTCCTTCAAGCAGGCATTGGCTTGTTCGGGTTTTTAAACGCTTCGCTTCTCGTCGCGAGCTGTTTCGTTTATATCGAGCAAACATGTTTGGAGTAATCCGAAAGTTGATTTTACGAAAAGCTGAGTTAATGGTTGGTGCAGATCGCTTGGAAAAAGTGGAGGATGTTTTTTACCTTGAATGGAAGGAGTTTGTAGGAATGAAAAACACCTCGGACATTAAGCAACGGGTGACGGAAAGAAGGGCGGCATATGCCCATTATTCTGAGATTGATCCTCCTGCATACTTTACGGTTGTTAATGGTCGGTGGCCTGCTTTAAATGCGTCGAAACCATCGGCTGAGTCTTGGCAAGGAACAGCTGCTTCCTCTGGAACCGTCCTCGATCACGCAACGGTCATGGAGTCGTTTGAGCCGCGTTTGGATGAGAAAGTAGGCGTGCTTGTAACCAAGAGGACAGATCCTGGATGGACGCCGTTGATGGCACTTTCAAAAGGGTTGGTGGTAGAGCACGGAGGAATGCTTTCGCATGCATCTATTGTGGCGAGGGAATTACAAATTCCGGCAGTGATCGGAATCAAAGATGCCTGCAAGCGCATACGCTCAGGCGATATGGTACTAGTAGATGGAGACACGGGGTTGGTTTCAATAAAAACAGACAATGAATGATTGGAGCGGAAGAGTATTGGAACTTGTTTAAGTCCAACATAGTTGAGCGATTTGGCAAGGAGCCACAACTGAATGGTTTTCTGACCGAGCTGAAAATGGCCTTTGGCTGGATGTTGCAAAATCAGCATGTTGAGTTTGTATCTCAAAATGGAGGAATGGCGGCACTTTTTGCACGGTCCATTGATTCGGATAATTGGTCGTTTGGCTTTTTAATTTTACCAGAAAGTGAGCCATCGGCGGATACGTTTTGGGCAATGTTGTGCAGTAAAGTGACGCAGTTGGGTGGCGCCAAGTTCACGGGGCCAATTCAAGGAACAACCTACTTTCCGTATCGTTTTGTGATAGAGACGGATGGGAGTCCGTTTTTCAAGGGTGAATATTTTGGTTCCGCTGAGGAACATCACTTTATGATGAAACAAATGCCCGCTAAGGTGAATTACTATCGGTCTGGCTACCGAGATTCCTTTGATGGAATTATGGCGGTGTCGAAACCGTATTACGATGAAGCTGTGACCAAGGGGTTTGAAGTTCGAACACATGCCAAGGTTGATGAAGCCCTGTTTCGATCCGTGTTTGAAATGGTTGGTGCCATATTCGGAACCAACTGGAATTTTAAGGACATGAGTGCGGCAGAGGCGCGCTCGTTTTATGAGCACGAATTTGGATTGGATCAGCGGATGGCGGTGCAAACGATTTATTTAAAGGGTGAGCTCATTGGCTTCTGCAGGTATATTGAGAATGACGACGACACATTAATTTGTAAGACCCTCGGCGTACTCCCGGCATATCAAAAGTTGGGTCTAGGTAATGCCGCAGTTTATGAAATGCATCGTTGTGCTCAGGACGCTGGATATACACGAATGATTTACGCTTTGATTTACGATGGAAATCGGGTACAGCAGAATATGCCCAAAGACGACTCAATTATTTTCCGCAAGTATGCCTCCTATGAATTTGATTTAAATGAGTAGCGCCGCCTTTATATATGTGGGCATCTTCCTAGGCTTTTTCGTACTCATGGAGGCTTCAAAGAGGTGGTTTAAGCTGAAACCAGAACACACTCGGAAGGTCGTTCACGTTGGTAGCTGTTTGCTTATCGCCACAATGCCATTCTACATTCAAGCATATGAAGTTATGATACTTGCTGGAGCATTTATTGGTCTGCTTCTTTTAACGCGATTCTATGGATTGTTCAGCGCCGTTCAAGGAGTGAAACGTAAGACAGTTGGTGAATTCACGTTGCCACTCGGTGCTGTGTTGGCGGCTTATTTCTTCCTTCCTAATCAGGTGGAAGCCTTTCAGGCAGGCTTTGTCATTTTAGGATTTAGCGATACGGTTGCCGAATGGGCGGGCACTAAATGGAAGTGGATTCAGGTCACCATTTTTGGTGGTGATAAGTCGCTAGGTGGAGCAATCGCCTTTTTTATCTCTGCCTATATATTGCTCTCTATTCTGGCGCTGTATTGGGGAGTTCAATTAAGTCCACTTAAGCTAGTAGCAGGGTTGGTCCTCTTAACGTTCGTGGAATTATCTCAATCCTTTGGAATCGACAACATGTTTATTCCGGTAACCACGGCCATTGTCTGGGAGTGGTGTCTGGTCGAGTAATTAGGACGTAGTGGAATGCTCTGACCTCCAGGTCTTGTACCACTTCACAAACGCCAACCAATCCTTTTTTGTGTCTTTTTCAATAGCGTCAAAAACCTTACGCTGGTAGTCAAGTGCTTCGCGATGGTTCAACTTAAAGACGCGCTTAGGAGTGCCAACTATGTCATCTACCACAACCCATTGATCGGCAGCATAAATCAAGGTGTGTGCTGCGGCCGTTTTTCCATCAGGAAAGGTGAGGTAAACGTGAATGAGGTCTTCGATTCCCGCGGCTTTTCGTTTTCTGTTTTGGGTTAAGACGGGATTTTGCATAGTCACCTTTGTAAAAGGGGTGAAGAATACACGTGCGATGATCGTGGCCTCTGTGTCATCAATTTCCCCATCTTCTGTGTACTTAACCAAGTTTTCGATACCCGTTAAATCGAGATCGAGAACGAAATCTACTTCGGCCGGTTTCAGTCCGTCTTCAACTCGAATACTTGTGCCCTCGTGGTGCAAAGTGAGCATCTCTTTGCTTTCTTCAATACGAATACCCAAATGGTTAAATGTGCCATCAAAAAAGGCCGTAATCGCATCGGTTTGAATGATGGATTTTAGTGTCTCAGAAGAGGTTTGAGCCATAGCTGTTTGGCTGATGCAAACGATTGTAAAGGCTATAAGGTAGGTTCGGAATAAGCGCATAACATAGGTTTTCAGCCAAAGTAGTATGTTGACGTGTAATTGTAAAACTAATTTTCGTCAGCTTTTATATTCACGCGAGCTATTTCTTGCTTAGATCATAAGGCAGCAAAAAAAAGCCTCAGCTGAAATATTTCAACTGAGGCCAATATCGTTTCCAAGACTGGTTACTCGATAATAGCAGTCTGTGTTATTTTCTTAAGTTTTTCAGTTTCCTCATTGGCTAATTCTAGATCAACCAATAAACGACCACTGTGCTCATCAAGGATGATTTTCTTTCGAGCAGAAATATCCAATTGTCTTTGTGGTGGAATCTTAATAAAAGATCCTCCAGATGAACCACGCTCCACAGGAACAACAGCCAAGCCATTCTTCACAGATCCGCGAATTCTTTGATAAGCGCTGATTAAACGGTCTTCGATTTTTGCAGCTGCTTCGGCCGAGGCTTTAAGCAATGCTTTTTCTTCTTTTTCAGTCTCCTTTACAATCCCAGCGAGCTCTTCCTTCTTGTGCTCAAGATCTTTCTTTCGCTCGTTTAAATTCTCTTCGGCGCTCGTTTTAACTTCTCTTTTCTGAATCACCTGAGCTTGAAATTCATTCATTCGCTTTTCAGACAATTGAATCTCCAATGTTTGGAATTCAATCTCTTTTGTCAATGAATCAAACTCTCGGTTGTTTCGAACATTCTTTTGCTGCTCTTCGTACTTCTTAATCAATTCCTTAGAATCAACAATTGAGTTCTTGCGCTCGCTAACTCGATTTTCAGCTGCCTCTAATTCAGTTTGGAGGTTGTTCATTCGAGTGTCAAGTCCTTCGATCTCATCTTGTAAATCTTCTACTTCTAAAGGAAGCTCACCTCTAATGGTTCTGATTTTGTCGATTGCTGAGTCAATCAATTGAAGGCGGTAAAGCGCCCTTAATTTTTCTTCTACCGTGATCTCCGTATTTTTCTTTGCTGCTGCCATGCGTTTTATTGAATGAAATAGTGCACAGGATTTGTTTTCACCTGTGATAAAAGGACGGCAAATGTAACATTTTTCTCCTCTAGATATTCAAGGATGAGTTGTGGTGTAAATTGCTCACTTTCAAAGTGTCCAATGTCTAAAACCACTATGTTTTGATCCGCATCAAAGAACTCATGGTACTTGAAGTCGCCAGTGATGAATGCATCCGCTTGGTTTTGCATTGCTTGATTCAATAAAAAGCTTCCGCTACCACCACATAGAGCAACGTTTTGAATCGCCTTACCGCGCAATTTTGTGTGCCGTATTACTGGAGACGCAAAACTAGAAGAGACAAATCGTAGAAACTCCTTTTCGTCCATTGGTTCTGACAGTGAACCAATCATTCCACTACCGACCTCTTGATGTTTATTGTCTAGCGAATGAATGTCGTAAGCCACTGTTTCATAAGGGTGGTTTTGACCCAGCGCCTGAATGATCGCATTTTGCTGATAATCGCTAAAGATCACCTCCAATTGTGCCTCCTTTTCACTGTGCTCGACACCCACGTTGCCGACATACGGATTGCTGCCTTCAAGCGCACGGAATGTTCCGCTGCCCTCTACCTGGAAACTACAGTGATCGTAATTTCCAATATGACCAGCTCCCGCATCGAACAGAGCTTGTCTCACTTTATCCAACTTATCAATTGGAACAAACGTGTTGAGCTTTTTAATGAGACCGCTTTTCGGGGCCAGAATACGTAGATCTTCAAGCTTTAACTGACGGGCAATCATTTTATTTACGCCATCAAAAACATTGTCGAGGTTTGTGTGAATGGCGTAAATGACGATGTCATTTTTGATTGCCTTGAGCAAGGTTCGCTCAACATAGTTCTTACCCGTGATGGATTTAAGACCGGTAAAGAGGATTGGATGATGTGCGATAATCATATTGCAGTTTCGATTGATGGCCTCTTCCACCACGCTTTCAATACAGTCTAAAGATAAGAGTGCGCCTGTGATTTCTGCATTAACATCGCCGCAAAGAGTGCCGCTATTGTCATATGATTCTTGAAGCGAAGGAGGAGCTAATTGCTCCAATAATTGAATGGCTGCTGAAATTTTCATCGTGATGATTTAAAAACAAAGGAGCGGAATTTTACAGAAACTACATTTGCGGCATGCGGAAACTCCTTTATCCTTTCAGCCTAATCTATGGATTAGTGGTTTCCTTTCGCAACGGATTGTTTCGAATCGGCATGTTACCCGAGAAGCGATTCGAACTTCCGATCATAGGAATCGGAAATTTGAGGGTAGGTGGAACGGGAAAGACACCCATGACCGAGTATCTTATCGCCTTATTGTCTGGGACCCGATCGTTAGGCGTGGTGAGCAGAGGGTATGGACGTAAAACGAATGGTTATGTTGTGGCCGACAGCGAGTCAACAGCATTGGAAATTGGAGATGAACCGTCACAAATTATCCAGAAATTCCCCCAGATTCGACTGGCGGTGGATGAAAAACGTGTCCATGGCATCGAACAGTTGCGCTTGGAAGAAAACCCGCCCAATACTATATTACTTGACGACGTATACCAACATCGCTATGTGAAGCCTGGGCTGTTGATTTTATTGACCGCACATGATCACCTTTATATAGATGATTCGGTCTTGCCCGTTGGTATGCTTCGTGAACCAAAATGGGGCGCCAATAGGGCCGATATTATCGTCGTAACGAAATGTCCAGTTTCACTAAGTGCGTTTGAAAAGAGGGCGATTTCAGATCATCTCAGGCCTATGTCGCATCAGCAGGTGCTGTTCAGTTTTCAATCGTATGGCCAGCCATATCCAATTTTGATGCGTCAGAAATGGAAAGCTCAGGGAAGAACCAAAATGCTGCTCGTGACTGGAATTGTGAATGCCCAGAGCATGAAACAACATTTAGAGAAGTCATTCGAGCTCATCCATCATTTTGAATTTCCGGATCATCATTGGTTTACCGATGCGAACATCGAATCAATAGCCGCAGTTTTTGAAAAGGAAAATTCAGAGAAAACGATCATCGTTACCACAGAAAAGGATGCCCAACGTTTAAAGCCATTTGTGGAAAATGAGACTTTTGCACACTTGCCAATTTTTGCATTACCCATGAAGGTTCAATTCTTCAAGGACGACGAAGGGCATTTTAACCAAACAATACATGAATATATTAGATCGCATCAATGAGACAGCCGCTTATCTAAGAGATAAAGTTGCCATTGATAAACCCGTTGGAATTATCCTCGGAACTGGGCTGGGAAACCTTGCCGACGAAATTGAAAACCCCACAAGCATCGATTATGCTTCGATACCACACTTTCCGCAATCAACCGTGGAAGGACACGATGGTAAACTGATCTTCGGCCAGTTAAATGGGGTTGAAGTCCTAGCTATGAAGGGTCGATTTCACTTCTACGAGGGCTACGATATGGATCAGGTTGTATTTCCTATTCGGGTTATGCGTAGGCTTGGAGTTCAAACGCTCATTCTTTCCAACGCAAGTGGAGGCATGAACCCTGATTTTAAGGTTGGGGATATAATGATTCTCAATGATCAGATCAATCTCTTTCCGACCAATCCTTTGATTGGACCCAATATCAAGGAACTAGGGCCTAGGTTTCCTGATATGTCGGAGCCATACAATCTCAATTATGTCAAGGCGCTGCACGAGTGTGCGAGCGATCATGGAATGAAGTTGCACGAGGGTGTTTATGCAGGGGTAAGCGGGCCTTGCTTCGAGACTCCTGCTGAATACAAATACATTCGAACAATAGGAGGCGATGCCGTTGGGATGAGCACGGTGCCTGAAAATATTGCAGCAAAGCATCTTGGAATGGATGTAGCGGCACTGTCAGTCATTACTGATCTTGGTATTGAAGGATTGGTGGAAACCGTGAGCCATGAAGAAGTTCAAAAAGCAGCCCAGGATGCGGAGCCAAAACTGGCTGCAATCGTTAAGTCTTTTTTACAGAAAATTCAGGGTTAACTATCCGAGGTAGCTGGCTACCTTTGATCATTATTTTTGATTGTGAAGCAGGAAGTATTGGATAAGTATGAATTGGTGGTTGGGCTCGAAGTTCACGCCCAATTATTGACAAAAAGCAAGGCGTTTTCATCCGATAGGAATGAGTATGGACGATTGCCAAACACGAACACCAATCCAGTTAGTTTGGGGCATCCCGGAACTCTTCCGGTTTTGAATGAAAAGAGTGTGGAATACGCAGTACGTCTCGGCTTAGCTGTGAACGCGGACATTCGAGAGCACAACGAATTTGCTCGAAAGAATTATTTCTATGCTGACCTTCCGAAGGGTTATCAGGTTACGCAGGACACCACTCCAATTTGTAATGGCGGACATATTACGATTAAGCTTTCCGATGGATCCACAAAGGACATAGCCCTCACAAGAATCCATATGGAAGAAGATTCTGGAAAGAGCTCACATGAATTGAGTCCCTTCGATACCATGATCGACTTGAACCGTGCTGGAGTTCCATTATTGGAAATTGTATCAGAACCGGACATGCGCTCAAGCGAAGACGCATATGAGTATTTGACAGAAGTTCGAAAGCTGGTTCGTTACTTAGATATATGCGATGGTAACATGGAAGAAGGTAGCCTCCGGTGCGACGCCAATGTTTCTATTCGACTAAAAGGATCTGATGTTTACGGCACACGGGTTGAAGTGAAAAACCTGAATAGTATTAGAAATGTGAAACGGGCTATTGAATTTGAATTCAAGCGTCACGTGGCCATGGTTGAAGCGAACGAGGAGATTAAGAAGTCGACCCTTAATTTCAACGCAGCAACTGGTGAAACCTCCATCATGCGAACAAAAGAGGAAGCAGATGACTACAGGTATTTTCCAGAACCAGATTTGCAACCTTTCAGCATTTCGCAGGCATATATTGAGTCGATTCGAAAGACCATGCCGCCGCTTCCGTCACAATTGTTTGACAAGTACATTGAACTTGGGTTAAGCGAATATGACGCAGGGGTATTGACCGATAACAAAGGCATTGCCCTCTATTTCGAATCATTGATTAAAAATGTGAAAAGCCCCAAATCCGCAGCAAATTGGATGATGGGCGAAGTGAAGGGATACATAAACGAAATGGCGATTGACATAGCCTCGTTTCCGGTTACACCCAAAAATTTAGCTGCCTTAATCAACATGGTTGACAACAATGAAATGGGGCGTACCATGGCCTCTCAACAATTGTTTCCAATATTAATGAAGGAGCCAACCAAGTCTGCACCCGAATTGGCTGCCGCTCATGGATTGGTTCAGGTGGATGACTTAGGAGAGCTTGACGGTTGGATCCAGAGTGCATTGGCGGCCTTTCCAGATAAGGTAGAAGAATATAAAGGAGGAAAAAAAGGAATCCTCGGGCTATTTATGGGAGAAGTTATGCGTCTAAGTGGCGGTAAAGCAGATCCTAAAAAAATAAATCAGATGCTGAGAGAAGCATTAGAGAACTAAAATCATGAAGAAAAATAAAGGCATGAAAAGATTTTATTATCCCTTAATGGGAATACTGTTAATGGCAGCGTCGTGTTCAAACACATCCTCTGCTAAGGAAGAGATAGTTCAAGATGGAGCGGTTGCTGAGTTGGTTACAGGAGGACAAGAAGAAGTGAAAGCCAAAGTGGAGCGCGATGCGGCCAATGTGCATATAGAAGGAACGGTGACTGGAGCAGCCAATTCGCCTATTTATCTTCAGATAGTAGAGTCGAAAGGAATCAAGGCCATTGATACGATAACAGGCGGTCCAAATGGAGAATACAGCTTCGACTATATGTCTGATCAGCCTGAGTTTTATCGGGTAGGTGTGAACGAGCAAAACTCATTCTATATGATCCTTTATCCAGGCGAAAGTGTGGTCGCAAAGTCTAACATTGATAATTTATTCAAGACATATGAAATTATTGAGGGGCCAGAAGAATGCTTGAGAATGAAAGAAATGAATACGATCACATCGATGATGGATTCGATTAACATGATTCTTCAAGCGGCTCAGATGAACAAGGATCAAAACATGTTTCAAAATGCATTGACTCAACATGATAATATTTCCATTCGAATGAATCGAGAAATTAAGGCGTACATAAGTCGAAAGCCAGCAAGCTTAAGCTCGTTAGCGGCGCTTCAAAACCTAAGTTTTGACGAAGAGTTTGATTATTACCTGAAGGTGGTTCAAGCCCTAGACGGTATTGCCAATGGCAATGATATTTATGATAACATGGCTAGTCAGATTTTGAATATGAAAAACGTAGCGGTGGGGGCTGTAGCTCCAGAAATCACCTTGTCTCAGCCAAACGGCGAAGTCATGTCGTTGTCAGACCTGAGAGGTCAATATGTTCTCATAGACTTTTGGGCATCATGGTGTGGTCCATGCCGAAGAGAAAACCCGAATGTGAAGAAGGTATATGAAAAATATCATGAGAAAGGCTTTGAAATCTATGGCGTATCGCTCGACAAAGACATGCAGCCATGGCTCAATGCCATTGGACAAGATGGCCTTGAATGGCGACATGTGAGCGACCTAAAATACTGGGACTCGCAGGTGGTTAAGGATTATCAAATTACTGGTATTCCGCTCACCATTTTGGTTGACAAGGAAGGAGTCATAATTGCAAAAAATCTAAGAGGAGAGGCCTTAGGTCTTAAACTTGCTCAGATTTTTGGGGACTAAAATGCGTGGCTATTTAATTCTTCTATTCACTTTATACGCCACTATTTCTACTGCGCAATATTTTCAGCAAGATGTAGCTTATAACATACGAGTGAAACTCGATGACCAGAAGATGATGTTGACTGGTTCTGAAGAGGTAGTTTACACAAACAATAGTCCAGATACTTTAGAGTTCATTTATTTTCATTTATGGCCAAATGCCTATAAAAACAGGCAGACAGCATTGGCGAAGCAGTTGATTCGTATGAAGGAGACCTCGCTGCACTTTGCGGCAGATGATGATAAAGGATACATCGATAGTTTAGCCTTTGCACTTAACGGAAAGCTGTGTTTGTGGGAGTATGATGAGGAGCATATTGACATCGCTAAGATCTATCTCGAAGATCCACTTCCACCAAAAGGACAAGTAAACATCACTACTCCATTTCGAGTCAAAATTCCAAATGGCAACATCTCCAGACTAGGTCACGTTGGCGAAAGTTTTCAGATTACCCAATGGTACCCCAAACCTGCCGTTTATGATACAGCAGGCTGGCATCAAATGCCCTATTTGACCCAAGGTGAATTCTATTCAGAGTTTGGCTCATTCGATGTTTTCATTGAAATTCCAAAGAACTATGTGGTAGGTGCTACGGGCGACCTTCAAACGGTTTCTGAGGTTGAATGGCTTGGGAAGAAAGTTGAAGAGACTGAGGCGTGGATTGCTGATACGGCAGGGCAAGAGAGCGGTCCGGGAATTACAAAGGATATGAGCTTCCCAGAATCTGATGCTGAATTCAAAACCCTGCATTACCATCAAGAAAAGGTGCATGACTTTGGGTGGTTTGCCGATAAGCGTTATCATGTATTGAAAGGAGCTGTGGGCCTCCCAAACAGTACGGATAGCGTAGACATCTGGACAATGTTCACAAACAAGCGCGCCAAACTTTGGATGAACAGTCTTGAGTATATGCACGATGCGGTGTATTACTATTCACTTTGGAATGGAAACTATCCGTACAAACACGCCACAGCCGTGGATGGTACAATATCCGCGGGTGGAGGAATGGAGTATCCAAATGTGACGGTGATCGGCGACCCTGGAGATGAACTTACGTTAGAAACTGTGATCATGCATGAGGTCGGCCACAATTGGTTCTACGGCATTTTGGGTAGCAATGAAAGGGAATTTCCATGGTTAGACGAGGGAATAAATAGTTATAACGAGCAGCGCTACTTGGGTACGAAATATCCAAATGGCACTATTCAGTCAAAAACTGGCAACAATAAGTTGCTTGAGTTTATTGGATTGGATAAGTATCGAATGAATGAGCAGCACTACTTGACGTATCTGACCATGGCTCGAACCAATAAGGATCAGCCGATGAATGTGGCTTCACCAGATTATTCGCTGCTCAACTACGGTTTCATCGTTTACTCGAAGTCGGCAACCACATTGAATCATTTAAGACATTACCTCGGAGACTCAACCATGGATGCGGGGATGCATCGCTATTTCGAGGACAACAAATTCAAGCATCCATACCCAAAGAGTTTCGAAAATGCATTGGAAACGACTTCTGGTGAAAACCTCGATTGGTTTTTCAAGGATGTGGTTCAGTCTAAGGAGAAAATCGATTATGGAATCAAGTCTGTTAAAACGAACGAGAGCGGAACAATTGTGAGGCTGAAAAACCGTGGACTGGTTGTGCCTATCCCTGTTTCCATTGTAGATGAGAACGATAGCGTTATCGAGACAAAGTGGATAAAGGGATTTGATCGAGACACAACGATTCATTTCAGTAGTTCAGGATCTAGGGTGGCTATTGATCATGGGCGCCTTGTACCTGAATCTATTCGAGACAATAATTACTCTAAATCCAAAGGGCTACTAAAGCGCACAGAACCAATTAACCTAAGGCTGCTTGGCGCAGTAGAGGACCCTACAGTCAATAGAATATACTACGTGCCGATTCTAGGAATGAACGTCCCAAATGGTCTGATGCCTGGAGTGATGTTGTATAATCACTCGGTCCCAGCCCGAAAGTTCAGTTACGCATTGCTTCCAATGTTTGCAACAAAAGGGCAAAAAGTTGTCGGTACTGGGATTCTATCATACTCCATTCAGCCAACAAATTCTGCACTGGAGAATATTGAAATTACCCTGAGCGGCAAGCGGTATATTACACACAGAACCGCAGACAATAACTTTATCTATAACCGGATTCATCCGCATGTTGAATTCTACCTGCGACCGCAGCACTATGATGGACTGGTGTCTCAGCAGTTTGGGCTTGGTTCGGTGGTGAATGTTCTACAAACCCCATTCTTAGAAGCGAATGGAGAGTGGACGACCAACACATTCACGGAGCAGTTCAATCGAATTCACTATTTACTCAAATACGATCATCCCGTGTATGCCTCAAAAGTGCATGTCAAAGCAGAGCATCATACATCCTTTGTGCGATCGTCCCTGGAGTTTCGTGAGCGGATCAATATTGACAAGAAAGTACGCATTGATGCACGCCTTTTTGGCGGAGCGTTTTTAGCTAACAACACAGTCCACCCTAAGTATAACTGGCGTATGGATGGTCAAAGTGCTTCAACCGATTACGCGTTTGATGGCGAATATTTTGATCGATCATCGCAGAGTAACTTATTCTCGAGACAATTCAGCGAGAACCATGGAGGGTTTAAAGTGCCGACGGCCGTGGGGCAATCGTCAAGATGGATTACGGCGTTAAATGTCAAAGCTAGGTTTGGAAAAATACCAGTTGGAGTTTTTGCTGACGTAGGAGTGAGTGAGTCCGAGTCGTTTATGTACGATGCAGGATTGTATCTGTCCGTTGTGCCAAACGTGATTGAGGTGTACCTACCATTGCTATATTCAAAATCCATTGAGAATAATTTGACAGCGAATGGTTTAACTTGGACGGATCTCATTCGATTTCAAATTGGAATTGATAGAGTAAACTTATTTGAGAAAATGAAACGCTTGGATGTCATCTAGCTCTACACACATATTCTTCGCTTCCGATTTTCATCTCGGTGCAGCAGCAGATACGACCCATGACCGAGAGTTGAAAGTGGTGCGATGGTTGACGGAAGTTGGCGAGGTCGCAACGGAAATTTACTTGGTCGGAGACCTATTTGATTTCTGGTTCGAATACAAATCAGTTGTGCCGAAGGGGCATGTTAGATTACTTGGAAAATTAGCCGAACTCGCAGATCGCGGGGTGAAATTGCACATTTTCACGGGTAACCACGACGTATGGATGTTTGATTATTTCACCAGAGAGTTTGGTGCCAAAATGTATTACCAACCGGTGCGCCGAACCATTGATGGCAAGGAATTTATGATTGGGCACGGCGATGGATTAGGTCCAGGCGATAGCGGCTATAAATTCATAAAGAAGATATTCACCAATCCAATGTGCCAACGCTTGTTTGCTGCGCTTCACCCTTATTTCGGTGCTAAATTGGCGCGCTTCTTTTCAAGAAAAAGTCGGGAAACGACAGGAGATAAGGACTCCATATATTTAGGTGACGACAAGGAGTTCTTGGTTCAGTATTGCAATGAAGTACTCGAGTCAGAGCACGTTGATTACTTCATTTTTGGACATCGTCACATGGTGTTGGATAAAATCCTCAAGGGCGGTTCGCGATATATTAATCTAGGAGAATGGTTTAGCCAATGCAACTACGCCCACTTCGATGGAGAAGAACTCCGGTTGATACAATTCGAGGGTTAAGCCACCTTAACGATCAACTCAGCGAGTCTGTTAGAATATCCCCATTCATTATCATACCAGCCCACAACTTTGATCATTCGTCCCATGGCCGAGGTCAATTGACTATCAAAAATGCTACTGTGGGGATTGTCGATAATATCAATAGATACAATTGGGTCCGAAGTATACTCGAGAATACCCTTTAGTTTGCCTTCGGCTGCCTGTTTAAAGGCCGCGTTGAGGTCGTTTAAACTTACCTCTTCGCCTAGCATACAGCTAAGGTCTGTTAGAGAGCCATTCGGCACTGGGACACGAATTCCGGCACCGCCCAGTCGCCCACTAAGATCGGGAAATATTCTTGTCAGGGCCTTAGCGGCACCTGTTGTAGTCGGCACAATGCTCTGGGCAGCTGCCCGACCTCGACGCCAATCTTTATGCGGAGCGTCGTGAAGCCTTTGATCACTTGTATAAGAGTGCACCGTAGTGATGTACGCCTGTTCAATTTGCCAATGTTCCTGCAATACTTTAATAAGAGGTGCAGCGCTGTTGGTGGTGCATGATGCATTCGAAATAATCGTTTCAGTGCCATCCAATAAATGATCGTTCACACCAAGTACAATGGTCTTGGTTTCCTCGTCCGCGGCAGGGGCGGAGATGATTACCTTTTTTGCTCCAGCATCAATGTGTTTTTTAGCTTGCGCAGTAGATCGAAAGTGACCGGTTGCTTCTATTACAATATCAATATTCAGGTCTCTCCACGGAAGTTTTAGTGGATCCGATTCCATTAAAACTTCAATTGAGTTTTCGCCTACTAACAATGTCTTTTGTGCATGTGAAACCTGAAGCGGAAAGCGTCCGTGAATACTGTCGTACTTTAGAAGATGAGCAAGGTTGTCTACTCCCGCCAAGTCATTGATGGCGACAATTTCTATGGTCGGATAGCTTTGTAGAACGCGACATAGCGTTCTTCCAATCCGTCCAAATCCGTTGATGGCAATACGTGTCAAGTGTCTGCTATTAGTTCTGCTAAAAAGTAAAAAACCCTATCCCGAACACGGAATAGGGTTTGAAAATTGTTTGCTTCGGATTACTTGAAGACCATGATTTTTGCAACTTCTCGACTTTCACCTGCAGTTATTTCTGCATAGTAAGTTCCAGTTCGAAGGTTCATAGTGCTCACATTAATTTGGTTTGTTCCATTTACAACCCGCTCTTGCCAATCTTTGACCCGACGTCCGTTAATGTCATAGATTTTGATGTCAACATTTCCAGTGTATCCACTCTGGAGTTCAATTGTTCCTTGATCTTTCATTGGGTTTGGAAATACCTTGAGGCTATAGATGGCATCGTCTCGAGATGGAAGTGGGTCGACATCGTCGATTCCAACTAAAGAACCTGACTTCCACATACCCTTTCCGTGTGTTCCAATGAAATATGTTCCAGAGTTTTTGGCCAATTCCCAAGGTAAAGTCTGCTGTCTTACATCATATGTTGGAACATATCCTACTTCATTGTTCTCGTCGGACCAAGTGGCTCCGCCATCAGCGCTCGCCCACATTCCGAATTCGGTACCCAATACAATAATGTTGGCATCGTTGCGATCAATTTGCGCAGCATAAACTGGCATTGGAGCCAAATTATTGTGGATACTAGTGAAGCTGTTTGCTGTCATAGCCGTTGTACTCATTTTAACATTGCTTGTTCCTCCATATCCACCATATGTTACAACCACATGGTTGTCATCGTTTGGATCAATAGAAATTCCAGTAATGCTTGGCCCCGTTGCGGTTGATAAAGATGTAACGGTCAATTCGTCTAGGTCGTCGAAGGTGTATAGATTTTTCAGTCCTGTAATGCGGTATAGAGTTCCGTTACCTGTTCCAACAAACAGACCATCTCCGTCGCTCGTAAATTTCATTTCCGTTACAGACCCCCCGATTCCAGGGACGTCGATCGCAACTGGATTTTCTAAGAAGTTCAACACATTTCTGTACAATCGAACTCCGCTTGTGCCAGTTCCGGTTGGACCACCTGTGCTCGCCAAGATAGATTGCACAGGATCTTGAACTAGGATAACATCACCTGGGTTAAGTGCATATTCCAATCGATATTCAAATGAGTGACTTGTCAAACCACTGTTTAGGTTTTCACTTTCTAAAAGAAGTACGGCATTCGCCTCAAATTTTTGATCAAACGTTACGTAGATATTGGAATTTTCAGAAGGAGCTGTGGCAAATTGGACATCCAGGTCAAATGTGCCATCTGAATTGTATGTGATAGTTCCCTTAGAGCTTCCTGTACTTTCTAGCACTTCGTCGTCATCTTCCGATACCGTTAAGATTTGGTCTCCGGAATAAACTGTAATTGAACTGCCAATAACGATCGCAGCGGGTTGCACTGGCTCAACAGTTGCTGTGTAGTTCTTTACGACACCATTACTGACGTCAATGGCAATCTCCGTTGTCTCCACACTGAATTCAACAGAATCTCGACTCGTTTCATCATTGATGTCTTCCCAAAGGCGAACAACCGTGTTAAAAGGTCCACCCGTGCTACTGATACTTCCAACTGGGAAGTTAGATCCATTTCTCTGTGCCGCATCGATTCGGTAAACAACACCGTTTTGTGATGATGTAATTATGATTTGACTTATTTGAGACATATCGCAACCAAGACCATCTCCTCCTGATAATGAGAAACCAACCTTAGGATCCGATTCATTGTCTCCTAACACTACTAGTGTTCCGTTGTCTTGTGTTCCACCTAAGATCATGTCGCCATCATTGGCGTACGCCACAGAATAGTACTGAGTAGATGTATATCCTTTATTAAGTCCCTGCCATGTTGTGCCATCATTTTCAGACATTGCAATACCACCGTCTCCAGTAACATAGACTCTAGATGGATCGTTTGGACTGAAATAAACATAGTGCTGATCCGAGTGCACATAGTTTGGGAAAACATCCTGAAATGGAGGTGATCCGAACGAACTCGCAACCCGCGTTAAATTGCCATCATATCGCCAAAGCGTAATTCCTCCTAAGAAAAAAATGTCATCGTTTACTGGTGAAACTCCAAATGCGGCATCGTATTCACCTTGGCAATATTGACCGTTGTTCATTGGAGTAAAATCATCAAACGGAAACAGAACACTTGTCCAAATTCCCCCTCCATTATTCGTCTCATAAACTGAGTTGAAACAGGAGTTGCCTTCAATGAACATGCAGTAAAAGTGGTCATCGTTGTCTGGGGTTCCACCTAGAACAGTTCTTGCCATTCCACCACTTGGCATTCCTGATTGAGTTACTTTCTCGAATGTACCGGCAGTTCCATCGTCAGAATAGAAAATCGAGCCAGCTGAAGTAGATGCTACAACTTTCCCGCTAGTCATAACTAACACATCCGCAAATTCAGCAGTTGTAGGAAACGTCATGGCTTGATCAATGAATATTACATCCTCCCATGTGTCGCCTTGATCCGTTGACTTTTTTAAACCTTTTCCAGTAGCGGCGTAAACGTTTCCAACACTGTCGGTTCGGATACGATTTACTTGCAACCAAGTGTCTCCGCCATTAGTGTTGCGGTTGTCAGGAGTAGTTGAGCTCAGGTGTGTAAAAGTTAATCCGTCATCGTCGCTAACAAATATTCCATATCCAGGCCAGCTCGGCGAGCCAAGCGCGTCGAAATTCGATCCAGTACCCACATAGATTCGTCCATTATAGATGTCTTGGTGAATGCTCGCGATAATGCTTGAAGAGGAGTCAAGGTTTTTAAACTGCTCGTGTGGTTGCCAAGTTCCTCCGGCGTCAAAACTGATAAACATGCCTCCAGTTACAGATCCAACAAGCATAGTGTCTGGCTTGCCATAGACCTCCAGAATGGCTTTAGTACGACCACCAACATTGTCCGGGCCTAGGTTTTCAAATACCAATCCCATTTCGTTTGCACGGGAAGCATTGTTCTGTAAACTATTGAATGCTTCATTTCGAGCCGCTGGATTATATTCTCCAGTACGCACATCAAGCTGCGCCCATCGCATAAAATTTGGTTCGCTTGAATTTAACTCAGCGCGAGGCGTGTAATTCACTTCGGAATCAGATTCCGAAAAGCTAAATTGAATAAGTGCGGTTAGTGCTATGGCGCCAAGGCCAATAGGTAAAAGTTTTCTCATCATCTTGCTGTTTAGTCACTCCTAAAAAGAGGTAGCGCAATTTAAACAAAATCTATCCCTTTTAGTTCAAGAATTATTTAATGGCGCGAATGAAAAATAAGTGGTTGAAAATCCGAAGAATACGGTGCGGAATAGGTTAGATGTATCGCTTGCCAAATTGAAAACCTATAAACAATGTCAAGTAAAACTGATCATTGTAGGTGTGCTCCATAATCGGAATCTTTTTGGCGAAGACATCCAAATTGACACCAGTTTCTATCGCCTTTATCATCGAGTCGTCACCCGAGTATTCAAAATTTAGAATAAAGCGAGCGTGCCCCCCAGGGTAAATTTTAGTGGTCCCAAGTTTATATAACATAGGCGCGCGTCCTTGCACTACACCTTGATTGTGGACGTCGGTTGTATAACGCACTATCTGCGTGGAACCGCCTTCGCCTGAAGGTGGTTTGAGGTCGACGTATACAGGTTTGGCCATTCCAATTGTTGGTCCAATCAATGTGAAGTAGCTTACGCGAACACCTCTTTTAACGACCTTATCAAAAACTGTTTTTTGCCAACCGAAGGAGGCGCGCAGCAATCCCACTGAATTGAGTTTGCCATAGAAGTATCCTCGAGAATTTTGAGCTGCTGGATTTGTAACCTTGTACTCTTTTGGGTGCCGAAGGGTCAGAAGCTCAAAGTTTATTACGCGGTTGCTAAATCCGCTAGTTCTCCATCCTCGCTGAAAACTTAATCCAATGCCACGAGTGTGCATGAAAACGGTTCCGGCATTATGAGTGCGATAGTATGCACGGTTCTCGATCGGACTATTAATCGATTGAGACTGGCACGTCATGGATGTGACGGCAAACAAAAAGAATATGGAAAGGATGCGGGTCATGCCTATCAAAGGTAATATTCCCGAAGCAAAAGATTGGGCAAGAAAGCGTGCCTCTTGGGCAAAGTTGAACTAGACCAAAGGTAAATGCTCGTTTTTGAAAATGAGAATCGGCAGAGAGTATACGTTAGGACTGAGCTTCAGATACTTCAGTTGCAACGTCTGCAGATCCATAAGCAGGACATGTCTCATGACTTTTACATGAAGTAACAGCTAAACCGAATACAAAACCAGCGGCAAGAAGAAATAGGAACTTTTTCATTTTTCAGGAATTAAGTGTTTATACACCCTTATGTGTCAAATTTATACTTTACATACGTTGAAATGAGAATTTTGTGCAAAGGTTTTCGACCAAAAAGCCTTGAATAAGGTTAGATTCATGAAATATTCCAAATCCTTGCTTAAACAATATCTAACAGATGCCAGCTGGTCGAAGCAATTGCAAGACGAGTTTAATCAGGAGTATTTTTCACGTCTGGAGACTTTTCTGAGCAGAGAACGTAACGTTAAAACAATATTTCCACGTGAAGAATTGGTTTTCGCTGCCCTGAACACAACACCGCTCTCCGAAGTTAAGGTGGTGATACTTGGGCAAGATCCATATCATAAAGCGGGGCAGGCTAATGGCTTAGCTTTCTCAGTTCCTTCGGGTATCAAAATGCCGCCGTCTTTGCGCAACATATTCAAAGAGATTCAATATGATTTGGGAGTTTCCTCGACCACCTCGGGAGATTTAACTCGTATTGCAAAACAAGGGGTGCTCTTGCTCAATACATGTTTAACGGTGGAGGAGGGTAAGGCCGGAGCCCATGCCAAAAAGGGCTGGGAGCGATTCACGGATAAAACTATCGAGTTGTTGTCAGAAAATCGGGAAAATCTCGTTTTCCTATTGTGGGGAAATCATGCTCGAGGAAAACGAAATTTGATAGACACGGAAAAGCATGTCGTCTTCGAGGCGCCTCATCCCTCTCCGCTTTCCGCATATTCAGGTTTTTTCGGATGCAAGCATTTCAGCAAAACGAACACATACTTAACTCAAATTGGTGAAGATGAAATCGATTGGGCTTTGTCTTAGTTTGCTTTTTCTTGCCTTTTCTCTTTTAGGTCAAGGAGATTCGGTCAAGGTTTTTCCTCACGCGGTTATACATCTAGTGGACGGCGAGTTTGGAGATCTCGAGAGATTTCGAAATAAGGAGTTGAAGCGAGTCCGGCAAGATGAGTTGTATCAGGAGATTGCCAAGGTTGCATTTTCTGAGGGGTATATCTTGTTCGAAGTTGAAAGTCGGGTGCAATCCGACTCACTAATCCTTACTCTCAGCCCTGGTGCCTTCTATAAATGGAGCTTGCTGACCATGAATGAGGAAACCAAGGCATACATGCGAAAAAGTGGTGTCAACCTGAATCGGTTTGAACGGTCCTTGGTTTCGCCGATCCGAATCGGAAAGGCATTTAACAAAACGCTGGCGTTCTTAGAAAACCATGGCTTTCCGTTTGCCCAGATTAAGCTTGATAGCGTAATAATTTCCGAGACCAGCGTCAAGGCAGAGGTGAGCCTTGATAAAGGCCCTCTGATTATGATTGACAGCTTGTCAATAGTCGGCAATCTGAAGGTTCGTAAATCGTATATCGCAAACTCTACGGGTATAAGGCCTGGTGGAATTTATAATGAAAGCGCAATAAAGACTTCTTCAAAACGACTGAGCCAAATTGGGTTTGTCCAGGAAGTTCGCCCCGTAGAAGTTCGGTTTAATAAGGATGATACTAAAGTGACGCTATTTCTAGATAAGAAACAGTCTAGTCGTTTTGATGGAATCATCGGATTCCTTCCCGATCCACAGACCGGAGAGCTATTGGTAACGGGAGATGTTTCAATTCACCTTGAAAATGGAATGAAACAGGGAGAAGTAATTGATTTGAATTGGAGAAGATTGCAAACAAATACCCAAGACTTGGATGCCCAGTTTCTTATTCCATACGTGCTTAATTCCCCGCTCAGTCCCGATGGAAAATTTAAGATTTATAGACGCGACACCTCCTTTACCGACGTTTTCGGTCAACTCGGGCTTCGATATATCTTCAACCAGACAAACTATGTTCGAGGGTTTGTAGATCGACAGGTTTCCAGCCTTATTTCCACCGCGGCTTACGAAAACTCGCTTATTATTCCTGAGTTTTTAGACAGGACAATTACCAGCTATGGTCTTGGGATTAAACTTGCCAAGGTTGATTATTTTTTAAATCCGTCAAAAGGATACACGTTTGAACTTGAGGGAGCTGCAGGAAATAAGGTTATACTTCGAAATCCGGCCATACGATCGGAGATTTATGATTCACTCATGCTAACCTCGCTTCAGATGCGTTCGAACCTGAATGCCACGTATTATGTTTCTATTGTGAAACGGCTAGTTTGGCATCAAAGGTTTTTGGGTGGTGCGTTAATCAATGATCAGTTATTTAATAACGAGGTATATAGAATAGGCGGTCATCGGTCCATTCGGGGCTTTAATGAGGAATCCATTTTCGCGACGAATTATGCCATTGCACGGTCAGAAATCCGTTATCAATTGGATAGAGACGGTTTCTTGTTTGCGCTATTTGATCAAGGCTGGTATGAAAACACGGCTGAAAATCGAATAGGCGCACGACGCGATACGCCGTATTCCGTTGGGCTAGGTGTGTCATTAGGCACGAAAGCAGGAGTGTTTAGTTTGGCTACGGCGGTCGGTTCCGAACAAGGAAATCCGATGCTCATCCGTGCAGCTAAGTTTCATTTTGGATTTCTTAGTGTTTTTTGAATTGGGTTTGACTCGGGATGTGGTACGTTTGCTTCTTGCTCTCACACAGGAATAAATGATTGAATCACTTTCTATAATTATCGCCCTTTTGGTCGGTATCGGCGTTGGATATTGGATGTCTCAAAAAATGAGATCAGCCGAGCCAGAATCGAATACAGACGAATTGCAAAGTCAATTGAATCAACTTCAGGTAGAGCGAGAGCAACTGCAGATAGAGAAGAGTAAATTGGAGGAGCGGGTGGAGAATTCACTGACCGTATTTCGAGAGAAGTCGGAACTCATTGAGCGTCAATCTGGCCAGGTAATGGAATTGACAGGAGCCTCAGAAAGATTGCTGGCAGAGAAGAAGGCCTTGGAGGACAAGTTAGAGGCTCAAGTTGGAGAACTTGAAAAATTGGACTCAAGATTCAAAAGTGAATTCAAAGTGCTGGCTGGGGATATCTTGAAACAGAATACACGCGACTTTTCCGATTCTAATAAGAAACAAATTGACGAGGTCATCCGACCATTCAAGGAGAAGATTGACAGTTTTGAAAAACGCGTGAATGAGGTCTATAGAGTCGAGGCTGATAGCCGATCTGAGTTAATGGGGCAGGTAAAAAGTCTTATGGAACTCAATAAAAAGATTAGTGAGGACGCCACAAATCTGACCCGTGCTCTAAAAGGCGATTCGCAAAAGCAAGGTGCCTGGGGTGAATTTATTTTGGAAAGCATTTTAGAACATTCTGGGCTTGAGAAAGGAGTGGAATACGAGACCCAAACGTCTACAAGAACCGAGGATGGTTTGTTTCGACCTGATGTCATCGTGAATCTGCCAGATGAGCAGTATATAGTTATTGACTCGAAGGTAAGCCTTGTTGATTATGAGGCGTTTGTAAATGAATCTGACGAAGACGAACGGCAGAAACGATTGGCCTTGCATGTCGCGAGTATAAAGACCCATGTTAAAGGTCTCAGCGGGAAGAACTATCAATTAAAAACAAAAGGCCAGTCGCTCGATTTTGTGCTCATGTTTGTTCCAATCGAGGCTAGTTTCTCTGAGGCATTACGTTTTGATCCGTCTCTCTATAATTTCGCATGGGACAAGCGAATTGTCATCGTTAGCCCCACCACGTTGCTTGCAACATTGCGCACAGTTGCCAGTGTGTGGAAGCAGGAGAAGCAAAGTAGAAATGTGATCCAAATCGCCGAAGAGAGCGGTAAAATGTATGACAAGTTCGTGCTGTTTTTGGAAGATTTAGAAAAAATTCGCCGAGGCTTGGATCAAGGTTCTAGCGCACTTCAAGGTGCGATGAATAAGTTGCAAACCGGCAACGGTAACTTGATACGCCGTGCGGAGAAGGTCAAAGAACTGGGAGCTAAGACGAGTAAAAGTGTTCCTGACAAACTTTTAGGCGACGATTAATTCATGCATGTCTTAATCCGTTTTTCTTGGTTCTTGATTTTGACTCTTACACTAAGTGCATGCAAATCGAGTAATTCAATCTCGGGTCGAAACTTGAGTCATCTTTATAGGGTAGACTTGGAAGAGGAGATTGAGGTGGACTATGAGTTAGTGCACCTGGGCGGAGGGAAGTCGCGGTTGGCCTTCAAAATCGCAGCTGACATGCTCGCTTCAGCTCAGGGAGAGACGAATTTTTCCATTCGATATCGGCTTTATCAAACGTATTCCTCGCCTGACCCGATTGATTCAGGTTACTCGATTTTTGCCGCAAACGTTGTTTCGGGTCGTGAAATTCATGATCATCTCGATGTTGACATCCCAGCAGGTAGAAACTATATGCTTGATGTGTCAATTACTGACCTAAATGCCGTGAAGATGAACCGGCAATATATTGACGTTATTAATCCTTCTCATTTTAGCAGACAATCCTTTCAACTTCAAACCTCTCTAGGCGAACGTGTATTTACATCATATGTGACCCAAGCTGATTCTTTTGAATTGAAGCTCGGTTCTCACGTGGATAAGCCGATCTACGCTAGGTTTTACGATCGTAATTTCCCAATTGCCGCACCTCCTTTTTCAGCAACAAACAATAGGCCTTTTGAGTTTCGTCCAGATCGTGTGTTTGAATTGGAAATTGCAGGCGACGAACGCATCGGCCTACCAATAACGCGGTCAGGGTTCTATCAAGTTTCGAACGATACGCTTAAAAAAATGGGGGGTACGGTCTATTATTTTGGTCAGCACTTCCCAGCTGCAAAAACATTAAATGACCTGCTTTTGCCCTTACGGTATATCACAACAAGCCCGGAATATAAGGCGATTGTAGAGAGCGAAAATAAAAAGCAGGCCATAGATGAATACTGGTTAGGTGTAGGTGGCAGTGCTGAGCGTGCTCGAATGCTCATCAAGTCATACTACTCACGAGTAGAAGAGGCGAATACAATATTCAGTTCGTATATGGAAGGATGGAAAACAGACCGAGGAATGTGCTTCATTGTATTTGGACCTCCGTCTCATGTGTACAGGACAACAGCCCAAGAAACTTGGTTGTACGGCGAACAGGGTAAATACAATGCCTTACGTTTGGTGTTTACCCGGGTAGTGAATCCATTCACGGCAAATGACTTTAGACTAAATCGAAACGCTACGCTAAAATCACCTTGGTATCGGGCAGTTGAATTTTGGCGTCAAGGACGAGTAATAACCTATAAATGAAAGACAATAATCAATTGTTGTACGGCCTTCACCCAATAAGGGAGGCGCTGGTAGCGGGTAAGGTTTTGGATAAGCTGTTTGTCCTGAAGGATATGAAAACGGATCAGGCCAAGGAGTTGATTTCACTTGCAAAGGAAGCGGGAGTTTCTATTATTAAGTCGCCCAAGGAAAAGCTGGATAGATTGTGCAAAAACAACCATCAAGGATTTGTTGCTTTTACTTCTCCCATTGAGTTTGGTAATCTAGATGTGCTGGTGCAACAGATTTTTGAGAAAAGCGAGGCCCCGTTTTTCATCATGCTCGATAAGGTTAACGACGTGCGAAATTTTGGTTCAATTGCGCGCTCTGCGCTCTGCGCGGGTGCCCATGCCATCATTATTCCGCATAAAGGTGCCTCTTCCATCAGCGAAGACGCCATTAAAACATCTGCAGGTGCGTTGCACTATTTGCCAGTCTGTAAAGTATCGTCACTTGGAGATGCCATTAAAACACTATTCTTTAGTGGCGTTGCAACTGTCGCGTGTCACGAAAAGTCTGAAAAGAGCATTCATGAAACAGACTTCGTTAGACCGATAAATATTCTATTGGGTAACGAAGGTGAAGGCATTGAACCGCACCTTGTCCGAATGGCTAGAGAAACTGCCCTAATTCCAATGCACGGAGAGGTTTCAAGTTTAAATGTAGCGGTCGCTTCGGGCATTTGTCTATTTGAAGTTTCACGCCAACGTGCCGCAGCTGGTTTAGACTAAGGCGCCATGCCTATATGCTTGAGCTTTTTGAGCTCGCCATAGGATTGGTTTTGGAGTTTAGCTTCGACCCAAGTGATGTAATCAAAGTACTCTAAAGCAACGCGTTCATTTTCGTCACGAACCAGAAGCTGCAATTCCTTTTTCATTTCCATGAACACAGTGCTTGCTTTTTGCGCATTCCGCGAAGTTTTTATGAGCTTTTTGAAGCACTTGATGAATGTGGTCTCAAATTCATATCCCACTTCAGCGCTTTTCTTTTTCTTGGTGTAATATCGCTCGGTAGACTTTATGAGATAATCCAGTAAGTCGAAGTTCTCTAATTCATAGTGGACCACTAAGTTGAATAGCTTAGCGAAGCTGTATATATCTTGACGCAAATTGGATTCATTGTCATTAAGAACAGTGTTGATCTGTCTTAACGAATCTCGATAGCGACCAGCTCCAAAGAGGATGTTGGCGTAGATGTGACCGAACACCACCTCGTCTTCCTTTGTGATCTTCTCTCCAAACGCTTTCATTTTGGCGCTAACATCTTCCATCATATCAATGGCTCGATCAAAATCGCCTTGGCGCTCATACGCCAACATTTCAAAATAGTGAGTGGAAAGAAAGATTCGGATTTTAATGTCGATTCGATTAAATCCAGGTTGGTCTTTTAACGACCGCATTTTTTCAATCAATTCGAACAACTTGTCATAGTCGCCGGATCCAATGTAATAGTAAAAGAGGTTGCCAAGGCTACGTATGTATTGCTTTGGTATATCCTGAATTAGATTTGGATTGGTTTCAAAAATGCGAACAACTCGGCTGAAGTTTAGGAACGAGTCCTCAACTTCATTACTGGTAATGGCGCAAAGCCCCTTGACGTAATAACACGTAGCGGCAGCGCGCATGGAAAGCGCAGTGTTTTTTCCCTTGATTAATTCATGGGATTGAATTTCATTTACGATTTGGCGTTCTAGATCGTTTCGTACATAACCGCCTTGCCGAAACACATAATTGATCTTGCTATAGAGAATTTGATATTCAGCCAAGTTTCGAAGTCGCTTTATGACCAGATGCTCTTCATCAACCAGCTTGTTAAGATCTCGGTCAAACTTGCCAGATTGGAATTCCTCTTCCAAGAGTAGTTTTTCCCACTTGATCAGCTCAAAAAGGTAATAGAACCTTTCGTGGTCTGCGGCTATTTTTTTTGCCTTTCGAACGAGCTTGCCGCATTCCGAGTAAAGGGCTTTGTTGTATAAAATCTCAATACTCTGAATATTCTCTGCGAGAATGGCAGAGACGCTGTTCTCGGCATAAAACAGCCTGAGACTTTTTAATATGAGCTTGTATAAATGGTTCTTCTCAGAAGGCAAATGTTTGATGAATGTTTCCTCTTTGAATTGTTCCTTAATTGCTTCTTCATCATACTCATTTTGCTTTTCGATTGAGTCGAATAGTTTGATGTAATTCTTCTCTCCACTTTGGAGTGATGACATTAATTTGAAAAATCGTTTTTCTGACTTAGTCAAGGATTTTATCAGGCGAAAGAGCTCATGAGATGGCTTCATCTTACTGGATTTGGAAATTCAAACATAAAATTAGTACGGCTTATATACATAGACGTATGTCGTCTAATAATGGTGGTGTAGGAATTCAAATAATTTCCGATGTTCATGGGTGCAATTCTAGACTTATTCTTGAAATCCTAAGTCTGCCTTCGTCGAATTCATTCTGAATATGGAACTTTGACGGATGCAAAAGACTTTATTGACGATCGTGTTGCTAACTGCTTTCATTACCATAAAGGCACAACACAGGGCTAATGGATATTGTTCGAAATACAAGGTGGTTACTCCTTCAAATCGTCTAGCTATCCAAGATTTTCGCAGCGACAGTGTTGATATATTACACACAGATATTGTATTGGATATGACCAACCTTAGCAATCAGGAGATAGTCGGAAATGCCAAACTTTCGATAAAATCATTGATAAATGGAATAACCTCGGTGCGATTTGACTTGGAAGGATTGACGGTTGACTCAGTTACTGGTTCACTTGTGCAGGGCTTTGCGCAAGGCGACTCAGATGTGAAAGTTGCGCTCAATGGCTCCATGTCCATGAATGACGAGACTGATATTGAGATTCATTATAGCGGTACACCTATGCAAGACGCTTCGGGCTGGGGTGGTTTTTATTTTTCTGGGAATTTCGCATGGAATCTAGGGGTCGGTTTCGCCGATGATCCCCACAGTTATGGCCGGATTTGGTTTCCTTGTTTCGACAATTTTATCGAAAGATCAAGTTTTGACTTTCATGTGCGAGTGAATAACGATCGAGTTGCATCATGCAATGGGTTGTTGGATAATATCGAATCACATAATGATTCAACAAAGACATATCATTGGGAGTTGGCTCAGTCGATTCCCTCATACTTGGCTTGCGTGACGGTTGGTCCTTATGTAATGGTGAATTCGAGCATCGCAGCGAGTGCAGGAGCATTGCCTTCTCAGATTTTTGGTCGGGCCCAGGATTCGGCCAACATCGTAGCGTCGTTCACGCATCTGGATGAAGCAGTGTTGAAATTCGAAGATGCTTACGGGCCGTATCGATTTGATAAAGTTGGATACAGCTTGGTTCCCTTCAATTCGGGGGCCATGGAACACGCTACCAACATTACCTACCCGATTTATGCCGCAAACGGCGGTCTAAGCCAAGAGGATTTGATGGCGCACGAGCTGGCTCATATGTGGTGGGGCGACAACATTACATGTCAAACCGATGGAGATATGTGGATCAATGAAGGCTGGGCGTCGTTTTCTGAGTATCTGTTTCAGGAGGCAGTCTACGGGCGTGAATCCTATGAAAAATCGATGCAAAAGGATTTGAAGTTTATGCTTCAGTATGGACACCATTACGAAGAAAGCTATCGGGCTGTATCAGGTCAGCCTCATGAGTATGTTTATGGCGATCATGTTTATAAAAAGGGAGCGCTCGTTGCACATAACCTTCGAGGGTATTTGGGCGATCATAAGTTTTTTGATGCTGTTTCTTCCCTCATGGAAGATTTTAAATACACTTCTGTTAGCAGCGATACGCTAGAAAAACATTTATCAATTTACAGCGAGACAGATCTTGTTCCCTTTTTCCGCGATTGGGTTTTTTCTGGTGGATATAACGTCGTTGTGCTCGATTCCTTTCTCTATTCAGAACAAGCTGGTGAATATGATGTCTCACTCTTTTTACAGCAAAAGCTAAAGGGGCGTTCAGAATTCCATGATGGAGTTCCTGTTTTCTATACAGTCTTTGATGAATCCTGGCAGAGTGAGTCCGGCAAAACATTCATGTCGGGAAGCACAGAGTTGAGGGTAGTTACTTCTACAATTAAACCTCATTACATTCAATTGTACACCCATTACGAACAAGCTCAAGCGAGGACAAGAGATGAACTCGTGATCACGAATGCAGGGAACTTAAATTTGGATAATATGTATTGGGATGTTGAAGTCGAGTCCGTTTCCGACTCAGCTATGGTTGTGTTTGATCACATTTGGTCCACCCCAGATGCAATCAAAGATTTCGATCACAAGCCATATACCTTGTCCTCTTATCATTATTGGAAAGTATCGGGGCTTGACCTGGATAATGTTGAATTGTCAGGGCAATTCTTTTATGACGGTAGGTCTGGTGGAAACACAGGATATTTAGATATGGACCTGGTCACTGTTCAAGAGGATAGCTTAGTCTTACTGCATCGGATCGATGCATACGACGATTGGGAGGAATACGATGCTTATGAGAAGAATATTCTGGGTAGCTCAGATAATGGATTTGGGTTGATTACAATGGAGGTGATTAAGCCCGGAGAATATACGCTGGCTAACCTAGATCACGCAGCATTGTCTATCGAGCAACCAATCACCGCATTGGAAATTGAAGTTTATCCAAATCCGTCTAATGGTGAAATCAATATTCTAATCGGGGAATATGATTCTGGCTTGGAGGCCTTTGTAACGCTCTATGATGTTAATGGTAAAGTAGTTCTGAAGGAAAGCATCCTCGATCGACACCATAGGATCAATACCAGCTCAATTCCAGCCGCTATGTATACTTATCAGATCGAAATCGGAGGTGCGAAAAGCTCTGGTAAAGTGGTGATTCAGAACTAAGCTTACAGCTTCAAACCAAACGTCAACGTAATTCGATGATCTGTTTTGGCTAATTCTATTGGGTCCACCATGGCTGGATCATATATGGTATAACGTTCGCCGCTGACTCGGTATTGATATGAAGCGTCTACGAAAAATTGATCTACTCTATATCCTGCGCCAAGGCTATATATCTGGAACGCCCCGTTTGAATTTACTTGATCTGAATACGGGTTGCTATATGCGGCATATCCAATTCGTGCAGCAATTGAGGAGGTGACTCGATATTCAAGACCTGCCCTAAGATTAATAGTCGGTACAAGCAGTGTTTCGGTTGCGCTATTCTCTTCTGTAAATGGGTCTGAATCTGTTCTGCCACGCATGTTTGTCATGCGCATGTCGACGTAGTCCGCTTCAACTGAAATGAGCCCATATTTCTTAAATGTATACGCCAGACCAAGTGTAGATTGGAATGGAGAGGTGATTCTAAATCGGTAGTCGCGAATAACCACCGGGGAAAGAACTTCATATGCCACTTCATCCTCAACTGTGATGTTGTAGGATTCGAAGCTATACTCCATGTTTTGAAGCTCGGGAGATTTAAGCGAGAGTCCAAGTCTAAGAGCGTCAACAGGTCTGTAAATTGCGCCAAGAGAAAAGCTGTAACCGCGCCCATCTATCTCTTCTTGAAAGGTCTGCGAAAACTCATCCAAGTTTATCGTGGTGTCGCTTTGGTCAAATGATTCAGTATAGACCGTTGTTTTGTCGTAGTTGATGTTTGATGTATACACAGCTACCCCAATGTAAAGCCGATCATCATAATTGCCTCCAAAGGTGAAATAGGTTTCTCTTTTGGCACCCTCAATATCAACATTATAAACATGGTCCACTGGGCTAAGTCCTGATGTGTTGTAGTATTGATTCGTGTATCCTGGCTTGACATCTATCAGGAAGTTTTCCCATAATAAATAAAGATCAAAAGGATATTCAGATTCAAGGTCATACCAATCAACGCCTTCTTCATTTATCTCATTTGTATAATCATCAAGGATAGAGGCGTTTACACCATTAGCCTCAACGGTGTAGTTTTCATTATAAACCGCCACGCGGTTCATTCCAAAAGATATTGCAGTGTTTCTCCATTTTCCTGCTTGCCTCAAATCTTGGACGCCAGTAATGGAAAAGGATCCGATATTTAGCTTTCCTTGGCCAGTTTCAGATGTGTTGCCATAGTAATTAGACCTGATAAATTCCTCCGAATATGTTCCAGTTAGAGAGAATTCATTGCTCCTATAAACACCAACCCCAGCTGGGTTTTTCCAAGTTCCGGAGGCGTCACCACCTAAGGCAGTAAAAGCACCTCCTAAGGCAGTGTAACGGGCGGTTCCGTTTACATCGCCTCTTGAAAAAAGCAGGCCGTCAGATTCGTTTTGTGAATAGACTGATGACACAAGAAGAATCAGGCCGGATATGATTAATGTTCGCTTCATCTTCGACCTCCACTCGCTCTACTTGTGCTGCCTGATGATCTAGTTGAAGGCGCACGCATGCTTCCCCCACTTGAACCTGAACTGCTCGGTCGGCTTCCGCCACTATTATAGCTTCCTGATCGAGAACCACTTGAGCGCTGTGGGCTTGAAGATCTTGTAGTCGATGACTGTGATGACCTTGAACTCGAAGAGGTAGAAGTCCTCGCCCTTGGGTTCGAAGAACTGCTGCTTTTGGACCGGTAGTTCGACCCTGAAGTAGAGTTATTCGTTCTAGTTCGAGTCGATTGACTTGGACGCGTGTTTTGGGTAGACGTAGTCCTTGAATTCGTGCGGGCGTTGTTACCGTTCGAAGGGCGCTGATAGTTGGAACTACCTCTTCGCTCAGCACTTGAATTGTTGCCATTAGACGCACGGCTCGATGGCTGATATGAGTTGCCATTGCTTCGTCCTTGAGTCGCATTCGAGGATTGCGAGTTAACCGCTCCCTTTCGTGATGTCTGGTTTTGAGGTGTTTGCCCTCCGCTTCGAACACGCTGAGTACTTGCGTTTGAACTCTTGACTCCTGAATTATACTTCACCTGAGCATGTGCACGATCGGTTTTGCCATATTTTGTGGCAGCACTCTGCGCATTTGCATTTTGACGATCCTTGACGCTGGCATTGTTTGATTGGTAAATCGATTGAGCAGATGCAAGTCGATCTTCAGAAGACTGTGCAGATGATCCGATTTTATCATTTGATGCAGTGTATTCTGAAGCGCGCGGCGCTCCAACAGTTGATACGCTTTGCAATCTGTCGCTTGCAACCACATCTCGTCGGCCACCTGTATTTGCGTTGTCAGAAAAGCCGTTTGATCCCGCGACTGGTCTTCGGCCATTGTAGGATGGTCTGCGGTTATTTCCATTGTTTGAATAGGCGCCATCATAGAAGCCATCTCCGTATCCATTCCAATATCCGTTGTTATAGCCACCATAGCCCCCGGCGTAACCGCCGTATCCGCCATAGTAAGGTCCATATGGGCCATAGCAGTTTCCAAAGTTGCTTCGTGGATATCCATAGCTCCAGTAATCCCAGTACGCATCGCCTCGATAACGATACCAAAGCGGTTGAGTATACCAAGGTCGTCCATATCCAGCGCCCCAATTGTAGCCAACATTCCAGCCACTGTATGAACTATAACCAACATTCCATCCGCCTGGGAATGAATTCCAAGAAGACCACCCGTAATTCCAGTTCGGATTTACAAAGTAGGGGTCATAGTATCCATAGCCACCATTGAAGTTGGTTTCGTCAAATCTTCGAATTCGAGATGCGTAATCCTCTTCGTAAGTGTTGCCGTAAAAGTTGTTTACTGTCGCTCCCTGAGAATTTTGATCAGCTTCAGTATTGGTGGCTTGCGATTCAGCATAAGCGCCTTCGGCACGTTGGTTTTGGCCAGTTGCTTCTTCTTTTCCAACACTATAATAATTGCTAGAATAGGAATCATTGGATTTGTAATCTTCACCGCTTACTTCTTTCACTTGATTGAAGTCCTTGTCTGCGTCTGCAAAACGATCAGATGAAGAATAGTAAATATCGTCCGTTTCGCTAACGGCCATCCTTTGATTCGAACATGATGCAAGAATTAAACTTGCGAGAAGAGCGGTGGATAAAATGATTTTGAAATTCATGACTACTTATTTTGAGAAGTAAATACGAATACCGTACCAAAGTTTGTTAACTGGTTTTTTTGATTTTTCGAATCCAAGCCTATTTGTATAATAGAAGCGAATGAAAAGGTAAGAATTACTTACTTGCGTAAAAATCTATAACATGAATCGCCTACTTCTACTTATTCCTCTAACTGTCTTCAGTATTTCAGTCATTGCTCAAACAACCGTAAAACGCACACCATTTTACGAGGTTTTTTCAAGCTCGACATGCCCTCCTTGTAAACCTGCAAACGATCACTTGTCTCCAATATTTGAAGAATATCGTGAGAATATTGCCGTTGTGAAATATCAAATGAGCTGGCCTGGTTCAGGAGATCCATATTACACCCCTGAAGGAAACGGAAGACGTGGGATTTATTCAGTGACTGGAGTTCCATACTTTGTCCAGAATGGCGAGAATGTTTCATACGCATCGTTTGATGGCGATGATATAGACGATGATTTGGAAGACGATGCACGGGTGAAAATTGAGCTAAGATATATGCTCGACCCAAGCACCCAATCAGTGTCTATTAAAGCACACATTGAGGCGCTGGATAGCCTGCATGCGGGAGCGCAGCGAATTGGAATCATAATAACAGAAAGAATTAATCACAACAATGTGAAGACGAATGGTGAAACTGAGTTTCACAACGTTTTTAAGAAAATGCTCCCTGCTTCGGCTGGTGATTTTATAATAGGCAAAGTTGTGCCAGGACAAACATTCGAGTATGATACAACCTATGTTTTTCAAGGAGATTATAGATTACCTAATAATGCGAACGATCCGATAAATACGGCGATTGAACACAGCGTTGAGGACTTTGATAGCCTTCATGTAATTGTCTTTATGCAGAGCGCCGCTGCAGATAAAGAAGTTTATCAAGCTGGTATTGGTGAGGCCTATACTTCGGTTGAGGATTTTGAGCGTGAATGGGGTTCTTGGCCAACTGCAGTTGAAGAGACGAAAAAGCCTTCTGGAATTCATATTTATCCAAACCCTTCAAATGATCGGATTAATATTGCTTCATTGAATGGAAAAGAGATTGCTCAGGTGAAAATATTCAACCCAGCTGGGCAAATGGTTAAGTCAACAACTGGCGGCTTAGGAGTGAATTCCTCCATATCTGTTCAAAACCTACCTACGGGAATGTATATCGTTTCTGTAAATACAGGCGATGCTGTTCATACAAAATCCATTGTGGTTCAATAGAGATTAGCCAAGGTAGTCTGGGGTATATATAAGGCATCAGCCTTTAATAGATTTCTACTTTTGCCGACTCTAAAGAATATCTATGGCAAAACTTACAAAACGGGAAGAGAACTACTCTCAGTGGTATAACGAGCTAGTTGTTAAAGCGGATTTAGCTGAAAACAGCGATGTGCGTGGCTGTATGGTTATCAAGCCCTATGGTTATGCGATTTGGGAGAAAATGCAAGCTGCCCTTGACAAAATGTTTAAGGACACTGGCCATTCAAACGCCTACTTTCCGCTGTTTGTGCCAAAATCACTATTCGAAGCCGAGGAGCAGAATGCAGAAGGCTTTGCTAAAGAATGCGCAGTTGTCACGCACTACAGATTAAAAAATGACCCAAAGAAGAAGGGTAAATTGATCGTAGATCCTGATGCAAAACTTGAAGAGGAGTTAATCGTTCGCCCAACGAGCGAGGCCATCATTTGGAAGACATATAAAAACTGGATTCAGTCTTATAGGGATTTGCCTATTCTCATTAATCAATGGGCAAATGTGGTGCGATGGGAAATGCGGACCCGGTTGTTTCTTCGAACCGCGGAGTTCCTTTGGCAGGAAGGGCATACTGCACATGCGACTAAGGTCGAAGCGATTGAGGAAACAGAACGCATGATTAATGTATACTCTGAATTCGCAGAAAAATTCATGGCATTGCCAGTTCTAAAGGGTTTAAAGACGCCTGCGGAGCGGTTTGCTGGCGCAATCGAAACCTATTGTATTGAGGCGCTGATGCAAGATGGGAAGGCTTTGCAAGCTGGAACGAGTCATTTTCTAGGTCAGAATTTCGCCAAGGCCTTCGACGTCAAATTTGCAAATAAGGAAGGTTCTCAAGACTATGTTTGGGCTACGAGTTGGGGGGTGTCTACACGATTAATCGGAGCTTTGATTATGGCTCATTCGGATGATTTTGGACTTGTTTTACCTCCTCAGCTTGCACCGATTCATGTGGTGATCGTCCCAATTTATAAGGGAGAGGAACAGCTTGCGCAGATTTCAGAGATTGCTTTGAATATTAAGTCTTCACTAGAGAAGCAAGGGCTGACGGTTAAGTTTGATAATCGGGACACGCATAAGCCGGGCTTTAAGTTTGCCGAGTACGAAATGAAAGGGGTTCCAGTGAGAATTGCAATTGGTCCCAAGGACCTTGAAAATGGCTCGGTTGAAATTGCTAGGCGTGATACGCTGTCCAAAGAAACGAAACCTATGAATGAGGTAGTCGATTACATAACAGAGCTTATGGTTGAGATTCAAGAGAGTATATTCTCAAAGGCGAAAAAATTTCAAGAATCAAATACACATGAAGTTGACAATTTCGAGGATTTTAAATCGAAGTTGAATGAAACCGGTGGATTTATAAGTGCGCATTGGGATGGAAGCCCGGAAACAGAGGAATTGATTAAGAAGGAAACAAAAGCTACAATCCGCTGCATTCCATTAAATAATCCGCGAGAAGAGGGCGTTTGTGTCCGATCGGGGAAACCGTCGAGTCAGCGCGTAATTTTCGCAAAATCATATTAAATGGGAGTGGATATGGATAGTTTAAAGCAGTCAATCATTGACAAAGCTTGTTTAAAGCAAGATGTATATTCTGTAACTAAGAGTGCCTTCGAAGATTTAAAGGTGCAGTTGGGAGATGTGACCAATGAGATCCATGATTTTATTTCTCCGACCGACACTCGAGTCGCTGTAGAGCTAAAAACTACGGGGGCCTATGAAGCACGAATGACATTGGCTGGGGACACAATTCTGTTTCACATGCATACCAATGTCTTCTCGTTTCCAGAATCACATATGATCTATAAAAGCCCCTATGTAATGAAGGATCCCAAAAACGCATACTGTGGCATAATCAATATTTATAATTTCTTGACAGACTCCTATAGATTTAACCGATTGAACGATAGTGGATATTTGGTTGGAAGATTGTTTGTAAATCGGGATCGACATTTTTACGTTGAAGGTCAAAATCAATTGGGATTTTTATTTCGTGATTTTTCAAATTCAGAATTAGATTCTTCCGCAATTCGCCGGGTAGTTGAGACGGTATTGAAACATATTATCGATTTTGATTTGTACACTCCGCCTTACAATGCGGTCAAAGAAGTAACGCTAAATGACATGCAAGCATTAAGTCAAGATCTTCGAATTAAAACGGGTAAAAGGCTTGGATTTAAATTCGCGTCAAGAGAGGATCAGGTTTCATTTTAAAAAATATTCACGAGGGCTTGTTTGGATTAGAGATATAATTACATTTGCATTCCTTTTTTAAAGGCTAAGGCCCGTTCGTCTAGGGGTTAGGACGCCAGATTTTCATTCTGGTAACAGGGGTTCGATTCCCCTACGGGCTACAATAAAATAAACTATGGCAAATCATAAGTCAGCACTTAAGAGAATTCGTCAAAACGAAAAAAGAAGAGCTTTAAATAGCTACTATCACAAGACTATGCGTAATGCACTACGTACGTTGCGTGCTTCGTCTGACAAAAAGGAAGTAACAGAGATGCTTCCTAAAGTAGAATCCATGATAGACAGACTATCTAAGAAGAACGTTATTCACAAGAATAAGGCGGCTAACTTGAAGTCTAGTATAACGAAGCATGCCACGGCATTGTAACTAAAACATTTTTAAATTTTTGAGAAGGCTTATCTATACGGTAAGCCTTTTTTATTTTCACGAAATGAAGTCCGATGATTATCCAAAAAAAATGTCCATCAAGTCTTGGGCAGAGGATGATCGGCCACGTGAGAAAATGTTGCAAAAGGGGCGAGCAGTACTCACCGATGTGGAATTAGTTGCAATCCTGATTGGTTCTGGAACGCCATCAGAATCCGCAGTAGATATTTCCAAGCGCATCTTAGCCTCTGTCTCTAACGACCTGAACAAACTTGGAAGATTGACTATTCGAGATTTAATGAAATTTAATGGGATTGGTCAGGCTAGAGCCATAGCTATTTCCTCGGCAATGGAACTTGGCCGTAGGAGAAAAGAGAGCCAAACTAATGCTGAGGCAAAAATCACTAGCAGTAAGGATGCGTTTGAAATTCTTCTACCACATCTCTCGGACCTGAATCATGAAGAATTTTTTGCGCTTTTACTTAACAGAAGCAATAGGTTTATTGAAGTGGTTAAGATTAGTCAAGGAGGCGTAGCTGGAACTGTGGCTGATACAAAAATCATTTTTAAGGCTGCCATAGATCGACTGGCAAGTTCTGTGATACTTGCCCACAATCACCCTTCTGGAAATCGCAACCCTAGCCAAGCCGACCTCAAACTAACCAAAGGGTTGGTCGAAGCGGGTAAACTTCTTGAGGTATCCGTTCTCGATCATTTGATAATAGCAGATAAGTCGTATTTCAGCTTAGCTGATGAAGGACTAATGTGATGAGCAGCTCTATTCTAATTTATTCAGAAAAGCGATCGAATAGGCTCACCTACATTGGGAACTATGTCTTTGGAGTCCGTTGTGGTTTGGATGTGACATTTACAAATGAACCGTCGGACCTTGATTCAGCGGATTGTCCAGTCCTCAACTATTCGTTTGATGCAAGCCTTGATGGCATACAGTTTCGGCCAGCAAAACTGCTATTCGAAAAACGGCCCACTCTGCAAGAAATTGACGTGGACTCGTCGGGCGAAATTCCTTTGTTATTTGCAGATTCGAACTCAAAATTTGGGCACGATCCACTTGCGGCGGCATTCTATTTGTTGAGTAGATATGAAGAGTATCTACCTTTTGTTCAAGATGAACACAATCGGTTTCTTTCAACGTCCAGTATACTTTCGAAATACAATGCAATTGAGATTCCATTAGTAGATATCTACATCGAGCGTATTAGAAATGAGATTAAGGTCAAATATGAGCGCATCTCCTTGTCTCCAGAGACGTTTCGTGATGAAGTAACGGTAGATGTTGATCAGCTCCTTATGTATCGATCTAAAGGCTTGGCGCGCACGCTATTTGGTTTATTGGCAGACCTAGTCCGTAACCCCAAAAAAATTCAGGAAAGAGTAAGTGTGTTGGTCGGGCAATCAAAAGATCCATTGGAGGTATATGATGAGATAATCTCAAAATGTGCCTCAAAAAAGATCCGTCCGATTTTCTTTTTCCAGGTTGGAGAAACCAGCCGGTATGATTTGAATAATCCAGTTCATATCCCAAATGTGAAACAGAGAATAAATGAAATAGCTCTTGATTCCGATATGGGGCTTCACCCATCCTATTTTTCATCTGAGGATGATGGGCAAGTTGACCTTGAATTCGAGCGATTACAGTCTGTAAGCAACAGTCGTATAATTAGATCCCGACAGCATTATTTAAGGTATCGTTTGCCGGGAACTTTAAGACATTTAGAAGAGCTAGGAATGACCCATGAACATAGCGTAGGATTTGCCGATGCTAATGGATTTAGAGCGGGGACATCGCATCCCTTTCCATTTTTTGACCTAGAACGTGATGAGTCAGGAACGTTAATGCTGCATCCGTTTGTATTTATGGATATGTGTGCAGTTCGAAATTCTGAAGGCTCAGAGATTGCACTTAAATCATTGATAAACTTGCGTCAAACGGTAAGGAAGTATGGAGGGGTGTTTAGTTCTGTATGGCACCCCGAAGTATTAATTGGAATGCATGGGTCAATTCGTACATGGGATCTTTTCAATCATATTATCGAGGAGAATGAAGTTTGATCGAATTGAAAGGCATCAGATTGATTCGAATAAATGGGATGAGTGCGTTCGAGGATCCGATAATTTCAGACATTATGCCCTAACGTACTTTTTGGATTCGACCTGCGAATGGATCGGATTGGTTTATAACGACTATGAATCTGTTTGGCCCCTTCCAGTGAAGGGCAAATTGTTTAAGCAAGTATATCAGCCTCTCTTGGCACAACAACTCGGGCCATTTCAAAAGGGCCAGGTCTTAGATTCTGACTTGACAGATGTGTTGTCACACCTAAGGAAGAATTATTGGAGACATAGTATCAAACTCAATAATTCCGTAGGAGAAATCGAGCATTATGAAACTACTGAGAACATTAATATTGAACTTGACCTAGGTCAAGCATACGATTCTGTAGTGCGTTCTTATAAACGCACTGCTGTCTCCAACATAAAAAAAGCTACCCAAAATGGACTGGAATTTCAGACTCAAGCCGAATTTGAACCGAGGGTTTTGCAAGCATTTAAGTTGGGAAGAGGAAATGAAATTCAGATTTTAGATGAAGCTTTTTATACCCACGTCGAGCAAATTTATGACGCATTTTCTATTCGCGGTGAGGCAGAAACCTGGAGTGCCTATCTTAATGGAGAGTGGATAGCGGGGGTGATGATATTAAAATCGCAAAATCGTTTGTTGAATTTCTTTACGGGCACAAGCTCTGCCGCGAAGAATGTAGGAGGCTCTCACTTCATTATTGATCAAATCATTCGTGCCTATGCCGGTGGTGATTGGGTGTTTGATTTTGAGGGTAGCAACGATGAAAATTTAGGGTACTTCTATCGCAGTTTTGGTGGTATGCAGCGGATATATTTGCAGGTGATGTCTAACTGGCATTTTCCGATTTAAATCAACAGCAGTGAGCAGAATAACACACCTATCAGATAACCCTTCGATTCTAGATGAATACATGGCTGACTTGCGTAGCGTAGATGCGCAAAATAATCGGGAATCTTTCCGTGAAAATATTCGCAAGGTGGGCCGAATTCTTGGCTATGAGATAAGCAAGTCACTGAACTACGAAAAGTCGAAGATTCAAACGCCCCTCGCTGAACATGCTCAAAACAGATTACAGGATGACGTTGTGCTTATCACAATTCTGCGAGCTGGACTCCCACTACATGAAGGCATGCTCAGTTGTTTTCCGAAGGCCGAAAACGGATTTGTTTCAGCATATAGAAAGCACGATAATGATGGCGGATTCGAAATTGAGGTTGGATACGTAGCCTGTCCAGACCTAACGGATAAGGTGCTCATTTTAAATGATCCCATGCTTGCAACAGGTAGCTCATTTGAAACTGCGATTAAGGTCTTGGAAGATTATGGAACGCCTAAATCCATCCACGTTGCCGCAGTAATCGCCAGTGCTCAAGGAGTGGAGAATGTGTCTCAGAGCTTACCGGAAGATGTTCAAATATGGATCGCCGCGATTGATCCAGACTTGAACGATCAGAAATATATCGTGCCCGGTTTGGGAGATGCAGGTGACTTAGCGTTCGGCGAAAAATTACAATCCTAAGATGGTCCTTGAAGTTTTTAAATTTATCGGGTTACTCCTGATTGCAGCTACGAAGTTCCTGTATGCGCCAACTTCAGTCTATTTGGCGGGATATGGCTTTTTTGAAACGTTGTTGATTACAAGTTTGGGAGGTTTTGTAGGCGTTTATGTCTTCTATAAGCTTGGTTCGATTATTAGTCGATGGTGGGCAAATCGCTTTCCGAGCAAATTCGACAAGAAAAAATTTACCAAGAAGAATCGGGTCTTTATCAATTTTCGTTCTAAATATGGGTTGTACGGAATTGCTTTCGTTACCCCATGTATTATCTCCATTCCGATCGGGTGCTTTTTAGTGGCAAAGTATTACGCCAATGACAGATCTGCATTGCCCATACTTATGGCTTCCGTGGTTTTTTGGTCTGTGACGCTTACGTCCATAACCTTTTTATTAGGGCCGATTTTTGGATAAGGTTCAGCATATATACTTTGACCTTGATCATACCCTATGGGACTTCGAAGCAAACAGCAGAGAAACCTTAGGTGAACTGTTTGATCAATTTGAAATAGGCCAATTATGTAAGGCGAAGAAGAGTGAGTTCATTGATCGATACGTACACTTAAATAACAAGTACTGGGCACTTTATCGAGAAAATCGAATTTCAAAGGCACGTCTTCGTAGCGTTCGGTTTGAATCTACATTGAAGGATTTTGGTATTGCGAACAAGCCCTTATCACGGGCAATTGGAAAGAAATACGTGGATCTGTGCCCTACGAAGACCAAGCTTAATGATGGAGCCATCGAACTTTTAAACCTTCTGAAGGATAAATATCCGTTGCACATCTTATCAAACGGGTTTCACGAAGTTCAGTTGGTGAAGCTCGCATCTAGTGGGTTAGATGTCTATTTCGATCATGTGATCACCTCAGAAATGGCCAATGCCAAGAAACCAAATCCGAGAATATTTCAGTTTGCCAACAAGAAATGCCAGGCGACTGCCGATGAATCTCTTATGATTGGGGATAATCTTGAAATCGATGTGCGTGGAGCCGTTGATTTTGGATGGAAGGCCATCCATTACAATCCATCAAAAATTGGTCATGAGCTTGTCAGCGTGGATTCGCTGATGGATATTTCGACTCTATTGGTTGAACGTGGAGACAAGTAGTTGCCGTCCTTTCGAGACCTGATCTAGCTCAACATTAATTTTTGAATCTAGAGGAATCAAGAGGTCTACGCGACTTCCGAATTTGATGAACCCCATTTCTTCGCCTTGTTCAACTTGTTCACCAACTTTCGAATAGTTCACTATCCTGCGTGCAACCGCTCCTGCGATTTGCTTTACCAGTATCTCTCCATACTTTGGATGTTTAACCACAACACTATGTCGTTCGTTGTCCGTGGATGACTTTGGATTCCAAGCCACTAAGAACTTGCCGGCGTGATACTTGGAATAAACCACTTCACCGCTGACCGGATACCAATTAATATGCACATTGAGTGGAGACATGAATATGCTTACCTGCCTAACTTTTTTCTTGAAATACTCCGTGTCTTCAACCTCTTCAATCACTACAACTTTGCCGTCGGCAGGGGCAATTATTCCCGATTCGTTGGCGATGGTTTTTCGATTGGGACTTCTAAAAAATTGAAGAATAACGACCAGAAAGAAAGTGGTGATTAAAACGGCAAGAGCCAAGACCAACACATATTCTGGAAAAATGAAATGTGCCGATCCAATCAACAGAGCGCCAAGAACGAAAACGATCAGGAGCGACACGTAGCCTTCTTTATGAAATGTCATGTAGTTACTTATTTAGGTAAGACAACTTCAAAGTAAAGAATAGCCGCGGGAACAGCTAATATCATTGCGTCGAATCGATCAAAGAATCCACCATGACCTGGTAGAAAGGTACCTGAATCCTTTACTCCGGCATCTCGTTTCAATCGAGATTCAAATAAATCTCCGAGTGATCCGGAGATAACGCAAGTTGCTGCAAAACCAATCATGACAAGGATGCTGGGCATTCCTTCAATGAAACTAAGGGCAATGCCTGCGGTCATAGCGCAAGCCATGCCACCGAGGCTGCCTTCCCATGTTTTATTTGGCGATAGACGTTCGAAGAGTTTCGTTTTGCCGATTTTCCTCCCGAAAAGATATGCTCCGGAGTCATTGATCCAAATCAAGGAGAAAACTGAAATTGTGATGTAAAGAGAGGGCAGATCCGTTCGATAGGACATGAAATAGAATATGCCAAGAAAGGACAATGAAATGAAAATTGGAGCCCAAATTTGCGAAGCCACGTTTTGAAACGGAGCATCGCCCGTTTGAAATAGTTCTTGAATCGAAATGGCCAAGCCTGTGGCAACCAAACCAAGGACAAACATGGAGTTAGGGACTTCTAAACCAAAGAATATGCTGTACGCAAAGAGCGTGAGAATAACGTATGAAAGGTAGCTCCAGTGAAACCGCTGACCGTTTTTATGGGTCATGCGAAGCAACTCTCTAAGCGTAAAGAATCCTAAAACAGAATAAAGCCCAAAGGCATATCTAGTCTCAGGTATGAAAAGTGGGCCAAGGATTAATAGAACAAATACAACCGCTGAACTTGACCGCTTTGCGAGATCACTCACTTTCAGATTGTTTGATCAGACTTGATGCCTTTTCAACATCGTTTTTATGTACATACAAACCAACTTCCTTGGTCACATTGAGTGTGTCAAAGGTGTGATCGTGTGTATTGATTATCTGGGATTCGATTTTATTCTCGTCCATCAATGCATGCACAATGTCAACTCTGTACTCGGAGGTTGATTTGTAAACGAGGACCCAATTTTCAGGAGCTTGATTCATTTTTATCTGGATTTTTAGTTTCAGGATTAGACGGGACATCAGGAACAGCCACCTCATCGGCGATTATTGGTTCTTCTGATTCTTTTACCTCACTAGCATCTATCTGGACTTCTTTCGCCTTTAGTTTTCTCGCAGTTTCCTCTTCTTCCAATTCCTTTTTAAAGGTTCGTTTACCAAAAATGGTTTCCATGTCTTCTTTAAAAATCACCTCCTTTTCTAAGAGTAGCTCTGCTAAAGCATTAAGCTTATCCCTATTTGCATTTAGAATTCCTATGGTGCGTTGATACGCATTATCGATCATCAGCTTTACTTCTGAATCTATCGTCTCCGCCGTTTTTTCACTGTATGGTTTTTGAAAAGAATACTCGCTTTGTCCGCTACTATCGTAGAAGCTTATGTTTCCAATTTTGTCATTCAAACCATAAACTGAAACCATCGCATAAGCTTGTTTGGTTACCTTTTCGAGATCAGAAAGGGCACCCGTAGAGACTTCTCCGAAAACGATTTCCTCTGAAGCACGACCACCAAGTGCGGCACACATTTCGTCAATCATTTGGGCCTTTGTTGTCAGCTGCCGTTCCTCAGGTAAATACCAAGCCGCACCTAGAGAACGACCTCGCGGAACAATAGTGACTTTGACTAGGGGAGACGCATACTCGGTCAGCCAGCTCACTGCAGCGTGACCAGCTTCATGATATGCAATGGCCTTTTTCTCGCCCGGAGTTATTATTCGACTTTTCTTTTCCAATCCAGCCACAATTCGATCTACTGCATCTACAAAATCATCTTTTTCAACCTGAGTCTTTTTTCTTCTTGCAGCAATCAGTGCAGCTTCATTGCAAATGTTTGCAATGTCTGCTCCAGAAAAACCAGGGGTCTGACGCGCTAAGAATTCAACATCAACTTTGTCATCCAATTTGAGCGGCTGTAAGTGAACTTTAAAGATTTCCTTTCGTTCATTCAAGTCGGGCATGTCAACATGAATTTGACGGTCGAATCGTCCGGGTCGAAGCAACGCACCGTCCAAAATATCGGCACGGTTTGTTGCCGCCATTATTATCACACCACTGTTGGTGCCAAATCCATCCATTTCGGTGAGCAGCTGATTCAATGTGTTCTCACGTTCATCGTTCGCCCCTTGGGAGACGCTTTTACCTCGAGCACGTCCAATGGCGTCGATTTCATCAATAAAGATGATTGATGGCGCTTTTTCCTTTGCCTGCTTAAATAAGTCCCGCACTCGGGATGCACCAACACCGACAAACATCTCTACGAAATCGGACCCCGAAAGAGAGAAAAATGGAACCTGTGCTTCACCAGCTACTGCTTTTGCTAGCAGTGTTTTTCCCGTTCCTGGAGGGCCTACCAATAAGGCGCCTTTTGGAATATGAGCGCCAAGCGCCGTATATCGATCTGGGTTTTTCAAGAAGTCAACGATTTCTTCAATTTCTTCTTTGGCTTCTTCTTGACCTGCCACATCCTTGAAGGTCACCTTCACCTGTGTGTTCTTATCAAATAATACCGCCTTGGACTTTCCAATATTGAAAATTTGAGCACCTCCGCCTCCGGGGCCGCTCATTCTTCGCATGATGAAGATCCAAATTCCAACCATCAGAGCTATTGGGAGCAACAAGCTCAGCCAACCATCGCTCCAATTTGTTCGGTTTTCATATTCAGCACTGATCCGCTCTCCTTCAGGAATAGACTCTTGATCCTCTTCTAAGTCCTGCTTAAAAATCTCATCAGGCGGAATATCCATTCGATAGTGAGGCCCAGTATTCGCCATTTGGCCAAATCCTTTCTCGCGCACCTCATCATACTTTTCTTTTTCTAAGGCTTCCGCCGTAATGAATACTTCGGCATAATGTTCGTTTTGGATGACCTTCACTTTCGCCACATCTCCTTGAAGGAGCATGGTGTCAACAAAATCTTTATAATCAATTGGCTTGAGTCCTCCGCTGAAGCTCACCAGCAGCTGCATTATTAAAACGCCTGCAATGACTACATATATCCAATATGGATTAAATGGCCTTTTTTGAAGTGGGCTTTTCTTCTTTGGTTTAAAACCAGAACCCTTTTCTTCTTTGCCTTTTTTATTCGAATTTTCACTCATCTCCGCTCCTTCACTTAATTATTTAAACTTCAATCGTCTTTACTTGGGCATCCGCCCAAAGGTCCTCAAGCGCATAATGCGAGCGGACATCCTCCTGAAAAATATGGACAATCACATCGGTGAAATCCATTAGAATCCATTCTGCTTGAGTACGCCCTTCAACGCTGATAGGCTTCTCTTCAAGCTGGGATCTTACTATTTCTTCAATCGAATCTGAAATGGAATCTACCTGGCGATCCGAGGTGCCATGGCAGATTATATAAAAGTCAGTAATTGCATTACCAATCTTTCGCATGTCTAAAACTTTTATTTCTAAGCCTTTTTTTTCGAGGATACCATTGACAATTATATCTGTCAATTTTTCCGAATTGCCTTTAACCATAGTGTCTGCCATGCATTTTTATTTCCTTGTCAAATTTAAGCAATCAATTCGCGTCCTTTGCTGCCAATGAAGTCCAAGGAAGTAATGGTAGATGAACGGTGAAATAATTCGCTTATCGGTGGTTGACTCAACCAACATCTATACCAGCAAAATGTTGAGTCAATCTGGCATGATTGAGTGGACGACCGTTGTAGCTGACCATCAAACTGGTGGAAAAGGCCAGCGAGGGCGAAAATGGGAGAGTAAAATTGGGGACAATCTCTTGTGTTCTACACTTTTGAAGCCAACTCATCTCAAATCAGAGCAACATTTTTTTATATCCATGGTTGCTTCCATCGCGGCTCAATCTACCTTACTTCAATTTGGATTGAGATCGAAAATAAAATGGCCAAACGACATTCTTGTGGAAGGGAAGAAGCTCGCCGGTATCCTGATCGAGAATCAAATCACGAAAGGGCACCTTGATAGTAGCATCGTAGGTTTTGGATTAAATGTCAATCAACCCGAGTTCAGCACTTATCCTTGGGAAGCAACGTCCATGATAAATTTGCTTGGCGTTGAAACTGACCTGGATCAAGTTTTAGAGACCTACCGACGGGAGTTGGAAATCGCCTATGAATTGACATTTAGGCCATTTGATGAATTGTATACCCGATACTCGAGTAGCCTTTATGGGTTGAGCAGTGAATTGACGTTTTTTCAAGGAAATAAGAAAGTTCAGGGCCGCTTGTCCAATGTCGACGCGAGTGGAAGACTGGTCCTAAACATCAATGGCTCGCTTGTAGCTTTCGCAAGCGGAGAAATTAGACTGGCGCGTACTTCTTCTGGATAGAAGTGCTAAGGTGGTTCAAGAAATTTGTCAGCGGGGCCTTGAGCATTGTTCCAAGGAAGGCATTCACATCAGCATCGAAATCAGCTGAGAAATCCGTTGAGTCTCCTTTTTCACCAAGGTGCAAGTTCAAACTAAATGGAAACGGCTTTTCAGAATTAGAAATGTAGGTAATCTTATCCTTATCTACTGTTTTCAACTTGAGGGAGATATGTGCTAGACCGGTAATTTTGAACGAGCATTCATCCTCAGTAAACTTCCAATCTTCTATTCGATCCTGAGGTAGAATTTCAATCAGATTTTCGGGGACAGATAAAAAGCTGCTGACAGAAGATTGGGCCGCCACTACATCATACGAATCACTTTCGAATACAGGCATATGCTTATTGTTTCCAGCTAGCTGGGTTTAGTCGCCATTCTTCCAACGACTCAAGATCAGACTCTTGGATATAGTTGCTCTCGATTGCTTTTTGCAATACCGCCTCGTAATCGGTGAGCGTAACTAATGGGCATTTGTGGTCGAGGAAGTTTTGACGAGCTGCCTCGAATCCATACGTGAAAATTGCTACCATACCTTTCACGATGCAGCCTCTTTCTCTTAGGGCGTCTACAGCAATCAACGATGAATTTCCGGTAGAAACCAAGTCCTCAATAACGATGACCGATTGTCCTGACTCGAGCACACCTTCAATCTGGTTTTGTGCGCCGTGTGATTTCGCCTTTGGTCGAACATAGATAAGCGGCAATCCAAGCTCTTGAGATACGAGTGCAGCCTGTGCAATCCCCCCCGTTGCCACGCCAGCTATCACGTCGGGACGGCCAAAATTTTCATCTATCGCCTTCACGATTTCTTGCCTCATAAAGGTTCTAATTCTAGGATAAGAAAGTGTTTTTCGGTTGTCGCAATAGATTGGTGACTTCCATCCAGAAGCCCAATCGAATGGTGTGTCGGGACTTAACGATACCGCCTTTATTTGCAAGAGAAACTCGGCTACCTTGTGAGCGGAATTAAAGCTATAATTCATGAGCCAAAAGTATAAGTTTTTCATCACTGAAAATTGTCTAATCCTTTGTCAAAATGAGGCGATTGGGCCGTCCGCATCTTCCTTTGTATTATCCACGAGCGACGAGGCTGCTTATACCCGAATCGTCCGGATTTTTTCGTCCTGCAATTTGACGGATGATCAAACTATTATCGTTGATAACCTGGAAAAGGTGATTGATCGATTGTTTGCCGAATTCACAGTTATCAAAGCTGCTGGTGGGCTGGTTGAAAATCAAAATGGCGACCCGCTGCTCATATATAGAAACGAAGTATGGGACCTGCCGAAAGGAAAACTCGAGAAATCTGAAACGATTGAAGAGGGTGCGATACGTGAAGTAGAAGAGGAGTGTGGCGTGTCAAATCTGCAAATTCAAAGCGAGGCTCTGACCAGCTATCACTTATATCAAGCGAAGGGTAAAACCTGCATAAAGCGTACATATTGGTTTCGAATGAAAACTGATTTTGCGGAAGCATTAATACCTCAAACGGAAGAGGGGATAACGCAGGTAATCTGGGCCGAAAAAAACAAGGTGTTAAGCTTGTACAGACCGATGTACCGGTCAATCAAGCATGTGATTGAATATTATTCATGAGGCGGCGGCGGAACGTCGTCTTCGTGAATGGGAGGTGGCTGAAGCTTAAACGGAACGCTTTTGTTAGGGTGTTTTTGGTTCCAGATTTTTGCAAATTGTTTTTCAATTTTAGCGCCGGGAGGTGGAGTCGGAGACTTGATGATTTTAAGCTCTTCATCTAAAAAGAAATATTCAGGGAGCGCCCTCAATTCATAGTCTTCCATAACCTGATCTGGAGATCCTACCTTTCCAAAAAACCAATCAAAATCGTGCTTTCCTGGTATTTCCCTTAGCCGCTTGAGCGATTCAGATGTGCTAAAGCTGAACATGGCTATGTCTGCTCCGTATCCTTCGCGCAATACCTTCATGAGACTCATTTGTCTCAAAGACTCTGAGTTGAATTCATCGAAAAATTGAATGTAGATGTAGTAGCCCTCGTACTCGCTTATTCGGTAAAGATTTCCCACCACATCAGCGAAAACAAAATTTGGCGCTCGCGTGCCGGGCGCAAGCTTGAGCAAGATGTCCTTACTGTTTGTGGCCAATGTCTTGATGTTTTCGAATTCGGACTTTGAATGAGCCGAGTCAAGCAGCGCTATAATGGTGTAAATCGGATATACGCCTTCTCTTCCTAGCTCGAATAGCCCCGAAACAAAGGCTAATTCCAAAAGTTCAGGCCGCTGCAGAAATTGATCCGTTGACAAATATCGCAGCGCCCCCTCGTAGTCGTTTCTTGAGATACAAGACTCTAGACTGTCGCTGAATCGATGCACCGATTTTGGAGTCATATAGTCATTGTAGAATGTTTTAAAGGAATTGGCAAAGCTTAATTGTGAAAATGAAACCTCTCCAGCTTGAAAGTATTTGTCGTAGACCACTTTATTCGAATGACGTGTATTCAGCTCAAATTCGGCCAAACGATAGTGAAAGAAGCTCTTAAAATAGGGGTGATCCACCTTGTCGAATTCACTGTGGAGAGAGTCGAGGAATACATCTGCAATTGCCCGAATATTTCCAGCGCTTCGGAGGTTGTAAGACTGACTGGTGTTTGAGATAAAAAATCGATTTATGCGCTGTTCAAGTTTGGTTACAAGGTAATTCAGTTTGCTGTTTGCCTCAAAAATTTCCGGTTGGATAAATACATCTTTGGCCGGATTGTATCGATCCGCTTCAATCGGCTCAGGCATCACAACAGTATATTGATCGTCTGGCGATAAAAAGATGTGTGCATGGACTTTGCCAATTTTGAGCAAGTACAACCCTGTTTCATTTAGATCTATTTGAAACCGAAAGTTGCCGTCCTCGATGATTTCTTGGGATGTGACAACCTCGCTTTGAAAGGTGAATAGATCTAAGTATTTGTGCAGTTCAATATCCTTTCCCTTGTAGTAAAAGGCGTTTCCTTGGATAAGTGTCTCGCCCGCAAAGATTTGAAGGCTAAAAAGGAAGAGAAGGAGAATTCCAAAAGCGTTTTTTACCATTGAGTTATTTTGTCTGCAGCAACTTTAAGTTCGAAGGAAGAAACTTTGCAACGTCGCCCCCATTCTTATGTATCTCACGAACAATGCTTGAATTTATTGCAGACATGCTTGCATCGCAAAGTAGAAAGACCGTCTCGATTTCTGAATCGAGGTCATGGTTCATGTGAGCAATTGAACTTTCATATTCAAAATCCCTTGCGCTCCTTAACCCTCGAATGATGTGTTTTGCTTTGGCTTTAGCACAAAAGTCTATGGTTAGTCCCTCGAATGAACTTATCGAAACCGAGGATTCTGATTTGAACAAGCCTTCCAATTGCGCAATTCGAGACTCAAGTGTGAAGTAGGATGTCTTGGTAGAGTTTTGACCGATGGCAACAATGATCTTATCGAACAAGGGTATAGCCTTTCGAACAATGGCTTCATGGCCAACTGTAAATGGATCGAAGCTTCCAGGAAATACCGCAATGCGACTCATAATGTGTTATTAAAGAAACTGAACTTGACCTCACCGTAAGATCGATCTTTCACAAAATTGGGATGGTCTTTAAAGTCACCCGTTTTTCTGTGTTCCAAAACAAAAATAGCGTCTTGCTTTAAGGCAGACGAAAGCACAAGTGAAATTAGCCTTTCATAATCTTTAAATTCATATGGTGGGTCCGCAAAGACGAGGTCGCTTTTCATCTCCAAACTTGAGATAACATTAAGCGCGTCACCCTTCAAGACTTCCAGATTTGAAACCCCCACTTCGATGGCAAGCCTCTTAATCCAAGTTATGGATCGATGGTCCTTATCCACCGCTACAACATGCTCAGCGCCCCGTGAAATACATTCTATCGAAATACTTCCAATGCCTGCAAAGAGATCGAGCACCCGACAGTAATCCCAGTCTATCTGAGAATCAAGTATGTTAAACAGACCTTCCTTCGCAAAATCTGTAGTGGGTCTAGCCGGAATGTTTGATGGTGCCCTGAACTTGCGTCCTCGATGTAAACCTCCTACAATGCGCAAAGCAAGGAGTTGGTGAGGTAATCATAGGCACCTTTTTCACGTGGCTCCAGCTTATCGCTAATTTCAATATTGGATAACCCTTCAATGAGGTCCAGCTTATTCCAATAGCTCGATACTAGATTCCAAGTTTCATCACCGATTTTCACATTTCCAGAAACGGATAGTCTCACTGTCTTCGTGTCCAATTGGCTCACTTCTGCACAGTAAAGTAGATAGTAAGCGATGTCCTCGCTTCCCGTCTGAAAAAACGAATTAGCTAGATGCAATTCCCCATCTTGATAGAAACGCAGATCAAGTGTGTTGTCCCAAATGTGAAGCACAGCGCGTGTTTTTATTTCGCTTGATTTGAGTCGACTCAATTCGGCTTCGATCATTGGGGCAATATGGGGCACAATGGTTTTATGCTGAAATTGTCGCTCAATGGCCGCAATCAATTCAGCGTCACACGCATAATGGATGTTGGCGTTCATTCCAATTAAACGATGGGATTGGAGTACCTGCGACTCAGCATCGAATTCGTTTGTTACGGAATAGGTCTCTTCAATATTTGCTAGGTTCAAATCCGCGGGAGCCATCATGTAATTGTCGGTCTTGACGGTTATGATCATTTGATCAAATGCAGAAGCTAGGAAAGGATGCGCCTGTAACAGAGACGCAATTGCGCTGTCTAGGTTCTTCTCTTTCAATGAATAAGAGGCGAAACCGGTGACTAAATTTTTGGATTGATGATACCAACAAGCCCTAATATTAGACGGCTCAACCTCAAGCAAGAGAATGTAGTTTGAGGCAGCCTCGTCAGAATACGTTAGGTCGAAAAGCTCTAATTCGGATTGGGCAGTAGCCGTCAAATTATTCCCAGTTACCATTGGTTTTGGGATCATTCATAGAACCTACCATCATTGGGTCGGTTTTGTCGAAAGGCTTACCGTCCTTAGCCATAAATACAGGGACATCCGTACCAGATCTTGGCACCGTTCCGGCTTCAAGAATGATTTTCCCATCCTTGGTAAATGGCACATACGCCATGGAGTCTATGCTAAATGGGTGCACTCGATCATCCATGTGTCGAACACCAAATAAACTGTCATAAACAGAAACCTTAACGGTATCTCTTGTTACCAATGAATCGGCAATCGCTTGCTCCAATGTCATGGTATCTGGTACTTCACCAAATGCTTTTACCACCGTAAGGGAATCACTTTTAACGAACAGGATCAAAGAGTCCATATCTCCAGTGTATCTCTGGTTTTGAGCCTTGTAGGCCAACTCCGCAGTCCGCACATCTTTGAGCCGCTGAACAACATGTTCGTATCGTCTTTCTTTTTCATTTTGAAAATCGATAGGGACTTTAATTGATTGGTAGTCGGCATAGGCAAGAATAAGTATCAAGACCCCGAGTCCAATACTTACGCCGAGACGGATTGTCTTGTTAAGCTCCACCATGGCAACGACAAGGCTGACAGAGCCGGCCACCAACAGCGCAAAGGCTCCGAACATAAACGCTCCGTTTTGATGCGTAGCAAGTCCGTTAATAATGGCAATGAGAGCAGATAGGGTTAACCCCGCAGGGAACCAGATTTTTTTAAATAAGTCCATAAACTATTTCGTTTCAGAGATGGGCAAATCTACAATTTTTAATATGTGATAAAAGTGAAGTTTGCCCCCGTTATATTAAGATTATTTTGCGGTCTTAATGCTTGAAGAAAACCAGTTTATAAACGAGATTTCGGCACAAACCGATATACCGTTAAATAAAGATCAGCTCGATGCTCTGAGCGGAATTTATCAGTTTCTATTCACTGGTGGGGCGCGTTCGGCATTTATACTTAAGGGGTATGCCGGTACTGGTAAAACAACGCTGATGGGCTGTCTGATCCGATGGTTACATTCTGTAAATCGGAAAACGGTATTGCTGGCGCCAACTGGCAGGTCGGCAAAGGTCTTGAGCGCGCATTCAGGGTATGGCGCTTCAACGATTCACAGGAGGATTTACGCGGTAAAGTCCGATGATTTTGGGAAATTTTCGATGCAGCTTATCGCCAATAAAAGCGAACGAACAATATTCATTGTGGACGAGGCGTCCATGATTGGCGATGCATCTCAGCAAGAGGGTGCAAATGGCCGTTCACTCATTTCGGATTTGGTGGAGTACGTTTATTCAGGTGAGCGGTGCCGATTAATACTGATTGGCGATGAGGCGCAATTGCCACCAGTAGGCATGGAATTAAGCCCCGCATTGGACAAAAAAGCCATGGCTGGAATCGTAGGTGGCCCCGTTTTTCAAAACACCCTGAGGTCTGTGGTCCGGCAAGAAGATGGCTCCCTGGTGCTGGAGAATGCTACAAAGATTCGAAATCAGATCAGCGAAGGAGTAACTGGTGATCTGAAGATTGTTGTGGATCCCAAACGATCAGTTGAGGTGATTGATTCCTATGATCTAGAAGATCGGTTAGCCTCAGCTTTTAGCAGCGAAAGAGCGGTTGATTCTATTATCATATGCAAATCGAATAAGGAAGCTTTCCAATTCAATAGTCAGATTCGGGCTCAAATTCTAGATCGAGAAACCGAAATCGAATCAGGTGATCGACTCATGATCGTGAAGAATAATTACTTCTGGAAGATCCCTGGACGACGACAGAATTTTCTCGCCAACGGCGACATGATTTTTGTTGAACGCATGCATACGGTAGAGACATTTGGGCCATTCCGGTTTGCAGATTGCGAAGTGTCTTTGGTTGATGAGGAAGTGCCTCCCTTTCACATGATCCTTTTACTTAACGCCATCGATTTTCAAGGCCCAGCTATTCCCGCCCGAGAATTGTTCAAATTGAGAGAAGAGATGATTAAGTCAGGTATTGTTGATGCTGCCGATCCGCAAGAACGATTTTTCCAGAATCCATATTTCAACGCTGCTCAAGTCAAATATGCCTACGCGGTAACGTGCCATAAAAGCCAGGGTGGGCAATGGGCAAACGTATTTGTGCTGCAAGGCTATCTAACGGAGGAGATGATTAATAAAAGCTACTATAGGTGGTTATATACCGCGATAACAAGAGCAACTGAAAAGCTTGGGTTAATAGGTTTTCATGCCGACTTTATCGAGTAGGTCCTCGCCTTGCGACCTATGCTTCGGTTTGAGTTACGGAAATTACGATCCAATAGCGTTCTGCATTGATCGTTGATTTAACTTGCGCCGCGTGAAAACACTTGCACGTTTTATTGTAAAGATTTCCGGATGGAAGGTAGAAGGTCACTTTGGGCCTGAGCTTAAGAATTGCATCATCATCGTTGCACCGCATACCAGTCAATGGGATTTTATTTTCGGCATGCTTGCGCGGACTATTTACGGCATTAAGGCTAAGTATCTCATCAAAAATTCATTCTTCAAGCCTGGGATTTCCTGGTTCTTTCATATGACCGGAGGAATTGCAGTAGATCGAAGTAAGAAGAACGAATTGACTGATCATCTCAAGGAAATGCTTGGAAGAGGGGAAGAACTGAAAATCACCTTTACGCCAGAAGGCACACGGAAGCGCGTTGATCGATGGAGAACAGGGTTTTATTGGACGGCCATTGATACGGGTTTGCCCATTGTTGCGCATTACATAGACTACAAACACAAAGTTGTTGGGCAGTTTCCGCCATTTGTGCCAACTGGAGACTGGGAAGCTGATAAGGTCCATTTCGAGAAGTTGTATGCCGACGTCAATGCTTGTCATGATTCGGATTTTAATCGCAGTTTTTAGGATTACGACTTTTACCCTACCCAGTATACGCTATTCTACTTTAAACCAGACTTCTGAAGTGGTTGATATTTGTGTTATCAAAAACAACAACATGAAAACACTTTACGCCACCATACTTGTTCTTGGAAGTTTTATTTCCGTTCAGGCACAAATCATAGACACAAATTGGGTTAGACAATACGACCGTGTTTCTTCCAACAGTCTTCCCCAAATTGCTGAAATGCCCACCGGCGATTACCTGGTTTCGCAGTGGGATAGGTACTACCAAATAAATTCTGACGGTGACTCCATAGATGCTGCAATAGAGAACACCAATTGGGGTGTTGGGTGTTACGTATGATATGAAGGGCGTTTCTGACGGAGTATTGCTTACTGGAACGTTGAACAGTAAAGCCGCCATTGCCAAGATGGATACGAATTTCAATATCGTATGGAGCACAGAACTATCAGCAAGCAGCGGATCGGGTCAAGCGCTATTGGTAGATGGATCTGATTTCTATGTGAGCGGACAGGCTGGATTTAGCGGTGATTTCATTGCCAAATTTGACGCCAATGGCGACACTGCTTGGTACCTCGAATTGCCGCAAAATTCGTTTTCGTCACTCACCGATCTTATTAAGTTGAGCGATGGAAACTTCCTCGCCTCTGGTAACTTGGATGACTACCCATTGGCTATTAAATTCGACTCATCTGGCGACACGCTTTGGAATTACACTGAGTACATATTTATCAGCTTTCGAAAGATGAATGCCTTTGAGAAGTCAAACGGTAACATTGTATTACTTGGCGAACACGTCATGATTGAGTTGGATGATGAAGGAACGAAGCTCACTGACACCGATTTTACAATCAACCAGTTCTACGATATGCACTTCGAGAATGACACAGTGTACATGTTTGGATACTATCGCGATACGATGTGGGGAAGTGAAAAACTGCCATTGGTTGAATTGCGCAATGCGAATTGGGACAGCCTCGGAAGTTGGACTTTATCAAAAGGCGTTTACCCAAATGCATCAAATGAGTTTTCTGATGCGATCAAAACACCTGGAGGCGGATTCATCGGAGTAGGTAAATTTCGAGACAGTGTAAATGTTTCAGCGAACACGTACAATATTCTAGCTGTGAAGTTTAATGACGGAGCCGTGCCTGACACAAACACCAATGACAGCACCGATACGGTTACTGGAATTAGCAGACAATGGGCAAACAGCCAAATGATGGTTTATCCGAATCCTGCCAACGATGTTCTAAACATTGCTGCCTCATTTTCTATAAGTAGCGTGGAGATTATCGATATGCAAGGACGTATCGTATTGCGAGAGAATTACGCAACGAAAAATGAGCAACTGGACATTCAATCGCTCGAAAAAGGATATTATATTCTCTCCATAAACTCTATGCACACAGAGCCATTTATTAAGCAATAATTAGGATCATTCTAACCCTAGTTGCCATACGGGCGCCCTCTATTGAGTGCGCCTTTTTTTTATGCCTGAATTGATTAAAGTCAAGTTTTTTCTACGTTGATTGTGAGCAAAGTCACATCATTTTTCGCCCACTCCACATAACATTGTGGTCTTAAACAAGCAGTATGAAAAAGAATATGGGATCGATTGATCGAATAGTGCGGATCGCGTTAGCAGCGGTTGTTGTGGCGCTATATTTTCTTGAAGTAATAAATGGAACCGTGGCAATTATTGGAATCGCGTTAGCCGGCATTTTATTGGCGACTAGTTTCTTGAACTTTTGTCCGCTGTATCTGCCTTTCGGCATTTCGAAGTGTAAGAAGTAATAACTCTATTGATCTAGCTTCACTGCTTGATTTAACCTAATGTTGGCGTAGTGTTGTTCTGTTTTTGAGATCTGAAGAATCATGTTCAGAGTAATCAAAGCAGCGGGAATATCGAGGAAATCCGACAATATGTATGCCTGGGAAGAAGTGATCATTTGCTCTACCGTTTCGTCTTTAAAAATGCTGCGGAAAGCAATTTGACCAAATACGTTGGTGATCAGGTAAAGAGTCCACCAAACGCCCATGAGCGTTTTGCTTATCGGGTTTATATAATCGGGCTCCGACCTGCGAATCGCGGCCACATATCCATTGGCAATCTCGCGTGCAATAGTGAATGGTCGAAATAGGCTAATTATTGGAATAGCAAATCCCCATAAAGCCATGCTTTCTTGATGCTCAATATTTATTCCGGCCCTTTCTAAATTGGCGTAGGCCCTTCTGAACCATTGCACAAAAAGGACCATCGATGAGACATAAACCAGCGTTTGGATCAACCCAACAACTGTTTGGCGGGTGTCGTTTGCGTCAAGCTGAGCGTCTGTATAATCGCCATTATCGCGAATGAGTTCAAGTAAATCAAGTTGGAGGTATCCTGATGCCACAGCAACCACATTCACGACTACAATCACCCAGAATATTTGCACGGCATATTTGGCGCGTTGCTGATTGTCGCGCATGTCTTCAGCACCAATTAGGATGTTATCTAAGTTGTCCTCCAATTCAATGATCTGTTTTTAGATTAGCATCGCGCTGTCTTTCTCTTTTTACCCACTCGGCCCTTCTCAATGTTCTTTTGAAGGTAATCGGCTGCGAGTGGAACTTTGCAAGCCGTTCCTCCCATTTCCACATTAACCTTTCCTACCGTGGCGCCAATTTTTAGGGCTTTCTCAGTAAGCGGAGTAATGTAGCTTCCGACGGAAATAACAAACCCGTTCATAACGTATCGAACTCGGTTCGGTTGATCGTGAATTTCCGTTGCCACCCGATCGAGTAATGCCGAATATTTTTCGATGTCTAGATTCTCATCTTCGTTTACGCCTGCGTAATAGGCGAGACAGCCCCAACCTGCTGCCGCAAATTGTGACTTGTCAGATTCAATCCATTCCAACCCCAGCTCAAATCCAAACGAAGTTTCTGCCGCCACCCAAGGCACGGCATATTCACTTAAATAGTACCAATAGGCTTTCTCGGCCCAATCATTTAATTGCGCTCTTGTAATTTGGGTTTCATCTGCCATCAGACCGGCTAGGTACATGGCGTCAGTGTTACCTGTGGCGTAAAGTGCCAACGATAGTTCGTGGTTCTTTTTAGTCTTTTTCAAGATCTTCTTCAGATCTCCAGCTTTCACACCAAAGAAGGGCTCCTTGGCTCCGTGATTTATCAACGTCTTTTTTGTGTTTGGATCGCCGAAGCTTTCCAATTGTGTCATTACTTCTTCTAACGTCATTGCTAATTTGTTTTTGGTTTCAAGTTTCGTTTGTAATGCACTTGAATCAATCCTGAATTATACTTCGTGGTTGAAATTGCTTCAATATTAATGCCGCCAATTTCGCCTAGAAAGAGGCGCTTCCCGTCTCCCAATATGGTCGGGATGATAGAAATGATATACTCGTCGATGAGGTTTTGATCCATAAGGAGTCGGACAACTTCGCCGCCGCCATCGCAATAAATGTCCTTATCACTTTTGGCTTTAAGTTCCTTGATTAAATCTGCAACATCACCATTGAAGAAGGTGATGTTTTCTTTGTTTGGAATAGACTGACGCGTAATGATGTAGCAATCGAAATCATTCGCTGCAGGAAACTCACCATTGCAAAGATTGCGCACAACATCATAGGTTTTTCTGCCTACGATATATGAACCCATACGCGATTTCATTTCAAAATAGCCGTAGTCTTCTCCCGTGCCATTGACCATTTCCAGCCAACCTAAATCATCGTCTTTCGTGGTGATATAGCCGTCAAGACTCATGCTTATGTAAAGTACAACGGAAGGTGTAGTTGGGGTGCTCATATGGTTGGTTGAGTTGTATAAATGTACAGTTCGCGCAAAAATGGGAAAGGGGTTAGGTTAAACTAGGATGGCAATCGACATTAATTGATCGTGATTTCATCCAAAAACATCCACGAATCGTTTCCCGATCCAAGGTGCCAATCGGGACATTTTCCAAATCCTACTGCCTCAATTTTAACGTATCGAGTGTTTATTGGTTTTGTGTGGACAATGTCAAATTTCCGATTGAATGCACCGTATTCATCTGATGGGAAGGAATTCGGAATTTCAATCGAATTGGTGAACGTGACTCCATCATCTGAATATGAAATGGTCACAAACTTTGGATACCAAATCCACGATTTAATGTCTTGCAGCGCACCCAGAGAGATGTACGAAATTGACGACTTCTCTCCTAAATCAACAACGGCGGCAAAGTCAGTTCCGTAATACCCTTGCCAATATCCCGTTCTGAAGTTTTCTGTTCCTTCGAGGAAATCGATCAACCCATTGTCGCCGCCTGCGGAGTATTGATTGCTGTATTCAGAGAGAAGCTTAATCGTCCTACCCCCAATGATTTTTTTGAACTGCACATCCGAAACTTCATGGCTTTTCTGTGCGCCGCGCATGGCATATGCAGAGAAATGTGCGCCTTTTGTCAGGGTAATCGGACCAGTGTATTCAGTTGGCCCATTGCCATTTTGGGAGTAGAAGATTTTGTCGCCTGGCTCGGTCGATTTAAGCTCCACTTTCAATTGATCGGTGAAGGTTTGAGCCACGGCATCGAAATAGGGGACAGGCACAATTTTATAATCCGAATCAATGCTGGATGTTGGTGAAATATGCTGCGCCCAAGTTGTTGAAGGCTCGGAACCCATCTCGAAAGTAAGGGTGCCCCCCGTCATGATGTCTGCGTGTTTCAAGAACGACTGGTCGAATGGCTTTCCATTTAGGGTCGCCTTTTGAATGTAGAAATTCGATGAACTGAGGTTCTCAGCAATGACCTTAAACGCATTGCCGTTTTCCAAATTTATTGTCGTCGAATCAAAATGCGGGGTGCCAATGGCGTAGAAATCTTGGCCCGGAGTAACGGAGTAAAACCCGAGACTACTGAGGACATACCAGGCCGACATTTGACCACAATCCTCGTTTCCTGATAGGCCATCAGGTTGTGCGGAATATTGTTCGGTGAGTATCTGATGCACCCGTTCTTGGGTCTTATACGCCTTCCCAACGTAGTTGTATAAATATGCCATGTGGTGGCTCGGTTCGTTGCCATGCGCATACTGACCAATGAGACCGGTGATGTCTGCTTGGTGCCTACCGGATAGTTCCATTTCCGTTTCAAAAAGTTGATCAAGCTTCAGTTCGAATGGAGATGCGCCGCCGTGCAACTCTATCAATCCACTGATGTCTTGCGGCGCAAACATGCTGTATTGCCAAGAGTTTGCCTCCGTGAAATTGAAGTTCACTTCTGCCGGATCGAAGCCAGGCGCCCAACCACCGTTCATTTTGGGTTGCATGAACCCAGATTCGGGGTTAAAGATGTTCTTGAAATACTGTGCTCTCAATACAAATGCATCATGAATGGAATCCTCTCCCAGGCTTCGAGCCATTTGCGCAATGCACCAATCATCATAGGCATATTCCAATGTTTTGGACACCGACTCGGCTTCGTCACCGACACCAATAAACCCTTGAGATTTATAGGCCGCAAGCCCAATTTTGTCTTGATTGGCGCTGTAAACCATGGCTTCCAACGCTAGCTCCGCATCGTAAGCGCGAATGCCTTTTAAATATGCATCGGCAATAACAGGAACCGCGTGATACCCAATCATGCAGCCGGTATAGTTTCCTGCTAATTCCCATATGGGCAACGCACCCCCATCTTGATACTGCCGAAGGAATGTGTTTATGAACTGATCGGTTCTGTCTTGCTCAATAATGGTGTACAATGGATGGGTGGCTCGAAACGTATCCCAAAGCGAAAAAACAGTGTAGGTGGGCTGGTCTGAACTGTGGACCTTTCCGTCCATGCCACGGTATTTTCCATCAACGTCGCTGAAAATGTTGGGAGCAATCATCGAGTGATAAAGCGCGGTGTAGAATATGGACAGTCGTGCGTCATCATTTCCGTGAGCCTGAATTTTCGATAGCGCCGCTTCCCAAGTTTCGGTAGCAGCATGTCTATAATCGTCAAAGCGTGTTGAGGTGTTTTCGGAGGCCAGGTTTTTCTGCGCACCTTCTATACTAACGGCCGATATTCCGACTTTGATGCCTATTGAGTCACCTTCATCTAGGTCAAACATAAAGGCAGCCTTGCGCATATTTGAATTGAATACGGTTCGGAAAATTGGAGTGGAAAACTCCATGGCGAAATAGACATGTTGCTCTGTCGCCCAGGCGTTTGAAACACGCTTTCCCACGACCAATCTATCCGACTTGATCATGATGGTGTCTGCCAACAGTTCGTCTCGATGTTCTAAATCTAGAACGATTTGCGCCATACCCGGTTTGTTGAACGTGTAGTTGTGAATGCCTACGCGCCGGCCGGCGGTAAGCTGAACATCGATGTCGTGCTTGTCTAAATGAACAGCATAATACCCAGGCTCGGCATCCTCTGAACTCTTTTGAAACGTTGATCCATAACCCTTTTCAACTCCATTCTTGTATCCATTGTCAAATTGGATTTCTCCCTGTGTGGGCATCAACAAGATGTCTCCGTAGTCGCTTACGCCGGTTCCGCTCAAATGTGTGTGGCTGAACCCATAAATGATGGAATCAGAATAGTGATATCCAGAACAGCCATCCCAACCTTCAAGACGTGTGTCCGGACTCAACTGCACCATTCCAAAGGGTAAAGTCGCTCCTGGAAATGTGTGGCCATGACCACCCGTTCCAATAAATGGGTCGACATAATCAGTGGGGTTTTGTGCAAATGAATTTAAAGCGATAAAGAGGAGAAACGCTGTTCCAATATGGCCAAGAATGGCATGTGTTTTCATTCGCATTATTCTTGAATCATTCCATTTTCGAATCGAAAGCTGTGTGCATTTCCATTGCTCTCGAACTCGATTTTAAACGGCTCAGGAACAAGCGTATCCAATGTAGGAAACCATTCCTTCTTGATCCTGTGATTCGGTAATAAAAAGAGTCCTTGCTGCGTGCCGTTCGTGCCAAATCGTTCTTTGTTTCCTTTCCAAAAAGGGCTATCATATATTGATTCCAGCTGTTGGTTTAAGGTTTGAATGTCATCGGTAGGCATTCCGATTTCATTCACGCAGCGCACGCTCTTGGAACCGAATGTCTCTTGGCTTTCATTTTTTAAATCATGCCGAACAATGAACTCTGCGATGTTTCCATCTGCGTCATAGAAGTAGAATGCGTTTGCATTCCAAGATTCGAAACGCGCGATTTTTTCTCCATTATCAGTAGGTAAGATGGGGACTCTCTTTTCGGTCCACTCCAGCGCCTCACCGAGTTTGTTTGATGGAATCAGGAAGGCGAAATGATAGATGCGTTTTTGATCAGAACGCTCAAAAGTGAGTTCCGTCCAGCCGACTTGGATAGTAAAACTAGTCGGGCCTGAATTGATTAATTTGAATCCCATCACGACCGTGTAAAAGGATTGCTGCGTCTCTAAATTTTCAGAATACAGGGTTAAACTTCTGATTTTCATTCCTTAATGTTGATCGTATCCACGACTCAATGCCGTCGTTGAACTATGTTCATATTTATCATCGAAGCAAATAAAAAAATCGCGAATCACATTTGGAGGCAAATTAGAAAAACAGTCGGTAACTCACCGTTATACATTTGCCTAGATTGAAATCAGGTTCAACTCCCAATGCAAGCATCCTACAAATTTTGAAGATTAACTCAAATACAAACCAATGGCTACTATGCTCGATAATCTTAGTCGTGCTGCATGTGCAAGCGATGGAGACGAATGCACAGAGTGCCTTCTTGCACACTTTTGGAAATCAAAATAGAAGTGAAGCCAACGCCGTTATTCAAACATCGGATGGCGGGTATGCCGTAACGGGCTGGTACGATGTGCAAGGATCTTTTACAGAGGAATGTTATCTGATTAAAACGGACGAATTTGGCGACACGCTTTGGACACGAACCATCGGTGAGCTGACAGATACCAATGCCAATGGTCGAGATGGCAGCGGAAACAAAGCATACGATCTGGTCCAGACATTCGACGATGGATATTTTATTGTCGGTGAGACCAACGGATTTGGTGTTCCGGCTTCCGATGTTTATGTCATTCGCTTGAATGCGGCGGGTGATGTAATGTGGTCACGAACTTTTGGAGGCTTTGAATCCGACCATGCTCAATCAACCATACAAATGGCAGATAGCGGTTTTGTAATAGCCGGTTATACCGAAAGCTACGGCGCTGGAATTCGCGACATGTATTTCTTGAGGGTGGACAAGAATGGAGAATTACTTTGGTCAAAGACCATGGGCGGTACATCCCTTGAATCGGCAACCGAGATTAGAGCGACCAGCGATGGCGGCATCGTGGTGGTGGGCTATAGCTTCAGTTTTGGTGCCATCAGTGCAGAGGTATACCTAATGAAAATGACCGATGAGGCGGTGATCGAGTGGGAGCGAACCTATGGCGGATCCATGAACGACTATGGGTACAGTGTGCGTGAATGTGCAGATGGAGGTTTTGTGATTGGTGGATCAACCAGCAGCTCTGGTGAAGGATTGGACGATGTGCTTATGGTCAAGACAGATTCGAACGGCATTTTAGAGTGGTCGAAAACATACGGTGGCACCAAGCGCGAGGTGGGTTACGGCGTGGAGCAAACGTCAGATCATGGGTTTATCGTGGGTGGATACACACGAAGCTTTGGTGCGGGAGAAGATGATATTTATCTTATCAAAACCGATTCCGTTGGCGACACGCTTTGGACACGGACTTTTGGAGGCCTGGAAGACGATTTTTGTCAATCGATGAAGTTGGCGCAGGATGGAGGCGTTGTAATCGCTGGACACACGTATGGATTTAATGTCTCTGGCACGGATGTGTTCTTGGTGAAAACCGATAATCAAGGATTGACGGATTGCCATTGGTACAATGCGGCTACTGTCGTAAGCGAAGTGAGCTTTACTTCAAATACAGTGAATTCAATCATTGGGGCGGGTGCGAAAATTGGCATACCCCCTACCATTCGAGGTTTTACTGTTTCCGATGTAACACATGCGTGCGATTACAACGTTGGTGTGGGAAACTTGGAACAAAAACCTCGAATCAAGGTTTACCCAAACCCAGCGAACTCTGCTATAAATATTCAAATCAACGCCGAAATTTTCGGCCCGTTGACTTATGAGATTCTGGATATTCAGGGCAGGGTTGTTACATCTGGTTTTATAACAAACGGCGAGGGGAAGATTAACCTCACTCCATTTTCTCAAGGCCTTTTTGTGCTGAAGTTGAAGTCAAATTCAGGATTGGAGACTAGACGGTTTGTAAAGCTTTAGCACAAGTGAATCGCTGAATCCACAATTAATTACCCAGAGAAGGATTTCTGATACATCGGACCGTCGGAAAACAAAAGCTAAACGATTAGCGAATTAGAAGGACTTTTCCATTCAATTGATCTTCTACGATCTTGCCTTCGGCATCTGCCGTATAGATCAATTTCCAGCCATAAGCTCCACCATCGGCCTTTGAGCCAAGATGCTCTCCACTCCATGATTCGGTTGGATCTTCAGTGAAGAATACTTGCTCACCCCATCGATCATAAATGCTGAATTCGTATTGTATAAATCGGCAATCAGATATTGGAAGAAAGCGATCATTCATTTCATCTCCATCTGGATTGAAAGCTGTCGGCAACCAGATTGGACACTCACATTTTTCTATTAATACGGTGTCTGTTACTACGCCGCACTTATGCGTGGCTTTAATTCGATAAATACCTTCTGAGGTAATAGTATAACTGGATGAGGTCGTTCCATCTTGCCATTCATATGCTGAGAAACGTTCGTCATATACATTGAGCGGAACCGACTGTCCCAAGCAGATGGTAGAGGGAACATCAAGCTTGACATCTTCATCCGTCGGCTGATCAACGAAGTCAACTCGGATGTTTCCTGCTGTGTGGCAATGTCCATCAAAAACAGTGACTTCATAATCCGCACTGTCTTTAACTCTAACCGATTGCGCTGATTCTGTGGTGCTCCATGCGTAGCTCTCAATCGTAGCATTCTCCAATACAGCAATCTCTATTTCATCGCCCTCACAAATTGTTGTGTCATTACCTAGATACATATTTGGTACATCTCGAACAGTCATGAAAATTGAGTCTATTGTTTGACATACTGCATTATTAACCTTAACCCATAAAAAGACGCTGTCTTTAGCTAGGTATGTTTGAGTAGGACCTCTATCTCCGCTTGACCAGAGGTATTCAATATCTTCAATTTGAGAAGTAGCGTCTAGATTAATGTATGAGCCTGGGCATATAGCCGTGTCGCTGCCAAGATCAACTAGTGGATACTCAAAGTAGAAAACATTAATATCATCGTGTGCGTAGCACAGGTCATTGTCAACCGATACAGTATATGTCCCATGCTCAGAAACTTTTAGGGTAGATGAAGTAGATCCATCATTCCATAAATAGTTTGCTACCGGTATTGTGGTTATTGGCGTTATCGTCTTTTGGCCACCCTCGCAAACTTTTAGGTCCTGTCCAAGGTCAACTTCCAGTATTGGATATTGATTTATAATAATGGTGTCCTTTGTTGAGCAATTTTCATCCGACACTTCTACCCAGTAGAGGCCGATGAGGTTGATATTTAAATCAGGGTTATTGCTGTTGTCATTCCAAAGATAAGTTACTGGAAATGAGGAGTATTCAACGGGGTCAATCGTGAATATTTCATTGTGACAGAATGAAGTATCATCGCCCTCTTTAAAATGGACTGTTGGTTCAAACCAAAGATCCCATCTCACAGAATCCACATCATGACAGAACCCATTCGTTCCAGATGCCGTAACGGTATATACATCTGATTGGGTGATTGGCAATGTTGCTGTCGTGGCTCCCGTGGACCAATTGTAGCTAGACACATTTTGTATTATTCTTGGTGTTAGGGTAACGAGGGGTTCGTAGCAGAAGCTACTATCATTCCCAAGATCAACCTTTACTTCAGGGTAATTAACAATAACCACCGTATCTGAATACACACAAATTCCCTCCGTAACCGTAACCATGTACGTGCCTGGTTGGGAGGCATTTATGTGATTCTGCGTGCTTCCATTGCTCCAATTATGTTGGTACACCGAAGTAGGAAGACCGGTGGTAAGTGGTACCGTATCATAGGTGCATTTTCCGGTATCATCTTGAATGTCAACCACAAACGGATAGAAGTAATTTACGATAGCCGAATCTACCACCGTATCGCAAATTCCAGTAACCGTAACAATGATTAATGAATCGGGATATGAAACCGTGTACGCGGAATCGGTGCTGCCATCATGCCATTCATAAGTAGCATATTCTTGTGATACATCAATTGTAAATTCAACTCCAATGCAAAGAGATGTGTCTGCAAAACCTAAGTTAGCAAACTGTCTTGGGTAGATGTACACATCATGGTTAACAGTATCCACCAATCCACCGCTACCATAAATCACTAGACTTACGGTATACAATCCGGTATCTGTATACAAATGAGCAACCGATTCAAGACCTGCGCCAAAGTTATTTGACCCAGATAGGGTGTCTCCAAAATACCAATACATGGAGTCCACGCCCGCGGTGTCGGCTGTGAAATAGGTGCTATCTCCGTAACAGTTATCTACCACTTCTATACTTGCGCCAAAAAAGGCTTGAATGAACGTAGGTAATCCCCAACGACAAGTTCGCGAGCTTAAGCTTACTGCGGATGTAGAGTAGCCCGCACCAGTGCCCGCAACATCAGGATTAGCTATTCGGTCTAGGTAGGTTTGTCCATAACGGCAGACATAGAGCATTCCATCGCGCCCGAGTTGAATGGCTCCACCACCACCTCCGGATCCGGAAGTGCTTGGACCTAAAAGGGTTACCGAAGCAGCAATGGCCGCGGCATTACCTGCATTCACATTGTATTGTCGTGTATCGGCAGATCCCCAACCTTGAGCGTATACAAGGTTTCCATTCGGAGAAAATTCTACTCCATAATTGGCGTGAGTCGCTGTTCCCGCGGCGAATGTAAACCCGTTGGATGCAACACCTGTAGCCTTATTAAAATCATAAAGCGCAACCACAGCTGCTCCGTATGCTCCTCCTACTAATCGGGTTCCCGCTAGATTTGGTTTTAGATAAGATACGGAGCCTTGCGGATTGGCTGTATAAACTCCGGTCGCACTTTTTACCGGCGTCATGTTTACCCCTGCCGAAGTAACAGAATAGACATACATAGTATCAGATGTGTGCTTTGCAGTCATAACCCAGTATCCGCCAGATTTGGGAACGACCGCGATTTTTTCCGTTGGCTGACCCATGAGGAAAACATTCTTCTGTGCGTTGTTTACAGCCCCAAGACCGCTACTTTGAGTCATATCAATGTGCGTGTAGCGTAAGCCATTTGTGCTACCAAAAGGGGCAACAGTAAATAAGTAATAGTCCGTTGCGGAACCTGGTTTAGGTACAACAACTCCTGATTGTGCAGAAGATCCTCCACCCAAAAGACCAGTTCCATTGGTCATCGTTACGTGATTCGCATTTTTAACCGTAATACCATCAGAATAAAACAGAAGGTTTCCAGCTGCATCAGAGATAGTAGCTACTCCTTCAGATGTAGATATGGCTCCGTTTGTTACTGCGCTCGGTGAGGTGTTGAAATGTACACCAGCGGTAACACCAAAATACCACCAGTCAGTTTGCCCTTGAGAAAAGAGAAAAAGCGGGGATATTACTAGGCCTAAACATAAAATCAGAGTCTGCTTCAAAACAATTTTTTTTTCAGTGTAGATTGATAAAATCACGATTTTAAAAATACTAATAAAGTGACTTCATACCCATAACGTCTTCTTCAATGCTGTGGTTGCTTTTTGGGCTGAATATTTCTGACTAACGTTGAAGCCCTAATCCCACAATTTCTTCATGCCGTGAAGCAAGGCCAATCAAGTCCTAATTATTCTGTTTCCGCGAAAAGATTATGGTCATTCGAACAGAAAATGAGTTGTCGGTGTTTAACCCTTTCACGCACTTTTAGAATCAATAGATTTGAAGCATTATGAATAATCTCCCACGCGCCATCTTAATTATTGCCTGCGTTGCATTCGCAGGCCAAGCTTCTGCCCAATCATCCTACAAAGAGATGATGAAGGATATGAGTTTTAATTTTTATGATGTCTGCGAAACGGCCGACGCATATTTTGAAACGCACGATAATGGCAAAGGTTCTGGATGGAAAGGTTATCAGCGCTGGAAGGCAGAGAATGAAAGTAAGTATTATCCTTCTGGAGATCGGATGATTGTCGACCCCTATTTTGTGACTAAAACCTACTCCCAATTCGTGAATGAAAACGGGAGTGTTGCTAAAGGTGGAGGACGCAGTTTTGAAAATGGATGGAGAGATCTAGGTCCGTTCAATGTAGATAACATTACCAGTCATTATAGTCCTGGAATAGGAAGGGTTGAGTGTTTTTGGGTGAATCCGACAAACGATCAACACATATACATGGGGTCGAGAAGTGGTGGTTTTTGGAGAACAACCACTGGAGGAAGTTCTTGGGTGAATACTACTGATTCGCTTGTAGCTTCTGGAGTAAATACCTTGGCGGTTTCTCCCACAAACTCAGATTCAATCTTGATCAATGTGCGTAATGGTGGCAACAGTACCACCCACGGAATTTACAGATCAATTGATGGTGGACTCACTTGGACAGAGACCAACTTTAATCCAACGAATTTGCCTTGGGGTGGGCTAGGTTCAAACGCACAGATTCTATATATCAAGTACCACCCGACGATTCCTGATCTGGTTTTTATTGGGACGAATAGGGGTCTCTTCCGATCAGATGATGACCTTCAGTCATGGACGCAACCTCTAACCACTGGTTGGATTACAGATATTGAGTTTTTTCCTGAAGTCGACAGTCTGGTTTTTCTATATGATGATGCCAATGGAGTAAATCAAAACGTCGTCCTACGTTCAACAAATTTTGGATCTACGTTTTCACAGACAGCGGAAATTTCAGGAAATTCAAACGCTCGAGGGCACATCGCCGTGAGCCCAGATTGTGATTCGTGCGTTTTCTTTGCCTCTAATAACGGTGTTTGGACCTCCGTCGATTCAGGGATGACTTTTGCGCTCAACTCAGTTCCTAGCCAAAGCTGCAGAGGGTTTGCCGTTTCGGATGTAGATGCCGATCGAATGATCTATGGATATGTGGATTTACAAGCGAGCTCGAATGGAGGTCAGTCCTTTTCTGACATTACAGACTGGGCAATGTCTGGTAGTAATTTACCGAACAATTATGTGCACGCCGACCTACGAACCATTGAATGTGTCAACGGCGTGTTCTACGCGGGCACGGATGGATTCTTGTGCAAAAGCACCGATAATGGCGTGAATTGGGATCAGCTAAACAATGGAACTGGAATTCGCGAATTTTACTGTGCTGGCCTGAGCCAATCAGACTGGAAGGTGCAAATGGCGGGTTCGCAAGACAACGGAACAAGTATTCGAAATGGAAATGGGTGGATCGAATGGAACGGTGGAGACGGTATGGAAGCACTGGTTCAGCCATTGGAGCCAGATTGGATGATCGGAAGCTGGCAATTCGGCACAAGGAACATCACCCTTGATGGAGGTATGACACGCATGTCAGCCAACAATCCGGAAGGTGGGTCTACCAATGCAAATTGGCAAGCACCATTACTCTTTGATCCAAACCAACAAATGCGCGTGTTTCACTTTAGTGCAAACGTGTTTAAGTCAGAGGCGTTTGGAAACGGAAACTGGACGCAAATGGGAAGTCCTGACATTGGACAGATCATCGTAGCGGATATTGCCCAAAACAATTCTGAAATTATCGCCGTAGCTAGATACTCTGAACTGCGCATTTCCGTCGATGGTGGGTACACCTTTTACGAGCCACAAGGAACGTTACCTAATTTTTCTATCACCGACATTGCGTTTGATCCTCGAAATGATTCAACCATGGTTATCACATATAATCGATTTCAAGCCGACAATCAAAAGGTATTCATATCGCATGATTTAGGTGCGTCATGGACCAACATTACCGGCAACTTGAGCAATATGCCACTTCGAACAGTGGTGATCGATCATTCGGCCGAATCCAACATTTACGTTGGCGGTGAACTCGGAGTATATTATAAAGCCATGAACGAAACGGACTGGACCTTATACAATCCGGGCCTTCCCAATTTGACCGTAAGAGACCTCGAAATTCAATATGGCACCAACGTGCTCCGAGCTTCAACTTGGGGTAGAGGATTATGGGAATATAAACTCGTTGATCGAGTAGATTACCCAGCCATTACAGTAACTGAGATATCAGAGTTTCCTATGAAAGTATCCCCTTCTCCGCTCGTGGATCAGTACGTGACGTCTCGCATATCGTATGGTGAGGATCTTTCGGAAGTATATGTATTGTGGTCTGATAGCGTGCCTTCGTTTGACAATCGAATTGATATGAGTAATTCGATGGATAGCACGTGGGTCACGGATGAGTTTATACCTCATCAACCTGCCTATACAGATGTATATTTCAAGGTGGTGGCCATCGGTGAAAATCAAGACACGACCGAAACATACCGCTTTCATTATGTTTCTAGACAGAATCCACCAGAGGTTCCTGATACTACAATTGGCATCATGGAGAGCAATTTTGAATCGCCAATTCTTGTCTATCCGAATCCAAGTAATGGCATGTTTTCCATTGATCTGGGCAGGGGGTATGACCATGTTCAAACGGTGGTTCACAACATAGAAGGAAAGCAGATCTATTCTGAAAAAACGGAAGGTCAACAAATTGAAGTGCAGCTAGATCAATCGCCAGGCATGTACTTTTTGACGGTGACTTCGCCTGCCAAGTCGAATGGAGGAAAGCCTCTCCAAGCGAGAATTAAACTTGTAATAGACTAAATAATCGAGATACTATCATGCGTATTGGAATAATAATGTTGTTGATTTTAACCTCTATTGGTTGCGCCAACAAAAAAATTACGGAAGAGTCTACCCCGGTGCCAATGCTCACTTCACAGGGCGGAACATTTCAGAGAATAGTACCAGGAATGGAGGATGGTGAGCAAACGGTAAAGCTTGCGATAAATATATCCAGTTCTGTGGAAGGTGTAAGTGTCGATAGTGTTTACTTTATGGAACGCAAGGCGGCCATGCGCGAAGCTGGTTCTCCTGAGGTAGTCACATTTAAAGCAAAGTTGAATCTCTCAACAGGTGCGGTGCAAAAATCTCCTATCGAGCTCGGAAGCAATGAAGCCGTGGTGGTATGGCGCTATGAAGGGAAAAGGCGGCTTCTTAAGGTGAGCGAAATTGAGGAGAAAGAGGCGTTGTACGCTCCTTAGTCATTGATCCTATTGTAAGCTAGAAGTTTATGCCAAGGCTCTGACCTGATGCGCACGTCGCGGTTTTTTCAAATTCGTTCGCTCAATAAATAAGAATGAATTATCTGTGCTGATCCCACCGTACCCGAGAAGTGGATACTACGGCTCTGACGCGCTGCGCACGTCGTGGTTTTTTCAATTTCTTTTCAGAAGAGTTTTGGCTTGGATTATTTTATGATCCCACCGTACCCGAGAAGTGGATACTACGCCTATGACGCGCTACGCACGTCGCGGTTTTTTCATGCTACCTTATTGAAGCAAGCTTCATTCGGGCATGAAAAAGCCTCTGTTGCTAATGCAACAGAGGCTATCATCTAGTGGAGCTGGTGGGATTCGAACCCACGTCCAAACAAGGAAAGAATAGGCTTTCTACGCGCTTAGCCTATTGATTGATTTTCGATCTTAAACAGGCCAAAGGCAGCCAATTCAAGACTTATCTTCTTAAGTTTCGAATGGTTATCGAAGCGCGAACCATTCTATTCTGTCATTAACCACGCCTCCATTAACACAGGGGTCAGACAAACCTGTGTCGGAAACGTCTTGTTCACGTACCTAGTACGGAATTAAGCTTAACCTCCTATCGGATGATTAGGCTGCAAGAGCGTAAGATGTTTCGCCAGTTACAATTGTGAAATTCGGATTTGCGAGGTGAACTTCAACCCTCGACGTGCTTACATATCCCCTCATCTTGCTGTCAAAACCAGTCAGCCCCAAAGAACAAGTAACAAAGGTAGAATCCAATTCTGTCAATCTTTGAAAAAAACCTTTTTTCTCATTTTCGCTATCCGAGCGCTTTTAGCCATTATTTTGCAATGCAATGAGAATCATCGTCATCCTTCTGTTTTTGGGCCTTTCGTTACCAAGTATTTCGCAGGGTTATTACTGGCAATCGGGTTCCAAGGAAAAGAAATTGAAAAACTTGAGTGTTAATGGAGGTGTTGGTCTTCGAATGTACTTTGGCGACATTCAGAAAAAAGGATCCGTCTTTAATAAACCCAAGCTCGCTTACGGAATTGGCGTTCGCTATCAGATGCGTCCAAAATTTGGATTATCACTTGGGCTAGAAGGTCGTGGGTATGAAGGGAAGGCAGAGCACGGTGGTTATCCGGATGCCGTAGATCAAATGACAGGAAAGCTTTGGGGTGGACATTTGATGGTAGAATATAGCTGGCTCAAGTGGGAAGATTTTACGCGCAAACAGTTCACAGATCGCGATCCTGTAACGAAAATGAACATGTATCTAGGTGTTGGTTTTGGAGGAGCTCTTTTTAACTCCTCCTACACTTCAAGAATCTATGAGTCATTTGTGGTCACTGATTCTTTAGGTGCCGATTCAACGTTTTTCTCCCCCGTAGACATGTCTGGTTCAGCCGGTGGTTTTGCAATGTATGTTCCCGTCTCTCTCGGATTTAGATATCGAATAAAGCAAAACATTGCGGTTGGTTTTGAATTGCAACGCCAATTTTACATCAGTAAAAATGTAGATGCACTTGCTACAAAGAAGTTTGACGGTATGGGGTCGGTGTTGGTGCGAGTGCACTATACATTTGGTCAGTCCAAACGAAAGGGCCAAACAAAAAAAGTCAGTAAAAGCGGGAAATTCAAATGATGAAAATTGGGATTATTAGGGAAGGTAAAACCCCACCAGACGAACGCGTGCCACTTACCCCAATTCAAATCAAAGAAATTAGCGCTGCACATCCCCAATTAGAAATTGTGGTTCAGCGATCGCCGATTCGACGAATAACCGATGCCGAATACGAGCAAGAAGGGGTGTCGATGGTTGACGATGTGAACGACTGCGACATTTTGATTGGAGTAAAGGAAGTTCCTAAAGAGAATTTAATCCCAAACAAAACCTATTTCTTCTTTTCGCATACCATCAAGATGCAGCCCTATAACCGCGACCTCCTTAAAAAGGTCATGGAAAAAGGAATTACCCTGATTGATTGGGAATGTCTGACAGATGAAAGAGGAAATCGATTGATTGGGTTTGGAAGGTATGCCGGAATTGTTGGTGCCTATAATGGGTTTCGTGCTTTTGGTTTGAAGACTAAGTCATTCGGGTTGAAAGAGGCGCATCTGTGCCGTGACAAGGATGAATTAGATGCCGAACTCCGGTCCATTTCATTGCCTCCAATGAAAATCTTATTGACTGGAAGGGGCAAGGTGGCCAAAGGTTCAATGGAAACGCTAGCTGCATTGAATATTCGCAAGGTGAGTATAGATGAATACGTAGCGAAAGAGTTTGATGAGCCCGTTTATGCGCAAATAACGTTTCTAGACTACTTCGAAAGAAAGGATGGAAGCGCATGGGAAGCCGACCACTTTTTTGAATTTCCTGAAATGTATCAGAGCAAGTTCATGGAGTACGCCGCACACACCGATTTCTTCATAGCAGGACATTATTGGGATTCAGAGGCGCCATTTCTTTTTACGAGAGAAGATGCGCGAAGCGAACATTTCAAGATTAAATTGGTGGCCGATATAAGTTGTGACATTGATGGTCCTGTGGCAAGTACGCTAAGGCCTTCAACGATTTCCGATCCGTTTTACGGATATGATCCTCAATCTGAAACCGAGGCGGAGTTTGATGCTCCAGGTGCGATTACGGTAATGGCGGTAGATAATTTACCATGTGAATTGCCTAGAGATGCGAGTAGTGATTTTGGGTCGATGTTTACGAAATCGGTTCTACCTCATATTGTTTCCAATGACAAGTCAGGCCTGCTGAATCGAGGGTCGATTACTGTAAATGGAGCGATAAATGAGTCCTTTAGCTATCTAAAGGAATGGGTAGCCGACTAAGCGTTTTTTAGAATCTCGATCGTTTTCATCGGATCTTCCGATTTATATACAGCTGATCCAGCAACAAGCGCCGTTGCCCCGGCAGCCACCAATGCACTGGCGTTTTTAGTGTTGACTCCACCATCTACCTGAATTATAGTCTCTAGGTTTTTAGCGTCGATTTCTTGTTTTAATTCTCGGACCTTATCATACGTTCCTTCTATGAAGGACTGTCCACCAAACCCTGGGTTTACACTCATGATTAGCACCATGTCCAAATCTTTCAACACGTCTTTGAGCAGGGAGATCGGCGTATGCGGATTAAGCGCCACGCCAGCCTTCATGCCGGTTGACTTGATTTTTTGTATCGTTCGATGCAGGTGCGTGCAGGCTTCATAGTGCACGGTTAAAATGTCCGTTCCTGCTGCTTTAAAATCTTCAATAAAATCATCTGGGTTTTGAATCATTGCATGCACATCCAAGATCTTATCGGTATGCTTTCTGAATGCCTTTATGATGGGTAATCCAAATGAAATGTTTGGTACAAAAACTCCATCCATAACGTCTAGATGGAACCATTCTGCCTGACTTCGGTTTAGCATTTCTGATTCTTCCTTTATTCTAGAAAAATCACAAGAAAGCAATGAGGGCGCTACAATTGTATTCATGGCGCAAACCTAATTAATTGGATCGCCTCAGGTTACTTATCTTGCTCAAATTCGATGGTTATTTTGAAACCTTCTGTTCCTGAAAACTCCATGGCGCCGTCAAGTTGATCGGTTAGAAGTCGAATAAGTTTCATTCCCAGCGAATCCTCTTTGTTCAGGCTTTCCAGTGAATCAACTCCACGTCCATCATCTTCGTATTCTAAAGTCATCATTGACCCGAGGCATTTGAGGCTAATTCGAATTTGCCCCACTTTTCGTCCTTCGAACGCATGCTTGATGGAATTTGTCATCAGTTCGTTTACCATCATTCCGATGGGCACAGCAAGCTCCACTGTTTCCGTGATTTCATCGGCCTCAATGGTGAGGCCAATCTCGAATTTTGCGGTTTGATTTGTTTGTAGGATTTGCTTCGCTAGGTCGGATAAATAACCCTGAAATTCAATCTCATTCAAATGCTCTGCTTGATAGAGTTTCTGATGAATCAGGGACATAACATGCACTCGGGACTGTCCTTCGCGAATGATGTTTTTTGCTTTCTCGTCCTTGATTTTTTTCGATTGTAAAAAGAAAAGACTCGATATGATTTGAAGGTTGTTCTTAACGCGGTGGTGAATTTCTCGCAGAAGTAAATCCTTCTCTTCTAGCGATTTCGAAATAACCTTTGATTGCTCCTCAATTTTTTTTGTTTGGGCTGCGAGGCTAACGCTATGGCTGGATTTGTTTCTGAAGGCATACGCGACAAGTATTATCAACGTGAGTAAAAGCAGTGCTATGCCTAGCGAGGCATTCCGAATGAATACATCTTGCTCCGCTTGGTCTCTTAATTCAGATAGGAGTGCATCCTGCTCTTGGATATAAGATTCTTTTTGGCCCGACTCGTGGGCTATTTGGAAATTCTGAAGGGTCTGGACATTATTTGCCAAATCCATTGAATCTTTAATTTCATTGTATCGGTTAGCGGCCCTTAATGCCATTTGAAGGTCCCCTTTTTTCTCGCACAGTTTCCATTTTATCCGCCAATAGTCCAGCAGCGCTTGGCTTAGATTGAGCGTTTTGAGCTCGTGTTTGATATTGCGAATCAACTTACCAGCAGACTCAAATTGTCCGGTCGCAGTGTAACTGTTTGCCAAGTCCAGCTGACTGCGAATTGCATTTACATGCTTTTCTATTGTTTGTGGCTCCTTAAGGCTGTTTTGAATATCGAGTTTAAAGAGCGGGATAGCGCGCAGATGTTCTCCTTTTAGCGCCAAAACTTGAGCCATGTTTCCGAGAATTAACCCAGAAACAAAATCATAGTCCATGTTGCTCTCCGAGTCAAAATTTGCCGTGAGAATTTTTTGTGCCCTTGTGAAATAGAGCCAGGCGCTATCAAGCTCGTTAATCCCTTGATAAACGACCCCAAGATTATTCGTAAAACTCAATTCCCAATATGGAAACTGGTTTATTCGCATTGTGTCAATAGATTGCCTTATGATTCGGATGGCCCGATCTGAGTCACCAATTTTGGAATAGATGGTGGATAAAAAATTGTTGGGAACACGCGCTTCCCAGTAATCAGGTAAGGCGGTCCAATCAAGGCCCGAGTGAATATCCATAGACTTCTGATACGCACCAAGTTGGAAGTAGATTTTTCGCAACAAAATACCCGAATGAAAATGAAGTTGGGCGTCTGATTCCATGCTTCGGTGCACTTGGCTAGCTATCGTTAGCGCACGACTTTGGTTATCAAGTTCTAGGTAAAACTTTGCCTTTTGAAGTTTTATGGTGAGCACGGCTAATGTGTCCCCTGCGTTAGAAGCTCTATATAGCAGGCTATCTAATGCAAGTTCTCGGCGCCGCAGAGATTCATCCTTCGCCACTTCTATGGCAAAGGATCGAACAGTGAAAATTTCGGGATTTTGATTTATAGAACCTTGTAACGTTTCAGACTGGGGTTGCTGAGGCCGTCCAGTTTGAGCCATACTTGATCCAAAAAGAAAGCCGCTAAAAATGCACGACAACAATAGATATGAACCCCAATTCAGCATGCTTCAAATGTATCCTTTCGTAAAATCCCGAACACAACATAAATCATTGAGCTGGCGACGTTACTTAAACTTCATACACCCTTGGAGTGAAATTTTCATGTAGTTAGTGATCAATTTGGTGAGATATTGACAATTGAATGTTTACTTTGCAGTTCGAGGCGCTAACCTCAAACCTACGAATGAGTACCCCATTTATTAACCTAGATCAACTTCGCCATTGCGCGCGTGGAGCTATGCTTGTTGCGTTCTCCTTGATGCTCACACTGTTATGTGTTGAGTCAGGTGTGATGGCACAGCGCTCTATGAGTATTGGAGCCTCTCAGGAGTTTGCGTCAAGTGCCGGCTTTGTGCGTTCAGATCGCGTAGATGATTCGCACATTGTTGTCTTATATAAGACGCCGTCTACCTCAACAGCGTCTGATTTGTATGCTCGCGTTGGTGAAGTGGATACATCAGATCAATCAATTACCTCGGGGGAAGCTAAACTCGTGGAAAGCGAGCTGAATACGCGCACAAACATCAAATCAATAAACGAAACTCAATTGGTTGTCGCCCATCAATGGAGTGATGGCGAGGGTGTAACTGGTGTCGCTCGTGTCCTAACAATTGACGTGGATCAAGACACGATTACCGTAGGAGATACAACGGTGTTTCACAATGCGTCCATTGATGCCGCATTCACGCATAATCCAATATCAATTGCAAAGCTTACAGATGAGAGCTTTGCCATGTGCTTTGCCGATGACGCTACTGATAATGGGAAAGTTGTTATTGGAAATATAAGTGGGAGTACTTTGATTTTAACGAATACCAAATCGATGGCAACCAGGTAGATTACTTGAAAAAAGAAGTGATCGGCATGATGAAAGCTGATCCGAATATGAAACTTTCGCTAGAAGGTCATGCTGATAATATCGGATCCGATGGCGTTAATCAAAGAATGTCACAACTGTGATTATCAAATGTGTTGTATCACCTCGAAATTCGAGGCATTGATGAGTCCAGAGTAACATTGACGCCATATGGAGAGTCGAAACCAGTTGAGTCAAACGAGACAGTCGCTGGACGTGCTAAGAATCGTCGTGTTGAGATTCACAAGATAGAATAGGGTAGTTGGTCTTTTATCCCAAATACGCCTTAAGAAGCTTGCTTCTGGAGGTGTGACGCAGTCTTCGAATGCCCTTCTCTTTAATCTGACGTACACGCTCTCGTGTCAAATCAAATAACTCACCGATCTCCTCCAATGTGAGAGGGTGCTGTCCGGTAAGACCAAAGTAATGCCGAATAACATCCGCTTCGCGCTCAGAGAGCGTTGCAAGTGATCGCTCGATTTCTCGGCGCAAAGATTCGTTTAGGAGAGATGATTCAGGATTATTGCCCTGCTCACCCTGCATCAAATCATACATATTTCGATCGTCGTCTTCTGAACCAGGTAATGGTGCATCCATGGAAACATGGCGACGATTGTTTTTCATGTTTTGCTTGACGTCATTTTCTGGCAACTCAAGCGCCAATGCTAATTCATCAACAGTCGGCTCTCGTTCGTGTTGTTGTTCCAGCTTTGCATAAGCTCGATTTATCTTATTGATGTTTCCAATTTTGTTGAGCGGTAACCTAACTATACGGGCTTGCTCAGCAAGTGATTGCAAAATGGATTGACGAATCCACCATACTGCGTATGAGATGAATTTGAATCCACGTGTTTCGTCGAAGCGCTTCGCGGCCTTAATGAGGCCAAGGTTTCCTTCGTTAATTAAGTCAGGAAGACTAAGGCCTTGGTTTTGGTATTGCTTTGAAACGGAAACAACGAATCGAAGGTTGGCTCGAACCATTTTCGCAAGGGCTGCTTGATCGCCTTGCTTGATTCGCTTGGCTAACGCAACTTCCTGGTCAGCAGTTATTAGATCTTCACGACCAATTTCGGTCAAATATTTATCGAGGGACGCTGTCTCTCGATTGGTGATTTGTTGAGTAATCTTTAGCTGACGCATGGTTGGAATTTTGTTGTTCCAAAGAAATGCTATCGCTATGACCAAAAACAAAGGCGGTATTCAAGTTTTTGAATACCGCCTTGTTAAAACCCTATGGTTTGTACGTTTTTTATGAAGCTGGACTCGCCTCTGGCTTAGGAATTAGCGCTTTTCGAGAAAGTCTAAGTTTTCCTGATTTTTGATCGATTTCGATCAATTTAACCTCGATTTTGTCTCCAGTATTCAATGCATCTTCAACTTTCTCGATGCGTTTCCAGTCAATTTCTGAGATATGGAGCAAACCTTCTTTACCTGGAAGGATTTCAATAAACGCACCAAATGCTGCGATGTTTTTAACCTTTCCTTGGTAAATGCTACCGACCTCTGGTTTGGCAACGATGCCATTTACCCATGCCAGTGCTTTGTCCATTCCTTCTTTGTTGTCACACGCAATTTGAACGATTCCGTTGTTCTCATCTTCGGTAATCGAAATTGTGGTTCCAGTCTCTTTCTGAATCTCCTGAATTACTTTTCCTCCAGGTCCGATAACCGCTCCAATTTGGTCCTTATCGATAAGGATTGTTTCAATTCTTGGAACATGTGGCTTGTAGTCAGCTCTTGGAGCATCCATTGTCTTAAGCATCTCGTTAAGAATGTGGGCGCGTCCTTCTTTGGCTTGATTCAATGCCTTTTCTAGAATTTCATATGGAAGACCATCAACCTTAATGTCCATTTGACACGCGGTGATACCTTCTGATGTTCCAGTTACTTTAAAGTCCATATCACCTAAGTGATCTTCATCGCCTAGAATGTCAGATAAAACTTGGTAGCTTCCGTCGTCTCCAACGATAAGTCCCATCGCAATACCACTTACTGGGCGCTTAATTTGAACTCCAGCATCAAATAATCCAAGCGTTCCGGCACAAACAGTTGCCATAGAAGACGAACCATTCGACTCAAGAATGTCAGATACGATTCGCACGGTGTATGGATTTACATCCGCTGGTGGAATCATTCGCTTTAATGCGCGAAGCGCAAGGTTTCCGTGTCCAACTTCTCTTCTAGATACGCCTCTTATAGGTCGAGCCTCTCCAGTAGAATAAGGAGGGAAGTTGTAATGTAACATGAACTTTTCGCTGCCTTCTGTCAAAGCGCTATCAACTGTCTGCTCGTCCATCTTGGTACCAAGCGTAATAGTTGTCAACGATTGAGTTTCGCCTCTAGTGAAGATAGCTGAGCCATGTGTGCCTGGTAAGTAATCTACTTCAGACCAGATTGGGCGAATTTCATCAGTTTTTCGACCGTCAAGTCGTTGACCTTCTTTCAAGATCATTTTTCTCATCGCAACCTTTTCAACATCGTGGAAGTATTTTCCAACTAATCCTGCCTGCTCAGCTTGAGCTTCTTCAGACAATGTTGCAAGAAATTCATCGCGAAGTGCTTTGAAAGCATCACCTCGATCATGCTTTGAACTCGCAGACGTTGCTATTTCGTAACACTTGTCAAGGCAATATGCATGTACCTGCTTTGAAAGCTCTTCATCATTTGTTTCGTGAGAATATTCACGCTTAGGTCCTGTGTTGCCAATCTTGGCAGCAAGATCCATTTGGGCTTGGCAGTGAAGTTTGATCTCTTTGTGTGCAACCTTTATTGCTTCAAGCATTTCAGCTTCACTCACTTCATCCATTTCACCTTCAACCATCATGATATTGTCCATGGTTGCAGCGACCATAATGTCAATATCGCAATCAGCCATTTGAGCAAATGTTGGGTTAATGACAAATTCGCCGTTGATTCTACCGACACGAACTTCCGATACAGGTCCCGCAAACGGAATATCTGAAACTGCTAGAGCTGCAGATGAAGCCAAACATGCAAGTGCATCTGGTTGTACTGATTTGTCAGCTGAAATCAAGCTAATCATAACCTGAGTGTCTGAGTGGTAGTCACCAGGAAATAATGGACGTAGCGCTCTGTCTACAAGGCGCATGGTTAAAACTTCGTTGTCCGAAGGTCTTGCTTCACGCTTGAAGAACCCGCCAGGGAATTTACCTGTGGATGCGTATTTTTCTCTATAATCTATAGTGAGGGGTAAAAAGTCAATACCTTCTTTGGCATCTTTGTTTGATACGACGGCTGCTAACAGCATCGTGTCACCTTGTCTTACTACCACAGATCCGTCAGCCTGCTTGGCTAATTTCCCGGTCTCGATGGTGATTTTTTCACCGTTCGTTCCGGTGATTGTTTCTGTTGTTCCTAACATAATACGATATGTACAGATACGAAAAAAGGCAATGTTTCATTGCCTTCTCCCACATCTAATTGATGAATTACTTTCTTAATTTGAGTTCCTTGACGATAGCTCTGTATCGCGTAATGTCCTTGCTCTTGAGGTAGTTGAGTAGGCTTCTTCGTTTTCCAACCAACTTGATAAGTGATTGCTGTGTAACAAAGTCTTTTTTGTTTTCTTTTAAGTGGCCGGTTAGATAGTCAATCCGGTAACTAAATAAGGCAATTTGCCCTTCTGCTGAGCCCGTGTCTGTTGCAGACGATCCGTGCTTCTTAAAAATCTCGTGTTTCTTTTCGCTTGATAAATACATTGCTTTCCGCTAATTCGTTTCTTAAAATTCGGGCGGCGAAGATAGTTATTTACACCGGTTCGTCAATCTATTCTATCAATTTTTCAATAAAGTAAGAGATTGATAAATCTTGTCCTTCAATTCAGCTCTAGCAACGATGAAATCTAGGAATCCATGTTCCAAGACAAACTCAGAAGTTTGGAACCCTTCAGGAAGATCTTTTCCGATTGTCTCTTTTACTACTCGAGGTCCCGCAAACCCAATTAAAGCGCCGGGTTCAGCGATATTTAAATCCCCTAGCATCGCAAACGATGCGGTAACGCCCCCAGTTGTTGGGTCTGTTAAAAGTGAGATGTAAGGAAGCTTTTTCTCAGCAAGCAAGGTCAGTTTTGCACTTGTCTTTGCCATTTGCATTAATGAAAATGCTGCTTCCATCATTCGAGCGCCGCCTGACTTGCTGATCATAATGAACGGCATATTGTTGTCAATGGCGTGATCAATAGCCCTACTGATTTTTTCTCCGACAACAGACCCCATACTACCACCAATAAATTGAAAGTCCATACAAGCTATGACTACTTTCTTGCGATTCATGGCCCCCACCGCTGTTCTACAGGCATCATGCAATCCGGTTTTTTTGATGGTTGAAGCCAATCGGTCGGCATACTTCTTTGTGTCCTCAAAGCTTAATGGGTCACCACTAATGATGTGCGGGTTAATTTCCGTGTAACGATTATTATCAAATAATACCTGGAAATACTTTTGGGAATTGATGCGCTCATGGTATCCACAGCTCTCGCAAACCCAAAGTGTGTTCGCATGCTCATCGCTGCTCACAACATGGTTGCACTTTCTACACTTATACCAAAGGCCTTCAGGTGTTTCCTTCTTTTCCTTTGTTGGGGTTCTTATCCCCTCCGTCATACGCTTGAACCAACCCATGCTCTTGTTTTAACAGCGGCAAATCTATACCAATTTATTTCAGGATGAAATCGAATTAAAAGGGGTAGTTAATTCCAATATTAAAGGTGACCTCTGGACGCTTCCAATCGTGGAGATTCGGATCGCCGTTTTCCAACCTCCATTCAGACCTATATTGATTAGTCAATTCTTTTGGTTGAAAGAATGCCCAGCGTTCTCCCTGCGGTAAACTTGGGTCTTTAAGCTGAAGGCCAGCATCAAACCTCAGAATGAAAAAATTGAGGTTGTATCGAATACCAACTCCAGGTGCAAGCGCTATTTCTCTCCAAAATGTCTTCAAACGAAAATTCGCTTTCGGGTTCAAAGTGTCATTCCAGAACCAAATGTTTCCAACATCTGCAAATACAGCTCCCTCAAGCTGTTTGATGAGTTTGAACCGGTATTCAAAATTCATCTCTAGTTGGAGTTCCCCGACCTGGTCTAATCCATAGGTCGTCGTATCAGAAACGGATCCTGGTCCCAACGATCGTGCTCTCCATGCACGCATGCCTTGAGATCCGCCTGCGAAAAATGATCGTTCGAAAGGCAAAGCTGGCCGGTTAGCCAAAGGAACACCGCTTCCCAGATACACACGGTACAAGTAATTGCTGTTGCGAGAAACGACAAATTTCTTGATAAACTCAAAATCCAACTTCACGTATTGGGCAAACGCAATAGTGTCAATCAAGTAGCTGCCATCCACCTGTTTTAAGCCCAATGGGTTTGAGGCCAATCGAAGTAAATTGCCCGCAGTTTCAAAATTGGTTCGATAGTAATAGTAGTTTTTAAGGTTGTTACTGTAATCCTGAGTGGAATATGAATACGTGATTCTACCAGCAGGAATTATGTGATTTGAGTAACTACTAATTAATAGCGCATTGTTGGTTTCGGCGAGCTGCTGTGCAAAGGTTGGTGTCTTGTCTAACTGGATCACACTGACGTCGATTGGGGCTATAATCAATTGATCTTGCGGCCTCGTTCGCATCGACCATTGAAAAGAGGTGTTGATCAAATTTCGATCGTACTGTGGGCGGCCTTGTCTGTCTAAAACAAGGCTAATGCTCGTCTTCGGTTCCTTTATTCTAGGAAGTTCCTTTTTTGCGCTTCGCAGGAGAAAGTCAGGAATAGTCAATGTTAGTTGCGTACCATATTCGTATGTGTTGATGGGGGTTTTGTCAATGACCACTCCGTTGTCGGCCTCAATATTTGAGTTTGTGTTTTGCCACTCTACACCTCCGTAAACCTTCCATGCAAATTGCTCAGCGCCTCGAAAAAGGTTTTTGTTTTTATAATTTAAACTTGTCGTGATTCCTAAGTTTCCCGATCGGTTTGTCCCAACAGTCTCCACAGTCATAGCTTGCTTTGGTGCCTTACTTAAATTCACAATCATATCTAAATAGGGCATGTCATCAACGACTTTTCCAGGTTCAAAGCGGATGTCTATGAATCTGTAATTATTCAAGGCACTAATCCGATCATAGGTATACTGCATTTTACTCAAAGAATAGACATCGTCCTTTTTGAGAAAAAGATTCCTAGAAATTCTAGCCGGCCTGACGTAGGGCCGAACCAGATAGAGATAGGTGTCCTCCTTATACATTGTGCTGTCCAACACGATTTTATTACTTGATGGATTGAAGTTTTGATTAATGGTGACCTTGGATATGCGATGTTTTAGGTGGGGGCGTATCATCAATGAGTCTTTACCGTTTACATTTTCAACCGTGCGTAAACTCCTGAATTTGACCATGACATCGAAATAGTTCCCGGCCATATTCGTGTCGATGTCATACTGAACATGAATTTTATCAAACGTGTAAAAGCCCAGATTTTTCAATTCCTTGGACAGTCTAACCCGCTCTTTATTTAAGATATCCGTGTCGTAAACGCTACCTCGCCCAAGCGTTAGTCTATTCAATGTTTTGTTGTCAGGATTTAGAAACTCGGTTTTTATGGAGTCGTCCAGTTCGAATGATCTGCCCAGTTTTCGCATTTTATACTGAGGTCCCGTGTTGACGTAATAATGCATTTCAACTTCCAAGCTGTCTTTCCACGCTTGAGCTGTGACGGTGGCATCGAAATGCCCATGATTTTTTAAATATCGTTCCACCTGATCGATGCTCTTTTCGAACAAAACTTCTTCGAATAGGACCGGAGCTTCACCTATATCATCCTTTAGGAATTTTGTCAATTTTCTCTTCGGATTTCTTTTCTGTGCGTAGTTCCAAACGCCTAGATGAAAAGAGATAAGGCCTAATATTTTTCGATTTGGTTTTTGCTTTAAAACAAGAAGTAAGTCATCTTCACTCACCATTGTCGGAGAGGGCGTCTCGGTTTGATTGAGATGAATGATGTTTCGCGTGACTAAAAGGTCGCCTTTCTGCACATAGCGTGTAGGCTTGCATGATGACATAGTCACTGCAAGGCTGGTCATGAATAAGAAAAGAATTAATCTGCCTGCCATTTAGGGCGCGCTTATATTTGAGTTCAAAACTAACCGAATCTAAACCGAAGTATTCTTGATTTCTAAAAATGAAATAAAACAATTGCGATTCTTACACTCGAAAAAATTTCGAGAAGAAAAGCAGGTATTTATTGTTGAAGGGGATAAAATGGTGCGGGAGGCTATTGAGTCGCCGATGGAGGTAGTGCAGCTATACTACTGCTCTGGTTCATCCCAAGAGTTTGAATCGATTGGAACGCTCATTAGCGAAAAGGAAATGAAGCAGATTTCGCAGCTTTCCAGTTCCTCGCCTTCGCTTGCAGTTGTTCGGCCCAATGAGTTTTCAGAATCCTTGCAGACAATAGCCGAAAAACCCCTGTTGATTTTAGATTCAATTCGAGACCCTGGAAACTTGGGCACCATTATCCGCACAGCAGATTGGTTTGGGATAGAAACCATTCTAGTCTCAAAAGACACCGTCGATTGTTTTAACTCAAAAGTTGTACAGTCTACGATGGGGTCCATTTTTAGAGTCCAGATAAGCTATAGGGATCTGGTTCCGGCGATGCTGGAACTTAAGAAAGTCGAGGTGCCATTATTCGGGGCGTTCATGGATGGCGATTCACCTGAGATTTTAAGCAATGTCGTTAAACGCGGCGCGTTGGTTATTGGCAGCGAGTCCTTCGGTATTTCTGATGCGGTGAAGCGCGAAATTGATCATTCGATTACGATTAAAAAGGACGGCATGGGAGAATCGTTAAATGCGGCAGTGGCCACTTCAATCCTACTGTATCAGTGGTCTCTTAGCCCTCGAAATTAAGGGCGATAATGAAATTACGCGCTTTTAAATTGTTGATAGGAGCAGAGTATGTCGTTTGCTCCTGAACGATCACATTGTTAAGGCCATAGCTAAACTTAAGCTCAGGTGAAAACTTGAAGTATTCTAAAAAGAAATCAAATCCGACACCTACTTCAGCGTTGTAATTCATGCGTTTGAGTTTGACAATCAGCTCACCCGCTTGATCCACGTTGTTGTCTGTAAACTGCTGCGACGAAAGGTCAAACCCATAATTGAATCCCACCATCACATACTGGGCAAAATTGTTTACACGCATAGACCGGTATTTCAATAATATAGGCGCCTCGATGTAGGTAGATTCGATGGTCTTCACTATTGGTGATGTAGGCTGCGTTGAGAAATATTCGTATTGCAGATCTCTTGCTGCGAACGCAATGCCAGGTGTAAATCGGAGACCGAAGTATGGACCTAGGTGCAGCTCTGACACCACATGAATTACCAACCCTGGTTGAGTTCCGGTTTCTAGCTTAATCAGCGAATCTGACTTTGTCAAATCATGATCTAGCGCGAATCCATTGCTGCTCATGCCCAACTGAAATCCAAAATGAAGATGCTTGTTGTCGAACTTGGGAAGGTTGTCAGGAATGTCACGCTGCGCCAGAACTTGGCCAATGTTCGTACCTAAAAGCAATATCAGTATTAAGTGGATTCGTGTCATGCTCCGTACAAAGGAACGAACTCTTCGTTAGATTTATTTTTCGGCCAGGTATATGGTTGCAATTCCGAATGTTCTGCGATACTCAGTGACCTTAGAAAAACCAACGTTTTTTAGGATTGAGATGAATTCGTTTCCCTCTGGAAAAGCTTGCACCGACTCTGGTAAATAGGTGTAGGCTCGAGGATCTTTAGAAACGAGTTTTCCAATTAAAGGAAGTACAAAACTGAAATAGAAATTGTAAAGCTGTTGCCACGGAAAAGACTTGGGTTTTGAAAATTCCAAAACGGCCAACGCTTTTCCGGGCTTTAATACACGATGAATCTCGGTTAGCCCCTTGTTCAAGTTTTCGAAATTTCGTACTCCAAATGCAACGGTTATTCCATCAAAGTGTGCGTCGTTGAAGTGAATGTTCTCCGCGTCTCCAAGCTCCATACTAATGATCTCGTCGAGCTTTTTATTAATCATCTTTTTCTTTCCAACTTCCAGCATTCCTGCGGAAATGTCAATTCCATGAACCCGTGTAGGCTTCAGCGACATTAATTCGATTGCGAAATCTCCGGTACCCGTAGCTACATCTAAAAGCACTTTTGGCGCATATGGTTTCAGAAGCTTAACAGCCTTCTTTCTCCAGAGCTTGTCGATGTTCAAGCTAAGAACATGGTTCAGCAAATCATATCGATTCGAAATGTTGTCGAACATTTCAGCCACTTGCTCTTTTTTGCTTCCTGTATCGGAGTATGGCTTGACTTTTTCTGCTTTGTTTTCAATCATCATCCGACCATTATATGTTCTTCTGGGTAAGCATAGTTTGTTGTAATAATCTTGCGGGTAAACGCAAAAATGATCGAAAGTGTTCCCAGTCTTCCCACAAACATGGAAAAGATTAGGATATATTTTCCTGGAGTACTCATCAACTCAGTGATTCCCGTGCTATAGCCGCATGTAGAAAAAGCGCTGACTTCTTCAAAAAGAAGGTCCATGAAGCTCCGGTCGGGCAGCGCCAATATGTGGGTCTCCGTCAAACTCAATATATAGGTGCAGGCAATCATGCCACCACCAAACGTGACCAGCACGGTAAAAGCTTTCAGCAGGTCATCAGTAGGGATGGTTCTACCCAGAACTTCGACTTTTTTCTTACCCCTAATGATGGAGTATGTGTTTATGCAGATCAGAGCAAACGTGGATGTTTTGATACCACCGGCAGTCGAGAATGTGTTGCCACCAATAAACATCATAATAACCATCATAAAGGTGGTGCCCATGGCGAGCATATGAATGTCTGCCGTATTGAGACCCGCCGACCTGACGGAAACGGCCTGAAACATGGCTATGATACTGCTCTCCACAAAATTGTGGTCAGCAAGCGTATTATTCCACTCGGCAATCAGGTACAGGATCATGCTGATTCCGACAAGAATCAGGTGTGTTCGAACGGCTAAGATGGTGCTCATGTGGGGACGCTTCCAAGGATGTTTAAGCCTGTCTCTGAGCAAGCTGGGCGTGAAAAGATCAAACAACACCGTAAACCCAAATGCCCCGAGCAAAATGAGTAGAGCCACGACTACATGAATGATGTATGCGTCTCGCAAAAATGGCGCATACATACCGCCTGAAATGGTTGAGAAACCTCCATTGTTGAATGCGGAAATGGAGTGAAAAATGCTAAAGAAGATCTTGTCTCCTTCTGTTTTGAAGGGCATGTCTGGTGTGAGCAAGGCATAGATTAATGCTCCGCCAATGAACTCAATTAAAAGACTCAATGTGAAGACCTTGAGCAACATATTCTTTGCATTAAAAAATGAGCCCTTCGTGACAAAGTCTTCAATAATATCGTCTTGCTTAACCCCAAAACCCGCTCGATTTAGGAAGGCTGCTAAATAGGCGAATGACACAATGTTCAGTCCGCCGAGCTTCATGAGCATCATGATCACAAATTGACCCTTTAGGCTGAAGAATGAAGCCGTGTTAACCACTGCCAATCCAGTTACACACGTAGCCGAAACAGAAGTAAAAAGAGCGTTGGTAAAGGTCATGCTGCCTTTAACGGTTGTCATTTCTGGCATCAGAAGTAGGGCCGTGCCTGCGGCAATAATTACCAGAAAGGAGAAAATGAAAATGGTGGAAGGGTGCAGTTTTATATTGGAAATAATGCTGGTTTTATCACTCAATTCAAAGAATACCACCAGAAATAAATAGAACTGAAGGAAGACCACGGATAGGGCGCCACCGCTCTTTATGCCCACGAAATCGAAGATGCTCTCAACAAGTAAAATGTCGAATACATTGTACATAACTCCCTCCGAAAGCAGAATCAAAACCATGATGCCTTCAAACCAATTCTGCCTGAGAAATGCTGCTGGTGAAAAATCGTAGATCAGCTTTGCGATGTAGTGAAGGACATAGTAGCCAAATGATACTTCTACAATGATCTGAATGAAGCGATTGGTTTCTTCATCCAATTCAAATCCATGATACGCAAAGAGGGCACTGATGGCAATGATTGAGACAACAAAGGATCCAATCTTCATGAGCCGCAAGCTTTGAAGCTTACTCCCGTAGAGAAACAAGTTGATCTTCTCGCGAATACCTCGAATGTTCACTATGGCTTATTTGTTTTCATGACTTCGGACTTTAAAGCATCCGAGGTTATTGGGACAACTCCAGGGAATTGGCAAACCCAGCCACCTGCTAAGTTTGACAACAGCGCAATTTCTTCCAATGACGCGTTAACGGCTTTTGCACACGTTGCAACGCTAATGACGGAGTCGCCAGCGCCGCTTACATCTGAGATGTCTCTTGTCTGTGTTTCCAACAAATGTGAAGCTTCATGCGAAGCGATGAATACACCATCAGACGATAGCGTAAATAAGACCAACTCCACAGGCATAATGTCATTGAGTAGTCCGAAAGCGTTTTGGAGGTCGTCTTTATTTGCAGCCAAGTTTGGCATGTTCAACCCTTCACGCAGTTCTTTCATGTTTGGCTTGTATAGCGTAGCTCCGGCGTATGAAAGAAAGTTGTTTTTCTTTGGATCCACAGATACCGGAATACCTAATGTACGAGCCTTGGCGATCACCTTTGTGATCAATCGCGCGCCAACGACACCCTTGTCGTAATCTTCAAAAACGATAGCATCGGGACCGTTTTTGTCGATTAGGTCTTCGATTGATTTGCCCAGCCTAGAATCATCCGACTCCAATAAGGCATCGGTTTGTTCTTCGTCCATTCGAATCAACTGATTGTTGTTGCTTACGAGCCTCGTTTTAACAGAGGTTATTCGGCTTGCACTTGAATGAATTCCATCCAAACTAAGCTGAGCCGTGGTCATTAAGTCAAGCACTTGTCTGCCAGCAAAATCACTTCCAATAATCGAACAAAGTATGGGCTGTGCGCCTAAGGCTTGAAGGTTTAATGCAACATTTGCCGCACCACCTAATCGGTATTCTTTTTTAGCTATATCAAGAACTGGAACCGGCGCTTCTGGGCTAATTCGATTCACCTTTCCGCTGTAATAAGCATCGAGAATTACATCCCCAATAACTAAAACCTTCAACGAATTGAAGGCATCTATTTTATCGATTAGCGAACGGTTACTCATGCCTCTAATTGTTCGATGGCTGTTTTAATCCTCGAAATTGCTTCAACAAGAACGGGGTTGGCTGCAGCATAAGACAAACGGAGATAATCGTCTGCTCCGAATGCGGAACCTGGAACCGTTGCAACGTGCGCTACTTCCAATAAATACATAGCCAAGTCTTCGGCATTTTCAATCTTTCTATCACCTATCGATTTCCCGAAACAGGACGAGACTTTTGGGAAAAGATAGAATGCACCTTCGGGTTCGTTGCACTCGAGACCGGGAATGGATCGCATGCCCTCGATCATAATCAGTCGACGTTCTTTGAAGGCCTCAATCATATAATTAACCGTGGCTCGATCAGCTTCCATCGCTGCTTTTGCCGCCATTTGGCTTATTCCAGAAGGTGCGCTCGTAAACTGACCTTGAATCTTTGTACATGCTTTTGCGATTTTTTCACTCGCTGCTATGTATCCAATTCTCCATCCCGTCATTGCCCACGCTTTCGAAACACCGTTTACGGTAATCACACGGTCGTGAATTTCAGGAATAGACGCCAATGAAAAGTGGGTTCCAACAAAACGGATATGCTCATATATCTCATCGCTGACCACATGGACCTTAGGGTGTCGTTCGAAGACTTTGCCTAGAGCCCGAAGCTCTGCTTCGCTGTATGCTCCACCGGTTGGGTTTGAAGGAGAGGAAAAGATGAAAAGCTTGGTGTTTGCTGTTATTGCAGATTCGAGCTGCTCGGGCGTGATCTTGAAGTTGGTCTCAAACCCTGTTTTTATCTGAACTACTTTACCTTCAGCATACCCAGCCATTTCATTGTAGCTGACCCAAAATGGAGCTGGAATAATTACTTCCTCGCCTGGGTTTACCAAACACAATACTGTATTCATTAGGCTTTGTTTCGCGCCGGTTGAAATCACAATTTGGGTTGGTTTGTAGCTCAATCCATTGTCTCGCCGTAGCTTTTGGGCTATGGCCTCACGCACTTCCAGATAGCCCGGGACAGGAGTATAGTGTGTGTAGTTTTCGTCAATTGCCTTTTTCGCGGCTTCTTTAATGAAGTCGGGGGTGTTAAAGTCTGGCTCACCAAGGCTTAAGTTGATTACATCAACACCTTTATTTTTCAAGTCGCGACTACGTTGCGACATCGCAATAGTGGCAGATTCCGCCAAATTTTCGATCCGATCGGATAATGTCGTCATACGCTCAATTAGGCTGCAAATCTAATGAAATGCATGGCCCCTTGATAAGTCTATCGATTCGGCCGCTCGCTTACTTTTATGATTTATAATTCCGCTGCTATGTTTCTTGAACCGTTAAACTTGCATCATGGAATTAGCTGAAACAATAATCGAAGCATTCGCCTTCTTAATTGCAGTTGCCGCGGTGCTTGCCGTTATTTATTTGATTGTGATGAAATACTTCGATTCGAAACGCGGAGATCTTGAACGCGCATTGCACCAAGAAAAAATGAAGCAGTTTTTGCCCATTCAGATGCAAGCCTATGAAAGATTAATTCTCTTTTTAGAGCGGATTCACCCTGAACGATTGGTCTTTCGAGTAAATAAACCGGGAATGAGTGCACGTATAATGCAAGCCGAAATATTGAAATTGGTGCGCGATGAATTTGACCACAACCTTGCGCAGCAGCTATACATAAGTAATGAGGCATGGGTGGCAGTTTGTACGGCTCGAGAAGAGAGTATGAAGATTTTGACTTTTGCCGCAGAAAAAACGGATGCGACTGGAACGAGCTTAGACTTTAGTTCCAATATTTTAAGCACGATGGAGAAATTGGAAAAATCGCCTACAGAAATGGCTGCGAAAATCCTAAAGGCGGAATTCAGGAGAAGCCTAAAGAGCGCCGAACCTAAAGCGAATCGAGCAGTTTAAGTACGGCCTCAAACTCGTTTGATTCGGCATTCTCAATTTCTAATCGAATTTCTTCGAGATTTACTTTGTCATCCACTTGCTGAAGAAATCGTTGCAATGCTGCTTGTTCTGCTAGGTTCTGAAAAGCCCTGAACTGCTGAGACTTTCGGTTCTCTTCCATCCAACCAGATTCACTAATCGTTCGATCTCTGTCCATTACAGCTTCCCAACTCTCTTTCACCCCTTCATTTTGAATTCCTGATGCAACAAGAACCTTTGGGCCCCAGCCCGAGATGGCGCTGGGAAAAAGGTGTAGGGCAATCTCGATTTGCTTTTTTGCTTTCGCTGCATTCGCAACGTTTGGACCATCGGCTTTATTAACAACAATGATGTCTGCAGACTCCATGATGCCTCTTTTAATTCCTTGAAGTTCATCTCCCGTTCCAGGCATGGCGAGCATCATGAAGGTGTCCGTAACGTTAATTACTTCCGTCTCACTTTGTCCAACACCGACGGTTTCAATAATCACTACGTCGTAACCTGCCGCCTCACAGAGCAACATTGTTTCTCTGGTTCGAGATGCAACGCCACCTAAGTTGCCGCTAGTCGGACTCGGTCGAATGAATGCATTTTCATTTCTGATCAGGTCTTCCATCCGGGTCTTATCACCTAATATGCTACCAGATCCACGCGAGCTGCTTGGATCTATGGCCAAAACCGCCACTTTTAATCCCGATTCTACGATGTGAATTCCAAGGTTTTCAATGAATGTGCTTTTGCCAACTCCCGGAATACCCGTGATTCCAAGTCGGATCGATTTCTTTCGATGGGTGTAAAGGGCGTGGATTAACTGATGCGAAAGATATCTGTCCTCGAGCTTCTGGCTCTCGACTAATGTTATCCCCTTGGATAAGGCGAGTTTATCGCCAGAACGTATGCCTGAAATGATTTGGTTTAGTTCCACTTTAGCGCAAAGAAAGTCAATGCATAAAACATTTACTCAAACCCGTGATCAAAAGCAACGGTGAGCTTGGTCTTACAGTCGCCTTTTATCAATTCGCTTACAGTCACCTCGTACTTGGTGTTGAGTTGGATGTTGTTTCTAGTCAAAAACTCATGATCAATTCTAATATCCTTCAGATCGCCAAGTTCTTGATCTTCTAGCGCCAAAATGCTCGCTTTGAAATCCAGGTAAATGGCAATTCTACCATCGCCATCTGAGTGTGGGCGGAGGTCAATAACCTCTGCAAGCGTTTCGGTAATTTCATAGTTGCAATCGCCAGAAGCTTGTTTATTCTCCCCACAAGATGTGGAAAGCAAAACCAACAATGAAAGCAAAAGAAAACGGCCGCTACTTTTCAATTTCAGGTTTGAATGGAATGGATGCATCTGTTCAGTTTTCATTTTTTTTAGCTCGATTTCGCTTGATGCGCTTAATCTGAAACCGGATATAGAGAATAAAAAAGGTTGCGAGCATTAATCCCACAAATCCAAGCACAACATACTCTCCAGGTTTCATTTCGTAAATGTAACAGTCAGAGCTTAATTGTGTTTGTAAATTTAGAGAATGGCGAGTTATTCCATAAATCCGAAAATGAGCAACACACCAATTGCAATCATAAGCACTCCAACAAGGGTTTGCATGAATCCGATGGTCACTTTCTTCATTAGCCGTTTACCGAAAAATGCGCCGATAAATGCGCTCAACGTTGCGCTCACAACTAGCATGTATGAATCTGCTATTGCGGTGAAGTCGAAACTCACGGCATAGGTGCCAATGCGTATGGTATCGATGACGCAGGCAATGACGATCCCAGTTGCCACGAATTGTTCTTTTGTAAGCGGCAGCTTTATTAAAAAAGCGCTTCGGAGCGCGCCTTGATGGCCAGATACACCTCCGAAAAACCCACTAATAAGGCCACCCAGTAGCAATTTGTTTTCTTTGAATTGAATGCGCTTCAGAAAGGGTATCAACTCGAAAAGGGAGAAGAAGATGATCAGGACTCCTATTATTAAATTTATCAGACTTGTGGACATGTCTCCAAATAGGTGAATCGTTTGGTCATCTTCTAATCCGGCGATCCAACCGAGTAGATACGCGCCAATGAAGGCCCCAATAATAGCGGGCATTCCAAATGTCAAGGCAATGCGCCAAACCGTGTGCTTGCCAATTAGAACAAGCTTAAAGAGGTTGTTTAGGAAATGGACAATTGCCGTTGCAGCAACCGCAATTTCGGGAGGGAAGAATAGGATGAAAGCAGGGGTGAGCATGCTGCCAAGCCCAAAACCGCTGAAAAATGTGAGCATCGATGCACCGAATGCGACAAAAATGACAATTGCATATTCCATGCTGCAATAATAAGACCTATCAAAAAAAACCGGAGCATACTAGATCTATCGATCTGTATCTCCGGCCAGCACCCCAAAAACCTTGGTTAAGATTTGATATAGAAACGGGCGATTTGGGTTGTTCATTATATATTGATCTTCCTTTTAGACCACTTGTCCATATTTGACGATGAGTTCTATTAAAATTGATCACAAATGCAATTAACTGCTGCCGAATCTCGAGCTTGGATGAAGACCCGAAGGTCTGTCTACCCGAAAATGTTTAAAAATGGGGAGGTTTCTAGGGAGGAAATACTTCGATTGCTTGAGGTGGCTCGATGGGCACCGACGCATAAGTTGACTCAACCCTGGAGGTTCCATGTATACATGAATGAGAGCCGACTCGAGTTGGCAAAACTTCAAAGTGAAATCCTCATCAATCAAAAAGGCGAATCGGAACAAACGGTGGCCAAGTGCGCAAAAATGCATTTGAACGCTGATAGGAGCGCAGCGGTAATTGCCATTATAATGAAACGGGATGTGGAGAAACGTGTGCCGCCAAATGAAGAGATTTGTGCCGTCGCATGTGCGGTTCAGAATATCGCACTGCATGCATCCAGCATGGGTTTAGGCGGGTATTGGAGTACCGGTGCGAGCACGAATTCTCCAAAGATTAGATCTGAGTTGAAATTGAATGAAGACGATTTGCACTTGGGCTGGCTCTATATTGGAGCGGTGGAGTCGTTGACTGCCGCTAAGGACAATCGATTTGAGGTGGAAGGTTACGTAGAGTTTCGCTAAAAGAAGTATGCGCCCTCTTCGATTTGACATCGAATTAAGCGCATACAATCAACCACCACTATCATATAGTTCGAGAATCTAACCCTATTAAACGTCTAACTGCTATTGAAACAGTGCTTGATCGATTTTGTTCGCTGTCCGGTCCCAAGAATAATCCATCACCCTTTCAAGCCCTTGTCGCGTAAGGGATTCGCGGATCGAATTATTTTTTTCAATCGTCATCATATGCTCCGCAATGAGCGCATGATTCTCAGGTGTGGAGTAGAGCGCCGCATCTCCAGCTACTTCTGGAAGTGAAGTTTGGTCGCTACAAATAACGGGAGTGCCAGCAGCAAAGGCCTCGACTATCGGTATTCCAAAGCCCTCGAAATAGGATGGGAAAATCAGGGCTTGCGCAGCACCAAGCACCAATGTGAGCTCTTCAATTGCAAGATGACCAGTTAAGATTATTTGATCCGCAAAATTCGAATTCGACAATGCCGCGTCCATTTCTGGGTATGTCCAAAGAGGATTTCCAACCAAAAGTAAGTTTGATGTTCCTCCGGCTTGTCGATACTGATCATACGCTTCAATGATCCCGTGAATGTTTTTCCTAAATGAAAAGTTCCCAATGAAGACGAAGTATGTCAGCCCCATCGAGTGCTTATTTCGTGTGTTCACCTTTTCATCGTCGACAAGCGGTCGATACGCGTCATTTCTCCCATTTGGAGCAACGTCAATCAAGGATCGTTCTATCCCGTACGTTTCAGAAATGTCATTTGCAGAATAATCTGAAACGGTGATTATGCGTTTCGCCTTTTTGGCAAATTGAGGGAAGTAGTTTCGGTAATAGCTCGCATACGCCTTGGGCAAATCTTCAGGACGATGCTCAAAATTAATATCGTGAATAACTGGAATTTGAGGCACTCGAGTTCTCAGACTTAGAAATCCATCTGGAGAGAAAAACAAATCGGCCTTCCATTGTTTTAAGGCCTTTGGAACGCTGTATTCAAAATACATGCGATATAAAAGTGGGTGTCGCGCCTGCGGAAATAAAATCCGTGCAGAGACGTTTGGCGCATAAATAAACTCAGAGTCAAATGAACGGTCAAACAGAAATAGGAATTCGTGTTCGGGGTGTTTTAAAACCAAACGTTTTAAGACCTCATGTGTAAACCAACCAATGCCATCAAGCTTATCGGAGATCAACAGCCGTGTATTCACCGCTATGCGCATATCGCGAATGTAACCTTCGAACGACTACGAGCTATATGGATATTAATTATTGACATTCTCCTGGTTCGTACGAAACTTCGGCACACTCCGCAGCACATGAATTGAAGTACGTCTTGTTATCGCAGCCACATACTGGATCGTATTGTGAAGTGCAGATGCAATTTCCGGTTTCAATGGCTGTACATCGTTTGCAATTGGTTATTGAAAGCGCAAGTAGAGTTGCGGCGCAAATAGTGAGCAGTGATTTCATGTTGTACGGTTTAGAAATAGGGCGAACTTTGCCCCATGCGACATAGGTAGTTAGCAAACGACAGAAATGAAAAAAAATTTTTCGGCCAACCTTTTATTTCTTCTGGTTTTAAATCTATTGATTAAACCGGTCTACGTTTTTGGTATTGAGGTCGGAATTCAGAATGAAGTTGGTCCAGCGGAATATGGCCTTTACTACGCCATGTTCAATTTCACTTTTCTGTTCAATGTCTTGTTGGACATGGGCATCAACAACTTTCAAAAAATCAAGGTTGCCGAGGATTCCAATGTGGGAATGAAAAATATGGCTACCCTGTTGCCACTGAAACTTGGACTCGCGATTATCTACATGATTGTGACGGTTTCTGTGGCATTCTTTTTTGGATTTGAAGAGCGGTATTGGTACTTCATCGGATGGTTGATGCTCAACCATGTGCTGATGGCTTTTCTTCTGCTTCTTCGCGCTAACTTGAGCGGCCTTCATCTATTTGTTCGCGACAGCGTTGTTTCGGTCATTGATCGATTGTTTTTAGTTCTATCTCTTGGATACGTGCTTTTGTACGGGGCCGATACATTCAAGATTGAATCATTCGTGCTTTATCAAACCCTGGCATATGTCATCGCCATATCGTTTGCGCTACTGATGACGCCCAAAGAATCAAGGTTTCCAACACTGAACCTTAAGCTGAGCAGCGCCCGGGAAATGGTCAGGCAAACCTGGCCATTCGCGCTCTTAATATTGCTCATGACGGCATATAGTCGACTAGATGGAATTATGATTGAACGACTCGCGGTCGATGGACTTAAGGAAGCAGGAATCTATGCTCAAGCCTATCGGATAATTGATGCTGGCAACAGCTTTGCATTTTTATACGCTGGGATGCTATTGCCTATTTTCTCAAGGCTAATAATGAAGAAAGAGGGCGGTCAAATTTCAACTCTGGTCAACCAAGGAGCGCGATTCTTAATAGCACCGGCCGGAATCGCGGCCCTTATCAGTCTGCACCATGCAGATTGGTTCATGGCGCTATTGTATGATCAAGAAATCACAAAATCCGCTCAGGCATTTGAATGGTTAATGGGGTCATTCCTTTTTATCTGTATTGGGTACATATTTGGAACGTTTGTTACTGCCGCGGGTAAACTCAATTTGCTCAATGGAATCGCTGCAATCGCAGTTTTGATCAATTTGGTCCTAAATCTGATTTTGATTCCTCAATTTGGTGCAGAAGGCGCAGCCATCGCCAGCTTTTCAAGCTTGGGTGTGATGGCATTGTCTCAAGTGGTGGCGGTTTACCGATCGCATGCAGCAATCTCATTTGGATGGATTTGGAGGGTGATCTTATGTTGGGCCGCAGTAATTGGAGCAGCAATACTGGTTGAGTCAGTTGTTATAGGTGAAACCGCGCAGCTCTTGTGGATATCAATGGTAGGAGTTGTTTCATTCGTTCTCATTGCACTAAAACGAAGCGACCTTAAAACAGCAATTCCCGCTGAATAGGGAACAATAAATTTTGGAATCGCCGTTTACTTGAGCTGAGATGCTTAATCCCTACCTTTGCCGCGCCAAAAAGGCCAAACGATAACCTTAACCTAACCATGCCAGATCAGGAACATCAAAAAGGATTTGATTCAACGAACTTGCTCGTTTTCCTTTATAGTTACAGAAAACCAATCATTACGATCACTTTCTTAGCAGCGCTCGTTTCGGCGATTGTCTCGCTTATGATTCAAGAGAAATTCTTGAGTACCGTGATTCTCTTTCCAGCCTCTACAAACTCCATTTCTAAGTCGCTTATGACCCATGATGTTACGGGGAAGTTAGACATCAACGCGTTTGGAGAAGAAGAACAAGCCGAGCAAATACTCCAGATTCTGAATTCAGATGAGATTAGCGGCTATATACGAGAGAAATACAATTTGATGGAACACTACAGTATCGACTTGACCGATTCCTTCGCTTTGACCAATACAGTAAAGGAATATCAAGACAATGTTACCTTCAAGAGAACCGAATTTAACTCTGTCCGGATCGATGTGTTGGATCATGACAAGCACATAGCTGCGGCAATGGCAAACGACATCGCTGATCGACTCGATACGGTGCGGACAAGAATGCAGCAGGATCGGGCGAGGATCGGACTGAGAATCATCGAAGACGAATATAAAAGCATGCAGGAATACATGAAGTCCATGGATGACTCGCTAACCGCGATTCGGAGAATGGGACTTACTGATTTCGAGGTCGAGGTGGAGCAGTTGACCAAAGCCTATTACGAAGCGTTGGCTAAGAACAACAAAGCACTTGTTAAGGACCTAGAAAAGAAGCTTGAGATATTCGCAACCTACGGTTCGGCTTATCGATCGCTTACCGAAAATCTAGAGTTTGAACGTGAGCAGCTTGCGTTACTGAGAGCCAAATACGAAGAAACAAAAGCGGACGCAACGCGCTCATTAACTACAAAGTTTGTGGTGAACCAGGCATGGCCGGCAGAGAAAAAAGCATATCCGATTCGTTGGTTGATTGTGCTTGTTAGCACCTTTTCTGCCTTCTTGCTCACAGTTCTTGCAGTTATCGCATTAGAGAATTTCAGAAAGATCAATACGAAGGAATAACCGCAGTGACACACGCGGAGATCAATAAATGGGTGTACTGGATTGGTGGAGTGTTCATTGGATTGCTCGGCCTTTCGTTGTGGTTTGAACAGTTTTGGATCCTTGCGCTTCCTGTTGCTCTAGGCATCATAGGCCTCGCTCTATTTCGTTTGGATTGGTTGTTTATGCTCATAACCATTCTTACTCCTGTTTCCGTCGCGTTTGAAGATTTGCCAGGAGGCTTGGGGCTTTCCTTACCTACCGAGCCGCTCATTTTTGGTTTGATGCTCGTCTTCTTTTACAAGGTGTTTTTTGATGGGGAGTTTGATGGTCGGGTGCTTATGCATCCCATTGCCATTGCCATTTTACTGAATCTTGGATGGGTGTTTATCACCATCTTTTCGAGCGAAGAACCGGTTGTTTCAATTAAGTTTTTTCTATCGAGGCTCTGGTATGTGGTCGGATTCTTCTTCGTCGCAACCCAAATCTTTCGCAACCCAAACAACATCCGAAAGTTTCTGTGGTTTTACATCGTGCCGCTTGCTTTGGTAGGCATTTATACCGTATCCATTCATGCCACGCACGGATTCGCTTCAAAACCTGCACACTGGGTTATGCAGCCGTTTTTCAAAGATCATACGAGCTATGGTGCCATCTTGGCCATGTTTTATCCGGTGGTTTGGGCATATCTCTGGAGTAAGAATTTAACTCCCACAACCAAGGTTGTTGTAACCGTCATCATGCTTGTGCTAACCGCGGCGCTCATATTCTCATACACCAGAGCCGCATGGGTAAGCTTGGTTGGTTCACTTGGAATTATGGCCGTGATAATGTTGCGTGTCCGCCTTTGGGTGTTGGCGCTGGTGGCCGTTGCCTGTGTTGGTGGCTACTTTGCCTTCGAAGAACAAATCATGATGAAGCTCGAGCAGAATAGGCAAGACTCATCTGACGATCTAGCGGAGCACGTAAACTCCATTTCCAATGTCGCCACCGATGCCAGTAACCTAGAGCGAATAAATCGTTGGAGTGCGGCACTGCGGATGTTTGAAGAGAAACCCCTGATGGGCTTTGGTCCGGGAACGTACAAATTTAGATATGCATCGTATCAGCATTCATCACAACTTACCATTATCAGTACCAACTTTGGCGATTTGGGAAATGCCCACAGCGAATACTTTGGGCCGCTGGCCGAGATGGGAATATTCGGATTGCTGACTTTTCTTGGGGTCATAATAGCAGCGATATTCAAGTTTGTCACCCTGTACTTAAAGCTGGTGAATCGCGAATTGAAACTCATCCTAATGGGTGTCTTTTTGGGGTGGTCTAGCTATCTGATTCATGGCGTACTAAACAACTATCTCGATCTAGATAAAGCGAATGTGCCGTTCTGGGGATTTCTTGCGATACTGGTCGCCATCGAACTTTACCACAAGGATAAATCAGATGAATCGACAGCTTACTAAAGCGATGTCGTCTTGATAGGCTTGATCGCCTCGATGCGCGTCTAGCGCCTCCATAATCCGAATATTCAAACCACTCATTGACCCGAAGTCGGCATTTGATATCAGCTGCTCAAGATGTTGCTCATCAAATGGAATCCCAAGATCATCCTCCGTCTCGTTAAGGCCATCCGTATATGCAATAAGAATCGAGTCAGAAACAAGCTGCACTTCACCCTCATTTATAAACGGAAATTCTTCAAACATTCCCAAGCCCACGCATCCGTCTACCAACTTAATAAACTCGCCGCCTTGACCAAGAATGGGTGGCGGATGTGCTGAGTTTATATACTTCAGCATTTTAGTGGTTGTGTTGTAGTTGGCGAGGAAGACCGTAATGAATCGCTCTCCTTGCGCATTGGCCCAAACACTATTGTTGAGGTCGATTAGAATGTCCTTTAGGCCTCTTCCTTGCTGCACACCTCCTCGAAGGCTGGCTTGAAAACTGGCCATGAGTATCGCAGCTGAAATACCCTTTCCGCTCACATCTGCCATGCAAATAAAGTACTCGTCTTGCGCTACTTTAATGACGTCGTAAAAATCTCCGCCTACTTCTTGGTGCGGTAAATACGTGGCAGCAACTTGCAGCTTGTCGTCGTTCGGCAGGGCATTTGGAAGCAGCATTCCCTGCATTTCACTTGCCATTTCCAATTCACGATTCAATACTTCTTGCTGCAGGTTTTCTCGGGTCAGGCTCTTATTCTCAACCGCTACCGCAGTAATGTTGGCCAAGGTTTGAATGAACGGAAGGTGCTTAATAATTGGACTGGCCTTCAACTCCTGTTCGTCAATGTCTCCCAAAAGCAAATGGGCGATAATGTTCTTTTGGTGGAAAACGGGGATGACCACATCAAAGCTCTTTGATTGATGTCGACCCATCATTTCCATGACAGTAATGTCATGAATATCTTGCAAGTCAACTTCCACATCGATGCTCAACTCATCATCGCTTACACCATATGAAAGCGCATGCTTCCATTCGCCAGATTGTTTTGAGAAAATAAGTGCTTTCCCAATGTTTAATTGGTGTTCAAGGATGTACTGAAAGAGAATAAATAGCTCGTCCTCGGGCAGGTTGTTGTTAATGGCGTTTGTCATTTCCAACAACGTCGTGAGCTTAAACTCACTGACCTTCAATCTGCTATCGTTCGCTGCTAATCTTGACATCCAATTTCCTAGAATCGAAAATATCCTTTTCCCATCGATTACTTGCTAATTCGTGCAAGTGTGGCAAGTTCGCGCAGTTTTTTTCGTGCCTCGCCTGCTGGACTACCGAAGTAGGTTTTTCCACCTTCCAGCGATTTGCCGACTCCAGCCTGGGCCATGATAACTGCACGTGATCCTATGGTGACATTTGCGATTACGCCAGCCTGCCCCCAGATGGTTACGTGATCTTCGATGTTGACACAGCCTGCTATGCCAACCTGCGCGGCAAATAGACAGCGCTTACCAACTTTTGTGTCGTGCCCAATGTGCACCATGTTGTCAAACTTCGTTCCCTCGCCGATGACAGTGTCACCTGTCACGCCACGGTCAATCGTACATCCAGCGCCAATCTCCACGCCATCTTCTATGATCACTCGACCGCAACTGATCAGTTTTTCAAATCTCTCGGGACGCGACTTGTAGTAAAATGCATCCCCGCCGATAGTGGTGTTAGGATGCAGAATGACATCTTTTCCTATCACACATTGATCGCCCACAGAGGCGTTTGCATGGATAATGGAATTATCTCCAACCATAGTTCCTGATCCAATGGAAGCGGTTGGGTGAATGAAAACGTTGTTACCAATCACGGCATCTGTTGCGATGCGTTCGTCTACCATTTTACGCTTAGTGAAGGCTAAGATCAGGGTGTTGAATGCCGTAAACGGTTCTGGATGAATCAACAAGGCTTTACCCTCTGGACAATCGACCTTTTGATCGATGATGACAATGCTCGCCGCTGAGGTAAGTGTGGCGTCGTAATATTTTGGATGATCCACGAAGGCAATGTCATGGTCTTCAACCACGTGCACTTCGTTGATGCCAGTGGCTTCTGTGGATGCGTCTCCCACATATTCACATCCCAAGATTTCGGCTAACTCCGCTAATTGATAGGGACGCGCTAGTTTCATTTTACCCGCTCAGAATAAGATCCGTCACGCGTGTCAACTTTGATGCGGTCGCCTTCGTTGATGAAAAGCGGAACACGAATTTCAGCACCCGTCTCGAGCTTGGCTGGTTTCATAGTATTCGTTGCCGTATCACCTTTTATTCCGGGTTCAGTGTATGTGATTTCGAGTTCCACACGTGGAGGAAGATCACAGAATAGTGCGCGTTCTTCTTCAGCATGAAATACAATTTCGCAGTTCTGGCCATCCTTTAAAAATGGTGCGCCGTTGATGGTTTCTTCTTGAACGAAGATTTGCTCGTAGGTCTCGATATGCATGAAATGATACCCTTGATCATCCTTGTATAAAAACTGATACGGTCTTCTCTCAATGCGCACTTCTTCAACCTTCGATCCCGAAGGGAACGTGTTTTCTAATACTTTACCCGTAGTAATGCTTTTCAACTTCGTTCTCACAAAAGCAGGCCCTTTTCCGGGCTTCACATGAAGGAATTCTACGATGGAGTATAGGTCGTTGTTGAAATGGAAGGTCATTCCATTTTTAAAGTCTGAAGTTGATGCCATAGTTACTTTTTTGCCTCGCAAATGTAGCTTCCGAAACAGATTACGAGGGTAAATTCTGAGATTAGTTTGAATTGAAACGCCCAGCCTTGGTAGATCAATGCACGATTAAATGCCGCTCTGAACAAAACGTTCAATCACATCGCCACGGATAATCCATGTGACAAAATACCCGCCAGCGCCGTCGCTGTTGCCCATCGTCAAGATGAGCTCACCACCGTCCGTTTCATAGGCCTTTACACTCCTGCCAGAGAGGTTTGGTTCATACAAGTCGTCATATTGTGCTTTTGGAAATGTGATGGGGTTTGGCGTTTCGATTAAGATGTTTGACAATTCAAACCGTGGATTTCCCGCATCGGTTCCGTAAAATTCTTGATCGTCAATACCGAAAAGATACCCTGATTCGTCATCGATATATGTGAGGGCATGTGCTTCTGGCACAAAGGCCGATTTACTGAGGCTTATGGTGTTTGAACCAAGTATCAGCATCAAAAAGGTGTCGGTCTCTAATCGAATTTCGTACGTGGTGTAGTTGTAGTGCAGGATCCGATATTGATTGGCTTCAATGAAGTCGAAGTCGGCGACGGTGTCGTATGTGGATGCCGCGTTTGTGCCCGATCCGTCGTATGGATAGACATGGATGGAGTACAGTCTATTGGAGTCTTTCTCGGCTGGATCGCACCCTTCCACGCCCCAGCATTCGACACATGGTTGATCAACAACTGGATAGTCTTCTGACCAAGTTTCTTTTACAAAATGAAGGGTTCCCATCTCACCATCGGTATTCCACGTAAAGTCGATGGTTTTATCGGATGTCATCTCCGCAAAAGCTGAGATTGTGTCGCTGGACCAACCGGGCTTCATTAGAATCTGGTGGCCGTTCTTTAAAGGCAAGACTCCCACAATTGTGTCAATGGACATTTCATGGCCCTCTTTATATGTGAAAAGCCATTCCCCGTCATTCTTTGCTACTTCAATCGATTGGTTTTCGGCATCACACGGGTTAAATATGATGTGGCCGTCTGGCGATTCAGTTAGTTGGATCCAGCTGCCCATAAAGAGTTCCGATTGCTCGGCAGTAATCGTCTGGGTTTCTTCGTTGCACGACACGAGCAAAACCAGAACCGCGAGGCACAGATTGTGGAGCTTCATCTACTTAAGTGGATAGCTGATTTTAATGGGCAAATCTTGTGTCATGGTGTTCATGTCTTTACAGACTTGAATGAAGGCTTCCGCCTCAATTTCCCGGGTCTTGGTTTGATAAAAATAGTTGAGCTCGATATGCTTCGGTGATTCTGAAACGGCGGTCTTGTCGTATTTAAAAGCAACGTTGTCTACGTGTTGATCCTGCACGTTGATTCCGATTTCTTCTGGCAAGTGTAAAATGGTGTGCTGCTTGAAATAGGAAGGATACGGAACCTCTACAGGTTGCTTCTTTATTTCACACGCAATGGGGCTCACATATTCATACAGTGCAATGGGTTCGTATTGGAAGTATTGCAACTTCATCAGGTAACCTTCCTCTTCTCTCCAATGATCGGGTATGGTATACGACTCCGTCAGTGTGATCACGTTTTCAACCATGTCGTCTTTCACTTTAAGCTTAGCGCGCTCCAGAATGTTTGGGTATAAATTGGCGTAAATCATGCGCAGTTCGTCCGACGCTTCTTTTACCGAATAGTATTCAATGATCATTCTAAATTGATCGGCATTAAGTCCATGTAGTTTACTGGTTACGGTTAATTCCGCAGGATCTTCGAAGTTTGAAATCACATATTCCTCGGTTATTTCCATGCGGCTATAATCGTCTTCGATCGACATTTTGGCGAGCCTGTTGTTCCCCTCTTTTACAATGAGCGCGTAACCATAGTCGACCATGCTGCGGTGCATGAAATCACCTCCCTGCTGCGAAATCGTTGGGTCGATCCAGTATCGTTTTCCCTTGTAGTCCATGCATACAACCACGTGGTCAAAAATTTGCCTTCCGGGAAGCATGTTGATGAGGGAATGTGTCATTGCGGTATTGACAAGTGCAGGATATACCGTCTTTACTCCCATTTTATGCATGAGCTCAACAAATAGGAGCGTCTTATCTTTGCAATCGCCAAATCGTTGTTTGATGACTTGGTTGGGCATGAATGGTCGGATGCTTCCCATACCAGTTTCCACGCCCATATAGCGAATGTCGTTTTGAGTGAAATCTAACAAGGCACTTATTTTTTCCACTTCCGTCTCAGACCCTGTGAGCACTTCTTCGAATACATTATCGAGCTCTTCTTGTGCTCCGTCAACTTTGAAAATCTCCAATCCCCAGTCGTTGATTTCTGTCCAAGACGCCGCTTGGGTGCTCAGTATGTGTCGAAAAGGAATATGCCAGCTTGGCTGTGATTCTTCCACATCAATTGCTTCAATGTTCGACTCATCAAAAGAGTAGATGCGCATGCCGTCCTTCACGTCCTTGTCTAGTTTCAGATCGCCGCAGTTTCGGCATTCTATGGTGTGTTTCTCTTTATCTGCGTGTATGATTCGGATGTGAAATCGATCGATGGGATTGGAAGCATCGAGGTATAGGAATTCATAGTTATTTCCTTCATAAAGCGGATTGCTGCCTTTGATCGTATAGGCATATTCGATGACATCATCGCGCCGAATGTCTTTGAGGATTTCGTAGGCCGTAAGCGCCCCTGTGTAAATGCCAATTCCTAGGTTTTGTTCGTTGGTCAGGAATTCGAAGGATAGGTCGGCGGTGCGGTCCAGCATCTTTCCGTTTCTCCAAATGTGGAGGTAGTGGAAGTTAAGCGACTGAAAACTGGAATCGTAGGTAATATAGATTTCGGATGCGCTTGTGATGCCAGCGGCCGTGACAATGTTTAAGGATTGGTGTGTAAACTCTTCCTCTGTCTCAAAGTTTGATTGATAGTCGATCAGGGCATTGTAGAAGCCGCCATTGACATCATATTTAGAAACTTCGGAGTCGGGATTTGGATCTACTTCAATAACCCATTTTGGGGGTGGGGAAATCTCAAAATTTTGGGTGAAACCCGCGAGGTGAAATGTGCAGAGTAGGAGCAGGGCGATTGGCGTTTTTCGTGGCAAGGCGAAGGGTTTAGGTTCGAGAATAAAAGTGCGATCGAAACACAATGGTCATGGTGTTGAAAATGAGAACTGAAAGATAGAGATTCGTTTCTAACGACCCGGGGACATAGCGGTTCTGGCTAAGAAACGAATGGTTTTTAAACCGAAATTCGATAAACCCACGTCCTCTTGACGGCAAATCACAAGGGGTAGAAGGGTGTGTAGAGTATTACTTCTTCATTTCGATCACCCAAATCCCTCGAAGTTCGTTGGATTTATAACCCGTAGCATTATCGTTTGGATATCGTGCATTGATGGCGGAAAGTGTGTTTAAGTCAATATCAGATTCTGTGCTACCATGGCATTTCAAACACATAGCGTTGGTCAAAATTGGATAGTATCCAATCATTCGATCGCCTTTTTCAGAAATGTGGGGTTCAATACTTCCCGTATTCGTTAATGCTAACTTCGCCTTCTTGATGTAGGCGAGCTCTTCTTCATTGGCCAAATTACCCGGGTTTCTGTTTTTGTCAGAGACGCGCTTAATAGAGGCTTCTAGTTCCTGCGCCATACTGTCTGTCAATGGAATTGCGCGTTCGTTGCAAAAGACCAAAGCTCCTTCTGGACCTTTATGTTGAATTGAACTTAACAAGTTCTTGCCCAGGACTGATTTAGTGGCCATGGCCAATCTTTGTCCTTCTTTCAAGTAGTCTTCTTCACTACCCAGGGTGTTTTGCTTGTCTTTATTCGAGTACTCCTTATTCCAGCCGGGTTTTTCAAGATCCGTATTGTAGATGTAGGCGGCTACCGCAGAAAGTTGCTCTTTGGTGTAACCTAGGTTTGGCATCAATCCAAACTTCTCGACAGCATTTGGCATTTCAGAAGACTCGGCAGTAGGCTTGGTCAAGAAGGATCGCATAGCACCTACAAATGCTTCTTCGGTATCATGTTTTTCTGAGTAATGCTTTTTTACAGCCAAGAGTGGGGGAGCCAAGCGTGCCTCCTGGGTGGCGTTCGGGGAATGGCAAGAAACACAGTTTTGAGTGACTATTTCGAAACCTTCTTGCATAGTTTTTGAAATCTCGTTTTCGCTAGCTTGAGATTCAGTTTGTGTGCCTGTGTTGCAGCTGTGGAAAAGCACAAGAAATAGGGCCGAAGACAAAAGAACAAAGCGCTTTTTCTCCTTCGGCTTCAGATCATCGTCTATGTCAATATCGAGTATAGGTTCTGTGGCCACGTCGTTGTTCAAAGAATGAAGATAAAAAAGAAGCGAAGCATTATCTCGTCTCGCTGAGGCGATATACTTTAGCCACTCATGAAGCATTGGGCACTTTTTAGCGTATTGTTTATGTGGTCCGTCGCTAGCTGGGCCAGTGGAGGCAACGAAACCCAAGGTGCGCGATCCATGGCGCTTGGCGGAGCCACCGTGACGCACACCGATGTTTGGGCCACCACAAATAACCCCGGTGCACTCGGTCTGCTCAATCAATACGCCTTCGCTATCGGATATGAAAACCGATTCTTTTTACCCGAAGCAGGTCTAAAATCCCTGGCCGTTGCCATGCCTTTGGGGCAAGCTACCGTTGGTCTTGTTGGGCACTCATACGGATATGCCGGCTACGCTGACAACCGCATTGGACTCAGCTACGCCAGAAAATTAAGCGACTACGTGAGCCTTGGTGCGCAACTCAACTATGTACAAGCCAGAATTGGCGATGTCTATGGCAGTCGATCAACCCTCGTTGCAGAAATTGGCCTGCTGGTAATGCCCACAGATAAAATCCGAATTGGCGCCCATCTGTACAATCCCACACGATCACGATTGGCCGATTTTGACGATGAGCGGATACCGACCAGCCTGCGACTTGGTGGACAGTATTTCTTCTCCGAGATTGTCAACCTGAGTATCGAACTTGACAAGGACACAGACCTGCCGCTCAACATTAAATCGGGCATCGAGTATCGGCCAGCGGAGCCTATTTTTCTGAGAATTGGATTCGCCACGGCTCAAAGCAATTTTGCCTTTGGTGTGGGGTACGCCTGGAAAGCCTTGAAGGCAGATGTGGGTGCATCATGGAATCAAAACTTGGGATATAGCTCGGCGCTTTCCGTTCAATACGCCTTTGGCAAGAGATCTAAGAAATGAAGATTGCCGCGTCATTGATTGTGCTGCTCTGCCTGAGTTCAATGGGCTGGACACAACAACGACCCGACGATGACCGCGAAGGCGCCATAGACCAAATCATTGAACTTGTAAGTGAGAACCTCGAAGCCGAGGATCTTGATTTCACCACCTTCCTAGAAGATTTAGACTATTACTACAATCGCCCTTTAAACCTGAATAGAGCCACACGAGAAGACTTGCAGCGGATCATTTTGCTGAACGCCTTTCAGGTCGAAGCATTGCTCCAACACATCCAAACAACGGGTAAACTAAAAGCGATTTACGAGCTGCAAGGCATCGACGGATTCGATAGGCAAACCATTGCCGCATTGCGGCCATTCGTCAAAGTGGGCGAGGCGGGCAGTAGACCAGCACTCAACTGGAAGTCGATTAAGGAGGAAGGAAAACACGAGGCATTTGTGCGCTATCAGCGTGTGATCGAAGAAATGGATGGCTACGCACCCATATCCGATTCGCTGCTGCTTGCCAGTCCCAACAGTCGATACTTTGGTGATCCGGCGCGCATCTTAACCCGATATCGATTTCGCTATTTGAACAACATCAGCATTGGAGTCACCGCCGAGAAAGATGCCGGCGAGCAATTTGGCGGATCCACCAATCCAAAAGGATTCGACTATTACGGTGCCCACGCCTATTTTGGAAATTATGGGATCGTGAAGCACGCGGTAATCGGAGACTACCAAGTGCAAATAGGCCAGGGGTTGACGTATTGGACAGGATTGGCTTTTGGAAAGTCGGCAGACATTACCGGCATAAAGCGCTCAGCACGGGAGATCACACCATACTCATCCGCCGATGAAAACAACTTTATGCGCGGCGCTGCAACCACACTAAAGCTTGGTTCGTTTGAGGTGACTACATTTTTTAGCAACAAACGCGTAGATGCGAATATTACAACCCTTGATACTACGGACGGCGAGGACTTCCTTGTTTCCGAGTTTAGTTCATTTCAAACGAGCGGTTATCACCGAACGCCAGGTGAACTCTTGGATAAGGATGCGATCTGGGAGCTAAACACAGGAGGCCATGTGCGCTATATCCGAGACCGTTTTCAAATTGGCGCCACAGGAATTTACACGAACTACTCCGGAAATACTGCGCCGTATACGCAGTTATACCGGAAGTTTGAACCCAACGGCAGTCCGTTTTTTCTTGGTGGTGTTGACTACCAATTGATGATTCGCAATGTGCTGGCATTTGGTGAGTTTAGCCAACGATTCGATGGTGGAACAGCCTTTCTAAATGGCGCTATTATCAGTCTTGATCCGCGATTTGATATTTCGATTCTGCACCGACATTTCGATCCGACATACAACGCACCTCGAAGCAATGCCGTAAGCGAGAGCAGCAGGAATGTAAACGAAGACGGGTTTTACTTTGGCCTCAATGCAAAACTGTCAACGTCGTGGTTGTTTAAAGGATATTTCGATCTATTCTCATTTCCATGGATGCGGTTTCAGGCGCAAGCACCCACCAAGGGAAAAGAATACTTGGCCCAGTTGGAGTTTAAACCGCGACGAAATTTCTCTTCCTACTTCCGATACCGATTTGAGGATAAGTACGAGGGTTTTGATTTAGGCGGCCAACCTACGGACGAGATTGGTCTGAGGCATCGGCACTGGTTTCGGCTAAACTGGCAATACACCCTGAATAAGGTTGTTTCGTTGCGGAATAGACTCGAATACGTGCACGTTGATTTGCCGGAAGGCGATGCGCAAAATGGTTTCATGGTCTATCAAGATGTGATCTTTAAACCAAAGTGGCCCGCTAAGTATGAGTTTAAGGTGCGTTATGCCTTATTTGACACGGATGGCTACGATAGCCGTATTTATGCCTACGAACACGACGTGCTCTACAGCTTTAGCGTCCCTGCGTATTACCACCGAGGCAGCCGCGCTTATTTGATTGTTAAATACGACCTCACACGCTGGAGTGATTTGACCGTTCGGGTGGCACAAACCTTTTATTCGAATCGGAAAACAAGCGGAAGTGCCTTGAATACAATCAACGGCCCAACACGCACAGAGGCCAAGGTTCAGCTCAGAGTGAAATTCTGATCTCAACAATTGGCCCTTGATTCTTTCAAGCATTGAAGGGAACGCGCGTCTAGGGATGAATTATTATTGAATTATGAAGAAGATATACCTGCTTACGATTACCGCCGTTGCTTCACTCACGCTGCATGCTCAAGAACCGCAGACATATAAAGGCGCCTATGGCACTGGTGTAGCTGAATACACCTACACCGAGAATGACAAGCTTCAGCGATTGATCTCAGGTATGTTTAGCTATTCTGACACGCTCACCGTTGCAGGTCGCGGTGAATGTGCCGTGAAAATGACGGGCATTTACAAAGACGATAAGAAAAACGCCTCGTGGGTAGCAGGAATAAAGGGCATGGACAATGAGAGCAACGAAACCGTCACCGGTCCATTTAAGGATGGAAAGAAATCGGGCTTATGGACACATAGAATTACGGTTGGTGAAACCGACATCAAAGTAGTTAGTGCTTCGTTTTACAAGAACAAATTCCGAAACAAGTTTAGCTACACATACGAGCCTGTGGAGCCGGTTGGCGTGTATAAGAAACTGACTGTAACTGGTTCGTTTGATGACAAAAGCAAGCTAGACGGAGAATGGAAGATGGTGTATACAGACATGAACGATGTAGAGTTTGAAGACCTCATGCGCTATCAACATGGTGTGCTTGCTTTCAGAGTAAAACGTGAATTGGCTAGTGGAGCAGAAATTACGCGATTTGACGAAGAAGCAAAGGTCACCGCCTTTTTCGCTGGGCTGCAATACCCAGATTCGAATGCCGTAGTAGGCGAAATCAAATATGGCGTTGTCGAGAAAATGACGAGCCACGAGATCATCGTTCCACTGATGAAGGCATGGAACGACTCGCGCACCGTAAATGTTGGAAACCAATATGCATCATCTATACCGACGATGATGATACCAAGAGGGGAGTTTGGAAACGCAAACTACCTCAACTGCGAGCGTGAAATTGTCCTTTGGATGGATACCCCAAAAGGACACAAAGAATGGCTGCAAGAGCAGCGCATTTTGGAGGATTACAAACGCAAAATAAAGGCGGCAGACAAGGCGCTGGAGGCGAAAGATTTCGAGGAGGCCTTGAAGCAATATCGCATGGCTTCTAAAGTGAAAAAGGAAGAAGCTTATCCTCAGAGTCAAATTCCGAAGGTGGAGAAGATGTTGAAAGATCGAGACACCAAGAATCGGTTGTTGGAGTCGGTGGCAAACAAGGCCGACGTGTTGGAGACAGAGCAGAAAAAGCTGACCAGCAACGAGGCGTTTCAGAAAAAGCAAAAGCATCTTTTCGAGGCGTATGATATTGCATACAAAGCGCAGTATAAAAACATCCGTGGAGACCACAGTCGAGTGCGCAGCAATTTGAGTAATAATTTGATTGAGCCAATTACAATTCTAGAGTTGGAGTTGTACGAATCTGACTTGACGGAGATTCTCTTGCTTCAGAATAAGACCAGCGAATTAGTGGGCACCGATACAAAAGAGTTGGAAAAGGAGCTGAAGAAAATGGAGAGCGCCAAGCAGATTGCTGCACGGCTGAAGAAATAATATTCCATTTCTGGCGTATTAACGGGGTAAACCATGCGCATACCCCTAACTATTCTATTCGTAACATTCGCCTGTGCCGCGATTTCACAGCATCACTTCAAGCGATGGAACAGGATAGATCACGATAGTTTGTCGTTTTCAGTAGAGGCCGGTCAACGCTTTGTTATGGGGACCAACGCTGTGGCATCGGTGAAGTGGAATCGTTTTGCATTGAATGGGGGCGTGTTGAAGAAGGGCCGAATAGAGGAGGAGGTCTACGGATTTTTAGTGGGCTACAAGTACTACTTCCGCCAAAACAAGAATCTGTTCTACTTCGGGAGCGACTTTCAGCGACTTCGCTTTCATGTGGCCACCGGAACGGATCTGAAATTCCCCTACAAGCAGCAAATTTTTGATGATCCAAGCCTGTCTTATTACAAAACGGAATGGCACTTCGTCGACTTTTTAGTAGGTGCCAATATCAAGCTGCCATCCAACTTGTATGCAGACCTCGCCTTTGGACCAAATTTCGGAATTATCGATCGAACATACCCCGATGATTCACCCATTAAACCTGGTTTAAAGGAAAGTCAATTCATTGCCTTACCGGAGGTGCGTGTTGGACTCAGATACCTTCTGCTCATCCGCGATTAAGACCGATTTTATGCATGTCCAATGGATCTACGGTCTGTAGATCGACCTTGGATAGTCGAGCACATTGACCGATTCGCCTGCAAGTTCTTTGATTGCATCCTTGGCAATCCAAATTGCTGACTTGCTATCCATTTCCAGCATTTTTTTCGCGGTGTCAATCGCTAATTTGTTCAAGTCTCGATTTCGTTTCCCGATGCTTCTCAGAGCCCAATTAACGGCTTTCTTAACGTAGATACGATCGTCGGTAGCTGCATGGAGAAGCCAGGGAAGAAACTGCTCATACACGTCATTCGAGGCCTTTTTATCAGCCATGCAATAACCAGCCATGGTGGCAAAAGCAGCCCTCCGCTCAAACTCCGATTCGTCGTTTTTGTATTGTTCTATCATGGAAACGGCGAGCGGACTTCGTGCATAAACGCCCATGCTAAACGAATCGCATATTTCCCAATTCTCAAATGTGGCCGTCCATTTCTCAACCAGATCGAAGGTTAATTCTTTTGGACGACACAGTTTGCTGCACATCAAGCGGCCTTCGTAAATACCGGTGTCGAAAAGCTCGATTGCCAGGGCGCTATTCATACCGATTTCCTTGGCTAGAGCCTTCAAGTCTTTGTGGTAAACTCCGAGCGAATTATTGGCGACAACCCCAAATTTTTTCTGTTTGAAGATGACTTTCTCTGGGTCTTTGAGTGCGTTTAGGCGAGTTATTATTTCGGTTGATGTCATCTCAGTCAATAAGCATAATGAACAGAATTGCGACGCGAATGGTCCAGGCAATGGTTCGAATCCAATTGGTTTGAATCAATTTCTCAATACGCTCTGGAGTTGGGCTCCGCGATATTTGAAGATGAATCGGCGCCTGAAAGACCAAGGTGCTGATACCAATAATGACAAAAAGTCCCATGTTGAGTGCGAAAAGTGGATCCAGGTCGCAATAGAGATAGATCAGTCCAGAGAGCATCTCAACCACCATTACGGGTATAGCAACCACACTCGTTCGGAGTAGGTTTTTTCGCTCGTAGTTTGATAGATCGGAAAACGATATTTCTCGGAAGAGGGGGTAGTGCACAACTTGAACAAACCAACACAGTCCGCACATAAATATGGTTGCAACGACGTGCACAAGAAAGACATGATTTGAAAGGCAGAGCACCTGATCCATCCTAAGCGGTTTGCTCTAAAATTACGCGAAACAAAGGATATTCAATCTACCAGGTTCCGGCAGGAGAGTAGAGCAAGTCAATCGGATTGTCGATGTCGTATAAGTAGGCATAACCCTTGGTTTCCTTGGTAGAAAAGGGAGCAAGAGCTTTCAGGAGATCCTGGTATCCATCGGCATTAAGCAGGCAATAAAACGTCGTTGCGTCCTGCGACAAAATGCCGTCATTTTCCTCGGCCTTGCAAAGAACTAGATTGCAATTTCTAGGGGTAATAAATTCGAGTTGACCGAGGTTCAATTTTGGTTCGGCGCTGTTAAGCCAATCCACAATAGTCTGGGTCAGCAAAAGTGATTCTGCCATGTCAAAGCCGTAAAGCCTTACGAAGCTTTCGCCAAACGAATTAACCTGATCGATGTAGTCTAGTTCCATGAAGCGCCAAAAGTGAGCATTCCTATTTACGTTTCCGATTCTTGTTTTTTGGCTGAACCTCGCATCATAAACGCCTGCACTTGTTGAAAGTTGAAAATGAGATATAGACCCATGCCCAGTTTTAAGGCGGTCGACACCCAATAAAAACCGCCCGCGTCAATATTTTCGGATATGCCAGTTTGGGGTTGCAAAGCGGTGAGTGATTGATCAATAAACACGGGGAAACTATCCAGAACCGTAATGCCCCCAATAATCAAAATGGCCAGTTTGAAAATTGTCTTGTCATTCAAGTATGGCGCACTAAACGAATCAGAGTCAAATCCCTTTGATAGCCCAAGCCAATCTATGAGGATGTCTGCCTTGAAAATGAGAAGGACAAAAAGAGCAATAAATAGGGTTGCAGAAATAAAGACCGAGCCGAGAACCCAGACTAGCGCTTCTTCTATATATATGGGGTAGCCAAATATTGTTGGGATAACCGAGAAAACAGTTATTACAATGGAGTAGAGTCCAAATACTTTAATCAGGATCCGGAAAAGGTCAGTTTTAGTCATGTGCTGTAGTGTCAGATAATTGCAGGTGGCCGATGCGCTGAAGTTTTATCGTCTTTGGCGTGTCGGTCATGTTTTTTAGTTCCGTGCCCATTGTGGTAAACGAAAGGTTGGAATCGTTGTTAATCGTTCCCACTCGAACGACATCGTCATCGACAATTATGATCGTTCCGCTTTCTATTTGAATGTCGTACTGGGTTTGATTTATGAAGAGCTGTGTATTCGAATGAAAAGCCCACAGCTCATTTGGGGTGGACATGTTTTCCCACTGGTACCCGATCACCATTGTTTCCACCATGGATTGTCTTTCCTCTAACATCTCTGTGGCCTCCTCCAACCGATCTTGCATTTCCGCATCTATTTTTTGCAGCGCTTGGATCGCGGCGTATCCAAGCGGAATCAAAACCACAAGGACGACCCCAAGAATGATTAGACTCTTATTCTTTCTGTTCATCAAGCAACTTCTTTAGTTTGTCATATTCCTCATCTGGCACCACATATGTGTCAGACCAGCGATCGTGCCATCCACGATCACTCAGGCAAGAAAGGATTTCAAAGGGCACCAGGCGAATCAGGTTTCGCAAAATATTGGTAGGTAGGTCTGGCTTCTCGCCATAGGCGTTAATGACTCGGCACTTGGTTAGAAATTTACCTGGCGTTCGCTGCCAGATATGCTCACTTATAATATAGTAGACAGGGTAAGAGATAAACGAAATCGATGCAATGCTGGTGATGGTTCCAAGGTTGGATGAGAGCTCCAACATTTCCTCTAGCGTGAGGGCCGCACCTAAAATTGAACCCATGGCCCAAAACACGGATCTAAGAATGAATCCATCGGCAAAAAAATGTGCGAAACGTTTTCCTCCCGTCATCAGAGCAATGGGGCGAGATGCTTCATACGGGACTTTACTTCGAACGAGATTTCCCTCACCATCGCGCTTCTCAACTGTCTTGTACTTTGTGATTTTAAGCTCTGTGATTTTCATTATAGATGGTTGTGCTCTACCGAAAGTAGATTATCTAAATATGAGATGAAAATGACGTGAGCCTATTGTTTGTCAAACACAATTGGTCCACGCTTTTGTTTTCCCAAGATATTCGACTTTTTCAATGCGAGCCAGAGAAGGACAAGCCCGCCAAAACCGAGGTATGCATGGTCGAAGAACATCAAAACCATCATGCCAAGCATCAGAAAGAGAACCAAAGACTTTACAAGCAGTTTGGATTGAGGCGGAGCCTTTTCTGGACGTTCGAGTTCTTTAAGAAAAAGCTCCTCGGCTTCCATCATTATGATCCGTCTTTCTTCATCACTCAAATCATGCGGGGTAAGCTTGGCTTTTATGGCGGTTGTAGACAGGCCTTCATGCCGCCAATTCACCACATCCTCTATGAAAATATCTTTCATCTGTCGTTCAATCGATATACAAATCTAATCGCTAAATTTCGGATTCAAATTCGCGCATTAAGAGCGCGTGATAACTGAAATTAATGAGATTAGGTTTTCTATTGGTCTTCTTGAGTGTGTTGTCCTTCGGTTGCCGAAAGCATATCGTAGACCCGGTCAACTATGTGAATGATGTGGACGATGAAACGCGCATGCTGTTGGTGCTGTCTGCACCATCGGTGGACGATATTTATTATCAATCAAAATTTGAGGATATCGTGCAGTTTCAGATAGCGTATGCAAATGCCATAATCGGAAACGACAATGTGGTGGTTTTGGTAGATCGGAAAACCAGAAAATATTACGAGGATGCCTTACCGGGCGATGTGCTTTTGACGCAAGAAGTCTTTGATATTTGGATGCGCGACTTCACCACGGTAAATCCATTAGACCCAGTTAAATTCAAGTACACTTGGGCTTCAATGACTCAGGAAGAAAGTGAAGAAGTGCAACAAAGTTTTGTGGATTTTAGTGAACGATGTTTTCTAGAATGGGAGTCTACAGATCTAAGCATTGATGGCGGAAACATTGTTGACAACTATGCTGGGCGTGTCATTACCACCACGCGCTTTCAGTCAGACAATCGGATAACAGGAGACCAAGCCCGCGAAGAGCTTAAGGCCGTTTTAGGCGCGACTCAAGTTTCGGTTATCGAAGCCGATGAAGACGTCCTTGGTCATGCGGATGGCATGGTGATGTGGGCCGATGATAACACCCTCATTGTAAACGACTATTCAGCCTACCCCAATTATAGAACGGGGGTAATAAATGAACTCAAAGCAACATTTCCAGGGGTGAACCTTATTGAGATCCCAGTCGATTACGGCTTGATAGATACCGCTGATTCAAGTGTGAAACTTGTTGACTCTCTGCTTTTACTGCAGCAATTGGCGTGGGATGGATTTGAGTCTGCCTGTGGCGTACACGTAAACTCAACGGTAACGTTTGAAAACATCTACGTGCCCACATTTGATATGGATCACGATGACGCCGCACTCCAGTTGATCCGAGACAATACCACAAAAAATGTAATTGAAATAAACGCTTCAGGCGTTTGTGAAATGGGAGGAAGCGTGCGCTGTTTAACTTGGCAACAAACAGGAGATAATGCCACTCGACTTATTGAAGAAGCGCGCATTCGGAAATGAAAAACCTAGATCACTATGAGCGTTTAGTGGAACAGTTTCCCTCTGTGACCAGAAAGGGAAAGACCATGCCCTACACGAGTCTCAATGGTCACATGTTTAGCTTTTTGGATAAAGAAGGTAAGGTCAGTATCCGATTTTCTGATGCGGAGTTGGAGATTTTTTTAGAGAAGTATTCCACGGAACGCTCCATCCAACATAATAGTGTGATGCGCGGCTATGCCATCATCCCACAGGATATGCTCGAGGATACAAATAAGCTTGTTCCATATTTTCAGAAGAGCTTGGACTACATTGGAAGCTTAAAGCCGAAACCGACTAAGAAGCCCAAGTAGAACTATAAGGAGGCAGAGCCAGACTTACGTGGCTTCTCTAATTGTTAGGAACGGTTTGGCCGTACGTCCACAAATTTTTCGACCTCTTTCCAAAATTCAGGATACGATTTAGCCACTACCATTGGGTCATGGATTTTAATAACAGGATAAATCATGCTTAAGGCCGCCACAGACATTACCATTCGGTGATCGCTGTGGGCATCAAATTCCTCACATTCTGTAGCAGGTTTATTGCCCACGAGGGTTAAGGTATGATCGTTGACTTCGCTTTCGATGCCAGCTTTCTTAAGCTCTGACTGCAATGCGAAAATTCGATCCGACTCCTTTAATCGTAAATTATCGAGTCCATGAAAGGAGAACTTCAATCCTTGAGCTCCCGCTGAAATCACTGCTGGTTGAACTAGGTCGGGATGATTTCGGAAGTTCCATTCGGTCGAATCCTGTATTTCTTCTGACTTGGTTATTCCTAAACCAGTTTCATTGAACTGAAATTTCAGACCAAGCTTTTCAAATATTGCGGTGGCTGCACGATCGCCTTGAATGCTGTTTTCTGTCAACCCCAACAAAGTGAAATTGACCTTACGCGCAAGGGTGGCGAAGCTCATCCAAAACGCTGCGGAACTCCAATCTTGCTCTACCGTATATGCTTTGGATCGATACCTTCCTGGCTGAACAACAATTTGATTTCCTTCAAAAGAAAGTTGGGCGCCACAACTTTCCATGAGCGATTTTGTCATACCAATATATGGCCGAGAAAGAGGGTCACCTTCGATGTCGATGTGAAGTGGCTGGGGAAGTGTTGGAGCAATTAATAGAAGTGCGGTAATAAACTGACTACTCACATTTCCAGCAACTTTCACATGGCCTCCATTTAGGCGACGACCCTCTATGTGTAAGGGTGGGAACCCTTCATTTTCGAGATAGGTAATCCGCGCGCCCAAACTTCTTAAGGCATCCACAAGGATTGAGATTGGTCGTTGCTTCATTCGTTCCGATCCCGTGAGCACCTTCTCGCCGGGCTGGCCAGCATAATACGCTGTAAGAAATCGCATGGCCGTTCCAGCGGGTCCCACATCGGTGATCATGTCATTGCGGTCAAGTGCCTTTTGCATAATGACGGTGTCATCTGCTGTGCTCAAGTTGTTAATATTGAACGGAGTCTTTGTCAACGCCTGAATTATCAAGACCCGATTACTGATACTCTTTGAGGCTGGAAGAATAATGTTTCCCTTAAGCGATTTTGATTTGGTGCGGAGTGTGAATTTCATCTAGACCATGCCTTTTTAGTGAATTCCAACGCATCAATCAGTTCTGATTCCATAGCTACGACACTCAATGCTGGTGTGCCTATGCTTGAGATCAACGAGCAAATTATTCCAGATCTAGTGTTCTTTTTATCCTGCCTCATATGACTCAGATACGTCTCTGTGTCAATGACTGGAAATTGGACCCCTTTGTACGTATCCATGATGTGTGCTTGAATGGCCTCAAATGAATCCATTTCCAAACCCGCCAGCTTTGTGGCGAGATAGGATTCGGCTACCATCCCAATGGCGATAGCTTCACCGTGCAATAGCGAGTTGGTTCCTTCCTGACTTGCAGACTCAATGGCATGTCCAACGGTGTGCCCAAAGTTCAGCGCCTGTCTTGATCCAGTATCCAGGTAATCTTCCTTAATAATATCTCGTTTGATTTGCATGGATCGCAAGATGCCATTACTTGACATAGAATGATCATTCTTCTCAATTAATGTAGCCCAAAACGAAGGATCTGAAATGAGCGCGTGCTTAATCGTTTCGGCGTATCCACTGATAACGTGTCGCGGATCAAGCGTTTTTAGCAATTCAACTTCAACAAGGATATGTGTTGGTGGGTGAAATGTCCCGATTTGATTCTTGATGCCATTGAAGTTTACACCGGTCTTTCCTCCAATTGAGGCGTCGCACATCGCCAAATTTGTGGTTGGAATGTACATGGTGCGGATGCCGCGTTTGTATGTGCTCGCGACGTACCCACCGAGGTCGCATACTACGCCGCCGCCCAAACAAATGAGCATGGCATTGCGATCGATATTTGCGTCCATTAATTCGCGCCACAGTCGCTCGGCGTTGCTTATTTCTTTGCTTGACTCACCCGACTTTGTCTCAATCAAGGTGAACTTTCGTTCTTGAATTAAGTGCTCGACGACGTATGGAAGGCACATTTCCTTCGTGTTTTCGTCCACCAATACAACCAATTCAGAGTAGCCAATAGAGTCAAATAGCTCAGGCCAGTTAGAAGTTGCTGTAATGATTTTTGACTCAATCATCACATGGACATTCAATTGGGTTTTTCGGATCCCGGATGTACTTCAACGTTCTGGTTCTTTTGTCCCATTCTATCTCTGCCTCGATGGTTCGATCTTCTTGCTCGAGCAGAATGAGGTACTTATAAGGGCTTCCACCTGGGTTGAGGCTTTTCGTTTCTGAGTCTTTCCAAAGAGCAGTGACAGTTTCATCGCTTAGGCCAATACATTCCACATAGCAGGCCATGCGCTCACTCTCTAAAAACACGGAATCATTTCGGATGTCCTCTAGAATACGTTGTTCGGGTGTCCAAATATCAAGATCGCGTTCATCGCCCGTGAAAATCACATAAACGGCCAATAGTCCAAGTCCGAAACCTGTGAAATATACCCGCAGTCTTCTAAGCATCCTGATCTGTGTTTGGAAGAGTAATCGTGTTCCAAAGGGTGTCTTTCAGCGTGTCCAAATTTTCATTTGTAACAGATGAAATGAACATATGTGGCAATCCTTTCGGGAAGGTATCACCGATCATTTGTTTCAATTCTTTGTCGAGCATGTCTGATTTCGAAATCACCACGACCTGATCCTTATGCATGAGCTCTGGATTGTATTTCTCCAGTTCGCTCATTAAAATCTTGTACTCGTTAAGGTGATTTTTGCTGTCTGCTGGGATTAGAAATAACAAAACTGAATTTCGCTCTATGTGTCGAAGGAATACATAGCCCAGTCCCTTCCCAGCGCTAGCGCCTTCAATTATTCCAGGTATGTCGGCCATCACAAAAGATCTATGATCTCGATAGGGAACGATACCCAAATTAGGGGTAAGCGTTGTGAATGCGTAATCCGCTATTTCCGGTTTTGCCGCAGTAACGGAGCTTAGTAGGGTCGATTTACCAGCATTCGGAAATCCAACAAGTCCAACATCAGCTAAAACTTTAAGTTCGAGTATAAACCAGTCTTCAATTCCTTCGCCACCCGGTTGAGAGTAACGCGGTGTTTGTTGAGTTGAATTTTTAAAGTGCCAGTTTCCAAGGCCGCCTTGTCCACCTGGCGCGAGAATAACTTGCTCTCCTGGCTCGGTCAGTTCAAAAAGGTGATCGCCTGTTTCTGCATTCCGAACCACGGTGCCCAATGGAACTTTGATGACTACGTCAAGCCCACTCTTTCCCGTCGATCGTTGTTTGCCACCAGGTTTGCCGTGATTGGCCTTAATGTGCTTCTTGTATTTAAGGTGGAGGAGTGTCCACAGTTGCTTATCGGCCTCAATAATGATGTGCCCTCCGCGTCCTCCATCACCGCCATCTGGGCCACCAGTTGGCACAAACTTCTCTCGTCTAAAATGGACAGAGCCGGCGCCACCATTGCCGCTTGCACAGAATATTTTGACATAATCGACAAAATTTGACGACTGTACTTTGCGGTTCTTGGCCATAAAATGTTTAGACTAGGTTACTTTATTTTGGACGGCGTCGCAAAGTCGATCAAATATCTCATCAATGCTTCCGATACCGTGAACCCCAACATACTTACCTTGAGATTTGTAGTGATTTGCCACAGGCGCTGTTTGCGCGTTGTAGACGTCGATTCTATTTTGAATAATTGCCGGATCCGCGTCATCTGGACGCCCACTGTCAATTGCTCTGTTTTTCAATCGGCTTCTAAGTTCCTCTTCTTCTACTTCAAGCGCTAATGCCATGCTAATGGCGCTATTTTTTGATGTAAGAAATAAATCTAGAGCTTCGGCTTGAGCAGTGGTTCTTGGGAACCCATCATAAATGACACCCTCGGCATCGGGGTACTTCTCAACTTCGCTCTGTAGAATTTTTATGGTAATGTCATCAGGAACTAAATTGCCCTGGTCCGAGTAGCTCTTGGCCAGTTTAGCTAGATCCGAACTTGGATCCAACGCTCTAAATACATCGCCGGTTGAAATGTGTACCAATCCGAACTTATCCTTAAGCTTCGTGCTTTGCGTGCCTTTTCCAGCACCGGGAGGGCCAAATATTACAATGTTCATCATCTCTTATTCATTTAAAATATACACCTCGGGAATGTTTCGGCCATATCCGTCGTAGTCAAGGCCATAACCCAGTAAGAACTTGTTCTCCACCTCGAAGCAAACATAGTCAATAGGGTAGGAGTGCTGGTAAGCTTCCTTCTTGAATAGCAACGTGCAAATCTTTATCGACTTTGGCTGATAGCGCTCTAAAAATTCAATGAGTGCACTCAACGTGTTTCCTGTATCTACAATGTCTTCAACAATAATGACATCGCGATTTTGTAATGAAAGCTTGCCAGATTCATGAAATTTCACTTTCCCGGTTGATTCCATTCCCTCATAGGAGGCGGCCTTTAAAAAACCAATTTCACATGGAGCGCTGAATTGCTTCATCAAGTCAGAAAAGAACATGAAAGAACCGTTTAATACTCCTAGGAAGAACGGCGCATTCTCGGAATGACTTACCATTAGCTCGCGACCAATTCGTTCAACTTCCTTCTGAATAAGGTCTTCTTTAATGTGTGGTCGAAATTGTTTGTCGTGAACTGTAATCATTAACCCAATTGTTGCCGCAAATGTAACATTTGCGCACCCCTTAATTTGTTGGATTTTATAAACAAAACCTTGGTTCTGTATTGCGCAGGAATATCTTCGCGTCATGAGAATTGGGATAATAGGAGGCGGCCAATTGGGTCGAATGTTTATACAAAACGGGCTGAACTATGGAATCGAGTTTTTTGTGCTTGATCCAGATCCAAATGCTCCGTGCTCTGCAATCGCCAACAAATTTGTTTGCGCTGATAGGAATGACGAAGAAGCGGTTTATGCGCTCGGTAAAGAATGCGACGTAGTTACCATTGAAATTGAGAACGTTTCTATCGAAGCATTGAAGCGTCTACGTGACGAAGGTGTAACCGTATATCCGCAGCCAGAAATCTTGGAAATGATTCGAGACAAAGGGGTGCAAAAGCAGTTTTATCTAGATAATGGTTTGCCCACTGCTGATTTTGCGTTGGTTGAGAGTAAGTCGGAAATAGAGGCCCATAAGGACTTACTGCCTGTAATGCAAAAAATGCGGGTTGGTGGATATGATGGAAAGGGAGTAACACCCATAAAAGATGTTGGAGATATCGCAACTGCTTTTGATGCACCTTCAGTACTTGAATCTTGGGTGCCCAATGCCCTGGAGATTGCCGTTTTGGTTTCCCGTAATCCAGATGGTGACGTGAAGTCCTTTCCTGTTGTAGAATTGGTCTTCAATCCAGAAGCGAATTTGGTGGACTATCTTGTGAGTCCTGCTAGGGTTAGCATTGAAATAGAGGCGAAAGCCCGAGAGATTTCAGAATCACTGATTCGGAAAATGGAAATGGTCGGTTTGTTGGCCGTTGAAATGTTTGTAACCGAAGCTGGCGAGGTATTAATAAATGAAATGGCGCCAAGACCGCATAATAGCGGCCACCACACAATCGAGGCGTGTTTCACAAGTCAATACGATCAGCACTTACGTTCCATTATGAATTGGCCACTTGGTTCCACCGTTCTTAGATGTGCCGCGGCCATGATTAACCTGTTGGGAGAAAAGGGTTATGAGGGTAAGGCGATCTATCAAGGATTGGAAAACGCGATTGGTGAAACCGGGGTTTTTCCACACATATATGGCAAGGAAATGACCAAACCATATAGAAAAATGGGGCATGTTACGGTATTAGACAACACCACAGATGATGCACTCATTAAAGCTCAACGAACACAGGAATTAATTAAAGTGATCGCTTAGATGGCGAATTCTGCTTTGCCAATTCACTTAATTTAGCGGCATGGCAATCACACCAACCGTCGGAATCATAATGGGCAGCAAAAGCGACATGCCCGTCATGCAAGCAGCTGCAGATATTCTTGAAGAATTAGGCGTCCCATTCGAATTAGATATCGTTTCAGCCCATCGAACTCCAGATAAAATGATGGACTATGGGAAATCGGCGCATTCACGTGGTTTGAAGGTGATTATTGCTGGAGCAGGCGGGGCAGCGCATCTACCGGGAATGGTGGCCAGCGTGACTCCATTACCTGTAATTGGAGTTCCTGTGAAATCATCAAATTCCATAGATGGATGGGACTCAATACTCTCCATTCTTCAAATGCCAGGCGGCGTACCTGTCGCTACAGTGGCGTTGAACGGAGCGAAGAATGCCGGAATCTTAGCAGCACAAGTGGTAGCCGCTGGAGACGATACCTTGTTAGACAGATTGATCCAATACAAAGCATCCTTGATTGAAAAGGTGGACGAAATGTCCAAGGAGGTCAAACGAGGCTAAACAACTTATGGCAAGCCTAAAGCGTCATTCAATTGTGAATACGGAAGCATTTTTCTTGGGCTTAATTTTTCTACTGTGCTCCATGAATGTGCAAGCGCAGTTGAATATATCAAGTGCCCAGCAAACAGGTAATTGGGCGGATTATTATGTGCAAAATGTCCTTCTAGGAACTGGAGTTACCGCATTTAATGCAACGTTCACTGGTTGCGATACAACTGGAGGTAATGAGGGGATGGATTCTGTTCAAATAGGTGAGTTCGCTTCAACAAATACACTGGTTGATATTCCATATGGCGTTATGCTTCACAGTGGTTCGGTAGTGGATTTTAGCGGTGGGCCAAACTTCGTTGATGGAGTTTCGGATATTGACCTTGACTCTCTGCTCCCTGGCTTTACCATGAACAACGCCGCAATTCTTGAGTTTGATTTTGTGCCTCAAGGAGATACCATTCGTTTTAAATATGTCTTCGGAAGCTTGGAGTATCCCACCTATGTATGTTCGAACTTCAATGATGTCTTTGGATTCTTCCTCAGTGGCCCTGGAATAAATGGGACGTTTGAGAATAATGGAGAGAACATAGCTTTAGTGCCGGGCACCAACATTCCAGTTTCCATTAATACTATCAATGACGTGGCAGGTGGGTCTTCGTGCACCAGTCCTTGTCCGTGTAATACCCAGTATTATGTGAATAATAATGGGTTTGCGAACGATACTAATGTGCGTTTTACGGGCATGACAGTTACCCTAGAGGCCAAACATTGGGTGAGCTGCGGTGACACCTATCACATAAAACTCGCCATCGCTGATGCTGGAGATGGAATTCTAAATAGCGGAGTTTTTTTAGAAGGAGGCAGCTTTACCTCAAACCTTATTGAGGTGAACATCGCTTCCGTAAATGGTGATAGTACCATAAACGAGGGTTGCGGAACGGCGGAAATCCTTTTTTCAAGGGGCGACACAACTGATTCAAGTATCACGATAATTGAGTTCGTTGGGACTGCAACAAATGGGGTCGACTTTGACACAATTCCCGATACAATTGTACTGCCACCCGGGGTCTTTGATACCACCATTGTGATCAATCCATATTACGATGGACTCAATGAGGGCGTGGAATATATTACGATTCGGGCCATAAGTGTAACCCTTTGTAACGATACTTTTGTCAGCGAAGGGACACTATATTTTTATGATGTACCGGACTTACATCTCTTAAGTACCGACGATACCGTATTCGATTGTCCAGTTGATTCACTTGTGATTAGTTCATTAGTTCAAAGTGGTGGCCCGCCGCCCTATTTATATGTTTGGAACACAGGCGACACGGGATCTGTGCAAACGGTTTCGATATCCGCTGGTTTAGGTATAGATACATTTACCGTGGAGGTTTGGGATAGTTGCGGCCTATTCTCAAACACCGATACAGTTTTGGTTACAAAGAATTACCAGGATGACCCAATAACCACAATTACGGGAGATAGTACGGTGGATTGTTCTGGTGACTCGTCAGAGTTAACCGCAGGAGTCGTGAATGGAAATGGACCTTTTACGTATGTCTGGTCTAATGGAGACACGCTCGAAAGCACATCAACCATCGTAACCGGGCCTCAACAAATGATGTTGACCATAACAGATGTTTGTGGACGAACGTCGGTTGATACATTCATATTGAATGTAGTGTCGGCCGAAAATTTCACAATTGCTGCCCCAGATTCCATACGGTTTTGCTCAGGTTCTAGCCTCCAGGTTAGGGGGGTTGCAGAGGGATCTGTGGGCCCGTTTGAGTACTCTTGGGACAAAACAAACCCGGTTTTTGGAGACACAAATTCAAAGAATTATCTGATCGTTTCTGACACCGTAATATGGATTTGGGCCAGCGATATTTGTGGACGAACCACAAGTGTTCAAGTTTATGTGGAAGCAATCGAAACTGGGCCACTTGAGGCATCCTTAGAATCAGTTGAAGGAGATTGTTCGGGCGAGGCCTTTGAATTGGAGCCTACTGTTTTTGGCGGCTTGCGTCCTTACTCCTATTTATGGTCAACAAGCGATTCCGATTCGGTCGTTATTGTTCCGGTAAATGTCTCTCAAAGTTTCAATGTCACGGTCTTTGACGCATGTGGTAATATTGACACGGCTAGGGCATACGTTGATATCCCAAAACTCGAACCTATGTCCTTGAGCGTTTCGGGAGACAATAGTCTGTGCTTTGGTCAAGAATACATCGTTGAATTATTGACATACGGAGGTGCGGGAGAATACCGATATGAGTGGAGACAGCAAGAGGAGAGGGTTATTGGCGAGACCTTTAACGATCTTGGAAATGGACAATATCAAATTGTCAGTTTTCGAACCAACGATCATTACTTCAAAGTCATTGATAAATGCGGGAATATTCTGGAAGATACAGTGCAGGTTGAGATTCAGCATTGTTTGGATATACCCAATGTAATAACACCCAACGGAGATGGTATTAATGATGCCTTCTATATCGGGAATGTGACCAACTTCCCCGATGCACAGCTCACAATATTCAATAGATGGGGAACAAAAGTCTATGAGTCGAAACCCTATCTAAATGAGTGGACTCCAATTGAAATGTCTGCCGGGGTATACTTCTATATTTTAACATCGGATTACTTCCCCCAACTTAGAGGCGACGTGACCGTTTTTAGTGGAGGTATGCGCTCACGTTAATCAACGGTTTATTCACTAGCCTTAATTCGTTTTCTTGGCTGTTCGAGCTTATCACAACGATTCTATCCGCACATTGCGATTGCAAACAAGTTTCAAACCACTTAGACCACTTGGCGTCGAGGTTTGCGCAAGGCTCATCCACTAATAATAGATTGGAATCTGCAAATATTGCAAGTCCTAATTTCAGGCGTTGGCGCATTCCAGAACTTAACTGATCCAATGTTTTGCTTCGATGTGCAACAAGCTCAATTTCTTCTAATAAAGCCGAGCTTGAAAACCCGGCTTTGAATGGCTTGAATTGCGCTTGACTTTCAATGCACTCTTCCACGGTCAGTTCCGAAGGAAGATCTAAATACGGAGCGGAGATGCTTATTTTTTTAAAGACACTTTCAATGGTCGTTTCACCTTTGTCATAGATCACTTCGCCTTCGTTTGGAGTAACGAAACCGGAGATTATTTGAAGTAGTGTTGATTTTCCACTGCCATTGATACCCACAATGCCATAAATGTTATTCGCTTCAAGGTCTGCAGATATGCCTCGAAAGATCCAAGTTCGACCGTACTTCTTGCCGATATTAGAACAGGTGACGTTCATCACGCACCCTTTCCGCGCATGATTCCTTTGTCGGATTTGGCAACAAAATCAAGGATGTAAGTTCGAGTTTCTGAGGGTTCAATTTCAAGCTCAATGGCAGCAACTCCCTTGGCCGTATTGTCATTCATTACATAGAGCAACCGATAAATGTCTTCAATCTGCTTTACCGTTGATTCGTCAAAACCTCGTCTCTTAAGTCCAATGCTGTTGACGCCTACGTAGCTCAATGGTTCGCGCGCTGCTTTCACGAATGGTGGAACATTCTTTCGAACGAGTGAGCCGCCTGCCACAAAACTGTGCTTACCTATCGTTACAAATTGTTGAACCGCTACCATACCCTCAAGTATGGCATTGTCTTCTATGGTTATGTGTCCGGCAAGATTTACACAATTGGCTAGAATAACCCCGTTGCCAACGAAGCAATCATGGGCCACATGAACATAGGCCATCAACATACAGTTACTACCTACCTTGGTTTTCATTCTGTCCGTAGTTCCCTTGTTTATTGTGACACACTCACGAATGGTGGTGTTATCTCCTATCTCAGCCGTTGTTTCTTCGCCGGCATATTTTAGATCTTGCGGAATGGCAGAAATAACTGCGCCAGGAAAAATCTTACAGTTTTTACCTATTCGAGCTCCGTTCATGATGGTGACGTTTGGGCCAATCCAAGTTCCATCCCCAATTTCGACGTCTTCATAAATGGTAGAAAATGGCTCAACTACTACATCTTTACCAAGTTTGGCGTTAGGATGTATGTTGGCTCGCAACTCGCTCATCGTTTCTTACTTTAATAATTTGGGCCATCAATTCACCTTCAGAAACGAGTTGATTTCGCACGTATGCTTCTCCTTTCATGTTCACTAAACCTCTTCTCACAGGGCCGAGCAATGATAGTTTAAAAACCAACGTGTCTCCAGGGACCACTTTACGCTTGAATTTCACTTTGTCAATCTTCACAAAGAGCGTCTCGTAATTCCAAGGATCCTCAATCTGACTCATAGTTAAGATGCCTCCAGTTTGCGCCATTGCTTCCACTTGAAGCACGCCTGGCATAACTGGGTTTCCAGGAAAGTGACCTTGAAAAAATTCCTCATTCATAGTCACGTTCTTAACGCCAACCACATAATCTTCGCCCATTTCGATGATCTTATCTACGAGTAGAAATGGGTATCTGTGCGGAAGCATTTCGCTGATTTCGGTAATTCCATAAATGGAATCGGCCATTAAATCAAACTGAGGAATGTTTCGTTGTTCTTTCTTAATGTGATCTTTTAAAATCTTCGCAAAAGCCACGTTTGTGGTGTGACCAGGGCGTGCGGCCAAAATGTGGCCTTGAATGGGCTTTCCAACCAAAGCAAGATCGCCAATGATATCAAGTAGTTTGTGTCGTGCTGGTTCATTTTGGAAATGAAGCTTCACATTGTTCAAGATACCGATCCCGACCGATTGTAACTCTTCTCGTTCTCTATTAAAAGCGTTTGCTAATCGGTCTATTTCTTCATCTGTGAAATCAAGCGTGTCAACCATTACAATGGCATTGTCCACATCACCACCTTTTACCAATCCGGCATTTACGAGCTGCATTAACTCTCTGAGGAATACAAACGTTCTGCAACGGCTAAACTCATCTTTGAACTCGCTGATTTTGTACATGCTGGCATGTTGCGTTCCAAGCATGGGTGAGCGATAGTCAACCATCACCGTAATTCGGTAATCGGGTGAAGGCACTGCGAGCATCTCAACTTCACGTTCTGGATCTTCGAATGTGATGTTTTCCTTAAGTATGAAAAAGTCTTTTTCCGCGTCTTGCTCCTCAATTCCAACGGCCTCAATGGCCTCTACGAAATGCTTCGCGCTTCCATCCAATATTGGAATTTCTGGTCCATCTAACTCTATAAGGGCGTTATCAACGCCCATTCCATATAACGCAGCAAGAATGTGCTCTGTCGTGTGCACTTCCATCTTGTCATTTCCTAATGTGGTTCCGCGTCTAGTGTGAATCACAAAATCGACATCGGCTTTTATGGTAGGTTGGCCCTCAATGTCCGAACGCTGGAATCGATACCAGTGATCAATCGGAGCAGGATGTACAGTTAGTTTTGTGTTTTGGCCAGTGTGGAGACCAACGCCTGATATAGTAAACGAGGCTTTAAGGGTTTTTTGTTTTTCAGCCATTTTCTTGAGGTTTCAAGTTTTTTGAGAGGGCATTGACCTTATCGGCCAATTGGTCTAATTTTCTGAAATGCACGTAGGATTTTTTGAAGTCTCTAATGGGAAGTGCAGGGGAGCCTTGAACAACCATGCCTTCTTCTTCAATACTATTTCCGATACCAGATTGCGCGGCAATTTTCACACCATCGGCTATTGTCAAATGACCGATAATTCCGACCTGTCCGCCGATCATGCAGTTCTTTCCGATTTTGGTTGAACCTGCAATGCCCGTTTGGGCCGCGATGACAGTATTCTCGCCAATATCACAATTGTGGGCGACCTGAATGAGGTTATCCAGTTTGGCTCCTTTTCGAATAATTGTACTCCCGAGAGTGCCTCGGTCAATAGTGGTATTGGCGCCAATTTCAACATGGTCTTCCAAAACGACATTACCGACATGCACAACTTTTTGATATGTGTTTTCACTGTTTGGGGCAAAACCAAAGCCATCTCCTCCAATGACCGCTCCCGGTTGGATCATGCAATCCGCGCCAACATCACACATGCGCCCAATATGCACGTTTGAATGGATAATAGATTTTGGGCCAATTTTCACGCCTTGTTCAAGGGTTACCTTGGCATGTATTTGAGCATCCGGGCCCACACTTACACCAGCTTCAATCACAGTCATAGGCCCAACGGACGCGGATGCGTCAACGCTAGCAGACTCATGCACATACGCACTCGGATGAATGCCAGGTTCTGGTTTTGTCATGTCGGAATAGACAGCCAGCAATTTGCTAAATGCCAATCGGGCGTCATCCACCCTGACAAGGGTTAATGTTTTTGGTAAGGGAGATTCGGGGTCGAAGGAAGAGGAAACAATTGCTATGGATGCCTTTGTTGCGTAGATGTAGTCGGTGTATGCAGGGTTTGCTAAAAAGGTCAGCGTACCTGGTTCACCGGCTTCAATTTTGGATAGCCCTGTCACCGTGGCTTCTGCTGATCCTTCAACGGTTCCATTTAATAAGTCGGCGATTGTTTGTGCAGAGAATTCCATCAGCATTTTAATGGCTGCAAAGGTAAATCATACCCTCCAGCCAATCACCCAAAAGTAGGGCGATCAGTCGCTTTTCTTTTCAACCGTTATTCTAGTTATTAACAGTGATCAATGAACGTCGAAGTCGCTCGGGAAGTATAAGTAGTGCTTTGTCTCCATTGCTTCCATGGAAGCAAAATTGAACAAGCTTCCAGCTTGCGAAATATCAATGGCTTCCCCATTTTTCTGAAGCACCTTAATGCCCTCATTGTCTTTGTTATAGGCAGTGTTGGAAACGGATTTTTGAAAAATGATATACTGTACTTCGTTTGCAGACAGACCGGTCTTTGTCGCATATTTGGACCTAAGTTCTTCCATTTCCCCTTCGCTGTAAAGCGTCTGGAGCTGTTTCGTTTTTAGCAGTTTTCTCGAAACCAACCTCGTGCACATGGTGCTGAGAATTACGTCGTCCGAATTGCACCATTCCTTTATGCAAGACATCACATCGAAGTCGTCCAACTCAAGGAAATTTTTGAGCGATTCATTATTCGTCATGTCACTGATCCCACTTCCTTGTTTCAGAAAGTATGTCAACGGCCTTGTCGCATATAGGTCGGACCCCGTATGGTACAATTCTTTGGCTCGAAGCAAAATATTCATGAGCAAGAACTCGGCGCTTACAACCGTTTTGTGCAAATACACTTGCCAGTACATGAGCCTTCGTGCGAGGAGAAATTTTTCCAAGGAATAAATACCCTTTGCCTCAACAACAAGTTCGCCTTCATGCAATGTCATCATCTTAATTAGACGCTCAGATCCAATTACTCCTTCCGAAACCCCAGTGAAGAAACTGTCGCGTTTCAAGTAGTCGAGTCGGTCTGTATCGAGCTGGCTACTGACGAGCTGGTGTAAGAAATTAACTGGGTGTAACCCTGTGAATATGGCGATAGCTCTATCCAATCGACCGTCAAACTCTTCGTTTAATTGCTCCATTACGAGCAAACCAATGCGCTCATGGTGCGTGCCTGAAACAATGGTTTTCTCCAAGGCATGTGAGTAAGGTCCATGTCCTATATCGTGAAGCAAAATCGCAGCTTTTGCAGCTTGTTCATCCTCAGGGCTGATCTCGAACCCTTTGCTACGTAGCACTTGTATCGCACTCTTCATGAGATTCATGGCGCCCAGTGCGTGCTGAAATCTACTATGATTAGCGCCCGAGTAGACCAGGTTTGTTAACCCCAATTGACTTATACGACGTAAGCGCTGAAAGTAGGGGTGTTCGAGGATTTCAAAAATCAACTCATCCTCAATCGTAATAAATCCGTAGATCGGGTCGTTAAATGTCTTCAGTGATTTCAAATGGGCTGTTTCTCTCACGTATTGAGACTTTTCTCTGACAAAAAATCATGTAGGTTTGACCACGAAGATAAACGCAACTTATGAGCAACAACCAGGTTAAGATATTATGGGCCGACGACGAGATCGATTTGTTGAAGCCACACATCATATTTTTAGAGAATAAAGGTTACAGTGTAACCGCCGTAAGCTCAGGAGTAGAGGCCATCGATGAAGTGCGCGACAATACGTTTGATGCTGTGTTTTTAGATGAAAACATGCCTGGAGTTTCAGGATTAGAAGCCCTGGCTCAAATTAAGACCCTTCAGCCGAATATTCCAGTGATTATGATCACGAAGAACGAAGAGGAGTCGATTATGGAAGATGCTATCGGATCGAAAATATCCGATTATCTCATTAAGCCTGTTAACCCGAATCAGATCTTACTCAGCTTAAAAAAGAATCTAGATAGCAAACGTCTCGTCAGTGAGCGAACGTCTTCAAGCTATCAGCAGGAGTTTCGGGAAATTGGGATGCGACTCAACGATCGCTTGGATTGGCAAGAGTGGATGGACCTCTACAAGCAAATTGTTTTTTGGGATTTAGAGCTGCAAAAAGGAGGTGATCCAAGCATGCAGGAAATTCTGAGCATGCAAAAGGATGAGGCCAATGATCAATTTTCACGCTTCATTGAAGATAATTACGTCGACTGGATTCGCGGCGACAAGTCGGAGCGTCCAGAGATGGTACACACGGTATTTAAGAATTGGGTGGTTCCCGAACTTTCGGATGATCGCCCATTGTTTTTTGTAGTCATCGATAATCTCCGACTTGATCAATGGAAAACGATTCAGAGCGTGATTGAGGAAGATTTTAGAATTGACGAAGAACGCACGCTTCTGAGCATTTTGCCAACGGCAACGCAGTATGCTCGAAACGCGCTTTTTGCTGGACTTATGCCAAGCGAAATTCAAAAGCAACATCCAAAACTTTGGCTGAATGACGAGGATGAGGGCGGGAAAAACATGCATGAGGAAGAGCTGTTGGTTGCTCAACTAAGGCGATTAGGCAAACCATTGAAACACAGCTATGCAAAAATTACGAATCACAACTTCGGAAAGAAAGTACTTGACAATATTCACTCCTTAGCCAAAAACGACCTTAATGTAATCGTCTACAATTTCGTTGATATGCTTAGCCATGCCAGAACGGAAATGGAAGTTATTCGAGAGTTGGCAGATGATGAACCAGCATATCGATCACTCACGCAAAGTTGGTTTGAGCATTCCACGCTGCGCGATATCATGAAAGAGATTCGGGCGATGGGAGCCAAAATGGTGATCACTACCGATCATGGAACCATACACGTGAAGCACCCAATTAAAGTTGTTGGAGATAGAAACACGAATTCTAATCTCCGATACAAGACTGGTCGGAATCTGAACTACAGCGCCAAAGAGGTGTTTGAGGTGGTGAATCCGCATGACGCGTATCTCCCGAAAACAAACATGAGCAGCCGCTACATCTTTGCACGAACAAACGATTTTTTCGCCTATCCAAATAACTACAATCACTACGTGAAGTATTATCGGGATACCTTCCAGCACGGCGGTATTTCGCTCGAGGAAATGGTCATTCCTTTTATTGTTTGCTCTCCAAAATAGAATAGGCTAAACTTCGCATCAAAATCTGGCTGATATTTGCAGTATCTTAGAGCAATCTAACTGATGCATGTAACCTTAACCGTTTCAACCCCTGACCAAAGCCAATTGGTCTCTGAAGCCATTCAACCATTTTTAAAAGACAGCAATGTTTTTTGCTTTCATGGTGACCTCGGCGCAGGTAAAACGACCTTCATTAAATCCATTTGCAAGGACCTCGGCGTTACATCAAATACGAGTAGCCCAACATTTTCGATTGTAAATGAGTATGAATCAAATGCTGGAATGAAGATTTTGCATTTTGATCTTTATCGGTTGAATAATCCGCAAGAACTCTACGACATAGGCTGGTATGACTATTTAAGTGAGGCTGATCTTTTACTAATTGAATGGCCTGAAATGGGGGGCGAGCTTATTCCTGAAGAAGCGGTGCATGTGCATATAGAGCAACAAGAAAACGAGACACGTATCATCTCAATAACCAACGAAAAATGAGTCCATCTAAACAAACCCAAAAGGCACTATCTGAATCGGCCATGATGTTGCCACTTGAGCAGCTGCAAGCCGTTGGAAGAAATAAGAAGCAACTCTACATCGGCCTTCCTAAGGAAGTTTCAATGCAGGAGAATAGGGTGGCATTGGTTCCAGAAGCGGTCCAACTGCTGGTCAACAACGGACATCGAGTAGTGGTGGAAAAGGACGCGGGGAAGGCAAGTAACTTTTCAGATACTGAGTATAGTGAGGCGGGTGCGGAAATCGCGTATAGCACGGAAGCAGTTTATGAGGCGGATCTAATCTTAAAAGTTGAACCTATTTCTGATGAAGAAATGGAGTTTTTAAAACCCAAGCAGGTTTTAATTTCTGCAATGCAGCTGAATGTTCAACCGAAAAATTACATCAAGAATTTGATGGCGAAGCGAGTTACAGCGATTGCCTGGGATTACATTGCAGATGAAGACGGCATATTGCCAATCGTGCGCAGTATGGGTGAGATTGCAGGAACTACTTCGATTTTGATTGCGGCCGAATACTTAAGTAACCTAAAAGGTCAAGGAATCATGCTTGGTGGAATAACCGGAGTGGCGCCTACACAAGTCGCGATAATCGGTGCTGGAACTGTCGGGGAATACGCCACCCGTGCCGCACTTGGATTGGGAGCCGATGTGCGTGTGTTTGATAATTCGATCACCCGACTTCGACGGCTGCAGAATAGTATTGGTCAACGTGTTTCCACCTCAACCATTCAACCAAAAATCCTAGCAAAAGCGCTCATGCGCGCCGATGTGGTTATTGGAGCAGTTCGCAGTACATCGGGTCGAACTCCGTGTTACGTTTCTGAGGAAATGGTTCGGAATATGAAACCTTCCAGTGTAATCGTGGATGTAAGCATTGATCAAGGAGGCTGTTTTGAGACTTCGCGAATTACCACACATGATAATCCTTCATACGTGGTACATGATGTGATACATTATTGTGTTCCAAATATTGCGTCGAGGGCAAGCAGAACAGCCTCTCATGCCTTGAGCAACGTGATGACACCAATAGCCATGCATGTGAGCGAAGAAGGAGGTATCGAGAATACGATCCGGAATCATCGTGGAATTCAGAATGGAGTGTATCTATATAATGGAACGCTTACAAATCGCTACTTGGGAGAGTCACTGAAGCTTCCGTTCAAAGATTTGAAACTGCTATTGGCAGCCTTCTGACGCTATTCTATTATGATCTCTACGCTGTATTTTTCAGCGGTACCATAATTCGCATCTGCTCCGTAATCCACCTTAACCAAGGTGATTAGAAAGTCATCATAATAAGCCTGAAAGGGAACTCTAAGTTGTGTGCCTGAAAGTAGGTTTCCATTGCCGAGTTCAAGCTTTGTGTCTTCGTCAATTTTTAATTCGATGATGGCACGACCTTCCCAAGCACAAATAGAATTAGGAGGGCATCGCGATTCTTCAACAAGGGTGAGAAATTCAATTTCAAAGTTGGTTTTCCCATCTTCGAATGTTGCCGATTTTCCAAAGGGAATAACCGTGTTCTCATTCTTTCCGAATGTGTCAGTTGGTTTGTTGCAACCCGCTATTACTAGGGCGATGGTACATCCAATGAGGAAGAGTGAGTGTTTCATAGAAAAATAATGTTCAACTTTTAATAAAGACGTAACTCAATACAACGAGGAGGATTAGAATCTATAAAACCTCACTTAGTTATTCAACTCTACGCAACTTTAGGAAAACATATTCTGTGTTTGGAAACCGGTTTTCTAAAAAAACTTCTTCCTTATTTCCTGGACGTTTGTACCCCGATTCTCCATTGGAAAACACTAAATCCCAATCTACACTATCCATTGTGATTTTGTAGAATACACCAGGAAACTTTTGCCTTTTTTCCTTAATGAGCCACGCACCTGAATAATTCATGAGGCTATCAATTTGGCAAAGACTGTCATCAAAATTAATATTGAAATTTATTTCAAACTCATCCTGAGTATATACAGCGGTACCCAAATTTCCTAAACTATCACTGAACGTTTCATAGCCTTTTGTGCATGGTATTTTTAACTCGATATAATATCTTGCAATTTCCCAAGTACCAATTAGTGACTTTTGGGCGCTTTTTTCACCACATGCGGATAAAAGGATTACAGCAAAGACTGAATAGAGAATCAGGTACTTTAAGTTATGTGTTGATATGCCCATTATCATGAACCAATTGTTGCGACACCAAAGTCGAGATATATGGTGTCAAAATATGGACAGCCGTTGGCTGGAACTCCGATTCGATGATAGTTCTCCTGGGTACCATCAGATGGGACAAACGATTTTCGAAAATCATCCATGGAAAACCCATAGTGAATAAACTTAGTGTCGTTTTCATTTAGGATGGAGCTCCGATCAAGGGAGGTATTTATGGAGACTGTGTCGATGCTTCCTTGCAGTTTTCGAGCAATAATGTTTGTCCAAATATTTTGAGAAGTATCCCTGACGGTAATCGTCCAATTGCCATTTTTAATTTCCGGGAAGTGAAGGTAAAGTGAATCGTTATCAGTTGGGTTTGCATTTGAGATAATGAGCACTATTTTATAGTTCGTGCTTGTACAGATGTCCCTATTTAATTCTTCGTACCAAGGCAAAGCGATGATTGCTCTTGAAGGATCGGCTCCTCTACTAGGTGTATAGGAGAACATTCCTACATATGAGTCCTCAACAATACACGGGCTGCCAGTTTTTAAATATGAAAGGTCAAAGCGACCATTATCGTCCGTAAACCCTGAAGCTAATTCGGTTGACTTCCAAGCGCAACCAGGATTCGGAAACAATTCACTTATGAATCCAGACATCCCATATAGGCCAATAGGGCTATTTCGCGCGGGTACAGTTCCATTACTTCTATAAAGCGTTCCCTGCCATGGTACCCTTTCTTCTGGATTAGGGCCAGGTTCATTTTGGAAATTACAGCCTGAAATGAACATGCTGATAATTGCAATATGTAATATGGGAGCACGCATTATCCGAAATGAATAACGATAAAGATAGAATTTTCACTGCACTGATTTAGAGCAGCGGGCAACAACTATGTCAGTTTTCCATCACCTTAGGAAAGGACAATGTCCCTTCTTTCATGCTCTTGTAGTGTCGAGCAAGGCAAGCCATCATCTTTGAAATGGATTGAATGGCCTCTTGTGTTGTATCCGAAACTTGGCGCTTCTTTAGTTTCAATAAAAGCACGCCAAACAACCCGTTCATGGCTACCTCAATATCCGTTCGTGGTCGGCCGTCTGATTTCGATTTTAACGCATCTAATCCTGGCGTGGCGTCATTGATCAATGCCTTGTATTCTTTGTCTTGGTAAACCGTGAGCATAGAATGATGTAGGTATTGAATTTCAGACATTACTTCGCCCAGCTCAGCCAGATGACCTTGGTCTCGAATTCCTTCAGTTGCCATTTGGTCAATGAGGCCTTCATACCAGCGCACCATTTCTGATTCCGCCTCTGGGTTTAGCTTGAACGAGTCAATCACGTTTTCCTTGATGTCTTCAATATTAAAATTGAATGAGCGGATCAACTCCTCAATGTGCCACATATAAAGGACATACTCAACTATGTTGCTCTCCTTATATTTTAACGCGATGTACATTATTCAGACGCAGTTTCTTCCAATTGAGTTTTGGCATACGAGCGGTTCAACGAGTCGATGACAGTACTAGTAATGTCAAACTGTGGGTCCATGTACAGAACATCTCCAAATCCGTTGTATCCATAGATCATGTGGTAACCCATGTCGGCGGCATAAAGATCAAGGAAAGACCTTAGCTCATCATACAATCGGTCATTTTTGTCTTGCTCACTTTCCATTAATCTACCTTCCATTTGCTTCTTCTGTCCCATGAGTTCCTGCTCACGTTGCTGTAGAATCATGCCCATGCGCTGAAGCTCTTGTTCCGAAAGGTTAGCTGCACCTGCCTGTGCGTCACGATAGTCCTTTTCTAATTTATCAAGCTGGATTTTGAACGCATTTTCCGCCACGACTTTTTCCTCAATAAAGGCTTCTTCAAGGTCTTTGAAAAGTTGGTAATTGGAGAATAAACTATCGGAGTTGATATATGCAACTTTGAGGTCGCCGCCCGCCTTCGAAGCGTTCGTTTGAACTGTTGGTGATTGCTCAGGTGCGGCTTGTTCAGTAGTCGGAGCCTTGTCGTCGCAACTTGTACAGATGAAAATAAGTGAGGTAAAAAGGAGAATCGTTCGTTTCATATATCGTTCTTAAGCCGCGAAGATACTAAGCTGAACGAACCTGCAAGTCTGAATTCTAAACACCTTGTGCTTAATTCGACTGGATTTTATGATGAAGATTGAAATTGCCCAAAAGTTCCTCTCGTAAATCGAGCAAGTCATCAGCCCCGTCAGGAATAGTCCAGTTTACATTAACTGCCGAACCACCGTCGTTGATCTTCTTCATTTTGGTTAGAATGGCCAACAACGTGCGAATCGATTGACCATTTAAATACTTGAGATCTATCTCGAGGTTGGTTGGGTTGTGCGGATGCTCCTGGTATTGTTCCAGCCATCCGATTACTTCAACAAAAAAGGCATCCACATTTAAGGGGATAGACTGTCCACGTATTGATAGAGAACCAGTCTTCTGATCAAAATGAACTTCGGGATTAAGATTGTCTCCAATTTTATCGAGGGATTCCATGGGTGCCATTCGGGGTTTAGACGAGTTCATTTACGCGAAGGTTTCCAGAAGGTTTGGATTGTTAATAACTTCTACAACGCCATCATCTCCTTGAGTTTCACACTTTGCCTTCTCGATACTTCAATCTTTGTTCCATCTTTTAGAATGACAAGTAATCCGCCATTAAACCAGGTTTCAACTTTTTCCACCCAACGGAGATTAATAATGTGTTTTCTACTTGCTCGGAAAAAGAATTTTTCGCTCAATCTGTCGGTGAGTGCGTTCAAGGATTTTAAAATCAAAGGACGTTGATCGTCAAAATAGACGCGCACGTAATTTCCTTCACTTTCAAATAATCGAACTTTATCTAGTTCTACGAACCAGCATTTCTCGCCATCCTTCAAGAATACTTGATCCTTGATGTCGAGCTTTCCATCGCCCACAGGCTCGGCTTGATTTTGGCGATCTGCAATGCGCTTTTTCACTTTGATCAAAGATTCTCGAAGCCGTTCTTCCTCTACGGGTTTCATTAAATAGTCGAGGGCATTTACTTCGAATGCTTTGAGGGCGTATTCATCGTATGCGGTTATGAAGATCACCTCTGGTGCCTTCCCATCTAGCTCATCCAATAATTCAAAACCGGTTTTTCCAGGCATTTGAATATCCAGGAGAAGTAGGTCGGGGTTTTCCTTTTCTATGATGTCCAAGGCTTCGTCTACGACGCCGGATTCAGCCACGACTTCGATGTCGCTGATGTTTTCTAACAAGGACTTGATTTCTTGACGTGCGAGTCGCTCGTCATCTATGATCATAGCTCTAATCATGTTGTTGATATTGGTAAATGAATATGTGTTTTAACGGATCCGGAATCTGTGTTTCCGATGGTGAGCCAGGCGTTCTTTCCAAAACTCAAATCCAATCGATTTCGTGTGTTTTCCAAACCCAAAGATGAAGTTGCTTCCGGCGATGGAATGTACTCCCCGTCGTTCAAGACGTTAATTTCTACATGGTCCGAATGACGTATAGTTTGAACTAAAATGGCCCCACCCTTTGGCAATTTCGCAATCCCGTGCTTGATGCAGTTCTCCACAATTGTCTGCAGAATAAGTGGTGGTATTTGGATGGATAAGGTTGAATCGTCAATGTCCATGTTGATTGTTAACCGCTCCTCATATCGCGCCTTTTCAATTTCCAGATAATCGTGGACTATTTGAAGTTCCTTTTTCAATTCAATAAACTCTTGCTTGCCCGTTTGAAGTGAGCTGCGCAATACATTGCTAAGCTGAGTTACGGCCTTTTTCGCCTTTTTAGGATCTTCTTCAATCAATGCACGAATGGTGTTCATTGCGTTAAAAATGAAGTGTGGGTTCATCTGGTCGCGAAGCCTGCGAAGCTCATACTCGTTGCGGGCTGCCTCGAGCTTTAAATTTTTGATTTCCTCTTTTCGATAGCGTTGGAAGAAGATGTATGCGAAGTAAATGAGGTTCCAAATGAAGAAGAGCATACCCCAAGCAAAAAGGTTCTGATCATTCCACAAGAACTTTAATGTCCATCCAAAAATCAAATTTCCGATATGGATATAGGCAAAGTGAAATGCGATGGCCAACAAAATGCACGCTGCAAGCACACGGGGAACCAACCGGAAAAGATCCAAGTTTAACCAGCCGAGATTTATTAGGATAGAGCGGTAGAAATGGGTCACGGTGAGTCCCAACGCAAATACTAGGTAGATCCCTCCAATGGCACCAATGGTGATGTCGTCACCAGACATGATGAAAACACCTGTAGATGCTAAGATGTACAGTGACCACCCTACAATTTGTGCCTTATAATAGTTTCTAGACGGAGCCATTACTTTCAAATGTAGGTGCGACCAATGCAAATAATTAGAAGTTTACATGATTGGGTGCGATTATGGAACAACGGTAAATAACTTTGCTCTTGTGAATTACCTCGCTCATTTTTACCTGGCACACCCCGAACCAAACCTGATGTTTGGAAATTATATTGGAGATGGTGTGCGTGGGGCAACGTTCAATTCCTTTTCAGAAGGTGTGCAACGCGGCATCCGTTTTCATCGATTCATCGATACCTACACAGACACGCATGAAGTTGTAAATGAAGCTAAAAGGCTTTTTTATCCGACGCAATCGAAATTTAGCGCCGTTGTTGTGGATGTCCTATTCGATTATTTCTTAGCCAATAACTGGAATCAATACTCGGGTATAGAATTAAGCGTCTTCTCACAAGAGTGCTACGATACCATTGCGAATCACTCGGAGTCAATGCCGGCAAGGTCGGCTCGGTTTTACCAATACATGGTCTCGAATAATATTCTTGAAAAATATAAGTCTACAAGCGGCATAACCGAGGTGTTTCGTGGAATGGATTCGCGCACCAAATTCACGTCAAACATGCGTAATTCGATTCAGGATTTGGAAGCGTTTCACGATAACGTAGATCTCGCATTTCACCAGTTTTTCCCTGACTTAAAGTTAGCTACGAAAAAATGGATGGAAGAGAATTAGAAATGGAATTGGTGGTGTCTGATGATGGCTCTCACACGATTCGAATTCCATCGCTTAAGGAACACTATCATTCTCACAAGGGAGCTATCCAAGAATGTGCACATGTGTTTATCAAAATGGGGTTGGAGCAATTCCCTGAGGATGCCTCATTACGTATTTTTGAAATGGGATTTGGCACAGGATTGAATGTGCTTATGACAGCTATCAACGCAAGGTCAAGAAGTATCTACTACAAGTCTATTGAGGCATTCCCTTTAGATCGCGATATGATTTCTCGGTTGAATTATCCTGCACAAATCGGCACCAGCGAGGCTATTCGGCTTTTCGGTGATATTCATGACGCCAATTGGCAATTAGATGTTAAGTTGATCGAGAATTTCGTGCTTCACAAACAGCATACTGGTTTGCAAGAGCTAGAGTCTGAGACGGGTTTCGACCTCATATACTACGATGCATTTGCACCGCATGCTCAACCAGAACTATGGACTATGGATGTCTGGAACAAACTTTTCGAAATGATGAATCCGGGTGGAATTCTTGTTACGTATTGTGCGAAAGGGCAGGTAAGGCGTGACCTTCAATCTGCTGGTTTTGATGTAGAACGGCTACCTGGACCTCCTGGAAAGAGGGAAATGCTCAGGGCTCAGAAGGCTTAAGGATAGCTTTATTCAGCAAGCATAAATCCGGGGTCGAATCGCTTCTCCACCATCTTTTCAATTTTTTGAAACAGCTGTAGCGGTCGAAAAGTGGTCCATTCAAAATCGTTGAGTGCTCCTCCGTATATGAGGTAGTTGTCAATGCCCGTTGATGTAAAGTCATTGAGCACATGCTGTCGAAAGTTAAGCGCTGCTATCCAACCGTCTTCGACGTCCTCAAACCACTCTTCGTAATAGCAGTCATCAGAACTATGAAAGTTCATGACGCTTTCGCCAACGATGATGAACTTATTGATTCCCGCATCAATTAAAGCGTCAATAATATCACGCTTCAATGTCATGATATCATTATTCAAGGTGTCATTCCATTCGCCGATGAGTTCAATTATCGCGAATTGATCTTCATATTCTACGTAAAGAATTTTGATAAATAGAGTTGCTGATCCTATGTTGTCCCACTGAGGATGAATGTAGTGGTCGTAGATTGCGTCCGTATAGAACGTCTCTGAATATTCCCTCCCGTAAAACGGGGATTGCTCGTCCAGTTCGGCCGCATAGAGGTTTCTCCAATTCCAATATGGTTCAATTGTGTGCATTCAGTTATTCGAAGAAAGCTTTTAAACGTAACACTTCCGAAGATTGTTTTGATGTTTTAAACTTTAACTCTGATGCGCAAGAACGGCGTTCCTTACACTGCCTTCTTCCAAAAGCAATTTGTTTGCTGCATCGTACTTCAATCCGGTTTCCGCCATGACCATTTTTGTGCCTCGGTCTACCAATTTGTCGTTGCTGAGCTGCATGTCAACCATTTTATTTCCCTTGACTTTCCCAAGTTTGACCATCACGGATGTCGTAATCATGTTAAGGGTCAGTTTTTGAGCTGTTCCCGCTTTCATTCTCGTGCTGCCCGTCACAAACTCAGGTCCAACAATTACCTCAACTGGAAAATTCGATACGTGTGAAACCGGGGAGTCGGGGTTACATGTTATACACCCTGTAGCGATCCCTTTTTCCTGGCAAGCACGCAGCCCGCCCACGACGTAAGGCGTACTGCCGGAGGCTGCGATGCCAACTACAACATCCTTGTCGGTAATGTCATACCCCATCATGTCTTTCCACGCCTGAGTAGGGTCATCTTCGGCAAATTCAACTGCTTTTCGAATGGCGCCATCGCCTCCCGCGATAATTCCTATTACCACTCCATGTTCAACACCATAAGTGGGCGGACACTCGCTTGCATCGACAATGCCTAGTCGGCCACTGGTGCCGGCTCCGATGTAAAACAATCGACCACCTTTTGAAAGTCGATCGTGTACACAATTAGTGAGTGATTCGATTGCTTGTATGGATTTTTCTATCGCCAACGGCACCGTTTTGTCCTCTCGATTCATGTTCTTCAACAATTCGAGGGTGCTCATTTTTTCAAGTTGATCGTAATTCGAGCTTGATTCGGTAATCCTTTGTGTCATGCGTGCTGCTTTATCTAAAGCAAATGAAGGTCACTTTTCCGCGCATTTCATGCGAAGTCATTGGAACTTTTCAACTGTATACCTTAGATGACAATGCACCCCGTTATTTTTCCATTGATTTGTCATTGAATGATTTCCGAGTAATTGAAACAATTCTCCCTTCATAATGTAGCCTCTGGTTTGGCCTTCACGGCCTTGGCCATTGTCGTGGCCATGGTTATGTTCAAATTCAATTTTGTCTATACCGATAGCGACCAATGCATCATGTGGTACGGTTGCTCAGAATTTCAGTCGGGAAACATTCATATGCTACGCTACTTCGGACAAGACTATGGGTCAATGATTGAAGCTATGTTGGGAGCGATCACAGGACTGTCTCATTATTACATTGTGCTGCCCCTTATATCTATGTTGCTGCTCTTATTGCCCTACTATATTTCCACCCGAAACGCAGAGAAGGGTTTGACTTGGATGCTCCCGACAGCTTTTTTACTCTTATTGCCCATAGAATTCTTCATGCTGGGATTCATGCCCCGCGACTTTGTTACGGGTATTGCCTTTACATCCCTTGCGATACCGCTTATTGAAAAACGTGTGGGTTGGAGTCAGTTTATTCTTGGATTCATATGCGTTTCGGGCTGGTCTATCCAGCAAAATGCGGCATTGTTGGGAGCAGTGATAAGTGTAATTGCTGTTTTTAAATCCAATAAAATCGACGTCAAATCGGTCCTAATTGTTGGTGGAGGTTATCTAACAGGCGGGCTCATGCATTTTTTAGGCAGCGCATACTTTGATGCTCACCCCGAATTCATTGTCCACCACGCCTGGGATTTTCACTACGCTTGGAAACAACTAATGGATGGTTGGAGAAACCTCGATCGACATTTTGCCTGGATCACACCGCTCCTTCACGGTCAAGGATGGTTTTTTTTAGTGCTGTTGGTTGGATCAACATTGTGGGCTTATTGGAAAAAGAAATGGGACGTGTTTGCCGCACTTATTGCACTCATCATGTTGACGTATTTCAGCTTTGGAGTGCTGAAAGTTCATGATGGACGAGACAGTGTTTTCTTCAGCCACGAACGCATGTTTTTAGCAGTGCCAGTGGCCTTACTGCTTTGTATCTCTAGATTGGGGTTGAGTAGGCGGACAGTTTATTTGATGATAGTAGCAGGAGGCCTGCTGAGCGTTTCATCCCTATTCCAATTCAATTCCAAAATCGATTTTCACACGAATGATGCAAGAGATCATGTGGTTCGAGTAATGCCTGTTTCAAGGTTCTATGAAACGTGCGCTGAATTAAATGATCTCGCGACCCAGGAGCAGACTACGCTGGTGCTTATCGGGCCAGTTAGCAACCAAGTTGGACCTATGATAGCAAGCGGGTTTAATAGCTTGTATGATTCCCCGAGCGTTCTTTTTCCAGGTTATGAGCGAAAAACGTGGGATATGCGTGAATTAGACGCTTCTCGGATGGATCGATTTCTTTGGATGTTGAATAAAGATGTGGTTCCAAAGTCGGATGCTAACATGCAGGTAAAACTGGTGTCGAAAGGCGAGGAGACAAACATCTGGTTGGTGTCGGGTGATAAAATAGCTCCGCTGGATGTGTATAGGGAAAACGGCTATGAACCCAGCTCTTATTGATCACACTTGCCTCATATCCAAGGTCTGGAAACACGTTTCTACGCAATGTGCTTTTTGAGGTTTATGGACTAGAATCATCGACCTTCCACTTCGAAGCTCATGGCGCCGATCCAGATTGGGAAAAAGCGGCCATAGTCAAGACGCATCAATTACCCCATGAATTGCCGGATATACTTCTGGGTGCTAAGGTTGTATATCTGGTTCGAGATGGGCGAGATGCCGTTGTTAGCTTAGCGCACCACCGTAAGGATATTTTTGATTCGGGGTCGAGCCTTGATCAGAATATGCTTGAGGCGATGAATGCCGACGAGGGAAGTTATTTTGGGGGCTGGACAAGACACGTATTGTCGTGGTATAAACGGGCCGATTTGATCATAAGATTCGAAGATTTGATTGCCGATCCCATTCGAGAATGCGAGCGATTAAGAGGGATCTTGGACTTGCCTAAACCAAAAAAAGACGCACCAACATTTTCTGATCTTAAATCTGGTCAGCCCGAATATGGGTCTGGAAAGTATCACAGCAATAAAAACTTAGCATCGAACTGGTTTCGATCTGGTAAGGTGAATGGCTGGGAAACGGAAATGTCTGAGAGGCTTCAAACACGGTTTTGGCACTTACATGGCGAAGCGATGGAGTATGCAGGCTATTCGATGAGCGGAGAGCCTGTCAATCAAACATGGTATGCCAAACCGTCTCCACCTATTTCTGTGCTCATTGAAGCGGGAAAAGTCACGGAACCCTTCACGGATGGAATAAAGAGGCTTGTGCTTGAATTATTAAGGACAAGCATCGAGTACCCCATTGAAAATGTGCGTGTTACTGCCCTAATAGATGGGAAATTTTTGACGCCTGAAGCAAGTCTCGAACTGGCCGGCCAAGGAAGATTAAGGTCAAACGGGACATTATTCAGAATAGGGAAACAGGTCCTGAACTTCCTACTTCCAAGCTACCTATACAACGCCCTTGCGCGCAAAGTGTCTTCGCAAAAATTAAGCGCCTCTAGACAGCGATTGATCCAATCATCGACTCACGCGGATTTTGATTTTGTGATCCTTACGCTTCCGCAACATTTCCAATTGATCGAGCATATCCAAACAAAAAAAACGATCGGAATCATTCATGATTTAACGCATCGCGTCGTACCGGAATTTCACCAGGAAAACAATATTCGGTTGACGCAGCAAGGAATGGATTTCTTGGCCGAACGCAAAGCACACATGATTTCGGTTTCGAAATCAACCGCCTCAGACCTTGATCATATTGGGTTGGAATCAACCATGATTTATGAAGGGGTGAACCGTCAAATCTTCTATCCGAAAAATTCAGATCATTGGAAAAACCTCATTTTCGATAGGTATGAAATTCCCAGAAAAGAATTTTTGCTGAGCGTTTGCACCTTGGAACCCAGGAAGAATTTGAAGGGACTGCTTCGTGCATATTCACGGCTCGATCCAGCGTTAAGAAAGAAACATCCGATGGTCTTGGCTGGGCGAAAAGGCTGGCATTGGTCAACTTCCATCGTTCCTGAGGAGTGCAGGACTGATGTCCATTTTATTGGGTTTGTTTCAGAAGCACACCTGTCAGCTCTCTACTCGAATGCCTGCGGCTTTTGTTATATCAGCCATTACGAGGGCTTTGGACTTCCGGTCTTAGAGTCGATGGCTTGTGGATGTCCAGTTTTGGTTTCGAATAATACTTCTCTTGCAGAAATAGTGGGTGATTCTGGAGTGCAGGTTGATCCAAATTCTGAGGAAGCAATTAAAGAGGGGCTTCTGCAACTTCTCAATCCATTGAATAGGACGTCGCTGGCCGAAGCTGCACAAAAAAAAAGTTGGCAGTTTACGTGGAGTCAAATGTGGCGTCAGCTAGTGGCAAAGACCTTAAGCTAATCCGACTTTGGAGTATAGAGCATGGATGCCACGAAAAAGGCGAAGGTCATCATGCCTTTTTGTCGGCATAAGTAGTTTTCAGTTAGCATCACCAAGCCAAAAAAGAGAATGAAATATACCAGCGAGGTGTTTCCTTTTTTTCGACCGACATACCATAATGCCAAAATGAAGAGCGCGAAAAGCAGAAAGCCGAGAATACCCGTTGTGAGCCAGTAGTGTAGAAATTGATTGTGGGTGTTGTATTCACCGTCGAAGAATTCGATCTGTTCATATTGACGATAACAATTGTCAAGAACTTCACGGCTATTTCCTGTACCAACACCCCAGATTCCATTTTCTGAAACTGTCTCGGCGGTGCATTTCCAAATGCCTAAACGCAGGTCGGTAGATGACAGCAAATCACCTTTTTCATAACTCGTAGAAGAGCGGGTGATTTCTGAAAAGCGTTCACTTAGAACTGGGGTAAATATCAAGCCGATTATGCCTAAAAGTCCAATAAAAGTATAGGCGAATTTTTTAAGTGAAGATTGACCGGATTCGACGATGAGAAAAGTGATCGCAGTGATGGTCATGGCTACGAGCGGCATTTTTCCTCCACTAAGAGATATCATGAATAGAAGCAGGAGTGAGATCGAGACCCTTCCTATGATTCGAATGGAAAACGATTTCCAAAGAACGAGCAAGGTTAAACACCAAATCAGTGTTAAGTATGTAGGATGTATGTGGAAAGTGGCATCGATGGTGTCTCTTAAATTCTGGCCAATCGACCCCTCGTTTATTGGACCAAGTGCAGAAAAATAAAACAGGAAGAGTAGAGCTAAGGCACTGTTAGTCCAAACGAAGGCCCTGGAGAAAAAAGGCCATTGAAATGGGCTTGATTTAAAATAGAAGAGCGCTGCGATCCAAATAAGCCAGTGCTTCACCTCTAATCCGCCTGCTTTGGGTGTCCCAACCAATAGCCAGCCGATCAGGCTTATAAAAACGGGAATTAGAAGCCACCAGAATGAAACGTCGGGCCGAAATTGTTTTGGCTCACGGACTATACGAATCACCAAAAGAACAATGAGAGCGGATGTGGAAACGGCGTTTGGCCAAATCATGAATCCACTTAAAAGGACAAGAAGAAATCGTTCGATTAAATCAAGCCATTTCATGTTCCAGCGAAAAGGTCTTGTCCAAGAAAAAATTCAGAAAGGCTTCGCGGAATACGGTGTTGTCGAATCGAAGGGCGTTTTCTCGAATGCGGTGTGCGTCAAATTCGGTACGTTCAAATCTAATTATGGCGTCGGCCAATGCTTCGGGATGTTCGCGGTGAAAGAATATCCCCGTTTCGTCCTCGATTACAGTTTCAAAGTAACCACCAATCCCAAGTGCAATAACTGGAGTGCCAGTTGACTGAGCTTCGAGTCCCGCGATCCCAAAATCTTCAATGGACGCATTGATAAATGCCTTTGAACGCTGCATATAATAGACCAATTGTTCATCGGTTAACCAACCTAAAAACTCAATATTGGGCAGCGCAAGTTTTTTGAGCTGTTTTTCCAATGGGCCCTTGCCCGCAACGAGGAGACGTTTCCCTGGAAGTCGATTAAAAGCGCTGACAATGAGGTCGATATTCTTATAATCCACGAAGCGAGAAGCCGTGAAATAGTAGTCTGACTTGTTGGTGTGCAGTGCAAATTTCTCCGTGTTTACGGGCGGGTAAATTACGTTGGCACGTCGGCCATAAGCATATCGAATGCGCTGCTTCACAAACTCTGAATTAGAGATGAAATAATCAACCGTAGGCGCTGTTTTGCTATCCCATTTCTTTAAACGTTTGATTAAAAATCGAGCAAAGACCCGCTTTAAACCTTTGTCATATCCATACTTTTCTAGATAGGTCGACTCAAGGCCCCAAGCAAACCGCATCGGGGTGTGACAATAACAAATGTGGATTTGAGACGGATGCTTCTGGACCCCTTTGGCCGCCATCCAAGACGAGCTAATAATTACGTCAAAACCGCTAAGGTCAAGTTTTGAGATTGCTCTTGGGTAAAGTGGTGCAAGGTGTCTGTAATGCTTGCTGGCGAATGGAATTTTTTGAAGAAACGACGTTTGGATCGAACGATTTTGAGTTATGTGCCGAAGTGATTCATCGTCCATGAAGTTGAATAGGGAGAAAACCGCATGAGGTTGGATTAAATCGATGATTTCTGTCGCCACCTTTTCGGCACCGCCTGGCATCGTGAACCAATCATGTACAAAAGCCACCTTCATTGCACGAATCTAAATAACGCTACGAAAATTGCTGGACTAAATTCTTCCAACTTACGGTAGACGGTCTTGATATATAATTCGGAACTTGATTCGGTGCATTCTGATCCAGTGCTTTTGTCATTTGCGCCTTGAAATCCTCAGGGTGCATCAGGCTAAAATAAGAAGCGGCATCTCCAATAATCTCTTTATGCACTGGAATGTCGCTTATTAAAAGCTTTGCCTTTAGGGCTGACGCTTCGCATGGAACAAGACTGAATCCTTCATAGAGCGAAGGGTGAATCACCAATTCAGCGTTTTCATAAAGCCACCGCAACGAGCCATCATCAATTTCCTGCAACCATTGCGCATTTCTTGACATATGTGGATTCTTTTGAAATGCGGCAGATTTGCTTCCCGCAATAATCAAATCCATTTTGCGCTCGATTAAAATTGAGCGGGCGTGTGTGGCAATGAAATCAAAGTTTTTACGCGGATCATGGCTTCCAACCATAAGGCAAAATCGATTGCCAGATAGTCCTTCTGGTCGTTTTGGGATTACAGTTAATAGCTTATTTGAAACAGCAGAGTGAATTACGGACACCTTTTGATCGTCAACGTCTAAATGACGCATGATTTCTTGCTTGGAAAATTCACTCACCGTAACAATGTGATGTGAAACCTGAGCCAACTTTGGAAGCATCCATCTATAATATCGTGCGAAATTGGTGTTGAACCATATTGGGTTTTCGAATACCGCTAGATCATGAATGGTCACAATCTGATTGTGATACGATACCGGACCAGTGTTGCAAAAATTAATAAGCAGAGGCGAGTTCTGCTGTCGAAGCATCCGTGGCAGCCGATGCTGTTCCCAGAGTTGGCCGCGCAATGCCCCTTGTTGTTTAGGGGTGAACACCTCTGCCATATCCGACAACTCATCAAGAAACAGGTGCCCATATCGTTGGACACCTGTTTCGCGCTGAGTCAAAAATCGACCGTTAATTACAATTGGTTTGGACACATAGCAAACCTAGGTGAATTCAATTTGCCTAGGAAGGTTGATCGATTTCCGTTTTCGAGGTAGATGCACCGCCCCACTGAATTTTTAAAGAGAGCCACATAATCAATCCTAGAATAATGAAAAGGCCTAAACTGCCGATTAATAAAGCGTAATCCTGCATTTGAAGTAGTGTATAGATGTAGATATATAAGCCAGCCAAAACTCCTGATGTGATTAGCGTGAACTTCAAAGACCCAAATACTTGTCTTATATACAACGAAATCATCGTGAGAATCATTGAAGCCGCGATTCCATATGCGACATTAAAACCTAGATGTTCGCTTAGCGACAACAACAGCGTGTAGAAAAGACACAGTGCAAGACCGACCAAAAAGTATTGGAATGGGTGAATCCGGATCTTGTTTATGGCTTGAGAAAAGAAGAATAGAATGAAAGTGAGTGCAATAAGCATTACTGCATACTTAATAGAACGTTCCGACTTTTGATAGTGGTTTACAGGCGTGAAAAGGTCAACACCGAATTGATAACTGCTCAGTAGGTTTCGTCCCGAAAACACCTGGGGAACCGATCTGTTGTACTGCAGAACGCTCCAGTCCGCATCGAATCCGTCCTTTGTTACTTCTCTGCTATTCGGTAAGAAACTACCCACAAATGAAGGATTGGCCCAAGAAGATTTGACGTCGATATTAGTTGATTTCCCAGCAGGTTCAAAAAACATGGATCCAGTTCCTCGAAGGTTCAGCGTTGTGGAACCGGTGATGCTAGATTTAGTGGAATCTGTCCAATTCGTCGTCAATGGAATGTATATCCCAGCATCAAACACGTCGTGATCAGGAAGGCCCGGTTGAAACTCTGTTTTCGATCCATTGATCTCAATCATAGTTTCTTCAGTAATCCCTCTCGGGTCACTAACCCCGAAAGACAGGGTCATTTTATCCCAATCGTATTTTCTGTCTGAATACTCTTTCAAGTGCTCGGGATTAAAGTAAAAACTGACTTCGGAGACGCTTTGGTAAACAGGGATTTCGAATATTCCTCGATACCGAATTTCAGGATTGATCACGGCGCTCACCGAGAAATCGTCTGGCAACAAATGCATCGTGCCGCGCGATTTTGTGTCTGAGTCTATGTAATGATCGTGGTAAGGAATGTTTATTACTGGTCCTCCGATGGATTGACTCTGCGCCCAGCTTTTGCCAATTTCATGTTTAGCGTCGTTTTGGCGATAAGTCCGTTCGTGAATTAGGCTCTCAACCATACCGATAGGGATCAACATGATCAGGGTTAAGAAACCAATTACGATTAGTTTAATGGTTACCGATTCTTTTACGAGTGTATTTGCGCGTTCAAAAAAAGAAGGAGGAGTAGGACGAAGTGGTGGATTGTGTTCGGTCATGATGATAAGTGCGATTAGTTATTTGAACAGATAACGTTCACTACATGACACATTGTAGGCTTAGGATAATTTAACCCCGATGTTAAGGCATGTGAAAATCCGAAATCAGTGGCCGCAAAAATTACTAATGGCCTCATCAGCCCCTTCATAGCCCATTTCTCTTGCAAGCCTCATGTCCTCACAGCCGTCCTTTAATCGATAGTTAAGCACTTTAGAAAGACCGCGGCTAAATAGTGCTTCAATCATTTCACCATCGAGTTTAAGTGCTTGGGTGTAGTCAATAACAGCTTCTCCATAATCACCGAAAAGCATGTGAATGTTTCCTCTTAGTTTCCAGGCATGCGCATCGTCTGGATTTAGTTCAATGGCATGATTGGCATCAATTAAGGCGTTATCAAAGTCACCGATCATTTCGTATGCAAAGGCCCGATTATAAATCGCATTAAAATAGGTTGTGTCAAACGTGTTCATTTGACTGTAATCTTCGATCGCGCCTTTCATATCACCAAGTTCTTTCTTTAGAAGTCCGCGTGCGAAATAGACTGGGGCTATGTCTAATTGAATCTCAATTGCTTGATCAAAGAGGTCGAGTGCCTTCTCATTTAAACCATTCATCTTATACGCTACGCCTTTGTTATAGATGGCTAGTGCGAAGTCTGGGTTTATGGCTATGGCTTGGTCAAAATGGCCAATGGCCTCGTCGATATTCTTTTCTTTTAGCGCGATCAAACCAAGCACGTCGTAGGCAAGTGCATTCTCGGGATTAATTTCCAACACGGCCTCAAAACTGACCCGGGCCAAGTATAATTCGTTTTCTAGAAATTGTATAAGACCATGCTTTAGCAATGTCAACTCTTTATTATAACCACTCTCCTTAAGCAACTCGATATCATTTCTCGCGCTGATGTATTCGCCCGTCAAAATATATCCATCCACACGGTGATCTCTCAATTGATGATTGTCTGGTTGCATGGCGATCGCATGCTCGAGGTTTTCGAGGCCTTCGCCATACTTCTCGATCATGAAATTCAGTTTGGCCTTTTCGTCTAAGACAAAGGCTGAGTATGGGTTGAGTCGAAGGGCAGTTTCGTAGTCTCGTTTTGCTTCGGTTGTACGTCCAAGGCGCTGCAACATGGATGACCTTTTCATGAATGCTTCCGCGTACGCATTGTCGGTTGCAATTGCATTTGTATAAGAAAAAATGGCGTCCTCAAAGTGTCCCATCTGCACTAGGTTGTCGCCCTTTTGCAGCATTCGCATCGCTTCTATTCGCTGCGGCGACTGTGCCATAAGCGAAAAGAACCCAAGGCTTAATAATATGGTTATCGCAAGATTTCTCATGTCTGAATCACACCAACGTTATATCGTTTAACATCTTGTTCATGGCTTGCCATTTCTATGCCCATGCTTATTATGTTTCGGGTGTCTAATGGGTCAATGATGCCATCGGTCCATAGCCTTGCCGCGGCGTAGTATGGTGAAGTTTGCTCATTGTATCGTTTGGTTATCCGATCCAGTAATTCCTTTTTCTTGGCGTCCGTGATTTCTTCACCCTTTGATTTAAGGCTTGCCATCTCTATCTGAAGTAGCGTATTGGCAGCAGATTTACCACTCATTACTGCAAGATTGGACGATGGCCAGGCATATATTAGTCTTGGGTCATATGCCTTGCCGCACATGGCATAGTTTCCTGCACCGTAACTGTTGCCCATGATAAAGGTGAATTTTGGCACTACCGAATTACTCATGGCATTCACCATTTTAGCACCGTCTTTAATTATTCCACCATGTTCGGATCGGGATCCTACCATGAATCCGGTTACGTCTTGTAGAAAAACAAGTGGGATGTTTTTTTGATTGCAGTTCATAATAAATCGGGCCGCCTTGTCCGCGCTATCGCTGTAAATGACCCCGCCAAATTGCATTTCACCCTTTTTACTCTTTACTACTTCACGTTGATTTGCCACAATGCCAACAGACCATCCGTCGATTCGGGCATATCCGGTTATAATCGATTTGCCATATAGTGCCTTGTATTCTTCAAACTCAGAATCATCTACAATGCGTTTGATAATCTCCTTGGTATTGTATGTCTTCTTACTGAAAATGCCATAGATTTCTTTCGGATCGAGCTTTGGTTTTAGGGCCTCAATACGGTCAAAGGGAACCTTGCTTTTACCACCCATTTTATCCATTATACCCTTGATCTTATCAAGGCAAGCAGCGTCATTTTCGCATTTGTAGTCGGTCACCCCGCTTATTTCGCAATGTGTCTCGGCACCGCCTAAGGTTTCATTATCAACATCTTCTCCAATGGCGGCACGAACAAGGTATGATCCGGCGAGAAAGATGCTTCCGGTCTTGTCCACAATCATCGCCTCGTCGCTCATAATGGGCAGATAAGCTCCTCCTGCAACGCAGCTTCCCATTATGGCTGAGATCTGATTAATTCCCCTCGAACTCATAACCGCATTATTTCTGAAAATTCGTCCAAAGTGCTCCTTGTCAGGAAAAATTTCATCCTGCATTGGAAGGAATACACCCGCGCTATCTACCAAGTAAATAATGGGGATGTAGTTGTCCATTGCGATTTCTTGCGCTCGAAGGTTCTTCTTGCCCGTGATTGGGAACCAGGCACCTGCTTTTACTGTGGCATCATTTGCAACAACAACGCAGATTTTTCCTGAGACGTAGCCTAGATAAACCACAACACCTGCACTGGGACACCCACCGTATTCTTCATACATTCCATCTCCAGCGAAAGCACCTACTTCAAACTTTGGTTTGTCACTGTCTAAGAGATGTTCGACCCGCTCTCGTGCTGTCATCTTTCCTTGACCGTGGAGCTTGTCGATCCTTTTTTGACCTCCACCGAGATGCACTTTCTCCAGCCGACGTCTCATATGCGAAAGGAGTAACCGCATTTGATCGTCGTTTTTATTGAATTCTAAGTCTTGCTTTTTCGTTGCCATTTTCTGGAATAATCAATTTCAAAGATGTCGAAAAAGGACATATGCTCTAATCCCATCTCTTTATTGCCAATAAATTAGGCAATCCGAATCGTCGTCCACTCGAATTCAACTAACTTAGAGGCTTCAACATGAGGATCCTAGCGACATTAATTTTCACGTTCCTGTTTGTGTTTTCTGGTCAATCACAGATTAAACTATCTGTTGAGGGCAAGGATTTTTGGTTTAGCATAATGCCAAACTTTGGGAGTAACAGTGGAAGCAACAGCCACGCCAGCGACAGTGTATTATTGACAATTTCTGGAAAGCAGAGCACCAGTGGTGTCGTTGAAAATGTGACACTTGGCTACTCGGTTCCGTTCACAGTGAATGCGCTTAGCGTAACCGAAATCAGAATCCCAAATGACATGGTGGCCACGCTCAGTACCGGAACGGTAGAGTCAACGGCGATACATATTTATTCCGAAGACACCATTACAGCCTTTGTTGCCAATATGCAGAATGCGACGCGGGATGCCACAAATTTAATCCCAACTCAGGCCTTAGGTAAGGAGTATATGGTAACGGCTTACGCTGCCGAAAACATCGGCTTAAGCCAATTCATTGTAGTCGCTACTGAAGACAGCATGAATATCAAGATCACTCCTACCGCGAATACGGCTGGAGGCCAAACAGCGGGCATACCCTTTGACATAACTCTAAATAGGGGCGAAGTATACCTTGTTCAGGGCGATTCCGTAGGGTTAGATTTTGACCTTACAGGTACCACAATTTCAAGCCTCGATAGCGGAACAAACTGCAGCAATTTCGCGGTTTTTGCGGGCTCTAGTTGTACCAATATTCCAAGTTTTTGCACAGCATGTGATCAAGTCTTTTCAATTCTGCCGCCGATTGCGGCCTGGGGAAAAGAATATCTATTAGCGCCCTTTCAAATTGATTCCTTATCCACATATCGAATAACCGCACTGAATGATAACAGTGATATCTATATTGATGGAAACTTCACTGTTACGCTTAATAGTGGTGAACACTTGGAGGTAAATCATGATAGTTCGGCGAGGTGTATTACCTCAGATTCGTTGATTTCTGTCACTCAGTTCATGCAGGGAAAGAATTGCTCCACGGATGGTGATCCTGCAATGCTTGTCATCAACTCGGTTTCGCAAGGGGTAACGGGTGCAATATTTACGACGATTGATGTGCTAGGAACCGCGGATACAAACTTTGCCACCATAATTACCCACCATGATGGCATCGGAGTAGTTCTGTTTGATGGGAACCCAGTAGACTCCAACACATTTATTCAGTTTCAGGAGTGTTCCGAATACTACTACGCATATATTTCCTTGCCTATTGGTGCCCATACCGTTACTTCGGATGAGCGATTTAGTCTATACATATACGGCATGACCGGTTTTGATTCCTACGCATACAGTGCTGGTTCCACCGTATTTGTAAAAGGACAGTTCAAAGAAGAGACTTGCTCATATAGTAAGACAACATTCACTGGTGATAGCCTTCTCGTGGGTTATTGGTGGTATAGACTTGATGATCCTCAAGATACCCTTTCAACAGATCTGAACTTAACCCTTACCTCACCGATTGCGCCTGGAATTTATTTGTTTTCTGGTTATTCGTCGGTGTCGGGATGCAAGGAGGATGTTTATTATAAGGTCACTGAACCTTCACTAGGTGTTGGCGTTCAGATCTTAGCAGATCCAGAATTTGTTTGTGCTGGCGAGGAGGTTGATTTGAGTTTTATTCAGCGCAGAGCTGCTTTCGACTACAATTTTGAAGATTCCTCATTCGTTAGTGAATTTTCGTTGATTGAAAATGTGGAAATTGCTTCGGGGTGTGGTTCTATAGGTTCTAATTCTTTGACGTTTAATGGCGATCAGGTGCGTGTTGTTTCAAGCCAAGATATTGATGCTACTTTGGGTGGCTTCGTAGAGTTTTTTGCATCCGTTGCAGATGGCACGTGTGATCCGCCTGATATTGATGACTACCTATTTATAGATTATTCTACGAATGGAGGTGGCGCGTGGACGAATATTGACTCCCTAGACCCAACCGAATATCAAGCATTTAAGCGCTTTAGAGCAACTATTCCGACAGGTGCCCAAACTATATCTACCCGGTTTAGAATTATTCAATCGGGCAGTTATTCTGCAAACGAAGATGTTTGGCTGGTGGATGAATTTGGCGCATATGTAGAGGCATCATCAATTACAGATAGCCTCCGTTGGACTCCAACATTAATGGTTGATGATTCAACCGCGATAAGCCCTATCGGTTATCCAGAAGACACCACTGTGTTCTCTGTTTATTTTCGGGATAGTGCTGGATGTGTATACAGCGATTCGATTGCAGTCACGGCGCCCGAGCCGTTGAATGAACCTGTGGATTTTGATACGCTTAAATGCAACAACACACCAATTAATTTTACGGCACTTGAAGGAGGTGGAACTTACGAATGGACTCCAGCATCCGGTGTGAGCGATCCAAACGCTCAGAGCGTTCTCCTCACCGCCACTGAAAAAACGGATTACCAAATAAAAATTGTCGACCCATGGGGGTGCGATTCAACAATACAACGTGTAAGCATCGACGTGAAATTCCCACCTTCTGTGCCCAATTTTAGAGATACCTTGGTGTGTGATGGTGGGGTGATTCAGTACGTCATTAACGACAGTTCGGCAAATATCACTTGGAGTGATAATTCAGTTTCTGAGTCGTTTTCTATCACGCAGAGTGGAACTTATTTTTATCACGCTGAAAACGAATGTGGAGTTTCATCCGACTCAATTTCTGTGGTTACTGCCAAAAGTCCTGAGGTTGAAGTTGGTGCCGACCTATTATTATGCCCGCATCAGCCTTTAACGATTACCTTGAATGACGACGGGAATGCTTTTTTCTGGTCTAATGGAGATGCTGGAGTTTCGACTGAATTTTTGTCCGCTGGAACATTTACTGTTACAGTTACGAACCCAGACGGTTGCGCAAGTTCAGACTCTCTAAGGGTCTACGACGATTGCGAATCGCTGATCAAATTCCCGAACGTGTTTACCCCGAACGGTGATGGTGTCAACGACCTGTTTGTGATCGAGGCGAATAATGTTCAGAAGGTGGAAGTGACGGTTTACAACCGGTGGGGACAACGTGTCTTTTACGCGGCAAGACCTGATTTTTACTGGGACGGCACAATTTACGGCACTCCTGCAAGCGAGGGCATCTATTATTTGTTTCTAGAAGTGTTGACGGCAGATGGTCGTGACATTAACCACAAAGGGTCACTTTCCTTAATTAGAGACTAAGACATATTGTTCACGACTTCGATTAAACGATCAAGATCGGCTATCGAGGTGTAGACATTTGGCGTTACTCTTACGCCATCAATTCCTTCATGCGATATTGTAGTCGTATGAATACGGGCCTTTTTCCAAAGTTCGTCGTGAATATCTCGAGCTGTCTTGCCCTTGACGCTAAAAGTGGTGAGCGCTCCGCTAAATTCAGAATCTTCAGGGCACCAGAATTCTATGCCCGGAACTTCTTTAACCCGCTCAACCCAGTACTGCTTCAAAAAGTGTAGCCGCTTAAACTTTCGGTCCGCACCTATACTCGCATGAAAGTCAATCGCCTGCCCGATCGCCAACTCGGCAGGAACATCTCGCGTTCCTTGCATCTCAAACTTTCGCACGTCGCTGCTTTGTGGTTCAGGGCCTGGAAATAGCGCCCAATGTTCAGCTATTAATTCTTTTTTCATCCACAACATGCCTGTTCCAAACGGAGCGCAGAGCCATTTGTGAAGGCTGGTTCCGAAGTAGTCGCAATTTAAATCCGTGATTTTGAAATCAAGATGTGCAAAGCTGTGTGCGCCATCAACCACAACACGAATTCCTCTTTTTTGTGCTTCAGCAGCGATAGCAGCCACGGGCAATACCTGTCCTGTCCAATTCACTACGTGTTCGATTAGGACAACTTTTGTCTTTGAAGTGAATTGATCTGTATACGATTTTACAATGGCCGAAACATCGGTAGATGGCATTGGTATTTTCGCTGTTTTACGAATCAGTCCTTCTCTCAATTCCCTCTGTTTCCAAGCTTGATTCATGTTTGGATAGATGAAATTGCTCGTGACAAATTCATCTCCAGCATTCATGTCTAACCCGAAAATGATCGTGTCAAGGGCCTCCGTTGTGTTTCTGTTGATTGCAATTTCTTCTGAATTTACTCCTGCCAAGTCTGCAAGCTTTTCGCGTATCGTTTCGCGCCCTTTTTCAAATACGCGCCACATATAGTATGAAGGTGCTTCATTACTTAGTTCGGTAAACCGCTGAACAGCGTCTTGAACGGTTTTGGGATGTGGTGATACCCCACCATTGTTGAGGTTAATGATGTTTGAAGAAGTGGTGTAATTATGACGCACCCAACTCCAGAAGTCTTCGTTTTGCGCCAATTCGCTTGGGTCAGAATCTGGCATCAAATCCAGCATGCGTTGAGACTCTTGAGCAAATCCACCGTCTATTAGTGGCCAGGCCCAAAAACCAGCCCCAAGGGTGCCAGCTTTTTTCAAAAACGATCTTCTATTATTCACTTCATCGGGTTTCGAACAAATTAAGGACTTTTGGTCAGACTATGAAATCTATCCTATTCGTGGCAATTCAGTTTATCCTATTGGTCGCCTTTTTGTTTACTGGCCCGGGACTCGTTGATTCGTGGTGGATTTTGGGCCTGCAGGCTATTGCAATACTCATCGGGCTTTGGGCGCTTTATACGATGAAAATGCACCAATTCAGTGTTTTCCCCGAACCAAAAAACACGCTGAATATCTGTGATCAGGGCCCCTATCGATGGATTCGTCATCCTATGTATTCTGCCTTGCTGCTGCTCGCCTTGGGCTGGACGCTCGATCGATTTGATCTTTTTCATGCCGGTATGTTTGCAGGCTTATTGCTAAACCAAATTTTGAAGCTTCAGTATGAGGAACGATTGCTGCTTCAAAAATTCAAGGAGTATTCAGGGTATATGGAAGGCACCAAGAGATTGATTCCCTTTGTCTACTGACCTATTAATCCTAGCGTACTTGGTCCTAGATTGAAGAGTGCGTCAAGCACGCTCAGATTTGCGGTGAATGGATGACGATCTTCAAAGACTTGGATATACAGCTCTGCATTTATGAGCGGAAATTTTGACTTACGTAAATCGCCTCCATCAATATCTTCATAAGCTTCTGTAAGCTCTGAGGGCAGGTCAAGGCGAAGACAGTTTAATATTGCGTTGTGGATCTCGAGATTGAACTCAACAAGGCTTTTCGTTTTGTGTTTGTATAACTCAACAAATCGGTCTTCGTAATACTCGAAATATGGGCTTCTGCGGTATGCTGCTTCCAAGCCCTTCCAATGTTCCTTTTGCCAATTCTCTTCATAGCTGATTTCCACGGCATGCATAGGTTTTCTGTTGCCTGTTTTACGCGTTGGTATCACAAGTTTTTGCCTTCCGTTTGGACTGAGAATCTCGAGTCTAGTCCGTGGCGATTGCTTTACATAGTGTTCATGCACCTCAAAAAGCGGGTTGGTTGCCTTCAGTAAGGTCTGGTAGTAGCCGATACTACCACCATAGAATACCGGAAATACAGCCATTACTCAGGGATGCTGAACATTCGGTTAAAACGAAGTCCGCCGTCAAACAGAGTTTTTTCTGGGTCAATAGAAAGCCAGATGAAAGCGGCGCGACCTACAATGTGATTTTCGGGAACGAACCCCCAAAAGCGAGAATCTGCAGAGTTATGACGATTATCTCCCATCATGAAATAGTAGTCCATTTCAAAGGTGTAGGATGTTGTAGGCTCATCATCGACGAGGATTTGACCATTGACAACCCGCAGTTTGTGACCTTCATAGACTTCAATAATTCGCTCGTAAAATGAAAGGTTTGCAAGATTGAGTTCTACGGATTCACCCTTTACCGGAACTGATAGCGGCCCCCAATTGTCAACGCTCCAATCCGTCCCAGGTTGATTTGGGAATATGGATCCTTCAATTGAATTTTGCTTAAAGTGCATATTGATGTTCACTGCATCAACAGAATTATACCCATTCATGGTATTCTGACTTTCGAGCGTCATTGGAAGTTCATAGATATATGGCCCTGTATTGTTTAGTAAGCTCTGCCTAGGATCTGAATCCTGTAGATTTATATCCAAGTTGTCCTTAATCATGTTTTGATTTAACAATGCACGGCTTTCGATTATGTAATTGTATTGAAACGCTGGCGGTATATAAGCCGTCTCGTCGTTGATGCTAAGCTTGGCATTCTCAATATAAATCTTGTCTCCTGGCACTGCCACACAGCGCTTAATATAGTGCTCTCGCTTATCCACTGGGCGCACCGTGATGTCGTATCCTTCTCGCACAATTTTTTGAGACCTTGCCTCGGATATGCCCATTCGTTGAAACATTCCTAAGAGATTATTCGTGGCTTGTGTGTTCTGCTGCCCAGTTGGAATGCCTTTCCAGACATATTTACGCGCATTTTTCTCTCCATACAGAATGCTGTAATTTCTGATCAACTGATTGTAACTCATATTGCTCTGAAGTTCCACTGTCACGGTGTCTCCTTCGGGGTAGTTGAAAACCACAATATCGTTTCTATCTACCTCTCCAAATCCTGGTAATCGGCCGTATGGCAGTTTCATCCATTCTAAATAACTTGGTATCTCGGTGCCGGGTAAAGTGTGATGCGCAAATGGAAAGCTGAGGGGCGTTTGAGGAATCTTTGGACCATATGCCATCTTACTCACGAAGAGGTAATCACCAATGAGTAATGTCTTCTCCATAGAGGCGGTTGGGATGGTGAACGCTTCAAGGAAATATGTTCGGATTATGCTCGCCGCAATGACTGCAAAGACAATGGCATCGCCCCATTCTCGGGCTGGAGACTTCTTCAGTTTAGATCGATCAACGGGACCAATAAATTTTATTTCACCCTTCCCCCAAACTGGAAACATTACGAACGGGAAAAGAACGGCGAGGACTTGGTCTTGAAGCTCGCGTTTTCCAAATACTGTGGCCAAATTCGAATTAAAAACCATGAGCATAAGAACATTCACACCAGGGAAGATCAATAGTGTGGTCCACCACCATGGTTTCTGAGTGATTTTGGTGACAACATAAAAGTTGTAGAAAGGAATAAGTCCTTCCCAAGATTTTCTTCCGGCCTTTGGAAATAGGAAGAAAAATCCGGCCATGTAGCCAAGTGCGATAATGCTGTAGATCAGGATACTCATAGTGATGTCTTATTTACAGGACGAAGAAACAAACTTTAGAAAGGGTAGGGGGCAATTTTTGTTGAACGGACAAAAATTGGTTTGTCGTGTTAAGAGATGTTAGTCAAAGTCGAAGCATATCGCTCATTGTGTAAAACCCTTTTTTACTTGAAAGAAACTCGGCTGCCAATATTGCCCCAAGGGCAAAACCATCTCTAGACTTGGCCTTATGACTCAATTCAATTTGATCAACATTGCTGTCGAATCGAACAATGTGCGTGCCTTTCACATCTCCCTCACGCTGTGCGTCGATTGGAAGGTCTCCTTGGTCAACGCCTTCAGAAGTTAGTTTCCACGATCGGTAGTTAGGGTGAACATTAGTGATTTGTTCTGCAGTTGTTATGGCCGTTCCACTTGGTTCATCGAGCTTTTGCGTGTGGTGAATTTCAGTCATGGAGGCCGCGTAAGACGGGTGCTTCGACATTAAGGCCGCAAGGCGCTGGTTTATTTCCCAAAATAGGTTCACACCAATACTGAAGTTACTGGCCCAGAAAAATGAACCATTGTGTTTTGCAACCATTTCCTTAACCAGATCGATTTGGTCATACCAACCGGTTGTTCCAGTAACGATGGGAACTCCCAGCTTTAATAATCGTTCATAGTTTTCTAGCGCAGAAGCAGGAGCCGTGAACTCGATAACTACATCGGCAGATTGAATTGTAGTCCATGCTGAATCTGACGAGTTTCTGTCCAGAATTGGACCAACCGAATGGCCCTTGTCTATGGCAATCTGCTCGATTGTCTTTCCCATTTTCCCATATCCAACTAACGCGATTTTCATGCTAGAATGTCAGTGATAATGAGACTCCCTGCGACAAACCGCCCGATGGGGAAAGCTGGAGTTTTGGTTGAATATTGAGACTTAAATCATCGTCTACATCAAAGTAAAATAAATGAGCATCGACCGTGGCGTCTATAACTTGTAGTGCATAAACCGCGAAAATGGCAACGCCCGAATATTCGCTCCAAGTTTGGTATTGTTCAGCAGCGCTTTGAATATCTGTCAAGGTATAGCCTAGATCGTAGTATTCACTGAATTCACCGGTTGTGTTTTCAGAGTCTTGTGCATAGGCGGCTTTCAACTTGGCATATTCGAGACGGTTTGATACGAAGAAGTATCCCGCTGTTCCTAGCGCTGCATATACGATTGGCACCTTCCATATTTTTTTATTGTACGCTTGGCCAAGTCCGGGAACGGCTAGGCTCAACAACGCCGCACGTTTCGGATTTCTTTCGGATGGTCGGTCAGATACTGCGGTGTCTTTGACGGTAGAAAGTGTGTCTGCCTCAGCCTTATGGGGGAGATTGGCCTTTTGGGCATTTCCGCTCAAGGATAAGATACATAGGACAACACATAGCACTGCTACTCGCATATTAATGGCAAAGTAAAGGCAATCGATCTAGAGAAAGGAATTAGTAAGAATAATTTTGATTTGGATTTTGCAAAAGGGCAATCAGCCGGTTCAGATCATGCTCGTTTGTAAACTCGATGCTGATCTTACCATTTCCCTTTGGTAAAAACTTCAAATCAACTTTGGCGTTAAGGTTGTGCGCTAGGTTTTGTCTCGCTGTGTTATAAAATTGCTTCTGAGATTCCACAATGGATGGATCAAGATTTACTTTTTTAGCCTTTCGGGCTAAATTCTCAACGTCGCGTACACTTAAGACCTCATTAATGATCCGCTCAAATATCTCCAGTTGCTTTTGATGATCGTCGACTCCAATCAAAGCACGGGCATGGCCCATTGAAATATTCCCTTTCTGTAAGGCCATCTGAATTTCAGCAGGTAGCTTGAGTAAGCGTAAAAAGTTTGTGATATTAGATCGACTCTTACTGAGTTTCTCACTTAACCCTTCGTGCGTTAAATCGCATTCATCTATTAGGCGTTTATAGCTGATGGCAACTTCAATTGGGTTTAAATCCTCGCGCTGAATGTTTTCAACCAGCGCCATTTCAAGCATTGTTTGATCATTCGCCAAGCGCACATAGGCGGGGATTTCGGTTAATCCAGCAAGTTGCGAGGCTCTGAATCTGCGCTCTCCACTGATCAACTGAAACGTACCGTTTCCCATTTTTCGAACCGTAACCGGCTGAATTATTCCATGCTGTCGAATGCTCTCAGCAAGTTCGTCTAGCGCCGCGTTTTCAAATCGGGTTCTTGGTTGAAATGGATTCGCTTCAATAGATTCAAGACCGATGTTTGCGATGCTTCCAAGTACGGCCGACTCGCGTTCACCTTGAATTGACGCACCTGTGATGTCTGTTTCGGTATGCTCAAGTAGAGCACTTAGCCCTCTTCCGAGAGCGCTTTTTTTAGGACTCGCCATCGAACACCTCCACTATTTTATCTTTCTCGCTGATGCGGGTCATTTCGTTTTTCTGTAAAATTTCTCTTGCGAGATTTAGATAATTCACCGCTCCTGTACTAGCCGCATCATGCATGATGATCGATTCGCCATGAGAAGGCGCTTCACCGAGGCGGGTGTTTCTGTGAATGATCGTATCGAATACCAATTGTTGGAAATGCATTTTCACTTCTTCAACCACTTGATTTGCAAGTCTTAGACGCTGATCGTACATCGTGAGAAGCATTCCTTCAATGCTTAGGTCAGGATTAATTCGAGATTGAACAATCTTGATCGTATTTAGCAGCTTTCCAAGTCCTTCTAATGCGAAATACTCACATTGAACGGGAACGATAACGCTGTCGGCCGCCGTAAGCGAGTTAATTGTAATGAGACCCAGTGATGGAGAACAATCGATGATAACAAAGTCATAATCATCTTTCACCTTATTTAGCGCCATTCGCATCATGCGCTCACGGTTAGGTAAATTGATCATTTCTATTTCTGCACCGACTAAGTCGATGTGCGCAGGCATGATATCAAGATTAGGGTTCTTGGTATTCAGGATAATATCCTTGGGTTCTACCTGGTTTATTATGCATTCGTAAATGCTTGTGCGGACATTTCTTGGGTCAAATCCAACTCCTGATGTGGCATTCGCCTGAGGATCTGCATCAACGATAAGCGTCTTCTTCTCCAACACTCCAAGGCTGGCTGCCAAGTTGATGCTGGTAGTGGTCTTACCGACTCCACCTTTTTGATTTGCAATTGCTATGATTTTTCCCATAATAGTTTAAAGTTCTTTTGTTTGACCAATTGTCATCAGCTCAATGTGTTGATCATTCTGAGCAAACAAGTTTATAACGTCTTCGTGATTGACTTTAATGTACCCGAACGTATCGAAGTGCATTCCAATAACATTATCACATTCCACAAATTTTGCTGCCTTTGATGCGTCTTCTGGACCCATCGTAAAATTGTCGCCGATAGGCAAGATTGCAAGATCGACCTTGTATGATTCTGCGATCAACTTCATGTCGTAGGTCAGTGCAGTATCACCCGCATAATAGATTGTTTTACCGTCGGCCTCAATCACAAATCCACCTGGATTGCCACCATAAGTACCATCAGGTAGCACGCTTGAATGAACAGCAGTTACATACTTTACTCTTCCAAAGTCGAACGTCCATGAGCCACCGTGATTCATTGGATGGCCATTCTGGACACCCTTGGATTGGAACCATGAGACAATTTCAAAATTGCTCACAACCGTAGCGTTTGTTGATTTTAATATTGCTTCCGCATCTGCTACATGGTCCTCATGTCCGTGCGAAACCAGGACGTAATCACACTGGATGTCATCCGTGTTGAGTTTTGAAACGAGGCTTTTATCCAACGTAGTAGCTCGGATTTCTTGAACAATTGAATTCGGGTTAACGAACGGATCGAACAGTATCTTGGCCGTGGATGTTTCCAGTAAAAAACAGGCGTGACCGAGATAGGTTAGTTGCATTTAGATGTCTTTCTTTGCGACAATTCAAAAGTCTAATAAAACTAGCCGTGAAATCTCGTGAAACCCCTGATTTTATTGGTCTTTTTTGAACAAAAAGCTGTGAACAAGGAATGATTACAATAATTAGTGGGACCAATAGGTCGGGAAGCGTTACTCTAAGCGTATCCAGAAAAGTACTTGAGTTATTAACAAGCTCGGAGATAGATGCGCAACTTTTAGACCTCCAAAAACTACCAAAAGACTTTGTGTTTAAGAATGATGTATTCGGCGATGCAGATCCGGGATTTTCGGCAATTGTCGATCAATTTGTGACTACTGCAGACCGATTTGTGTTTGTCATTCCCGAATACAACGGTGGATTTCCAGGAGTATGTAAAGCGTTTATTGATGCCATAGAACCAAAGAATTTTAAAGGAAAAAAAGCGGCCCTTATCGGCTTGTCGGCTGGGCGTGCAGGAAACCTTCGAGGTACGGATCAGCTCACGGGAGTTCTGAATTATCTTGATGTTTCTACCGTACCTAAACCAGTCAATATATTACATGTGGCCGGACAGTTAAATGAGGAAGGTCAGCTCACAGACGATCACACCGCGGAGGCAATTACGCGACTCTTAGAAAGGTTGTTGGACTAAAAAAAAAGGCCCAATGAAGGGCCGATTTTATTCTCGAAGATCTATGATGTCATCTGCTTGGTCTTCGTCAAACTCAAAGTCAGAGTCGTTGACGTCAATGTTAGACTTGAAGTTTTTTAGACGGTAAGTGTACTCATTTCCGTCCTTGGTTTTTACCACCATACTCACCAATTCGAGTTTCGCTTTGTCAATATTTACCACTACTGTGTGGTAGTTTTTGCCCTTCGGATTCATTGGAAACATCTTAATTACATCAGCCTCGATGCCATCAATGGTAGCTGTTCCTTCATGTCGATACTTGAAGCCTTTCTTATACATATGAAAAGCATTGGCTGGATTCATCAGGTTTCCATCTTCTTCACTTTCTTCGGGTACATCTGAAATTTGTAGCTCGCCTACCTCCTTTATAAATGTCCATACAGTTTCGCCGTCGCTGATTATTTCCTGACCAGCAACCTCCAGCTTGTATTTCTGTTTGCCTTTCATTGTCACACTCCCCGATTGCGTTTCGTTTATTCCTTCAGACTTATTGAGCAAAGTGTATTCGAAATCAGCACTGAAAGAAGTGTATCCTGCCGCCTTATTTGAGAGGGCATCTAAGATTTCCTGCGCCTTTGGATCTTGAGGGTTTAGGTCTTTTTCTTCGTGTTGGGAAATGCCCAAGTTTGCCAATAGCATTAGGCTGATTATAGGGAGTAGATTTTTCATGATTTTATGATTTGTTACCTAGGTTATCCAAATGCTGTTCCAAACTTAAGTCATCCGGTATGAGAACCTGTCTAGCCTTACTTCCTTCGAATGGCCCAATGATACCCGCCGCTTCTAATTGATCAACAATTCTACCTGCTCGATTGTACCCTAGCTTAAGCTTTCGCTGTAGAAGTGAAGCGCTGCCCTGTTGATGTAACACAACCACTCGGGCCGCATCTTCGAACAATACATCGCGATCCATTTCGGCAAAGCTTTCACCGCCGCTTTCACCGCCTTCACCAACAAATTCTGGTAATAAATGGGCGTCAGGATAGCCTTGTTGATCGCCAATAAAGTCTGTAATGAGTTCAACTTCCGGGGTGTCAACAAATGCACATTGAAGTCGAATTAGGTCGTTGCCATTGCTGTACAACATGTCGCCGCGCCCTATTAATTGTTCCGCTCCTCCCGTGTCCAATATTGTCCTTGAATCGATTTTACTCGTCACGCGGAATGCTATTCTGCTCGGGAAATTCGCCTTAATCGTACCGGTAATAATGTTGACAGATGGGCGCTGCGTTGCAATGATGAGATGGATTCCAATGGCACGTGCCAACTGTGCCAATCGAGCGATGGGCATTTCAACTTCTTTACCCGCAGTCATAATAAGGTCGGCAAACTCATCCACGACTAGAATGATATATGGCAAGTATTTGTGACCATCATTTGGATTCAGCTTTCGCTTGATAAATTTCGCGTTGTATTCCTTGATGTTTCTACACTGCGCATTCTTAAGCATTTCATAACGATCATCCATCTCAATACACAACGAATTCAAAGTGGTGACCACCTTCGACGTGTCTGTTATGATAGCCTCTTCTTCGTCTGGAAGCTTAGCTAAAAAGTGGCGTTCTATTTTATTGAACAAGGTCAGCTCGACTTTTTTCGGATCAACTAAAACAAACTTTACTTGCGCCGGATGCTTTTTATAGAGCAGAGAGGCGAGAATGGCATTGAGGCCCACAGATTTACCTTGACCCGTTGCTCCAGCCATAAGAAGGTGGGGCATTTTCGCTAAATCAACCACAAATGTTTCGTTCGAAATGGTTTTCCCTAGGGCTACAGGAAGTTCCATTTTAGAATGCTGAAACTTGTCAGATTTAATCACCGTTCGCATCGAGACCACATCGGGATTCTGGTTAGGTACTTCGATGCCAATCGTACCCTTTCCAGGAATCGGAGCAATGATTCGAATACCGAGAGCGGCCAAGCTCAAGGCGATATCATCTTCAAGGTTCTTGATTTTTGAGATGCGCACTCCTGCTTCTGGAATGATCTCATACAGTGTAACAGTAGGGCCGATCGTTGCTTTAATCTTTGATATGCCAATGTTGTAATTCTTGAGCGTGTCAACAATGCGGTTCTTGTTTAGCTCCAGTTCCTCGCGTTCTACCTGTATGCTTCCGTCTCCATGGTCTTCCAACATATCAATTGGAGGGTACTGATACTTGCTCAAATCCAAAAGCGGATCATAGTCAACCATTTCTGTTGGATCAACTTTTTCGCTTTCTGGTAGCGGTTCATCACCAGTTTTTTCTTCTACAACAAGAGATAAGTTTTCTTCCTCAGGAGTATTATTCACTACTGGCTCAGCTTCTACGGCAGAATCCGCCTGGGTAGCAACATCTTCAGCAGAAGCTGGTTCAGGTTCAGGCGTCACTTCAACAACATCTAAGGATAATTCATCCTCTATCGTTTCTTTCGTTGCGTCTGCGGCTGCATCTTTTGCGACATCTTCATCGCCAAATTCGATCGATTTTGGAGTTTCAACCGCTTCCTTTTCAAGTGCAACCTCGGTTTGAGTTTCATCCACAGGCAAAACCGCTTCTGAATTTTCATCTTTAATTTCCTCATCTGCGACCTCAGTATCGGAGTCCATAATGGGGTCTTTGCTCAAATTTTGAATCATTCGCGGTATGCTGAGATTGAAATTTAAGATCGCAAACACAAGCGCCGAAAAGAAAATGAGCGCGAAGGCCCCCACTTTCCCAAAAACACCGCCGAGCCAGTAGTTCATGTAAAAGCCCATTGATCCCCCAAGTAGCAGCAAAGAATTGTCGAAAATGGCCCCAAATAGCAGCGATAACCAAATTAACAGGAACAGTGAGTAGCCTACAGTTTTCCAAAATGGCAACAGGTTTATCTTGAAAAGAACTCTGAATCCGAGCAAGAAAGAGATGAGAACAAAGACGAATGAGGCAACTCCAAACCCGCGAAAAATGAATAAGTGACCGAAGTATGCACCAATTGGTCCAAGCCAATTTTCAATTTCTTGATCTGGATTGGTAGCTATTTGTCCAAAAGAACTGCCCAAAACATGATCTTGATCTATTTTCCAAGTGAAGAGATAAGAAGTTAGAGACAGCAGCAGGATTGCGCTAAACATTAGAAGGAATGCCCCTAAAACATTGCGCGTACGCTCGTCACTAAAAAAGCCTCCCAAACGATCTAAAATCGCAGGAGCCTTTAGTTTCCTGTCTTTTTTAGAGGCTTTGGGCTTTTTAGCCTTACCAGTTTCGCTTACCTGGTTTTTATAGTGATTGGAGTAACTCAACGTAATTCGCTTTCGATACCAAATTTAACTTGGTTGCGAAGGGGATAGTACAGCTTAGGGTAGAGTTATCAAATGATTTTTGAACAGAGATCTATTCAAGGAAAATTTCCATGTTCTTGACCACAAGCTTTTCGAATTCTTCAGAATTAAGTGGCTCATAGTCGTCCGAAATGGTGAATTCGTCATCGTCAATTTCTTCAGCGATAATTCGAATTGCCTTTAATCGCATTTTCATTCCGTAGTTTTCAATGCGGTAATCGAGAAAAACACCAGAGATTTCATTATACGGAGTGCACCAATTTGGATCAAGAAGATCAATTTCATCGGTATAACAGAATTCATAATTTTCTAAATCCGAACCCTGAAAATCTAACTCAATCTTTTTGCAATTTGCCTCTGCAATTGAGAGGTGCGCGTCCGTCTCAATAATCTTGAATGATGGAAGCGTTCCAGTCATTTTTAAGGCTTCCTCCTTGTTCATCTCCAAGACATATCGATCACTGAAAATCTTAACGAGGTTATACATCTTTTCCTTGGATCGATCAGCTACAACGGCCATTTCAATGATGCCTGCTGCAGTTTTAAGTTCAGAACGATACTTGTCTTTCTTAAACTTCATCACCATCTTATCCGGAAGCATCTCAAGTAGAATGTTGGATGAGTCAAGCTCAGGGTATGTTACTTCATACTCTATTGTCCCTTCTGATATATTTTGCTCGAAAGCATTATGCTCGCCACACGATCCCAAAAGGAAAAGCACAGCGGCAAAAGGTCCAATAAATCGAGTAAAGTTTATCACAAGTTAGCTCCATAGGTTGATGACAAAAGTAACCATGGGTTTGGATCTCAAAAGGGGAAAGTAATTTTCTTCGATTGAGTCATGAAATTACATTTGTAGTATACAATCAGAATATGCTCAAAATCATCATTCAAGAATCAGAAATCGGTGCTGGTACAAGAGGGAGTAGCCTTGGTCCAGACGCCGTAATACTGGCTGGTGCCAAACAATCCCCTAACTTCTTTGAAGGTCGAACTTGGGAAGTGCTTGAAAATAGAAACGATCATTTGCTCATTCCAACGGACACCAAAAGAGCGATTCGAATAAAGCCAATGCTTGAAGTTTGGGAAAAACATGCCCAAAGCATTCGTAAGAACATTATAGATGGCCACTTACCCGTACTACTTTCGGCTGATCATGCTTCTGCCGGTGCAACAATCGCAGGTATAAAAATGGCCAATCCAGATAAGCGAATTGGTGTGGTTTGGATTGATGCTCATGCAGACTTGCATTCTCCATTTACATCTCCTTCGGGAAACATTCATGGTATGCCATTGGCATGCAGCATTGCGGATGACAACAATGATTTTGGACGAGAATTACCCTCGGATGCAACCATTATGGCGTGGGATAAGATGAAGACATTGGGAAAAATCAGCCCGAAAATTGCCCCTTCCGACATTCGATTTGTTGCTGTCCGTGATACTGAAATGGAGGAAAATCACCTTATAGAGAAACACGCAATTCAAAACTATACTGTTTCAGCAGCACGAAGGATGAGCATGAGTTCCGTTGCATCAGAAATATTGAACGGGTTACAGACGTGCGACCTCATATATGTCTCCTTTGATGTGGATTCTATGGATCCCGATGTGGTCAGTTATGGGACGGGTACACCAGTAAAGGATGGACTTACTCCGAGTGAAGCCTCCGAATTGATCAATGCGCTTCTCTTGGATCCAAAACTATGTTGTTTTGAAATGGTAGAAGTCAATCCATTATTAGATAATAAATGCAATACCATGGGCGAAACAGCTTATGAAATCTTTGCGAGTGCAATCGAAACCATAGAAAGCAAATGACAAATCACGAAAGAATACTTGAGACACTAGAAGCATTTGTTCGCACTGAAATCGGTGTTGAAATTGATCGCACACAACTTGTGTTGGATGAAACACGAAAAGAATTTGAGGGTGACTTTACGCTCGTGGTGTTTCCGCTGGTAAAAATGTTTCGGTCGGCACCAGAAGCGGTGGCAAATAAAGTCGGTGAACATTTGATTCAGTCCTTAAAAGAGATTGAAAGTTTCAATGTTATTAAGGGTTTTCTCAATTTAAAAATGACCTCGGATTACTGGACACGCCAACTAGCTGAGGCGGGAGCCGATTCAAACTTTTTCAGTCCGAGAGAAAATGGAGATGTGGTATTGGTCGAGTACAGCTCGCCGAATACGAATAAGCCGTTGCACTTAGGTCATTTGAGGAATAATTTCCTAGGTCATTCAGTAAGTCTGATGAAGGCGTTCAGTGGTGATGATGTTGTGAAAACCCAGATCATCAACGATCGCGGAGTCCACATCTGTAAAAGCATGCTTGCGTGGCGGAAATTTGGCGATGGTGAAACTCCGGAAAGCTCTGGTTTGAAGGGAGATAAGCTGGTGGGCAAATACTATGTGATTTTTGATCAACACTTGCGTTCCGAAATTTCAGAATTGGAGCATCAAGGTGTTTCAAATGAAGAGGCGAAGAAAGCCGCGCCTCTAATGATGGAAGTGCAGGAAATGCTCCAAAAATGGGAGGTGAATGACCCTGAAATCAGAAAGCTCTGGAGCATGATGAATGGATGGGTTTATGCTGGATTTGAGCACACATATGATCGAATGCAGGTCAGCTTTGATCATTTGTATTATGAGTCAGAGACATACCTAAAGGGAAAGGACATCGTAGTTAAAGGGCTTGCAGATGGTGTGTTTTATAAAAAAGAAGATGGGTCTGTTTGGTGCGATTTAGAGGCCGAGGGGCTGGATCATAAGTTGCTCATTCGCGGTGATGGAACTACCGTGTATATGACGCAGGATATTGGAACTGCTGTTCTTAGGTTTGAAGATTACCCGGAGATGACTCAGGCCATTTATACCGTTGGCGACGAACAAGATTATCACTTCAAAGTGCTATTCAAAATTCTTGAAAAGCTCGGCTACAGCTGGGCGCCAAACTGCAGACACCTTAGTTACGGAATGGTTGATTTACCTTCTGGTAAGATGAAATCCAGAGAAGGAACCGTAGTGGATGCCGATGACTTGATGGTTGAAGTCGTGCGAGCTGCTCAAGAATCATCACAGGATAAGGGGAGGTTAGATTCGCTATCGGAATCAGAGCAGCGTGACCTGTTTGAAACATTAGGAATCGGTGCGCTCAAGTTTTTTCTGTTGCGTGTTGATCCAAAAAAGCGAATGATGTTTGATCCGGAAGAATCGGTAGCTCTAAATGGAGATACGGGGCCTTTTGTTCAATACACCTACGCACGATGTCGTGCGGTGTTGAGAAAGTCCGGGGCGGACCCAATTAGGGCAGATCTGGAAGGCGTTCAACTTATGGATAAAGAGCGAGCACTCTTAAGAGGGTTGATGAGTTTTAGAGCTGAGATGAACACCGCGGCAATGGCTATGAATCCTTCAGCCGTGGCAAACTACTGCCTTGAAATTGCCAAGGTGTATAATCAGTTCTATCATGACATTCCAATTCTTACTGCAGATGGGGCGGAACGATCTTTTAGACTGGAGTTAACCCGGCTCACCTCAGAAACCATCAAGGTTGGGATGTCGCTCTTGGGAATTGATGTTCCCGAGCAGATGTGATTAACGTAAGGGTACGTTAAACTGACGATTCCGATTCAACTTTAAATCTTGTAATGTGGATGCCTTCACGTTAATGGCAAAGTTGTAACTCTGGTACGTTCCAAATGGAACGACTCGAAGCGACATTTCCCAACAGTGAAGGTTTCGGTAGACATTGAATGAAGTGTAGGAGATTTCCTGCTCGCGAATGTCATAACTCGTTTGAACTCCGACTTTCCAATTCGTTGTGAGATTAATATCTCCACGCAGATCCACATTTTGAGATATCGTCTCGGTAAATGCCGTTCGGCTATAATTTATATTGTACGTGACAGACGCATTCCATGGAACTTCAAAATCAACAAAATCATCGTAATATAAGCCCTGGTTCTCTAGTTTGTCCTTTTTCTTTTCCGACTTCTTTCGTGTCGATTTCGGGTTAATGTTATAGGTGAAGTTTCCCTGCGCGCGCGTCCATTTTCCAATTTTCCCATTTCGAGTATACCAAAACTCGGCTACTTTTCGACCGGTTTCATTATTCCATGCATACGGGTCGAGGGTGGCAGAACCATTAAATCTAAGACCAGGAACAATGGATGTTCGCACCGAGATTCTTAACGGAGCCCAATTGTTCGAATCTTTAGCGAGGTTGTACGAAGTCGCAAACCCAAGAGCGTCTAAAAGCTTTAGTTTTTTATCCTTTCCATCCCTGGTCGAATCTTCTCTATTTCGAACTTTGAGTTCAAAGGTGTTGTTCAAGGCAAGGTTCAATACTCCATTTTCTTTCGATGCCGGAGCATTGTAAACACCTGTTTGGTATATCGAGTACTCGTCCATATTACCAAACGAATCCGTTTGAACTGACTTGTAATATCCCCAAAATGGGTCGCTGTAATCTGGTTTATATCCAATGCTTGCAGATGGAGTAACTTGGTGCCGCATGGCCTTTATGACATCACTTCTGTAATTGTATATACCATAAATAACGGTGCTTAAACTGAGGTTTGCGCCGCCTTCCCAATAGCCAGCCAGTTCGTTAACTTTATACTCATCCACTCGGTTGCTGTCTGGGTTCCACTCTTGTCTTACGGTTTGTCTCAGTCCAGTTAGTTTGTTACTAATGCTAGGTGTAAGGGTGAAAAACCTTAAAACCTTATAACCGGCATTAATAGGAATATCGGCTCGCATTCCGTTTCGCATTTCACCCAAAGTGCTATCACTAAACAAGCGTTCGAAGGGAGCGGTGACCTGATTTTTTGCCTCTAACGAACCTCGAATTCCGATTTTTTCCCACGGTGCTTCTTTGCCAATGGCTGCGTCTCGTTTGAACGGATAAACCCTAGCCATGGTCAGTGCTGCATTTGGTAGTTGAAGGTTTACGTTTCCCGTTTTAGCATTCTGATCACTGGATGCAGCAACCCGTAGTGCGAAGGGTGAATTCGCGAAGTTCTTCGTGTAATTCACACTCGACTTGGTACTGTTTCTTAATTGGTTTGTGGCCGATTCATTCGTGTTTAACCTGTCGGCGTCTGGATTACCAAAGTCAACGCTCGCGCTAAACGTCCTTCCCGGGCGTGCCTTCGGATCTTGTCTATGTGTCCACTTAATCTTATATCTCAGAGGCTTGTTATTGTAGCCTGGAAATTCTGGCTCACCATAGATTCGCTTTACCAATTGAAGACCGCCGCTCCCTGAGTATTTATACTTTTTTGCGTAGCGCGAGTTGATATACCCGTTCCAGCTACCACGTGTGAAAACATCTGCGGTGATGGCAACATCGGCCACGTCACCAATGCCAAAATAATAACCGCCCCCGTTTAAGGATAAGCCCAGCCCTCTTGTTTCACCCCAACTGGGAATGATGATGCCGTTTGCTCGACCTTCACTATTAGGGAAGAATCCGAAAGGAATGGCCAATGGGGTTGGTACATCTGCAATTGACAAATATGCCGGCCCAGTGATAATTTTATCCTCCGTGATGATTTTGAGCTTTTTTGCGTGAATATGAAAGTGTGGATCTTCATATTCACATGTGGTGTATTTGCCGTTTTGGATATAGATTACCTTGCCTGTATCCTTTTTTACGACCTCACCATGAATGTATCCTTCTCCCTCCTGGGTGCGCACTGTCTTGCTAAGACCTCGCTGCGTTTTGAAGTTGTAACGCATTTCTCCTGATTCGAACTTTGTGTTTCCTTGTTGAAAAACGGGCGTTCCCACTATTTTCCCATTACTATCTGGTAAACCCGTAGCGCGCAATTCGCTCTTGCTGAGTGAAATTTCTATGAAATCGGCTTCCAGTTTTATATCGCCATATTCAGCTACTGCCTTTCCATATAAATAGACTTTATCCTCTCCTAAATCGATTAGCATTGAGTCCTCCGCATTGTAAAGCACTTGATGGTCGAGAGACGATCGTCGACGCTTCGGCTTCAAGGAATCGGATGCGGTAGAATCTGTCTGAGTGGAGTCGAGAATCGAAGTAATGGTCGAATCATCCAATGAGTCGGTCGAAAACTGACTAATAATTGCGGTATCATTAACGTTTATACCCGCGGAGTCACTGCTCTGAGACCGCCCTTGAAGGGAACAGAAAACAATTAACAAAGTCAGGTGAATGAAACGAGAGATACTCAAATTGGTTTGGGAACGATGGTTCTACATTTGTTATTACCGAGAAAGAATCGGGCAAAGCTAAGAACGAATCTATCAAGCCTCATGGCAAAGCTTCTTAAGAAAGTAAAAGGAACACTGTTAATATCGGTGTCAGTCATCTTTTTTCTATGGTTTTCATCATTCGTGCCAAACCATAGAGGGCCCAAGATGGCCGACCTTGGTGTAACAAAGGTTGTGATTGATGCAGGTCATGGGGGACACGATCCTGGAAACATAGGAACAGGGAGATATAAGCAAAGTGAGAAAGATATTGCGCTTGATGTTTCCTTGCAGCTGGGTGATTATATACAACGCGCATTTCCAGATGTGGATGTTATTTATACCCGGAAGGAAGACAAATTTGTCACACTTAAAGGCCGAACCGAGATTGCCAATAAGATAAATGCCGACGTTTTTATTTCAATTCATTGCAATTCAGCGGCGAATACGGCGGCATATGGCACGGAAACATTTGTGATGTCAATGACTAAGGTGAAAGCCAATTTGGAATTGGCGCAGCGCGAAAACTCGGTTGTACTGCTTGAAGAGAATTACGAACAGACCTACGGAGGGCTCGATCCAAACGACCCTGAAGCTATGATCGTCCATCAGATTGCCCAATCGGTGCACATGGATCAGAGTCTGAGTCTAAGTGCGAAAATTCAGGATCAATATCGTGAGCGAGTAAGTAGAAGAGATAGGGGCGTGAAGCAAGCACCTTACTGGGTAATTAGTTTTACTACAATGCCAAGTATATTGACGGAGCTTGGATTCTTGACAAACAAGGAAGAAGAGGATTTTTTAATTACCGAAAATGGCAAGGTTTATATGGCCTCGGCTATTTATCGAGCCTTTAAGGAATACAAGGCAGAAATTGAAGGCGTAGAGTTTAACGTTGCAGATTTTGACAAGCCAATCGAAACGGAAACTACAAAGGGACAAGATTCAGAAGTGACGAAGCCCGTTGAAACACCTACGGAATTCAGGAAAGAACCAGTTCGGTACAAGATTCAGTTAATGGCATCGTCTAAGAAAATTGAGCTGATGCCGGCCAATTTTAATGGTCTAGATGAAGTGAAAGAGTATGAAGTCCAAGGATTGTATAAGTACACTGTCGGAGAAGTGACGGATTACAAAAAAGCCGTTTCTTTGCAGCGAGCTGTGCGAGAAAAGGCATTTCCTGGAGCGTTTATTATTGCGTTCCACCAAGGTAAGCGCATTCCAATTTCACAGGCTTTAGAAATAACAAAGGCACAGAATCAAGCTAATTGAAGATTAGAAACGAAATAAAGGTAGGCGTCGTAATTCTCGTTGCCCTCGGGTTGCTCTATTTTGGAATGAACTATCTAAAGGGATCTGACATTTTCTCCAGTGCACGCTACTATTACTCAGTCTACGATCGCATAGATGGTTTGACACGTGATAATCCGGTCATGTTAAATGGAGCCAAGATAGGTCGGGTCGCCTCCGTTGACCTCATGCCAGAAAATGGAAATAAGGTGCTCGTAAAAATGGAAATTCAGCTTGAGGCGCTGCGCATTCCAGACAGCACACAAGCCGTAATTGTAAACCAGGACCTACTCGGGTCGAAGGCAATCAATCTCGATTTTCCAATTAACGGAAGTTTTGACATTGATAGTGATACACTGATACCAGGTATTGAAAAGGAAATTGGCCAAGTGGTCGAAGAAAGTCTAGCACCAATTCAGGCGAAAATTGAACGGATTGTTGAAGAAACGTCCGATCTAATTGCTCATGTTCAGCTGACCATAACCACGATCAATAAAACTGTAAACACCGCAGAAGAGGCGATTGGCAGCATCAAACACGCTACAGAGAGTATAGATACAATGGTTGTTAGTCAGCAAGCTAAGTTATCTCGAGTCCTTGACAATGTTGGTGCTATCACAGCAAACTTGCGGTCCAATAGTGAGAATATTAATAACATCCTTCAAAATGTGGCGACGATTAGTGATTCACTAACCAGAGCAAATTATGCTACCGCTGTTCAGAACGCATCAAGTGCATTGGCCCAGTTTGATTCGTTAATTACGAGCATCAATAACGGCGAAGGATCGCTGGGTCTGCTTGTAACAGATGATAAGTTATATCGAAACTTGGAGCAAGCTTCGATTGAAATTGACAAGCTGGCTGAGGACATTCGAAGACAACCGAAGCGCTACCTTTCTCCCCTTGGCAAGAAAAATAAGAACCCATTACCAGCAAAGAAGCGTGATGCAAACGGTAGGGTGATAGAAGAATAACACGGTCAAAACGCTTACATTTCGGCTAAATAAATCAAGATGATTTCGAGTATTATTTTCATCATTCTTCTGGTTGCAACGGCAGTTATTTTCATTCGAAGAATTCGAGAAATTCGGTATAACATTAATTTGGGTAGAGCCAAAGACCTCTCAGGGAATGTAGGCGAGCGATTGCGAATTATGGCTCGAGTCGCATTAGGCCAAAGCAAATTAATTACCAGACCAGTTGCAGGTATAATGCACGTGTTCATTTACATAGGCTTCATTATTATAAATGTTGAGATACTAGAAATTGTAACAGACGGAGCCCTTGGCACCCATAGAGCATTTCACGCCTTTTTGGGAGATGAGATTTACTATGTTTTTATCGGGCTTTTTGAAATCTTGGCGCTACTGGTTCTTATAGCATGTGTGACATTCCTGATTCGCCGAAATGTTGGACGAATAAAGCGCTTTAGTGGAAAGGAAATGACCAAGTGGCCTACATCTGATGCGAACATCATTCTCGTAATTGAGGTACTTCTTATGCTCGCCTTTTTGACCATGAACGCGGCTGATACTGTGTTGATGACTGCGCCGACCGACATGCTAATGTCGACTGGGATGGATCATTATTTAGGATTTAATTTTGGAGATTGGTTTTGGGTTAGTGCATACCTAACCGGGCTTATGCCAAACAACATTGAAACGCTGTTTCTTATAGAACGTTTCTGCTGGTGGTTCCATATAGTGGGTGTGTTCGGATTCTCAATTTATGTGCTTTATTCGAAGCACTTTCACATTTTTATCGCGTTTCCAAACACATACTATTCTAGACTTAATAGTATGGGTGAATTGCTAAACTTGGAGGCGGTAAAAAAGGAGGTTGAACTGATGATGGATCCCAGTGCCGATCCATATGCCGCTCCGGCTGAAAATGCGGAGCCCCCTCAGCGGTTCGGCGCGAAGGATATCGAAGACTTAAGTTGGAAACAACTCATGGATGCATATTCATGCACAGAATGTGGAAGGTGTACCTCCGAGTGCCCAGCTAATCAAACTGGAAAGCTATTATCTCCGAGAAAGATTATGATGGATACGCGTGATCGGGTAGAGGAGTTAGGTAAGCACAGAAGGGCGAATGGTAAGGAGGCCTCTGACGAAATCAGTCTACTGGGAAATTATATTACCAAAGAAGAGCTCTGGGCATGTACTACGTGCAATGCATGTGTTCAGGCATGTCCTGTAAACATTGACCCTCTCTCCATTATTGTGGATTTGAGGCGGTTCTTGGTAATGGAAGAATCGGCCGCGCCATCGGAATTGAATACCATGTTTACCAATGTAGAGAACAACGGCGCCCCGTGGCAATTTGCGCAGGCTGATCGTGGAAATTGGACAAATGAACTTTCTAGTTAATCCTAGATTAATACACTAAGATGAGCGAGTCTATTAAAATAAGAACGATGGCCGAAATGACGGCTGCTGGAGAACAACCGGAAGTGCTTTTTTGGGTTGGATGCATGGGCAGCTTTGATGATCGGGCAAAAAGAATCACGAAGGCCTTTGCCAAAATATTGCTTCATGCCGATGTGAAGTTTGTAGTTCTAGGCGCCGAAGAAAGTTGCACAGGAGACCCGGCCAAGAGAGCTGGAAATGAGTTTTTATATCAAATGCAGGCTTTTACGAATATTCAAACTTTGAATGCGTATGAGGTGAAACGTATTGTGACAACGTGCCCACACTGTTTTAACATATTGAAGAACGAGTATCCTGAGCTGGGCGGTAACTACGAAGTGTTGCATCACTCGCAATTTTTGCAACAACTCCTCGAATCTGGTCGCATTTCAGTCGAAGGAGGAAAGTTTAAGGGAAAGAAAATTACATTCCACGATCCTTGTTACCTAGGACGAGCCAATGGAGTTTATGAAGCACCGAGGGTGTTATTAGAAAAACTGGATGTCGAATTAGTTGAGATGAAGAGATGCAAGTCGCGCGGACTGTGTTGCGGTGCAGGTGGCGCTCAAATGTTTAAAGAGGCTGAAAAGGGAGATAAAGAAGTGAACGTGGAGCGAACCGAAGATGCGTTGGAGGTTAAACCAGACATCATTGCGGCAGGTTGTCCGTTTTGCAATACAATGATGACAGATGGTGTAAAGCACTTTAATAAGGAAGAGGATATTGAAGTGAAAGATCTAGCTGAACTTATTTCTGAAGCTGCCGACTTATGATGAACATGGAGCGTTTGACCCAAATGGACGGTGGTTCCCGTGTATGGATTTTTCAGTCATCCAAGGAATTAACCGGACAACTTGCTTCGGAGATTAAGAACGCATTGAACTCTTTTTTGGAGCAATGGGCGGCACATGGACAACCGCTTTTTTCTGGATTTGAAATTAGACATGAGCGATTCATTGTAGTTTCTGTTGATGAAGCTCAGGCTGGGGCCACAGGCTGTTCCATAGATAGCATGATGAAAGTGATTCAGGAAGTCGATGCCTCACATGGATTAAACCTTCTGGATAGAATGAAAATAGCCTATCGACTTGATGGTAATATTGTGGAAGAATCGGTGCATGGTTTCACCGAGCATCTAAAAGAAGGCCGCATCAACGCTGATACCATCGTATTTAATAATGTCATCTCGACATTAGGAGATTTGGAATCGAAGTGGGAAGTGCCTGCAGGTGATAGCTGGGTAGCAAGCCTTATTCCGGCTTCGTAGACTCGGCGTTTGTTCGTGCTTTAGCCCCTGAACGCGTTTTCCCTCCTTTACTTGGTTTTTTCTCCGGTGCTGGATCAATTTCGATGGCTTCTTCCGATGCCTTTTGGTCGGTAGCTGTTTGTTTCACAGAGTCGGGGTCAGTTCTTGTAGACAATGAATCATTGGACTCAACGACGATCACGGGTTTTGGATCGGACTGTTTTCTTGTTGGTTTTTTCGGAAGCATAGGAGAACTTGTACCTAATACCAAGTCTTCAACTGAACCAGGTCTTTCGCTTATTCGCCACCTGAAATTATCAAGCTTTGCTCCGCCAACCGGCATATCGTCAGAAGGCGTAATGGTTGCAGTTGGTCTATCGTAGAAGCTAATGCTCTGAATGCGATTTGAATCAATCTTAATGGTCATGTTGGAGCACTTTGTTTCGTTGACCCCGATGAGTGTTTGGTCTTCTTCTCTTGGATAGTAAACCGTTTGGCCATTGCCAAAAACATCAACTCGATTTAGAGAAGCACCTTGAAAATAGCCAATCATATCTAGGCCTTTAATCTGATTGTAGAATATGCTGTCTTCGTGCGAAATGATAAATGCACGCTGATTCATATACATTTTGTCCATGGTGCCCTTTGACATGGTGAGACGAATAGAATCGGCCGTGATTTGATTGTTCTCTGACCAAATTATTGGATCAGTATATAAGTAAATGATACTATCCTTGGTTTGGTATATAAGCGAGTCGCATTGGCCTTGCATGTCGTTTTTGAAAAATCGTGTTCTATGATATGTTCGTATGATTCGATCGTGAGTAAGGCTATCAACATAGGAGTGGAGTGTGTCCGCAACCAAGAAAAAGGTGTCGCCACTCATATCTTGTTTCATGAGCATATTATCCGTTACGTAGCTTATGCTGTCGGCTTCATAATAAATGGCATAATCACCATTCACTTCAAATTTTTGACCTGTGTCTATCAATACAACGTTGCATTTTGACACACCTATTTGTTTGGTTTCATCATACTCAATCGTGTCACCGCGTAAAATTTGACCGGAAGATAAAATCTCTGCATTTCCCACAAAGTGGGCTTCATTTGCAAGTTGATCAAACCAGCCAAACTCGCAGTAGATCTTGCGGTTATCAAATTCAATGTTTGTTGGTCCAAAGAACCACGTCTTTTCGCGATCTGATGAATAGTGCATTGTATCGGTCATTATTGTATAGTCCGGATGCTTCATAACAACATCCGTCTTATAGTGGAATACTCTGCTCTCCGTAAAATATTGACCTCGTTTGCTCGTCAGGTGAATACCCTCTTGCTTACTATCTATTTCACCTCCATTGTAGTAAGCGCCAACTTTCGTTTCGCGATTATAATCCAAGAAATCTGTTTTCAGGGTTGAGCTTCCATTGTCTATAATCACGTTACTTCTAAACTTGGCAATCTTCGTGTTTCCGTCATAAAAGAGCGAGTCGCCAACCAATGTTAGTAAGTCATTCTCCACGATTCTTACGTTACCTTCTGCTTTAACACTGTTGTTGTCGAAGAGGAGAGCGCTGTCGCAAAACATGAGCGCATCTTGATGCTTCAAACGAACGTGCCCCTTTAGTTTGTTAGCGCCTTTTGGAGTGTATTGATCTACGGTGAATTTATCGGCATGCAACAGCTCAATCTCTTGGACCTTTGACTGGCCAAAAGCATTGGAAGTAAGCAACACTATGAAAATGGCTATATATCGAGCCGATTGCATCTCTATGCCAATTGCAAATCCCGAACCATTGTTTGGGTTCGGTCAGGACCAAGGGAAACGATCGAGATTGGACACTCGGTTTCCTTTTCAATAAAGTCGATATAATCTTCCAGTTCCTTGGGGAGCGCTTCGTTCGCGTTAAGCTCTGTCATCCATCCGGGTTGCGCCGTATAGTTTGTTTTGATCCGAGGATCGGCATGATCGAAAGGAAGCTCAGTAGTAGACTTATCGTCCATTGAATAGGAAGTACAAACCTCAATATTGCTGAAATCGCTTAGGACATCCGCTTTCGTCATAATCAGTTTTGTAACACCATTTAGCATAACAGCATAGTTAAGTGCTACCATGTCTAGCCAACCGCATCTTCTTGGTCTTCCAGTCGTTGCTCCATATTCATGTCCAATGTCACGAAGCTTTTGACCTACTTCGTCTTCAAGTTCAGTAGGGAACGGTCCGCTTCCAACGCGTGTGCAATAGGCTTTGAAAATTCCGTAAACATCTCCGATTTTGTTTGGAGCAATTCCAAGGCCCGTGCAAGCTCCGGCGCAGATAGTATTTGATGAAGTAACAAATGGGTAAGAGCCGAACTCGATGTCGAGCAGAGACCCCTGAGCTCCTTCTGCTAGAATACGTTTGCCATTTTTAAGTGCATTGTTGATGTAGTATTCTGAATCAGTAAATGGGATCTTTCGAATGTTTTTAGCTGTTTCCATCCAAACTTTTTCCATCTCCTCTAATCCATCATAGGCAAAGTCCATTCGGTCAAGCATCTGAATATGCTTTTCCTTCAATGCATTGTATCGATCCTTAAAGTCAGGCGCCTCGAGGTCTCCTATTCGTAAACCGTTCCGCCCAGTTTTATCCATGTATGTAGGGCCAATTCCCTTAAGCGTGGAGCCAATTTTATCCTTTCCTTTTGCCGCTTCAGAAGCTGCGTCGAGCAATCGATGTGTTGGAAGAATAAGGTGGGCTTTTCTTGAAATGAGCAAGCGCTCAGTATAAGGCACATTTTGCGCCACGAGATTGTCAATTTCTTTTTGGAAAATGACGGGGTCTATAACCACGCCGTTTCCAACCAAATTCATTTTTCCGGAATGGAAAATTCCAGAAGGAATCGTGTGTAAGACAAATTTTTGACCGTCAAACTCCAGGGTGTGTCCAGCATTTGGTCCACCTTGAAATCGAGCGATAATATCATATTTTGGAGTCAAGACGTCGACAATTTTGCCTTTTCCTTCATCGCCCCACTGCATGCCTAATAACACATCTACTTTCATAATTCTCTCTTTGAATATAGCCCTAAGATTAAGACTTTTCAGGTTGCTTTACCGCATAAAAGTTTAATGAATGGTGCAAGATTTTTATGCCCAAAGATTCCTCTAATGCGTTTTTTATTAATTGAAGTCTTGGATCGCAAAATTCCTTTACTTCTCCAGTGTCCGTGAAGATAATGTGGTCGTGCTGTCTGTTTGCGAAACTCTTTTCGAATTGTGCTTGCGACTGCCCAAACTGATGTTTTCGGATCAGGTTGCAAGCGAGAAGCAAATCAATGGTGTTGTACAACGTGGCTCGGCTTACCCGATACTTTTTGTTTTTCATCTGAACGTAGAGTGTCTCCACATCGAAATGCCCATCGGCGCTGTAAATTTCTTCCAATATCGCAAACCGCTCTGGGGTTTTTCGATGCCCGTGTTCCTCAAGATAACTCTTGAATACACCACGTACTTGAAGTTTAATTTCTGGCTGCTTCATTTGAAGGGCGCAAAGGTATCAATTCAGGTCTGTCAGCGATGGCTCTTGCTTGTCTCCTTTTAATCGGCTCACCGTGTTTACGCCGCTAATGTTTCGGAGCTTTCGCATCAATTCTGTCAAATGCTTGGTATCGTTCACATAAACCATTATTGAACCAGTGAAAATTCCGTCGTCGGTGTCAAATGAAATGCTTCGCATGTTAACATTGTATTCGTCTGATATTACCTTGGTTAGTTCGTTAACTAGACCAACTTGGTCGATTCCACTAATCCGAACACCGGCAAGAAAGGCGATGCTTTCTTGATTTGTCCACTTTGCCTTGACAATACGATAGTTGTACTTCGACATCATTTGAATCGCGTTCGGGCAGTTTTCCCTATGGATTTTGATGCCATCTGAAATGGTGATAAATCCAAATACACGGTCTCCTGGGATCGGATTGCAGCACGTTGCAAGTTTGTAATCAAACTTCTCCATCGAATCGCCAATTACTAAACTGGCATTTTTTGCATCGATGGGTGTAACCAGATCCTTCGGACCTTCCGGTTTTTTTCGCACCGTTCGACGATACTTTAACTGGCCTCCGTCTTTTTTAAGGGCTGCTAGTTTCGAAAGATCAAGTTGCTCAATGCCTACGCGATAGAAAAGCTCCAGAGAAGATGGAAGCTTATAGAATGACATGATTCTTCGAAGGTTTTCGTCGTTCATATTAATCTTAAAGCTCTTTAGCTTGCGCTCAAATGTCTCTTTGCCGTCTTGTGCTATCTGCTTTTTTTCCTCCTTTAAAAGACTCTTGATATTTGACTTTGCTTTTGCAGTCACTACAAAACGCAACCAGTTTTCTTTTGGCCGTTGTTTCTGTGAAGTCAAAATTTCAACCTGATCTCCGCTCTTAAGATGATAGCTCAGAGGTACCAATCTATGGTTAACCTTGGCTCCTATGCAACGGGCACCAACCATCGTATGTATTTCGAAGGCGAAATCTAAAGCAGTGGTATTTGACGGTAAACTCCTGAGATCGCCTTTGGGTGTGAAGACAAACATTTCATCGGAGAAAAGATTCAGCTTAAAGTCATCGATAAAGTCCAATGCATTCGGATCTGGGTTTTGAAGCGTCTCTCGAATTTTAGTAATCCATTCGTCTAAGGCGTTTTCGCTGGCAGACTCCTTATACTTCCAATGTGCTGCATATCCCAATTCCGCTATTTCGTCCATCCTGCTTGTGCGAATCTGAACCTCAACCCATTTTCCAAGAGGACTCATCACCGTTGTGTGCAGAGATTCGTATCCGTTGCTTTTTGGCGTGCTAATCCAATCGCGTAATCGGTCAGGATTTGGTTGATAGAAATCTGTGACAATACTATATACCTTCCAGCAGTCGCTTTTTTCAGAATCATCAAGAGACTCAACAATTATCCGAATGGCAAAAAGGTCGTATACCTCTTCAAAAGGAATGTTTTTGTTGACCATCTTATTATAGATGGAGTGAATCGACTTTGTCCTTGTCTTTATCTCAAAATTGAAACCTGCGTCTTGCAGGCTACGACGAATTGGTAATGTAAATCGATTGATAAAGCGTGTGCGAACTGCCTTGCTCTTTTCCAGTGATCGTTCGATGCTGTCGAAAATGTGAGGCTCCTTATACTTTAAGCATAGATCCTCAAACTCAGATTTCAGATTGTACAATCCAAGACGATGAGAAAGAGGCGCGTATAAATACAACGTTTCTGAGGCGATTTTTTGCTGCTTATCATGCCGCATCGAGTCGAGCGTGCGCATATTGTGTAGTCGATCTGCTAACTTGACTAGGATGACTCGAATATCATCAGAAATAGTCAAAAGCATTTTTCGGAAATTCTCTGCTTGCACCGAAACGTCTTCTCCGAAATGTGCGCCCCGGAGCTTAGTTAGACCATCAATGATTAGCGCGACACGCTTCCCGAATAAGCTTTCAATATCATCGAGGTTGATTTCTGTGTCTTCAACAACATCGTGAAGCAAGGCGCAAACGATTGAGGTAGTTCCCAATCCAATTTCTTCGGATACGATTCTAGCAACGGCAATCGGGTGAAATATATATGCTTCACCAGACTTCCGTCTCATGCCGCCGTGAGCGTCAGCGGCTAGGTCAAATGCCTTCCGAATCATTAATCGATCCGCCTCGTCAAGCTCGCTTTTCGCATTCTTGAGAAGCGCCCGATATTGGCGCAATATGGCCTTCCTTTCAATCTTTAAATCCTCGTCAGTCATGTTTCAACTAAGGTAATGATGAACTAAGGGATAACGTGCAGAAAAGAGAAAAATCAACTGGCTGGTAACACCTTTGAATTTACTTCACCGAAACCAACTCGTACACCATTTTTTTCTGAATAGGCACGCATAATGACGGAGTCATGGTCTTGAATAAACTTGCGTTCGCTTCCATCATTCATAGAAACAGGTTTTGTTCCACGCCAAGAGATTTCGAGCATAGAACCATAGCTTGCAGGAACTGGGCCGCTGATAGTTCCCGACGCCATCATGTCTCCAACTCTAATCGGGCATCCGTTTATGGTGTGATGTGCCAGCTGCTGCGCATAATTCCAATACATGTATTTGTAGTTTGAATTTGAAACGCACGTAGCTTCCTGTCCTTCCGGTTCGATCAGCACTTCCAGATTGATGTCAATATTTTTATTTCCGTCAAATTCGAGGTATGGAAAGACCTTTGGTTCTTGATTGCTCCCAGCTACCTTAAAAGGTTCAAGAGCGTCCATTGTTACGATCCATGGGGAAATAGATGAGGCGAAATTCTTGGCGAGGAAAGGTCCAAGTGGAACATATTCCCAGGTTTGAATATCCCGTGCACTCCAATCATTGAAAATGACCATTCCGAAAATATAATCTTCGGCTTCACCTGTTGATATTGATTGCCCCATAGGCTTGCCATTGAAAGTTACAAATGCCATTTCAAGTTCAAAATCAAGCAGTTTGCACGGTCCAAAGGAAGGTTCGGTTTGATCCTTAGGTTTCATTTGCCCCTTTGGTCTATGAATTGGCTCGCCACTTAAAACTATGGAAGATGATCGGCCGTGATACCCTACGGGAATGTGTTTCCAGTTTGGTAAGAGTGCGTTGTCTGGGTCGCGAAACATTGTTCCAACGTTTCGTGCGTGGTCCTGGCTTGAATAGAAATCGGTGTAATCGCCGATTTCGACAGGAAGATGCATGGTAACACTCTCTTGTTTGTGCAAGAAGACGTCTTTTTTGGTGCTAAGTTTTAAATCATCACAGTCAGTCGATAGCAAATGGGATATTCGATTCCTCAATTCAGTCGTTCCCTGTTTGCCTATTTTCATCATGCAATTGAGGTACTCAGACTCGAAATGGCTTCTGGCGTATTTCCCAAGATCTAGAAACCCGAGATCGTAGAGCGCGGCCAAGTCAAGTACATAATCACCTATCGCTACACCTACGCGTTTAGGGTTGCCATTATTAGAGAAAATCCCAAATGGGAGGTTCTGGATCGAAAAATCAGAGGAGCTTTCAATATCTATCCAGCTTTTCTTTCTAGGGTCATTTGCTTCCATAATAGGTTCTTCTTTTAGCTTGCGAATAGGGGTAGTTTCATCATTTCTTTATTGATCTCGGCGCGAACTTGTTCGACAATGCTTTCGTCACCCTTGCTTTCAATAACCCGATCAATGAGGTCTACGATCCAAGGAATCATATCAGGCGTGACACCTCGCGTTGTAATTGCCGCAGTACCAACCCGAATGCCAGAGGTGACAAATGGTGATTTGTCATCGAATGGCACCATGTTTTTATTTACCGTGATATCAGCAGCTACTAATGCCGCTTCAGCCGCTTTTCCGCTGATGTCTTTATTTCTAAGATCAATCAGCATCATGTGATTGTCCGTGCCACCTGAAATAACTTTATAGTCTCTTTTCATTAATTCTTCAGCCATGGTCTTTGCATTTTCAACTACTTGAAGGCAGTATTCCATGTATTCATCGGTAAGTGCTTCTCCGAATGCAACCGCTTTTGACGCAATAACGTGCTCCAATGGTCCACCTTGAGTTCCTGGGAAGACACCACTGTCTAACACAGCGCTCATCATCCGAGTCACTCCTTTTGGCGTTTTCAATCCCCATGGATTTTCGAAATCTTTTCCCATCATTATCATTCCTCCGCGAGGGCCGCGTAAAGTTTTGTGGGTCGTTGTAGTAACAATATGACAATGGGGTAGAGGATCATTTAAGATTCCCTTTGCAATCAACCCTGATGGATGAGAAATGTCGGCTAGAAGCAACGCTCCAACTTCGTCTGCTATGGATCGAAGTTTTTCGTAGTCCCAGTCTCTGCTATAAGCCGAGGCACCGCAAATGATCATTTTTGGGTTTACGCTTTTTGCTTTTTCCTCTACTTTATTCCAGTCGATCAACCCAGTTTCGGGCTCTACTCCATAAAACTGACTTTTATAGAGCTTACCGCTAAAGTTTACGGAACTTCCATGGGTTAAATGACCACCATGACTGAGATCGAACCCTAAGATGGTGTCTCCAGTATTTAAGCAAGCTAGCATCACAGCCGCGTTTGCTTGAGCCCCACTATGTGGTTGAACGTTCACCCAATCGGCATTGAATAGTGCTTTTGCTCTGTCGATGGCAAGTTGCTCCGTTTGGTCTACAAACTGACAACCACCATAGTAGCGCTTTCCAGGGTATCCTTCGGCGTATTTGTTTGTCATAACGGAACCCATAGCTTCCATGACTTGATCGCTCACAAAGTTTTCTGAGGCTATCAATTCTATGCCATGTTCCTGCCTTTGTCGCTCATCCTGGATGATATCAAATACCTGCTCGTCTCGTTGCATAAAGTGTAATTTTATAGGGTTCGCAAATGTAGTCATTGGCCTTGCAAAACCACTCAAATTCTAAATTGCCACGCTGGCTGGTAATCTTCATACTCACCGTTTTTACGGTGCATTACTCGGTGATCCTTGTAAACCATTTTAGTAAGAAAATTCTTCCGAAACGACTTTATTATGCAACCAATAGCTACTTGGTACCCTGGTTTTTTCAAAACCTAACCGCCTTCGCGCCCGATCCACCCATCAACAGGCACGTTTTTGTATACAGAACCCTGACGAATGATACTTGGAGTGGTTGGAAATATCCCGCGTACCATTACCTCAGCAAGCAGTGGAAGAATCGATTTGACGTGGCAACCAAAACCCACGATCAAATCGAATTGGTCGGAGATCATCTATACATAACAGCCAATCGATATCCTGGCAACGGAATATACAAGTCATCGAACGGAGCCACCCTGCCTGCCGTTGTATCTGCAAAAAAGGTAATCGAACTACGACGTGACGATGTCAGCCAAATTGATTCATTCCAGGTTGCTATTTATATTCAACGCGTTCGATCTATTGACGGTAGAACTGTGAAAACAGATTCAGCCTTGTTTTACCCAAAATTTGGTTGGAATGATTAAAGGGATTCTCTTTTTCGATCAATGGCAAGATGAGATAAGCAGTCCATTTTCGAGTGCACTTTTTATTAGAGTATTAAACCTGGTTGGGTTTCTATTGATCTTGTGGATGCTGCCTATTGCCGATCAGGTATGGGGATCGGATCATTTTGTTATTGTGACCCAGTCCTTTGATGGAATTGGTCGTTTTGCGATGTTGCTGCGTGAGCCCTTTTTTAGGGATCATTATTGGTGGTTTATCATTCCTTTTTTATTTACCACTGCCGCCGCCGTAATAGGATACACAAATGCAATGCTGAGGTTTTTTACGTGGATTCTTTTTGTAAACATTCACTACGCCAATTTTGAAATTAGCAATGGCGGATGGCATTTATTGCATCATCTTTTTCTGCTATCTATATTTCTATTTCACGTTCCTGAAAAGGAAAGAAGTAAATCGGCATCGGCGAAACGATTATTGCATAACCTAGGTTTCTATTTCATTTGGATTCAAATCTCAATCCTTTATTTGACCGCAGGTTTTCATAAGCTTTTAGGAACCTATTGGTTGAATGGTGAGGCACTTATGCTCACTTTGTCCATGGAGGAGTTTTCATTGCCCTATATTATGAGATTGGCCGAATCTAATACCTGGTATTTTCAACTTGGTACGTGGGGCAGTCTTTTGTATCAAATCCTCTTTCCATTTTTAATTTGGATTCGAAGACTTAGACCGATTTTGCTAGCAATCGGATTGGTTTTTCACCTGTCCGTGGCTTTTATTGTTGGTGTTACAGACTTCGGACTGATCCTGGTCGGAGTGTATTCCATCTTTATCCCTGAGGGCATTGCACGAAACTGGCTTCAGTTTGCCGGATGGGAATTTGTTCGAAGAAAAATGGCTGGAATCAGAATCATTAAGGGTACTGGTGATTGAGCCAAGCCCATGAAGAATCGACTTAGGAGATAGCCGTCCTCCGCGTTGTCGAATGCACTATATCCCACAAAGAGAATCGTTGAGACAACAATTAGTGCGGCATATAGGAAGACAGACTCCCGTGCATAAAATGAATTGAAAAGGTATTTAAGCGCCAGGGTTGTTTCAATCAAATAGATGACGGAAAATACGCCAGTCAAAGCCCATTTTAGGTAGTAGATTGTCCAATAGTCGAATCCATCAAGAAATGATAATACTCGAGACATATTTGAAGTTTCATGGCCATACCACAAAAAGCTGAGCTGCTCATTTATGTTTACAAAAAGGAATTCTCTCACGTATCCGGTCGAAGCCAGAAGGACAACTAATAAAAGACTGATGGAGATGAAGCGCAGCCTATTCTTCATCCACAATCGGTTTTATTGGAGTGCCCATTCTCGACCACAGATACCATAGATAGAATACATATCCATATACCAATATTGTGAAGGTGTATGTGTGATTGAAATCGAGGATTTCAGGATCTGGAAAGAAGTATACTGTCAGTGTTAGCCATATAATTCGGAGAATATTTAAAATGTGGATGGTGATAATTCCGAATGGGATAAACCATGCCTTTTTTTTCCAATCACCAGGATAGACTAGCACAAATCCAGTAAATAGAGCGAAGAGTGTGAGTCCATTGCACGGATCTCCGATCCAAAGCCCATGTGTGCCGTCGATTCCGATAGTTCGGATGGAAGAAATCTCACTTTCAGAAATGAGACTAAACCCTAGGCTTTCTAGAATAAACCCAGATACGGACTCAAGGTTGCGAATAACCATAAGGTCAAGCTTACCTGCCGGGTGCAGATATTGTTGATACAGTAAGTACCAAATAGCGTAAACAAAAACCGCCTTCAAAAGAAAGCGGTATAGGGGATCGTCCCAGTATTTTTTGATCATTTTCAGATCGCAGATGCTTAGTTAGTTGCTACGAAAAGCTTGCGTCCTGCGAAAGCTGCTCCAGCAATAAAGAGAAGGCTGATTCCACCATCAATTGGAATGCATGGAGGAGGCCAACATCCAGCACCTCCACCAGATACTCCACCTGTTCCAGCGGTTGGCGGGGCGTATAAATCAAAAGTCATAAGACCTCCAAGAACTATAGAAGTTGCGATTAACCGTTTTGCAGCTTTTTTCATTATTGAATGATTAGTTTTTTAGATTGAACGTTTCCATTGATGTGCACACTTACAATGTAAAGTCCAGCAGGTAATGTTTGAGTTGAAATTTCTTGTCTGTTGTAGCTAGCGACCGATGAGCCAGACCATACATTTTGACCTAAACTATTTTGTACAAACACGTTTGACATCACCGTTTGGTCCAGTGAATAATCGATAACGATTCTATCTGATGTGTTCCAAACATTGATGTCGCCATCAGTTTGTTCTGACTCTGAGCTAATATCGCAATCAGCAAACTCACCTTTACTAAAGATCAAGGTGTATTCGAGGATGTCATCAGCACTTAAATTATCAAGTGTAATCGTAGAAGTGTTATCAAGTGATTGCTGAACCTCACCAGATTCGTTGTTGCGAATTGAAACGCAAGAGTATTCAGAGAAGTAATCGAGTCCATCAAAAGAAAAGGTATAGTCTCCGTCAAGCCCTGGCTCGAATGTCATTGGAATCTCCATTACTTCAGATTCAGCAGGAACATAGTTTACCATTAGCTGCTCGGCACCAGCTTCGATCGACAATCTACACGATCTTGGATCTGGCACACGTAGTGGGCTTATGTCTCGATTGTCAAAACCGTCAAACGCCATTTCGTCTTTTCTGAGGTATACGGCCGATCCAAATGGTTGATCGTTGTTTCGCACATGGATCATGGTTTCTTCCGCATTTGGTTTTCGCTTTAAAAAAGTGCTGTTGTTAACACCCGAGGCGAGAGCCGTGGCTGGGTTTAGAGCTAAACTGGTAATACCAGTAGTCTGCATCCAAAAACCTTGACCTGGAGGAACCGTAGCTCCGCCGCCAGCAGATACGCTAGCATAAGTATTAAGATCTGCATCCAAATACCAGTAATCATCATTGTCGATATTGCCAGAGGCAGTTGTAATCGCGTCCCAGTCTAAAAATCCGTTAAATGGATTGGCGACTAAATTCCAATCATTTCCAGCGCTCGAATTCACTGTTAGTACAGTGGTCGAGGTGTTAATGTCGCCGCTCAACTCCCAAGTTTGTGCCCCCCAAACCGTAAGGTTATCAGCCAGCCAAATTTCGAATCCAACACCGGGAGTCATGGCTTCAGAAGTGTTGGTTGCTGGAACATATACATCGGTGGTTGGGTTCCATGTGTAGACAGAAACAAAAGTACCACCTTGTGCATTGGAAGCGTATCCATTGCCGCCAACGATACCACTCATGAAAACCTCTCCATTTAAATCTTCTAAATCGGTGTCAACACCAGAAGACCCGATGTCTCCCCAGTTGGCATCTCGCGCTCCTCTAAATCGTTGCACTATGTTGGTACCTGATCCGTCAATTAAGCTGCCGTTTGGAATTGCATTCAGCGTCGCCGTGCTTGTTGCATCGGAGAGGAATGTTAGCGTTGAGTTATTTGTAAGATTTCCGTTTGTGAGTGTGAGTCCATTGGATAGCTCGAAACGATCTGTACCTGACATAGTCGCCCCGTTCGCGTTGCTAATCTCCAAATTTGTCATGGTCAGTGTTGTGCCTGAGTTATTCGTAAACGCTTGGTTTCCATTGACTCCTCTTAGTATTAGAACGGCGTCATCGTTAAATGTAAGCGTGCTGTTGCTGCCCATGATTAAGTCACCCTTAACAATCAGGATAGAGCCATCATCTAAAGTCAACGTGCCTCCACCTGAGCCACCATCCGCTTCAATCGTTAGGTCATTTGTAGATTCCGTTTGCGCCGCTACAACTGTAATTGAAGTGCCGTCGGATATGGTAACATTGTTTGTACTGTCCGGACCAGGATTGCTGCCGCAATCCCAAATAGCCAGATCCCAATCGCCGTTGCCAAGAGAGACGCAATCATCAATATCTTGACTGTTTCCTATGGTGAAGTAGTCGCCGTCGGCAAGAGTAATTCCCGTAAATGTTATGACGCTTCCAGCTACAGATGGTGTGGCAGCGTTTACCGAAGCATCTGTAAAATCACCACCATCATTGTCTGAGTCAATTAAAACTCGAAAGTCCGCCGCGTCTAGACCAAACATGGCGCCTGTAAGATCAAATACAATTGTCATTGTACCAAGCGTGTTGTCTCCCCCGGAAAGATCAACGCGCCATTCCTGATTCATTTTTTGTCCAGTCGCTGCTACATATACAGCCGGCACCTCTGTGGTATCCGTGCCGGTGCCACCACCGTCGTGTCCCCACAATAGGTATTCTCCATTTTCAAGATCATTTGCCGCACTAATTTGAACAATGCTTGCGCCTCTAGAATCTGTATGATTATCCGTGGCACTTTCTTGACCAATCCCGGTAACATCATTGCCGTGGCCGACATCATGTGCGAATTTGTCGTTTGCGGCCATGGTCAAAGCATACTTGGATGCTAGGTGATTCTCAAGAATTACGCGTTGGGTAACATTCAAGTTCGACGAGAAAATTATCATCTCCAGCAACTTCCCGTCAAAAGGATGCCGGGTAGGGTGGATATACCGTCCTAGGTTTATTTCAGAGCCAATGTTAATTGCAGAGTTGTGGGCATCTACTGTCTGATCCTGACCATTCGTTCTGAGAAAATGGAATGGGGTAGTTCCAGTGAAGGATTGTGTGTGAATGCTGACACTATTTGTCAAGTTTGGTCCCCATCGCGCATTTCCTTCGGTGTAGGACATATAATGGTCCGCCAAGGCTCCACTGTTCGTATTTAATCTTGTAAAACCAACCGATTGGGTCTTTGCTGCACCTATGCGATATAAATAATCCGTGTTTCCAGATGGTTGAGTTGCTAAATCAAAGTTCATTACGGCAAAAGTCTCTAATTCAGTAAAGTTGGCGACACCAAAGTCATTATAGTAAAAGTCATTGGTTCCATCAAAATCTATAGCGGCATGACCATTTTGGTAATTGGATGAAATTCTGCCTCTTCGAGAGCTACTGGATTGATAAATATCGTTCCCATTCCCAGATTGATCTACCAATGTGGCTGCAAGTTGAGTGTTCCCAGCAACTAAGCCATTCCCCCTAAGACAGCTGTCGCCCTGAATCCATAAAATGTTAGTAGCAGAAGAACCAACTCCACCTGGTCCAGTTTGTGCATGAAGACCCGTAAATGCCAGCATGCAAAGCGATAAGATACCTGAGATCCTCATAATCTGTAACTTTTGTGCGAAATTAATCAATAATAGCGACATTCGCAGCCATATTAGATGTGAAAAATACTATTTTACAAGTAGTACGCACATTGACTAAAAAGGTTGGTTGTTGAGGGCAAAAACAAACATTATTTCAAGGAAGGATCTGGTCTCTGTTTTAGGGATCATACTATCAAACTGGTATTTGCTAATCTTTATTCCAGCGATAAGTTTTGTGTTGGCCTATTTCTATACGCATCAGTTGCCAGAAGTGTATGCTGCGAGGTGTCAGGTCCTTCTTAAATCGAGAGAGACGTATGATTATCAGGGAGGTTTATTTCGCGGACTGGGTGTGACATCATCAGCGACAAGCTATGGGCAAACAGCGAGTCAAATGAATGTTGTTCGGTCTTCGGATCTTATTGAACAAGTCCTGAATAATCTTTCAATTGATGTTTCCTACTTTATAGTCGGTAGGCTTAAAACGACCGAAGTATATAAACACCTACCATTTGAGGTTTCCGTTGATGATCATTCCGTAGCCAAAAACGGAATGCCCTTTATGTTAAATGTAAAGGACGAGGATTCGTTTTCGCTGAGATATGAAATCGGTGGTGTCAGCAAGGACAAATCATTTAGGTTTGGTCAACTCATTTTAGAGGATGGTTTGTATCTTACCATTAATAAAAAAGGGAACCTGACTGGAAGCTCTTTATCGGAGGTTGTCGCGGCCAATTACATGTTCAAGGTTTATCAGCGCAACCAGCTCGTTGGAAGATATAAAGGGAATATCACGGTTACCAATGTGGATTATACAAGTATCATCGAAATCACGCTGCGAGATAATATTCCAAGCAGGGCGCGGGAGGTGCTATCGGAATTATCTAGAATTTATATTGAGAATACGGTTTCGAATCAGATTGATATTAATGAGAATACGATCGAATACATTGATCGACAATTAATTGAGGTCACAGACATCATTTCTGAGATTGAAGCCGAAATGGAGGCCTATCGAAATGAAAAATCGATACTTGATCTAGGGTATGAAGAAGGGACATACTTCTCTGCGCTAAATCGATTGGATGCAGAAAAGGAGAAGATTCACTTGGAGGTGGAAACCATGAATGACCTCACTAGTTACTTGCTTCAAAATGAAGATATTGAGTCGCTCTTACCCCCGAGCGCCGTTTTCGTGCATGCATCCGCCTTTTTAGTGAGAAGTGTCGAAAACTTATATGGAATGAGGCAATCACATCGTGAGATGACGGTGTCCGGGACAAGTCAAAACAAGCTAATTCAGTTAAATCTGGAGCGAATAAAAGAACAAAAAGAAGATATTCTTAGATATATAACCGACCAGGAAATTGAATTGAATAAGCGACTTAAGATTATCGATCAGGAAATTTCAAGTACGAAATATGACATCCGTGGCTTGCCCAAGACACAACGTCAAATGATGAATATCGAGCGACGCATCGAGGTCAACGAAGATTTGTATTCATACCTACTCTCTAAGCGAGCAGAAACGGTAATTGCCAAGGCAGGTTTGGTTCCTGAAACAAAGTTGATCGAAAAACCTCGAAGTATTGGTATTGTAGCTCCGGATAAAGAGCGGACACAAATGCTTTCAACACTTATAGCATTCGCTGCTGCGATTGTGATTATACTTGTCAAGGAGCTCTTTTTTCAAAAGATCAAACTCATCGGCCAACTTCAAAGTCTTACTGATCTCACTGTTCTTGGTTCAATTCCAAAATCAAAAAATAAAGATGGCTTTATTGTTAGCGATTCAGCAAAAGACCAGATAAGCCAGGCTTTCCGTGTTCTGCGCACAAACCTTCAATTCCTGACAGGGACACAATCAAGCTCTATCATTTTGGTTACGTCCTTAATGCCAGGTGAGGGAAAGACCTTTGTTACAATTAATATGGCGACCATTTTGGCGATGACTGGAAAACGTGTCTTGATTATTGACTTTGATCTTCACAAACCGAGATTGGCCAAAGCGCTGAAAATGACCAATACGAGTGGGGTTTCGAATGTGCTAATCGATCAAGATAAAATGGAAGATGCGATTCAAAGCACCTATCTTGATTCGATGGATGTCTTATTGAGCGGTCCAGTTCCGCCGAATCCATCCGAATTAATCATGTCTAAAAAAATGAATGAGATATTTGAGTTTGCCAATAAAAATTACGACTATGTACTACTTGATACACCACCGATCTCATTGATAAGTGATGGTATTGTTTTGATGCAGAAAGCGGACGCCAAGTTATTCGTAATGAATGCGCGAGTGAGTACCAAGGTTTCCATCGACTACATTGAAGAACTGGTTGAGAAGAATGCAATAAGTAATGCAGCATTAATCTTAAACGAGGAGAAAGTGAGCAGGATGACCTACTACTACAGCAAGTATGGCTACGGCTACGGCTACGGTTACGGATATAGCTATGGATATTCATATGGCGACAACAAATAATATAGACAAACCTGAAAAGTGGGATATTTATATAACCCCCAATAAGTCGTTGTTTGCACTGGATCTTGGAGCTATCTGGAGATATCGTGACCTTCTAAGTCTTCTAGTGAGGAGAGACTTCGTAAGCCAATTCAAGCAAACTATCTTAGGGCCCGCATGGTTTTTTATTCAGCCGATTTTCACGACAATCATTTTCACGGTCGTTTTTGGTCGCCTTGCCAATATTCCAACGGATGGAATACCGCAACCCCTTTTTTATATGGCTGGCATTATCATTTGGAATTATTTTTCTGAATGTTTAATGAAAACCTCTGAGACATTTCGTACGAATCAGGGGCTCTTTGGTAAGGTGTATTTTCCTCGACTGATTGTGCCATTATCAGTGGTTACCTCCAATTTACTTAAGCTCGGGGTGCAACTACTCTTATTCATCGCATTGTACATCTATTATATATTCCAGGGATTTGAATTGCCAGGTTTGCTATCGCTGATTTTTCCACTTATTATTCTATTCGTAGCCTTGTTGGGACTCTCCCTGGGTTTAATCGTCTCCTCACTCACAACAAAATACCGTGATTTGAAATTCCTTATTCAGTTTGGCGTCCAATTGGCGATGTATGCCTCGCCGATTGTTTATCCCCTCTCCTTAATCGAGGATGATAAAAAGTGGATGATATTGATGAATCCGATTTCGTCATTTATCGAAATGTTTCGATTTGCATTGTTCGGGCAGGGGCATGTAACCGCTGTTGCACTTGGTTACAGCGTTATCTCCACTCTTGTTCTCTTGGTGTTGAGTATCGTAATATTTAATCGAGTAGAAAAGAGTTTTATAGATACCGTATAATAATCGAATATTGAAGGATATAGTATTAAAAATTGAAGATGTGTCTAAGCAATATCGCTTAGGTGAAGTTGGGACAGGTACATTGAGTCACGACTTGAATCGGTGGTGGCATCTCGCACGGGGTAAAGATGATCCTTACACCTCTGTTGGGGCGGTAAACGATCGCTCACTCAAGGCAAACGAGGATTATGTTTGGGCTCTTCAGGATATAAACTTAGACGTTTGTCAAGGCGAGGTGATTGGAATTGTTGGCAAAAATGGGGCGGGCAAATCCACTTTGCTTAAACTCCTATCTCAGGTTACAAACCCCACCACGGGCTATATAGGAATAAAAGGAAGAATCGCCTCATTGTTGGAGGTTGGAACTGGTTTTCACCCCGAATTAACAGGAAGGGATAATATTTTTTTAAACGGTTCCATTCTTGGGATGACAAAGGGAGAAATTAGGTCAAAGCTGGAGCAAATTGTAGATTTTGCAGGGGTAGCGAAATATATCGACACACCGGTTAAACGATATTCTTCAGGTATGAAAGTGCGTTTGGGGTTTGCGGTTGCAGCCCACTTGGAACCTGAAATCCTTGTGGTAGATGAAGTTTTGGCTGTTGGCGATGCAGAGTTTCAACGCAAGGCCATTGGTAAAATGCAGGATGTTGCAAAAGGTGAGGGACGCACCGTTTTATTTGTGAGCCATAATATGAGTTCGGTTAGAAATCTTTGTAATAAAGGTGTGTTGCTCGAAAACGGGCGGATATCTTATGTCGGAGACGTCGATGAAACCATCGACCATTATTTACAAGGTGGAAGTGCTCAAAAAGTTCACTTTGTTGAATTTGATGATATGCCTTTACCAATCCAATTCAAAAAGATTGCTTTAGCTCAAATTGTTGAGTTCTCAGAGGATGTTGAAATTACAATGGACATCAAAGTGAACGAACCAAACCCAGATTATACACTAGGTTTTATTGTCTTTGATTCAAAGGCCAATTGTGTTGCTGTCTCAACGTATGATGAGTATGGGCTTAAACTGATTGACCAAAATCATTTGGGTGAAATTCAAATAAATGCGACATTTCAGAAAAAGTTGCTTAAACCAGGGACGTACTCAATTCGGTTTACCGCAAGGACAATTAATGGTGAAGCCATTCACACGGTTGAAGACACCATTTTTTTTGATGTGCGCGACACCCATACATATAGAGGGTTGAAAGGAATGTACAGACCAAGAGCTATTATTGCCCCTGAAGTGCAATGGAAAAAACTGAACTAAATGATTCATGTCATTGGAGATAGCCACTGCCGTTCGTTTGCATACAATTCGAACTTTTTTCCAATTTTTCTTGGGGAAGGAAAGCTTTTCAATTTTATTGATGATTCAAACGCAAATCGCGTCCTGGATAAGGTCGTCGGTTGTTTAGAAAAAATCCAAAACATTGAAACTGTATTGTTCGTTTTTGGTGAGCCGGATTGCAGATGGTATATGGGCTATGGCTGGCAGCCGTGGAAGGAAAATGTTGGGGACGTGAAACCAGCAACGTTTGATATTGAGGCTTCAGTAGATAGATATTCAAGTTTCCTTAAATCTATATCTCAAAGATTCCCGAATGTTTCATTTTATGCTCTAAGTGTTTGTCCTTCTGATCGGCCAAAGCAAAACTCTCTTGTGATTGAGTTGAACGATCTTTTGGAACAGTCCATTTCCGCTATTTCGAATGTGAATTTCATCAGCATTTTCGACACCGTAACTGACCCTGAATCCAATAAGGTCCGGGATGAATTTTACGGAGATCCTGTTCACTTGAGCAATGCTGTTCAACACCCCGTAGAGGATTATTTTATCAAAGAAGAACGACTGCAAAAATCTGGGTTTGACCATCAGCACAACTGGAGTATGCATGGAGCTATGTCTGATTTTAAATTGAATGATCGCTTTGGCTGCTATATGATGAATGAATTAGACAAAGAACCAATAGATAAATCGAAGTTTACTTTCGATTTAAAAAAGGAAAGCTTTTCTCACGAAAAGATCTTTGAAACCTTGGAGGAATATGGTCTAGTCATTCTCGAGTCTTTCATTGGGTCAGATGAATTAGTTCGTTATAACAACACATTTGATGAAATTATTGAGGGAAGACTGAAAGGGGAGTACATCCTTGATCGGGGGAACGAGACAGTGAATCTGATGGTATTGGAGCAAGGGTCGCATGAATTGCATGACTCAGTAAAGCATTTATTTGAAACTTTTGAGACGGATGGTTTTCGAGCCTTGGGAAAGTCTTTTTTTCGAGGTGAGGATCATTTTTTTAACAAGAAAATATTCTTAACCCAAGATTTGGTTGGTAGCACTCACGCGGCCCAAGATTTACACTTTGATGTGGTTCCTACCCTCAAATTCTTTCTGTATCTATCGGATACCTCGGTAGAAAATGGAGCCTTTACCGTTGTGCCATCTAGCCATCATCGTACAGCTGAAATTCGAGAACAGTATAAAGGCGAAATTAGCTATGAAAACCGGCACCTTTCTCGTCCCAAAGCAGATCCAAAGTTGGAGGTTCCAATAGAGGCCAAGGGCGGTGCTCTGATTGTGTTTAGCACGGAGCTATTTCACAAAGCCGGCGTTGTTTCCCGTGGAGAGCGCCGAGTTATTCGGAGTCATTCATGGCAAACTCAGCATCGTGATTGGGCCGAGACCTCTACCAATTCTGTGAGGTCCAAAATCAGTAGCTTACTCAAAAAAATCATCAAGTAGACTAAATGATACATTTAAAAGAAGCCTACTTGGCTTATCAAAATTCTGCCCGTTATATAAAGAAGCATTCGGAATCGGATGACACTAAAATTCAGGTTTCCAAGTTTTGGAAAGGGTTCTTAGATCAACGCGTAAACTGGCCATCTTTTAGCGAAATGATAAGATTTAGGTCATCAAAATATGCCTATGGTCTAGGAACTCAGAAGGACGTTGAATATGAGAAGGAGCGCGAAAGGTTCCAGAAATACGAAACGATTGTTTTAGAAGACACTCCAGAAGAGTATGTCTTTGGATTAAATGAGCCAGCGCTCGGCGGTCCTTCTTGTCACCCAATTGGTGACGCGTATATGAGTCCTTCTTTTCTCATGAATTCAGGGACGTCTTATCGAGTTGTGAAAGCGGTGAAAGAAATTAAAAAGGAAAAGTTGAACTATTGTGAAATAGGGCCAGGCTGGGGGTGCGTTACCTATCAATTATTGAGCGTGCTTAACCTCGATAAGGTTTTGGTTTGTGATATTCCAGATAACCTCTTTCTCTCATCCTACTTCCTGCAATCAGCCTTTCCAGAGAGGAATTTCAATTGGCTTGATGCAGATAACTCACATTTTCCTGATAATTCTGTGACGTTTTCCCTGCCTCAATTTATTGAACAAGTTTCGGAAAAATTTGACGTGGTTCTAAATAGTTTTAGTCTTCAGGAAATGGACAAAGACACAGCGCTGGCATACGTGAGCTGGGTAAATGACCGGTTGAGCGATGAGGGCGTCTTTGTATCAATTAATTCGCATGGTAAAGCTGGTATTTCGCAGGGAAGTGAGTATAACTATAGTCGCTTCAAGTTGGTGAGTTTTAAGCCTTTTCGGCGGGTTCAGGCTTCCCTTTTTAACTCGGTTGCTTACGAAATGGTCCTATCAAAGAAGACCGACGATAATCCCGCTTTCAATGAACGACATTTCGATGCATTGACGTATTTAATCCAATTTGGATTTACCGATACGGTTTCAGAACTAATTGAAAAATTCACATCCAATAGCCTTTCTGATTTGGAGAAGAGTTTCTTAGATTCCATTAAAGATCTTCAAGATGAGCGAGATGCTGAAAAAATGCTGAGCATAATTTCTTCTTTTAATGAATCAGGGTTTGAAATTTATTTGAAACCGTTGAAGTGCCTGATATCTTTTTACATGGGAAGATTGGATGATTTTATGCTATTAAAAACTGATTTACTTCAGGACCCAAATTACATGTCGGAAAAAAGTCGCGACTATTATAAATCGCTGTTGTTGATTTGCGAGTCATTTACGGTAACGGAAAGGACAAATGGCTTGGATTCAATAAAATTGTCGTTTGAGCAGTTGAGCCCAGCATTATACACCGAGTTTTGCGAATTGTTGTTTAAGAATGATGTTTCTCAATTCCAACATTATTTAGGAAAGAGATTAGAGCTCGAAATGTTGGAGGCATATTATGCTAATTCGGCAAAAAACTCAAAAGGCGCCGGTATGATAAAGCGCCTGTTTAAGTAATCGATATTGGGCTTAATTAATTTATATAAGAAAATTTGAGAGTAGCAATTATTCCTGCAAGAGGCGGTTCAAAACGTGTTCCGCGAAAAAATATATTACCGCTAAATGGTATTCCCCTGCTTTCATATACCATTCGAGCCGCAGTGGAAAGCGCCTGTTTTGATCGGGTCATTGTTTCCACTGAAGACGAGGAAATTGCTCAGTTAGCAGAAAAGGAGGGTGTGGAAGTGGATCGAAGACCGCAAACAATGGCGGGCGATACGGTCACCAAGGTTCAAGTGGTTTATGAGTTTCTGAATCGACCCGAGAACCAAGGAGTTTTTGACGAAGTCTGCGCATTGCTTCCAACGTGTCCATTCCGACAGCCGAGCGATATTCAAAAGGCGATTGCGCTTTTTGAATCAAGATCTGAAGAATTTCTTATTGGAACGACAGCCTATGACTTCCCTATTCAATTGGCCCTCGAGCCGATAGAAGAATCTCCTATAATGAAACCCGTATTTGAAAATGGATATCAGGTTACGCGAAGTCAGGACATCAAAACAACCTATCACCCGAATGGGGCAATATACCTTGCAAACGTTGATGCCTTTTTAAAGAAGGAGTCCTTTTTTAACGATGAAATGATATGTTACGATATGCCTGCGGTAAGGTCATTTGACATCGACTATCCTTGGCAATTCGAGCTCGCAGAAATCATAGCACAAAAAAAATTATATCTCACAGAATGATGAATAACCGATTAGATAAAATTACCGGACCTGTAATCCCATTGCCGGTTCCGTTCAATGAAGATGAATCAGTGGCCTATGACGAGCTGTCTAGATATGTTTCTTTTTTAGTCGATAATGGAGTAGAAACCGTGATGACAACGGTGGGTACTTCTCGATATAATTTACTCTCTTGGGATGAGTGTAAAAAGGTGAACGAATCGGTAGTGAAAGCGTGCGCAGGAAAGTGCAAGAGCATTGTGGCAAATCCGCCAACGGGTTCCACCCAGCATGCGATTGAGTTTGCACAACATGCAATGGAAATTGGGGCAGATTTCTTTTTGGTCTATTTTCCAGAGCGTGACTATGGCGATGAACACACCTTGCCATTCTTTGAAAAATTGCATGCCGCTACAGATATTGATATTCTTCTGCACGAGATGCCACGAAGAAATGGGACTGGACCAGGAACCAAGCAATATGGACTTGAGTTACTTACGAAACTCTTGTCATTTGAGCGAATTGTCGGTTTAAAAGAAGAAGCATTGGACCCAGAGTACAGTAATATGTTACTTGATAATCTAGCCGATAAGGCAATTATCATTGGTGCAGGAGGCGGCATGAGCCGATATTATTATCGTGATTTCGAGCGAGGCGCCATGGCTTATCTAGGAGGATTGGGGAACTTTTTTCCTCAAATTGAACTGGATTTTTTCCGCTATTTACAAAACGGCCAAAAGGAAGAGGCTCGGAAAATTGTGGAAGACATCGAATTAAAATACTTCGAAAAAGTCTCGCCTATCGGGTGGCATCCACATCTGAAATCTGCGCTGAACCTTATGGGATTAATGCCCGGGTGGGAGCGATCTCCCATGAAGCAGCTTAAACAAGAAGAAATTGAGCTTATCGATCAAGTGCTAATTCAAAATCAATGGAAAAAATAATTAAAGGAGGTTTTCGTATTGGGAGTAGTTTACTTCAAAACCATTCAAAACCATATGTAATCGCCGAAATGGCGTGTGCGCACAATGGCAACATTGATGAAGCAAAGCAGTTAATTAAAGCTTCAGTTGACGCTGGAGCTGATGCAGTTCAGCTGCAGTTTTTAGTCGCTGAAGAAACGGTAACGCCTTTTCACGAGGCATTCGATGTCATCAAATCAATTGAGTTTTCTGTGGAGCAATGGAAAGAGATTGTTTCTTATGCTCGAAAATTTGAAATCGATGTTTTCACCTGCACATATGATGTTCCAAGCGTGGCACTTGCTGTAGAAACAAAATGTGATGGCATAAAACTGAATTCAGCAGATTTGTCTAATCCAGACGTGCTCGCCGCTGTGGCCAAATCGGGAATTCCACTGACACTCGGTACTGGTGCCTCAACACTGGATGAAATTAATGAGGGCTTAGAGTTCCTGAAATCCAATGGTGCAAAGGATATTGTTTTGATGCATGGCGTCCAGAATTTTCCTACAGCGGTTCAAGATCTACATATAAATAGGTTGGAGTTTCTGATGGAACATTTTCCTGAATATACCATTGGATACGCCGATCATACCGATGGTGAAAACAGCTTTGCTAAGGTCGTTGACCTTTTGGCAGTGGCTAAAGGAGTCGGTGTAATTGAAAAGCACATTACCCTTTGCCGTGCCGATAAAGGGATAGACTATCAGGCAGCCCTTGAGCCTGAGGAGTTGAAGGCGTTTGTGAGTCGAATTGATGCGGCGTATCAAGCGCTTGGTTCAAAGTTGGAAAGACCTTTTTCTGCCAGCGACTTGAAATACAGAAAGTTTCAGAAGAAGGGAGTTGTTGCGGCAAGAGAGCTAAAAGAAGGAGAAACGATCACCAGAAACGATGTGCTGTTTATTCGAAATGTTGAACCAGGGTTGCCGCCAAAAGAATTTGGTAAAATCGAAGGTCAAAAACTGAAGGTGGCAAGAGCGAAATTTGATAACATAACGGTATCTGATATTGAGTAGTTGTGCTATTTAATTCACTGGCCTTTGCGTTGTTTTTACCCGCAGTCTTTTTACTGTATTGGGCAATAAATGCAAAGGAAATTAAATGGCGAAACGGACTCATACTTCTATCAAGCTTAGTCTTCTATGGTTGGTAGGACTGGCGTTTCTTAGGTTTGATTCTAGGTAGCGCCCTGCTCGATTTCTTCATAGGTGGAGCCATCTACGCTTCAACCAATTCAAGGCACAGAGGCTTCCTGTTCGCGCTGAGCTTAGGGTTTAATTTGGGGGCACTTGCCTTCTTTAAGTATTTCAACTTCTTCATCGAAAGTTTTGCATCGGTGCTGAGTTCAGCCGGATTACAACCGAATATCCACACGCTTGAAATTCTCCTGCCCGTTGGTATTAGCTTCTATACATTTCAGACATTAAGCTACACGATTGATATTTATCGAAATCGATTGGAACCTGAGTCCAACTTGATTTCGTTTGCGTCATACGTCACCTTTTTTCCACAATTGGTGGCTGGTCCCATTGAAAGAGCCGCGCATCTACTGCCCCAATTTTCAACGGAAAAACGATTTGATGCCCAAGTAGCTTCAGAGGGCCTCCGGTACATGCTCTGGGGGTTTTTTATGAAACTTGTTATTGCCGATAACGCAGCAATTATTGTAAATGAAATATTCGACACCTATGACGCGGTTTCAGGCACTTCGTTGTACTTCGGAGCGTTGCTTTTTGCGTTTCAGATATATGGGGATTTTGCAGGGTACTCATACATTGCAATAGGTGTCGCAAAGCTGTTCGGCTTTGACTTAATGACAAATTTTCGATACCCATATCTGTCTACAAACATTTCAGATTTTTGGAGGCGCTGGCATATATCCTTATCTACTTGGTTTCGGGACTACGTTTATATTCCACTTGGAGGTAATCGGGAGGGGTTGTGGAAGCACTTTAGAAACCTCTTTTTGACGTTTTTTATAAGTGGGTTTTGGCATGGGGCAAATTGGACATTCTTAGTCTGGGGGACAATTCATTGGTCGCTCTATGTTATCGAATTCGGTATCGAGAGATTGAGATCGATTCTGCCACCAACATCGGGAAACGTATATCTAGTGGGGGTGCGCTTCATAGGATGGGGCATTACCTTCCTTTTAGTTACCGTTGCTTGGGTCTTTTTTAGAGCAGAGTCCATTGATGTCGCTTTGCAATACACTCAAGGATTGATCTTTAGACCACTGTTCGCCTATGGCGATGATGCAGGTTTAATGCGATTGCTGGAAAGTAAATGGATAATACTGTTGATCCTGATTCTGTTGAGTGTCGAGCTTCTTCAGCGAAACAAATCATTTGTGTTAGATGTCAAAACATTGCCGAGTTGGGTTCGATATTCAATCTACTATTTGGTGACCATGGTAATACTCTTCTTTGGAAAATTCAATAGCATGGAATTTATTTACTTCCAATTCTGATGGTGAAATTTCTATTAAAACTTGGGTCGTTCTGCATGGTGGTTGCAATTTTTGTAATCGTATCGGTGTTGTCCGTTCCAAAGAATAGAGTGGATGAGTTTTATACACGATTTACCACGCCCAAAGCAAATAGCTTGGTGATCGGTTCTTCACGTGCAGCACAAGGTTTTGTGCCAGAGGAATGGCCAAGGCCGATCTCGAATTTTGCGTTTACCATGGCAAATTCACCATACGGTGAAGTTTACAATCGTGCGATTTTTGAAAAACTTGAAATGACATCAGCTGGGGACGTAATTGTCGAGGTGAACCCGCTGACATTTTCCTTTGATACAGTTGAAAACCCCTTGCAGGATGATGCGCTTTTTGCAGAAAAGGGAAAGCACTTAGATAGGATGCACTTCTTTAATAATGATCCCAACTTAGAATACTTGTTTACCTCCTTCGATGGGCCACTGATTAAGCTTTGGGCTGAACCGAGTAAATACAACCTGCACGAAGATGGATGGCTTGAGGTTGGCGGAGATGCACATGTAGATCCAATAGCGAGGCAGGTAACAATTGATAAAGCGAAATCAAATTATCAAAAGGTGTTTCTTACTAAACGACTTTCGCAAGATAGGATCGCTGCGTTTCGCGAGCTGTTAGCGACATTGCGGCCCATTAAAAACGTGCACCTTGTTCGGTTTCCCGTATCTCCCGAAATGTTGAAATTGGAGCATGACTATTGTCCAGAATTTGATTCGCTAATGGAAACAATGGCCAATGCTGCGGGCATCGATTATTTGAATTACGCAAAGGAATCCGACGTCTATGTCACCAACGATCTGCATCACCTGAATAAAAAGTTTGGACGTTTATTCACCAAAAAGCTGAGCGAGGATATTGATCAAAGAGCGAATCAGCCATCGATTGAAAATTGATGATTTCATGTGAATCTAGAGGATGGCTTTGGTAACTTTGGCGCTATAACGCCTCAACCAATAAAGAATGAATTTTAATCGTCAATTTTCAGTCGGAAGTAAAGTCATAAATGAAGACTCTCCTGTCTTTATTATAGCGGAAGCAGGTGTGAACCATGGCGGAGACATGGATATCGCATTTCAATTAATTGATGTTGCCGCGAATGCGGGGGCGGATGCTGTGAAATTTCAAACATTCAAGGCGGACCAGCTCATATTGGAGGCGATAAACAAGGCCCCATACCAATTGAAAACCACGGAAGCTTCTGAGTCACAACACGATATGTTGCGAAGACTTGAGGTTACAATCGATCAAAATCAACAACTCAAGCAAAGGTGCAAGGAAAAAGGGATCGTGTTTTTAACCACCCCATTTGAAGAAAAAAGCCTAGAGGAAATTGATGCGCTAGACCTCGATGCCTATAAGATTGCATCAACTGATCTTACCAACCTTCCGTTCTTAGCCCGGGTGGCGAAGAAGGGCAAGCCGATCTTCCTTTCCACAGGAATGTCCTACTTAAGTGAAGTAGAGCTGGCCTTGAAGGAAATCTATCCGCACAACAAGGATGTTGTTTTATTAGCATGCACGGCGAATTATCCAATAGTGGATGAAGAGGCTAACCTCAATACGTTGATCACTTTTAAGAAGAATTTTGACGTGGTTTTAGGCTATTCAGATCATTCAGTTGGGGTGGGCGCAGCGCCATATTCAGTGCCAATGGGAGTAAAAGTGGTCGAAAAGCATTTTACTTTAGACAAGTCTCAAGAAGGGCCAGATCATCGTGCATCGCTTGATCCAAAAGAACTTGCAGAACTTGTGGTCGAGATTCGGAAAATTGAGCGCTACATGGGAAAAAAGGAGAAAATTCCTACCATTTCCGAAACGCAAACTAGAGCCTCACTTCAAAAGTGTCTCGTCGCTAAATCCAAGATTGAAAAAGGTGAATTGTTCTCTTTAGATAATCTTGCTGCCAAGCGCACAGGGGGTGTTGGGATAAGCCCAATCTACTACAGAGAAATCGTTGGAAAGACGGCGTCGCGTAGTTTTCAAATGAACGAAATCATCGAAATCGACTAATGAGAATCGTTTTTTGCGGATTTGGTCGTGCTGGATTTGAATGCTACAATCAATTAGTATCCAGAGGTGATGTAACGCCGGCAGAGGTGTTGGTTTTTACGCATTCCGCCAAAGACAACGTGGTTTTTTTGAATTATTTAGATGCTGTAGGTGTTGAGTATCACCTTGGATCAATCAATAAGCATGCTGACCGAGTGGCAGCGTTTAAGCCTGATTTTTTACTCTCGGTTTATTACCGAAATATTATTCGGAACGAAATCCTCGAGCTGGTTCAAGGCTCATTAAATTGTCATCCCTCTCTTTTACCAGACTATCGAGGTTGCTTCTCGGGGGCTTGGGCCATTATCAATGGCGAACCAAAAACGGGTATTACTTTTCATAAAATTGACCCGGGAATCGATACAGGCAATATCCTTTTTCAAAAGGATGTAGAAATTCGCGATACAGATACCGCCTTTTCGCTATACCACAAACTAGTGTCTCACTTTATCAAGCACTTTGAAAGTGCCCTCGAGCTCTTGATTTCAGGTGACCCTGGGCAGGCTCAGTCCAATGATGAAACGGCACGATATTACTCAAGAGCCGTGCCTTTTGATGGTGTAAGAGTGGCAAAGGACATGACTTTTGTCGAAGGGCAGAACTATTTCAAGGGGATGTATTTCCCCCCTTTTGCAAACGCAAAATTTGTCTTTGATGAGGGAGAAGTTGAGATCGGGAACCTGGAAGAATTGGAGACATATAGAGATCAATTTTTATCTGCATGATTTACATTTCATCCGCGTGCGTCAAGGCAAAAACAATTGGTGAATCGATAGAGAAAATTGGTGACTTGGGATATGACAATGTTGAACTATCTGGAGGTACCAATCCATACCCTGAACTCGAACAGCACTTGAAAGAAGCTCGGAAAAAAGGCAAGAATCTATTGCTGCACAATTACTTTCCTCCACCGCCAACTCCATTCGTTTTGAACCTTGCTTCGTTGGATGGTGAAACCGCCAGTTTAAGCATGAATCATGCGGCGAATGCGTTACGAATAAGCTCGGAATTGGGCTGTGATAAATTTGGAATTCATGCGGGATTCCTGATTAATATTCCGGTAAATCAAATTGGTAAGTCGATCGATCGAAAAGCCTTGTTCAATAGGGATGAGGCAATGGAATTTTTCCTAGAAAACATACGACTGTTAACTGCAGAATCGAGCCCAAAGATTTACATTGAAAACAACGTGATCGCACCATTCAACCTTGAGAATTTTAAAGGAGAGAATCCCTTTTTTCTTACCTCTTCTGTAGACTATTTTGAAATGGCCAAAAAAATCGATCTCAATTTGCTGCTAGATGTAGCGCATCTAAAAGTGAGTTGTTGTGCTTTGGGATTAGACTTTGATCGTGAACTAGATGCTCTATTTCCGCTAAGTAGCTATGTTCATATTAGCGACAACGACGGACAATCGGATTCAAATAATGGCCTGGATAAAGGCAGCGATTTATACAAATCGCTTTCACGTTTCGATTTTACGGGCAAGACAATTACAATAGAGGTTTATGATGGTGCAGAATCTGTGCACGAAACCCACAATGCTATACATTCGCTGCTATGATTGACTCAATCGTCAAAATAGGTACCCCGATGCGCGATGTGCTGGAGGCAATTGGCCATGAACCAGCAGGAATCGCTTTTTTCAACAGTGAAGACGATGTACTCGCTGGTATACTAACCGATGGAGACGTTCGACGGCTTTTCTTGAAAGGCATACAGTTGGACGATAAGGTTACCGCAGCACATTTAGGCGACTTCGTGTCGGCCCGTGAAGGAGAAGATATTGAAAACCTTCTGAAGAAGATTAATAAGCTAATCCGTATTGTGCCGATTTTGAATGACGAAGGTCAGCTGGTCGATTATTTCAGATACGAGCATAAAACAAAGTTTATTCCTGTCGCCGAGCCAAGTTTAAAGGGCAACGAGTTGAAGTATGTGACAGACGCCGTTTTAAGCACTTGGATTAGTAGCCGAGGAGAGTATATCAATCGGTTTGAGGCCGAGTTTGCGGAATATTGCGGAGTGGAGTATGGTGTTGCCGTATCAAACGGTACCGTTGCTATTCAGCTCGCGCTTAAGGCAAAAGAAATAGGCCCTGGTGATGAAGTCATTGTACCTGATTTTACGTTTGCTGCAACAATTAATAGCGTTATCCATTGTGGGGCGACACCCGTTATTGTGGATGTGTTAAAGGAAACATGGTGCATGGATCCGGCTGCAGTAGCCAAAGCGATAACTCCAAATACAAAAGCGATTATCCCGGTGCATATTTATGGTCAAGCTTGCGACATGGAGGCCATAATGGAGCTGGCGTCAGCAAATGACTTGTTTGTTTTAGAAGATGCCGCGGAGGCACATGGGGCTAGATACAACGGGAAACGCGTTGGTGGACTTGGACACGCCGCTACATTTTCATTCTTTGGAAATAAAATCATTACCTGCGGCGAAGGCGGTATGGTAACTACGAATGACGCGGCGCTTAATGACAGAATGCGCGTGCTGAGAGATCATGGAATGAGCAAGGAAAAGCGATACTGGCACGATCATGTCGGATTTAATTTCCGAATGACAAACCTACAAGCCGCTATTGGTTGTGCTCAATTAGAGAAGATCGAAGACATTAGAAAGTGGCGATCTGAACTTGAAGAAGCTTATAAGAAAGTGTTTTCGGGATACGATATTAAATTTCAATCTACAGCAGCCAATACAGAACGGGCTATTTGGTTGATTTCGGCATTGATGCCCTCCGCCGAAAAGCGCGATAGCTTAATTCAACATTTTAGAAATCACAACGTTGACTTGCGACCTTTCTTCTATCCTTTGTCTGACATGCCCATATATCAGGAGTATGCTTCCCATAGTGAAGTAGCAAGTGAAATATCTATGGTTGGAGTCAGTTTGCCTACAGTTGAGGGCATGGATATGGAAGAGTTCAAATCGATTTTGGATTCATGGAAATAAAAGAGAGTCACGCGCAGCTTGTCCGACTCCAGGATCAATTCCCATCTCTAAATAATATTCAGTTTCAGGGATTGCACCTATGGCCGTTTATTCGTTACAACGAACTGGAGCGGTTTAAAAAGCAGCGATACTCACACGTCGATTTACCACGCCGTCGTGTTGCACCTGCCGATTCCTTTATCAAGCGATTCGTCTTTAAAAGACGCGTGTCGAATTCACTCAATAATCTCATTGACCAGCACTTAGGGGCTCCCAGAATTGGGTTTATGTCATTTGGCACTTCCTACTATAGCGAAAAGGTGGACGGGAGAGTCTACAATAGGCATCTAGATCCCTTTGTGGAGGCTGTCCGCAAATTGGTGAGTCGGGATGTCGAAACCGTGAAGATCCACCCAGACAAGGATCGAGGTTTAGATATGTTGCATGATGCGACATTCCTCCCTATGGATGCCGTTAAAGCTTTGGCGCATTATTACTTCAAGCCATCTACCTGGCATGAAAATGAGATGTCTAGTTTTAAAGAGAACCTGCTTGAAATGGGTTTAGGCGCAATTTTGGATCGAAGTATTGGCGATCTGGAAGATTGTCTAAGCATGCTGCCTGTGGCGGAAATGATTTTGAAACGACTGAATTTAAGCCACTTGTTTGTGGTCTGTTTCTATGATTTGGAGGTTCTTCCTTTTGTGGTGGCGGCAAAAAAAATGGGGATTAAGGTCATAGATATTCAACATGGTAAACAGGGGCAGATTCATCATATCTATTCGCATAATCCTTTGGTGCATCAAATGAAGGAGATGTATCCTGATGTTTTTTGGAACTGGGGGAAGTCCTCCGCTGAGGCAATTGATGTCTGGTTCTCTGATAAGAGAAATTCGCCCATGTGCATACCTGGTGGAAATCTCTTCACGCAGAACTGGTTGAATGATGATTTTGAGGCGAACTATTCCGGAAACACAGAGATTAGAGCGTTGGTAAAACGATATGGTTCGGTGGTCTTGTTTTGCGGTGACCCTATTGAAGAAACATTCCCCGAGGTGATGGTGAAGTATATAGCCCAGAACCCCGAGGTACTTGTTTTGGTTCGTTTGCATCCAGCAATGAAAAATCGCATCGCAGGCTTTAAAAAGCAACTACCATTTGAGAATGTAGAAATTTCCATTAGCACGGCTGCGCCGCTATACGCGATGCTAAAAGCAGTCGATTGTTTAATTACGGCGTGGTCGTCTGTTTGCATCGAAGGATTAGTCTTCAACCTACCTTCAATTTTAATTCATAAGAACGGAGTTGATTTATACCAGTCTTACATAGATAAGGGGTTTTTTAAATATTGTTCGAGCGCCGAGGCCATCTCAGATGGGCTAAAGGATTTCAAGGTCAATGTCCCTGTTATACAGGATGATTTCATTGAGACGGATGTGTCCGTTGCGACAGAATACTTAAAGAAGATCATTTCTCAATGAGTGTGGATTCAGAAATAAGTGTTGTTATCCCATCCTACAATCGATCCAGGGAGTTGGGCCGGTCGCTTAGATCTGTTGTTGAGCAAACCATTCAACCCTCAGAGGTATTAGTCATAGACGACTGTTCGGAGGAAGATCTTGGGATAATAGTGGATGCATTCAAATCGAAACTGCAAATCCAACTCATAAAATTAGATGAGAAGGGTAATGCGAATGTTGCTCGAAATAAAGGCATAGAGCTTGCGAGAGGCAACTTCATCGCCTTGCTAGATTCGGATGATGAATGGAAGCCCAACCACTTAGAAAACAGCATCAATTTCATATCCGAAAATGACCTTGATGGTTGTTACGGAGGCATTCAAATAATTAAACGGGGACAGGAAGAAAAATTGATTATTCCAAAGGATAAAACGAGCGGTGAGAGTCCCGTGGAGTATCTTTTTGGAGACGGACTTTGCTCCACGCCCACCATCTTAGTCTCAATGGAAGTGGCGCGTCAAATTCGATTTGATAATGCGCTTGAACGTCATCAGGATTTGGATTTTTCCATCCGCATCTTCGAAGCAAATTTTAAGTTTAGATCTACCAATACGGCCACCACTATTGTTCATTGGGACAGCGACGGTCCAAGGAAAGTGAACCTTGAAGCATCGAAAAGATTCATGTTAAAGCACCGCACTGGGTTTAACTCAAAACTGTACTTCGAATATCATCGTAACATGTTCCATTCCTGTAAAAGCATAAAGGAAGTCGATCCACTTGCTCTAAACTATTATGGTGCTGAAGCGCGTCGATCTGCCTCAAATTTGGCTTCGTACTTTAGCGTAGATGAACCAAATTCATATCTAACCAAGCTGAAAGCGGCTTTTAAGTTTTATACTCGTAAATCTAGATGAGCGATTCAGTTAAAAACAGACCAAAAACACTATTCTTTTTTACCGATGCCTTTCCGCTTGGCTGGGCAGAACATTATATCGAGAAGGAAATCGGGTACTTATGTGCCGCATTCGACAGTGTATACATTTTCCCTTTAGGCGTTTCAGACGGCGCGCCTAGGACAATACCTGCCAACGCTTCTTTTATCGATCTCCACGCTACCGCTGATTTTAGTAAGGCTAATATTCCCAAAACATTGGTTAAGGATGTGCGATTGGTAATGGAAGCAAATAGAGTAGATGAACAGGGGGTTGTTTCCCTCTTCAAAACACTTTTTAATGCACGGGTCTATTCTAGGGCAATTGAATCCTTCATGAAAGAGAGGTCACTGCAATCCGAAGATGTGGTGTGCTACTCATACTGGTTTTACCAATGGTCATTGATAGTAGCCTTATTGAAGCACGATGGTATAGTTGAAAGGGCCGTATCTCGGGTTCACTTTGCCGACCTGTATCAATATGTGAAAAAGACGCCGTTTGCCCAATTCAAACTTCGTGCATTAGACAAGTCAATCTTGATATCGCAGCATGGTTATGCCTATTTTCAAAAAAGACATCCAGCCTTGGTCGACAAGTTCGAAGTTGGTTACTTGGGTGTTGAACAACATGAATTGGAGGCTGTGCCTAGTGAAACCTCTGCAAAGATCATTGTGACATGTTCAACTATTCGTCCTCAAAAGCGCGTCGACCTTATAGCTAAGTGCATTTCACAACTCAAACAGAATATACGTTGGGTGCATTATGGCACCGGTCCCAATGATTTTGTGGATCAGTTAAAGACGATTGCAAATTCATTCCCAGAAAACATCGAGTTTGACTTTAGGGGATGGGCAAAAAACGAAGAGGTTATTGCGTTTTATAAGGGAAACCAGGTCTCCCTATTTTTGAATTTAAGTACACATGAGGGTGTTCCGGTTTCCATTATGGAAGCAACCAGTTTTGGTGTTCCAGTTCTGGCCACGGATGTGTTTGGAACTGGTGAGGCACTTAGCCCCAAAGAATGTGTGTTGCTCCCTGTTGACTCTGAAGAGTCGGAAATTATTCGAGTTATGAATCAGATGCTGGACAAAAAGCCGGATCGAAATGAAGTGGCAGAATTTTCGCGATCACGTTTTGACGCAGCCAAGAATTATCCTGAATTTATTCAACGACATTTGCAACCTTAATGAGTGAGTTTTTCAATTCAAAGTTGTTTTTCAAATTGGGTGGGCCAAGCCGGTTCCCGGGTCTGGCGAAATTGTTGGCATCAAACAGAATGAAGCCCGCCTTTTTCATTGTTGGGTTCCAAAAATCGGGAACTACAACCCTATATGAATTGCTTTGTAGTCACCCAAACGTTGAGCGCGGATTAATCAAAGAGAACAACATACTAGCTGAGCCTAAGGATCGATTGGTTGATTTTCAGCTTTGTTTTCCCGTCAAATCAAAGGGCAAGATAACAGGGGATGCCAGTCACCTACATACCTGGATGCCCTTCGGGTTAGAGAGAATAAAAAATCATTTCCCTGAGGCCAAGATTCTGGTCATTATGCGGAATCCGATTGAGCGGGCATACTCGCTTTTCAACATGGATAAGAAGATCGGTTACCTGCCACCGAACCTAACATTCGAACAATACATTGACATCGAAATCCAGTTGCGGGAGACGATTACTAATCCGAAAGACGCGGATGATCAATACAAAAACATGCGGTTTTACGGTAACAAGTATGGATGGGCATTGTCGCGTGGTTTGTATCATTTGTACTTGGAAAAACTTGAACGCCTAGGGCTGACATACCAGGCCATTTTTCTTGAAGAATTGAACAGTAGTTTCAATTCGGAGTGGAAGCGGATCGAAGATTTTATCGGATTGCCCCATCATGAAATCAGCTCTATGGAGCAGAATAAAGGTAAATATGTAGAACCGATAAGTCTTGAGGCGCAGGGCAAGCTCGAAGGTTTTTACAAAGAACCAAACGCGCGATTGGTTGAAATTCTTGGTCGTTCATTACCATGGACATAAGATGTGTGGAATAACAGGTATATACAATTTCAATGAATCGAAGGTTGACGAATCGCACCTGAGAAAATTCAATGACTCCCTTGCGCATAGGGGGCCGAACGGGTCAGGTATAGCCATACTAAATGATGGAAAGATTGGTTTTGGGCATAGACGATTGTCAATCTTAGACCTAAGCGAAGATGGCAAGCAACCCATGTCATACCTTAATTCGAGGTATACGATTACCTACAACGGCGAAGTCTTTAATTTCTTAGAGCTAAGGAAAGAACTCGAAGCATCAGGGTATTCGTTTAAAACAGAAACTGATACCGAGGTAATATTAGCCGCGTACGATTGTTGGGGGCTATCGTGCCTCAATAAGTTCAATGGAATGTGGGCCTTGGCGATCTGGGATAGCGCTAAACGAGAGCTCATCATATCGCGAGACCGCTATGGGATTAAGCCCTTGTACTATGTTCATGAAAAAGGCAAGGCGTTCTATTTTGCATCTGAAACATTGGCCTTTAAAAATCTAGAAGGCTACACTAGAGCCTTCGACAACACGTATGTGCAATATGCACTGGGAGATCCGTACTTGTTGCAAGGTGCCAATTGCACTATTTACAAAGGCATCTATTCTGTCGGTGCCGGGGAAGTAATCGTCATTAATCAAGATAACTTCAAGAAAAAGAAGTGGTATTCCTTGATCGAACGCGCCACTCCCAAGACTGGTAGTCTTTCAGACTTGACCGAAGAATACCTAGACCTTTTTCAATCATCAGTTAGCTTAAGATTAAGAAGCGATGTGAGCATCGCCACTGCCCTTAGTGGAGGCCTCGACAGTTCTTCTGTGTTCGCTATGGTCAATAGCATGAACGCTGAAGGCAATAAACTGGAACGATCTCCAAAGGATTTTCAACGTGCATTTATTGGTGTTTTTCCAGGTTCCGAACTAGACGAGACTGAATACGCTAAACGCGTTGTTGAGCATTTTAATGCCCCCCACGATTTCATCGACGTGACCAAGGGAGACTTGAGTTCGGATATTGAATCGAGCACCGTTTATAGCGATTCTATTTCTAGTACACCACTTATTAGTTTGGCCGGAATATACCGAGGAATGGGCCGGGCGGGATATTCAATTTCATTGGATGGTCATGGCGCTGACGAACTCTTGTGCGGATATCGAGGCATGATTTTCGACCTGTTCGATCGGGCTCGAATAGATTCTGATACCGAGAAAATGACCATGCTCGCACATGTATTGTCAAGGTTGAGCGCTCCGGACCAAACTGAGTCCCTTCTAAAGCGTTTAATGGAAGATGTTGCGACACAAAAAAATTGGAAAACAAAGCTTAAACGGGGTGTTAAATCTGTTATTGGATCGGACGAGAATCTTGGCTTTAAGGGCAATGTTGATCCAATAGTTTTGGATGACGCTTTCAATTCCTTGAACTACCCAGAGCAACTTTCTCATTGGCATTTCTCCCATTACACGCTGCCATCTCTGCTTCGAGACTTTGATAAAGCTTCTATGATGTCGAGCATCGAAATTCGAATGCCATTCATGGATTATAGACTTGTCGAGTTTTGCATGGGACTTCCTTTAGAGATGAAAGTTAATCATGGGTTTACCAAGTATATTCTGCGACAGTCCATGAAAAATTTCATTCCCGACACTGTTGTTTCACGAACGCATAAAATCGGACTGCAGTCACCGCTTGCGAATTGGTTTGAGAATGATCTTTCCGAATTTATTGGAGACCATACAGGAAGTAAGTCATTTGTGGAAAATTCCCATTTCGATGGTACGGCATTGAAAAATTTGTCGGAAAAGGCTTCGAAAGACGGCTGGTCTAATGCAGAGGCTGCCAAGGTGTGGAAAAGTCTGAATTTATACATGATCCAATTGTGAGTCGGGTGAAGCTTCAATATGTTTTTCTTGGTGGTTCAATGGCGGAAACGTCGATTTCCAAGAAAATTGAAATTACCATCAGGGCAATGAACAACCATGGGTTTGAGACCCAGGGTGTTTTCGTTCACAATAAAAACGATAATTCCTCACATCCCGATAATGGCATTACTTACTTAAAGTCGGAGTTGACTGAATCTAAAAGGTTTCGAAAGGATGACCAGAAAGAAAGCGATTGGATGGCGTTCGTATCGTATGTCATGCCGATGATCGAAACGATGGACTACATCTATCTGAGGTATCCACTTTCACATCCTTGCATGATACCGTTTCTTAAGAGGTATGGAAACAAAGTTGTCATAGAGCACAATACAAACGAACTGGGGGAGCTCAAAATGCTGGAGCCATTACATCCATTTGGTTTATCCTATTCTCAAATGATAGATTGGTTTAGCTTTCAAAGGTTGATACGCAGAGAAAAGAATTTGGCACCAAAGATCCTAGCCAATGTGCGGATTGGGTTAGCAAACACTCCAGAAACGGTGCGATATCAAAAAAATAGAACCAAGGATTATTCATGTAATCTGTTGACAAATGGCATAGATTTCAGCAAGAAAAGCCCAAGAAAGTATGATAGTGCGATTGATAAAACGCTCACGGCAGTTGTTATGCGAGGAAGCGCTCAAATGGGCATTTATGATGGATTAGACCGATTGATTCTTGGTCTTAAAAATTATGATGGAGATATAAGAATAAGGGTTGTGTTAATTGGGAAGTCATTTAAGGAGGACCTGGAGTTAGCTGCATTGCACGGAGTGTCGGATGCGTTCCACCACTTGGGAGAATTGCATGGAGAGGAGCTGGAGTTTGAATTGAAAAAGTGCCATCTTGGAATCGGTACCTTGGCCCTGCATCGAAAAGGCATGAGTGAAGCCAGTGTGCTTCGTGTGAATCATTATTTGTCCATTGGATTGCCTGTCATGGTGGGGTATCGAGATGTGGAGTTGATGAATGAGCCAAAGCTTGCTCCATTTTTTCATCAGCTAAAAGCGAATGACGAACCACTCGATGTAAATGGCATGGTAAACTTTGCGCAGGCATTGTATGAGAATCAGAACGTGCACATGGAAATTTTTACATTGGCTAAAAAGTCATTGAGTTTTGAAAACAGAATGGAACAACTTAAAAGTTACTTAAACATTGATAGTTAGTCATAAGCATAAATTTATATTCATCAAAACGCGAAAGACTGCTGGCACTTCAGTAGAAATTGCCCTATCCGAGTTTTGCGGTGAAGGCGATATTATTACGCCAATTTCGGAAGCAGATGAAAAGGCAAGGGTGAGTATGGGGTTTAGGGGTGCCCAAAACTTCCTAGTACCCAAGGAATTCCACTCAAGATTGGAGTGGTATTGTGCGCCTGTAATGAACTCTCGTAAAAGATTCTATAACCACATGCCTGCCATTCAAGTGAAAAAGTATGTGGGCGAGAAAATATGGGATAGTTATTTCAAATTTACAATTGAGCGCACCCCCCTAGATAAGTGCCTTTCGCTTTTTCATTATTTAGGTGGAGAAGATAAATTCGGAGCCTTTGACTCATTTATTGAATCTGGCAATATGGCCGGGTGCATTGATTTCGAAAAATATAGTAAGGGCGGAGTCTTAATCGTAGATAGGGTCATTCGATATGATAAACTTGGAGAGGAATTGGGCAAGGTGGGGGAGAAGGTAGGATTGCCGCGGCCACTGAGACTTCCCGAGTATCAAGCAAAATCTGGATATAGAAAAAAGTCTAAACGGGAAGTGGCTCCAATATCAGAAGAGACACGAGCACAGATCGCTACGGCATTTGCCCGAGAAATACGCCTCTTCGATTTCAAAATTCAGGGCGAATAATAATTGGAAAGAATGAACCTTGATTCTCCCAAAGTGGTCCTATTTACTGCGAATGTCTATGGATCTTTTGTTAAGTCAGAGATAGAATGGCTCATAAAGGAAAATCAACAATACGGTATCGTTACGAGCATTTCGAATCCCGAGGCTGATGCTTATCCCGGAACAATTAAAACTGCGGATTCCTTTTCGTTACAAGCTCGAATAGGCCATGTCTTAAAACGATTCTTTCCGTTGTTGTCAATTTTTATTCACGACACATTTAGTGAAGGCACTTCGTTAGCTTACTTGTTTCGTGGCCGTCGTCATTTTAGTTTATTGCTTAAGTGTTCCATGATCGCTGACGCACTTTTTCAAGATCACAGTATGCGAAATGCAAGGTGCTACACCTTTTTTGCGAATGACTATGCCTTGGCTTTGGCTATGGCTGCAGAGAGAGGCTATATTTCTTCCTATTCAACTCGAGTGCATGGCCGTGACGTGATAGAGGAGCGAGAACCAAAGACTAGGAAATTGCCATTTCAGTGGTTTAAATATGAATATACCGATCTTGTTTATTGCGTTAGCGTAGCTACCAAGCAGTATATAACCAGAAAGTATCCGAGGTTCGCAACAAAAATTAAGGTCGAATACCTTGGGAGTCAAGATCATGGTATGGGGCCAACTGAACCTGTGGATCTCCCATATCATATTGTAAGCGTTGGAAGAGTGAGAAATGTAAAGCGCTTTTATCTAATTGCAGAGATGCTTCAGCACATTGACCTTCCTGTTAAGTGGTCCCACTTTGGTGATATTCAAGAGAATGATCCGACCTCAAAAAGATATAAAGAAGCTATATCTGCACTGGATTCTAAGCCGAATATTGAAGTATTACAGCGTGGCTATGTTGAGAATGCCAAACTACTTCAGACCTATAAATCACACCATGTTGATTTGCTGATAAACTCAAGTGAGATCGAAGGCTTACCGGTTTCAATACAAGAGGCTATTAGTTTTGGGATTCCATGTTTAGCCACAGATGTGGGTGGAACTGCGGATATCGTGAATGAACAAACCGGAATTTTGGTAGATGCGACGTTCGACCCATTGGTTGTTTCTCAATCAGTTACACGCACCCTAGTCGAGAAATGCCGCGACAAAGCATACAGGCAAGGCGTTAGGGCGTTTTGGGAAGAGCATTTCGATGCGTCGAAAAACTACCCAGCTTTTTTTGAAAGAATGACACGCTCGCCTAATTGAATCGCCATTGAGACTCTAGCATGACATTTAAAACGTTCATATTAATACTATTCTCTGGCCGGCCCGAGTATAAAATTGCCCGAGTTTCTCTGACGATTCATTCAACGTTTGATTTACCCGAATCCTCAAAATCCGATGCTTTTATAAGCATAAGGGTCTTGATTAGATTGGTGAGGAGCCTCGGATGGACAAAAAAGGAAACCCCTGTCAAATCTCTAATTGTTGCATTAGACAATAATGAAAACGGCATTGCCTCCGATTCTAAATTCTTCGAATTAAATCAATTAAATGCCTTCACCGGGTCAAATACGTATGCAAACGTGCTCGCTTCTTTGAGTGTTTGGGACTCTTTGGTGGTTCTCATTCAAGGAGTCTTATGTGCATTCATCACCGTACCATTATCCGTTCTTGGATATCGCAGAACCAACATGGCTTTGATTCCCAGATACGCATCACAAATTGCCGGCATTCGAGCTTGGCTGATTCGTTCTCAATCACGACAGATGTATGATTTTGCTCCGTTTTCAAATGCGAGTAATTGGGGCACACTCGTGTATCAAAAATCTGGAATTGAAATAATAAAGGTGCCCTCCATTGGGCCATTAGCATCGCATATGAGCCATGTTCTTGCCGATAGATTAATCGTTTCAAATCCATATCACGAAGAAGAGGTGTCCTTTTTCCAGAAAACAATACGCGTAAAAACCATTGATAGGCTTTTACCCAAACACGCTAGTTTTCTTAGCAAATACATTCAACATAGCCATGATCCGGCTAAGGGGGTAATTGGATTTTATTCTCATGCCTCTTGGATCAGAGAACTTGAAGATCATGGGGAGTCGCTTTTCGGTGCGCCAAAGCAAGAGGCAGAATTACTTCGCAGCATAGCATCATATTGCAACGCTGCAGAAGCGAGATACAGAATCATAATATTTACACACCCAAGGGAGCGGGAATTGAGCAAAAGAGTTCAAGTCACGGAATATTACCGCAGCATTATTGCCGACACCGTGGATTTTGAATTGTATCTCGGAAGTGACCGAAGCTCGAGCATTTTTGAATTGGCTGATGTAGGTGTCGGTACAATGAGTACTGTTCTTTTCGAAAGACTTCTTGCAGGTTATAAAACACTTTTTTATACCCAGGACATGCCTTTCTTTCCAGTTTCAAATTCGAATCTATCGAGCATTTGCGCGAAAACTGAGGCAGGTTTGCATGAGGCAATCGATAGATCTATGTTGCAGAGTAAGAATAATTTTTTCGATCAAAACCAGCTGCTAGCGTACCTTCACGACTCAGAATTTTATAAAAATTCCTAGAGGATGGTTCCAATAATTTTACAATCACGACTGGGCTCAACGCGCCTAAAGCATAAAATGGTTTTGCCATTCTATTCCGGTGATAGTTTGTTTGCGGTAATCGTAAAAAGATTGTTGACAGAATTTCCAAATTCAGAGGTGATATTGGCTACAACTGAAAACCCAGATGATGATATCCTTGCAGAACTCGGGCTAGATCTTGGAATTACCGTATTCCGTGGCAGTGAAAACAATGTGCTTTCTCGATTTATTAAGGCAGCAGATAACATTGGGGCGAAGGCCTTAGTGCGCATTTGTGCTGATAATCCATTTATTCTGCCAGAGTTTGTTCGCGTCATACAAAAGGGTATCGAAGAAGGTGATACTGACTATCTGAGTTATTCATTTCCTGATAATACCCCAGTTATTCGATCCCACGTTGGTTTATTTGGAGAAGCGGTCAAGCTTTCAGCACTTAAGAAGGTTTCGTCCTTATCGGATGATTCATTTTATAAAGAGCATGTCACAAACTACATATACGAGCATTCGGATCAATTTAAGTGCAAGTTTCTTGACCTACCAGAAGTATTAAAGAGTCGCCAGGATATTAGGTTGACGATCGATACGATGGTGGATTTTGAGACAATTAAGGCTCTTTATTCCTCTGTTAATGGATCCGTGAGTATGGATGAAATCGTGAACTCCATTGATGCTAATCCGGGATATAAAAGTCAAATGGCAAATCAAATCAGGCTTAATTCAAAATGATGAGAAGTACATATGTAATTGGTGAAATTGGACAAAATCACAATGGTAGCGTGGACCTCGCAAAGGTGCTTATTGATCTTGTTTCTCGTCCAATAGAGGAAGGTCTGTTTGGGTTGGATTTGAAAGGAATGGATGCGGTGAAACTGACCAAGCGAGATCTAAATCAAGAATTGTCGCAAAGTCAAATGAATCGTGCGTACAACAGCGCTCATTCTTTTGCGAAAACGTATGGTGAGCACAGAGCAATACTTGAATTATCCGATGAAGATCATTTTACCGTTTACAAGCATGCAAAAGCCCAAAACCTTGATTTTGTTGAAACTCTTTGTGCAATTGGATGTTTGAGTTTACTTAAGCTATTTACCCCGGATTACCTAAAGGTGGCCAGCAGAGACCTAACCAATCTACCTCTCTTAGAGGCATTAGCGGAAACGAAAATTCCAATAATTCTTTCTACGGGAATGGCTGGTAAAAAGGAGTTGGATGACGCTTTGAGCGTGGTTTCTAAATCGCACAGCGACATTTCTGTGCTTCATTGCGTATCCGAGTATCCAACAAAACCGGAGAATGTAAACTTGCTGACGATTCCGTATTTGATTGAGCAGTATCCCAATCTGAAAATAGGTTACTCCGATCATACCATCGGCATTTCCACACCCGTGGCCGCGGTTGCACTGGGCGCTCAGATAATTGAAAAGCATATTACCCTTGATCGACGCATGAAAGGGACGGATCAAGCTGGCTCGCTTGGCCCCGACGGTGTGAATCGAATGGTAAGAGATATTCGGCTTATTGATATGTCAATGGGTGAAAAGGGCATTTTTATCGCAGAAAGCACAAAAGCGGCCAGTGAGAAGCTTGAGCGCTCAATCGCATCCAATAAAGATTTAAGTACTGGACATGTTGTGCAGGAAGTGGATCTCCACATGTTGTCTCCAGGAGATGGATTTAAATGGTCTCAACGGGATCAAATTATTGGGAAGCCACTAAAATCCGATGTAGATAAGAACGAATTATTCTATCCTACAAGTTTCTAATCTGCTTTGGTCGCATTGGCACATATTGGATTAATGAAGACAGGATCTACGGCTCTTCAAAGTATGTTTAAACGTGATTCACGGATTTCATCCTTCGTTCATAACAGCTGCTTCTATCAAGAAAAACAAGATCAGGAAAAGAAAGAATTGACGTTTACATCAGAGTATGTTGTGATATCCGATGAAAATCTTTCTCGTAAATACAACCGTGTTCAGTCACTCGAAAAATCAGTTGAAATTATCGATGGAGCAATGGAAAATGTTACGTTTCTTTTTATCATTCGCGAGCAAAAAAGTTTCTTACTATCCTGCTATCGTCATCACATAAGGCAGACCCGAGACGGCTTCAGCTTCAATGAGTGGCTTTGTTCGCCAGCGGGCATATCACAGGTCGAGTTATGCGATTTTAAGGGAGTTGATCAACGACTACGCTTGGCGACTAACTCGAACCTGAAATTTGGATTATTTGAAGATTTGAAGTCCGATCCTTCTCACTTTGTCTCATGGGTGTATTCCCTGATTGGCCTAGAGAGCCCCAAGGACTATGAATTGCATAAGGAAAATGATCGACTGAAAGATCATTATTACCGTAAAAAATTGTTTTTGAATCGGTGGTCAAGCTCAATGTCATTTATACCGAGCTTTTGCTTTTACAACAAAGTTGTTTTGAAGGCGCTTGACTTCATTTCTCTTCCAGAGATGGATACTTGGAATGACATTGATAGTGAAAACTCATCCGTGATGATGCGGAAATTCAAAATCGCGAATAACTTTCTGACAACACAATATTCACTCGAATTGAAAAAACACGGCTACGCACTATGAATATATTACCGAAACTGGTAGTTACCGACATCGATGGAGTATGGACTGATGGAGGGATGTACTATGATGAAAAGGGAAATGAACTGAAGAAATTTCACACCTACGACAGCGCTGGAGTACTATGGTTGAAGAAGCTCGGAATACCTCTTTGTATATGCACAGGTGAAACAACTTTGGCAGTCGAAAGAAGAGCGACAAAACTGAAAGTCGAATATCTTCATCAAGGAATTCAAAACAAGGTGGAGGTAGTAAAGGATTTATGTCTCGAATTGGGAATTGAACTGGATCAAGTTGCATACATAGGAGATGATATAAATGACCTAGGCATAATGAGAGAGGTAGGCTTTTCGGCATGTCCTAAGTCTGCACCTGTCTATATCCAGGAGGTAGCAGACGTTGTCCTCACAAAGAATGGTGGAGAGGGTGTCTTTCGCGAATTTGTAGAAGGGATTTTGGGCGCGGAGCGTTTAACAGAGATAATAAGCGGTTTGTGATGTCTCATGAGTAAAATCGTCATCATTTCATACACCTTTCCGCCTCAAGCCGGTGTGGGAGGAAGAAGATGGGCCAAGTTCTGTAAGTACTTCGTTAAGCGCGGAGCCGATGTTCAAGTACTCACTGGTCCGATAACGAAACCAAGCAAGTCGTGGATGGATGATACACACTCCTATCAGGACAAGATCTCCAAAGTCAGTAATCCAAGAGGAGCGGCACTGAAGGTGATTCCCGAAACAATTAGTGAAAAGATTAAGTATCGCCTAGCATTGCAAAGGGCCAAACGTAAAACGAAGGGGAATTACTTTGATTCTACAGTTTCCTGGACAGATACCTTGCTTCCAGAGATTAAAAAATGCATTGAGAGTGGGGCGGAAGTGATAGTGGCCTCGGCAGGGCCGTTTTCATATTTGCATGATCTTCTAGAACTGAAAAAACAATTCCCAAAAGTTAAGCTGATTGCAGATTTTAGAGATCCATGGACGAACAACAAAACGGCATACGGGTATAGCGATATTGAACCAAATCGATATCAGCATGAAAAGGCCTTGGAACAGCAGGTTGTTGATCAATTCGATGCCGTGGTGAGCGTTGCGCAACCAATGACGGATTACTTTGAGTCGCTATATAAAGGGGCTAGTATGACTCGATTTTTGACGATTCCAAATGGCTTTGATGCAGCGGACCAATCTGCCATAGAGCTACCAGCCGCGGCTCAACATGAAAGGGTGAGAATTGGATTTGTTGGAACCGTTTATAATAAGACACAGCGGCATGTGAAGGCCTTTGCTGATGCGCTCGCCAAACGAAAAGAGGTTGAGTTCGAACTGACCTTTTGCGGTGAAATGTCAAATGAGATACGCGCATTGCTTATCGCATCGAACGTCACATGCCTGGAGCCAGTTTCTCATTCCGAAGCTCAGAAAATGCTGTCAAAAACCGATATCGGCCTGCTCTTCTTAACCGACGATCTCACGTATTCCTTTAGCACAAAATTCTGCGAATACATTCAAAATGAAATTCCGATCTGGGCAATATCAGAAGACGGAATTACACCTTCATATATTCAAGATAACGGCATAGGTCATCATTCTAAACCCAATGCTGAAAGCATTATGCAAGGTTTTGACTGGTGGAAGTCTAATATTGATTCATGTGATTATGCTTCTTATTCATCGTCCGATTTTAACGTCGAAAACTTGAGTTCGATGTATTTGAATCTCATTGATGAGCTGCGACAACCCTGAGTTCAATCATTGAAATCTTGGAATAACTTAACTGTATCTTTGCGGGCGTCACCTACAAAAGCATGTTCGAACCTCTAAAAGATAATTCCACCGTAAACGCTATTCGACAACTGTCCGATGCATGCAGCGATCGATTAGACTTCCATAAGCGAAGCGAAGAGTTTTTACGAAAAATGGGCTCTTTGGAATTTGCATCCTTGGTATTCGAGACCAATCTCAATGATCTTGGTTTTCTCAAGCGGGAATGGACCACATATGAAATTCCATTCTTATACATCTACGAGAACAATAATTTCTATCTCAAGTATCATATTTTTCCTCCAGTTGAGTCAGGAGACACGGAAAAGGCCGCGAATATCATCCATCATCACAACAACTACATTTTAAGCTCATTTACCATGTTTGGTCCGGGCTATCATACATTTCATTTTGATAAAAACATAGAAGAATTGCCCGATGGTCGTGCTAAACTTAGCGCCACGAAAGATTTTTTCCACGCAAAAGATCAAGTGAACATTGTGGAGAGCTGGGAACCCCATATTGTGTTCAATATGGACGATACCACCACAACTGTTGTCTTATGGTCTCCCGATAAAAAGCAGGCAACGGACGGCCTCAGAAATCATCCGTTGGTCAAACCATTCAAGGGACTATTGCTCTCAGTAATTCATTTTTTTGGGTTGAATAAAAAAGTTGGTGTGGCACCGAAAGACGTCAAGCAATACTATGTTCAGGACGGGGAGACGCGTTGGATAACAGAGGCCGACTATTTTGGCGTTTACAAAGAGAAAAAAGGAGATGATGTTTCATTAGATTATGTTCAGGCTATCTGCCATTTCATGCAATCTTTAGGTTATAAGAATGATGAATTTGTGCGTGGGATGATGAAAAGAAAGGATCTCCCTTTGGCCTACAAAAAATGGCTCCCATTTTTGATTTCGGGTGAAAAAATCCCCGTTTTATATGGGAAAGAAGAAATTAATATTCCAAACAAAGAAATTCGCATTGAAGACCTGCGAAAGGCGTGCGCCTAATTTGAATCTTAATGCGGATTATATATTTTTCACCACACCCGACGCATGATATTGTTAGCGACGTAGGCTATAGTACACATCAACGCGAAATGATTGCGGCCTTACGCGAAATTGGTCATGAGGTCATTCCAGTCATTATCGGAGGAGCGGAGGCTAGCGAGGTGCCAGCTCATGCAACCACAGAGGGAAACAAGGTGCTTGGTTGGATAAAGGTTTTATTACCGGGCATTTTATGGCGCACATTTAAAGACTTTAAACTCATTTGGCATGATAGGAACCATTCAGGGCCACGATTAAAAAGAGCAATTGAAAAGCACACTCCAGACTTGATATATGAACGCTCAGAATACCTTCTTGGCCAGGGGACAAAAATTTCAAAAGTTGCAGGTGTTCCTCATATTCTAGAAGTAAACGCGCCCTGCGTTGAAGAGTGGATTGAATTCGAAGGAGCATCGTTGCTAACGGGTTTTGCCCATCGAGTGGAACGTAAAAAACTACAACGTGCAACTGGTTTGTGCCCAGTTTCCAGTCCATTAGCGCACTACATTCGAGACGAATATTTTTTGGATGAACACAGAATTCAATTTGTCCCGAATGCGATCAATCCAAAATCAGTAAGCGAGGCACTTCACGCGGATCAAACGTTGCGTGGAAGGTTGGATATTCAGCCAAGTGAAATTGTTATCGGATTTATTGGGTCGATTCTCGAGTATCACGGTGTTGACATACTAGTAGAGGCATTTCATATTGTTCAAAAGGAGGTGTCAAATGTGAGGTTGCTGGTAGTAGGTGACGGAGCACTACTCAAAATGCTTCGTAGCAGGACTGAAGAACTAGGAATGGCCAACAAGGTTCAATTCACGGATCGAGTACCACATAATGAGGTGTATGATTATATGAGCGTCATGGATATTTGCGTCAATCCAGCACATTCGTGGTATGGGTCTCCAATAAAGACATTTGAGTATGGCGCATTGGCAAAACCAATAATAGCTCCAGATTCTGCAAACATGAGAGATGTACTGGAACACGAAAAAACCGCTTGGTTGGCGAAGACGGATGTAGAATCGCTAGCCAAGGCAATCACACAACTTTGCCTCAATAAGAAGGACGCGAGTTTAATGGGTGAGGCATTTAAAGAACAGGTTATGACCGATCATACATGGATTTCAAATGCAAGACGATTGGAAAAATTTGCTCAACAATTAACAGAAAACAAATGACAGTTTTGGGTATGGATCTGGATCGTTTCAATGTGAGTATTAAGGACCGCAAAGCAATTCTTGTTATCGCGTTGGTTAATACGTTGGTCTTTTTCACGATTTGGGTCATGGAACTTCAATTTGGATTTAGACCCACTGAGCGCGTTGGTTGGTTTTTTTATGGAAATGACGCGCATTCATACTTAGACCCGATCGAGAGTCTGATATCGAACGGAACGTACGCCATGCCTTCGGGGCCCACGGCATTTCGAATGCCTGGTTTTCTGCCATTTTACGGACCATTTTATGCCTTGTTTGGGAAAACAATTGGACTTCATATTTTCTCAATCATAAATCTATTTTTCACGATCGGAACGGGTGTCTTGATTTACAAATTGGCTAAGCGACATGTGTGGTTCATTGGTGCCTTGCTTCTTGCAGTTGGGTTCGCTTTATTCCCAAGGCTGACCAGTTATGGGTATTTGGGTGCCTCAGAAACTATTGCGGCATTTTCGCTCACAGCTGCGGTCTACTATTTTGTGAAATGGTTTGACCAGCCAAAGAGTATAACCGCATTCAAAGTCTCTATCTTCTTGACCATGTTGCTGATGCTGAAGCCTATTGCGATACTACTGTTCATTATTCTAGGAATAATCGTTCTAATTCGCTCAGTTACCACTAAGGCAGGTCTCAAATCCCTTATGGTTGTTTGCTTCTACTTTTTTATCGTACCGTCAGTTTGCATTTCAGTCTGGACGGCTAGGAATTATATAGCCTTTGATAAATTTATTCCTTTAACTCCAACCTTGTCATCAAAGGGTGCGGATCAGGCTTTCAGGTCATTTTGCAGAAGAACAGGATTGCAGTTTCAATCATGGCAGGGTAGCGATGCTCGAGTTTGGTTCTTGCATGAAAGGCATAAAATGTATGACGCTGATTATGCGAACTCAAATCCGTTTCCAGATTATCTTTTTACGTCCAAATTCAATTATGACACTTTGGTAGACTTAAGAAACGATTGGCATCGTCAAATGAGTGAAAAAAATGAAGTTGAATCCAGCAGGTTGGATGCCCAAATTGAATCCAGATTTTGGACTTACTCCCAATCATTTATAGACGAGCATCCATTTCATTTTCTGGTAACCATCCGTTTCGTTTTTCTTAAAGACTTCATTCTAATCCGCGATTCGTTCTCACCCTTTAAACAAAACACGCTGTTCTTCAAAGCACTGAGAGCACATTACTTTTTGACGTATTACGCCATTGTTCTTGCATTTCTGCTTGGCATCATTTCCCTTTATTTCAAACGGAATCGCTCGGCATACTTCATCGTGGTCACCGCGGTTGTTTTTGTGCTGCTGCATGTAGCCATGGGGCGTATCGAGAATAGATATCTAATGCCGGCAACTCCATTGTTCGTCCTTGGACTCGCTCTATTTATAGACTCCATCTCTAACCGATTTCAACTGAAGACGAAAGGTTAGTGGTTTTCTCATCCCCAATATTTGCCGTCTTTTTAGTGATCGTATTCGCAATTTATTGGGCGCTAAATAATGTCAACCTTAAGTGGCAGAATATTTTTGTACTCGTTGCGAGCTATGTGTTTTACGGTTGGTGGGATTGGAGATTCTTAACCTTGATTGCTGCATCAACCTTACTCGATTATTTCGTTGGTTTCCGTATTGATGGAGCCAGCGACAAACGCCACAGAAAAATGTGGCTCGCGCTGAGTATGATGATGAACCTTGGTTTATTAGGGGTGTTCAAGTATTACAATTTTTTTATTCATGAGCTCAATCTTGCGCTGTCATCGATAGGGTTCGATACAAATATTTGGTCCTTAAACGTAATTCTTCCGGTTGGGATCAGCTTTTATACGTTTCAGACGATGTCTTACTCGTTGGATATCTATTACAACAAGCTAAAGCCTACGGACAGTCTGATAAATTTCGCCGCCTTTGTTAGCTTTTTTCCGCAATTAGTCGCTGGTCCAATTGAACGAGCGGCGCATCTATTGCCTCAGTTTTCTACTCGTAGAAAGTTTGATTTTGAATCAGCTAAATCGGGAATCCGGCTTATCGTTTGGGGATTGTTCAAGAAGATCGTAATTGCAGATACCTTAGCACCAATAGTCGACTCAATTTTCGAGACCTATACCGAGCAAAGTGGAATTACACTAATCATAGGATCTATCTTGTTTGCTTTTCAGATCTATGGTGATTTTTCGGGCTACAGCGATATCGCCATTGGTTCCGCCAAGCTGTTCGGGTTTGATTTAATGTCAAATTTTAAATTCCCCTATTTCGCAAGAAACATTGGGGAATTTTGGAGACGATGGCACATTAGTTTATCCACGTGGTTTAGAGATTACCTGTATATCCCCATCGGTGGTTCGAGAGGATCAAGAGCCATTCAAATAAGAAATATTTTCGTCATATTTCTGGTCAGTGGCCTCTGGCATGGAGCTAATTGGACATTTATTGCTTGGGGGGCACTGCACGCCTTATTGTTCCTGCCATTGTTTCTATTAGGCTCAAATCGTAAACATCTACAGGCAGGGCAAAGCGATCGATATGGAGTTAGGGATTGGTTGTCCGTTGGAACAACGTTCGCGTTTGTTTGTATCGGCTGGGTTTTCTTTAGATCGGAGAGTATCGGACAAGCTTGGGAATACATATTTTCTTTTAGCAACCTGGGTGATACAGCATATAGTGCATACCTATTGTTTCCTGCTGCGCTGGTAGCTCTTGAGTGGCCACTTCGGAATGATGAGCGACTCGAAAAATTAAACCTTGGAATGCTTGAAGTCCCGATTCTAGGTTTGTTCATGACCCTCATTTTTGTATTTCGGGATTCCTCAACAGAGTTTATTTATTTTCAGTTTTAGTGAACCAGTTTATTAAATACATATTGCTCATATTGGTTTCGATAGCATTGTTTGCTGGGCTGTGGCATGTGTTCTTTTTAAACTATTGGTCAACCCTTGAGATGATTGAAAAAAGAACCTGGATCTGGGGTGATTCGCAAATGATACAGGGACTAGATCCTTCCATGCTTGATTTGGACAAACCGCCATTCAGCGTTGCCAAACATGGAAATGGGTATTATGATCTGATTTCATTTGCGCATCGGTTTCCCGCAAAGGGAGATGCTATTGTCGGGATGGGGCCGCTCTATTATCGGTACCAAAAAGATCGATCCGAAGCCGGATTTCAACTTGATGCGATGCAGGCTTTCTACCAGGCTAATCAATCGAATGCATTTAGTGTTGACTTCAAAGAAATCGTACGAACCAATATTCGTTACGAGTTTTCAATAAGTGGACTTGAGTCCGTACGCCATGGTCGATTTTCGAATCGGCCAGATTCAACAAAGCGATTGAAATATATTGGAAACATATTAGAGGTGATTGACAACAATCAATTTGAGGGGTTGTTCGAGTTTAAGGATCGATGGATGCACCATGCATTTGATGAACTTTCTGATAAGGCGGGTCGGTTTCATATCATTTCGTGGCCGGTATGTCAGCAGTTAACAGATTCAAGGTTTTCGTTAATTCAAAACCATTACGACAGCAACTTATCCTCTATTTCGAGCGATTATAATATGCCGCTTGACACCGTATATGTAGGTGTTAAAATGGATCCATTTCATGATGCGACCCATTTTTCAACAGACGCAGTTGATCAGGTATCGAATCAAGTGAAAGAGGAACTTAACGAGGATTCAACGAGCAGAATATTAGTAATCCGATTTCGGCACCTTTCAGAATAATAGATTTGTATCAATGAGCGCTAATCAATCAACACTTTATTCCATTATTATTCCTGTGTATCGGAGTGAAAAGATTTTGGATAAGACAATAAATCGTGTTTTGACTGTTTGCGATAGTCAAGGATACAATGTGGAGTTGGTTTTGGTTAATGACGGCAGTCCGGATGATAGTTGGGAGATTATGCGCCGGTGGTCGCAAAAAGATAAGCGCGTTCGATCTGTAAACTTGCTTCGGAATTATGGGCAACACACGGCAGTTTATTGTGGTATCAAATTAAGCAAGGGCGACTTTCTCATCACAATGGATGACGATTTGCAAAATCCACCTGAGGAGCTTCATCATTTGATCAACAAAATTTCGGAGGGGTTCGACCTTGTTTTTGCAGAATTTAATCAGAAGATGCATGCTGGAGTTCGAAAACTCGGAACTAAGCTGATTGGGTATTTGAATGGAAAAATATTCGGAAAGCCAAAGCATATTAAACTGACTAATTTTCGAATATTTACTAGGTCAACTGCCCAGAGATTATTGGATTACCGAACAAACTATCCGTACATCCCGGGCCTACTATTGATGAGCGCGTCAAAAATGGCCAATGTAAAAACAGAGCATCATAAACGAGAAATTGGGTCTTCAAACTACACGCTGATTCGAATTCTTCAGCTTGTCGCTCGCTTACTGTTTAATTATTCATCCTACCCTTTGAAAATTGTGAGCGGTGCTGGAATAATAATAAGTCTGTTAAGTTTTGTAGCCGGTTTGTTTTTCATTTTCAAATCCCTGATTTTGGGAGTTGAGGTTGAAGGATGGACCACAATTGTTGCCCTGCTTTCATTCTTGTGCGGCTTTATTCTAATCATGCTCGGAATTATGGGAGAATATTTAGCTCGAATCATGAATCAGCTCGCCTCAAGCGAACCTTATCAAATACGCGAGGTAGTTGAGTGATTTCCGCCATCTCATCGTAATTGGGGCACAGAGATCAGGGTCTACCCATTTGTATGGAATTCTAGATAGACATCCGGAAATTCATATGGCGAGACCGATAAGGCCAGAGCCAAAATATTTTCTAAGTCAATTCGGAGATGCCGATCATTATCGAAACACACTGTTTTCCGACGCGAAAGGAACAAGTTTCTTAGGCGAAAAAAGCACAAGCTATTACGAGTCTGCATCCGTACCCGAACGCATTAAGCAAACATTGCCCGGGTGTAAAATTCTCATGATAATGAGAGATCCTGTAGAAAGGGCCTTGTCAAATTATCGCTTTAGTAAATCAAATGGCTTCGAATCCCGCACGGCTGAAGAAGTATTCTTGTCAACCAAGCCACCGATAATCAGCTCGGATAAAACTTCGGTAGACCCTTTCAATTACTTAGAAAGAGGGAATTATTTGAGGTTTATAAAACGGTATTTGGCAACTTTTGAACGCCAAGATTTTTTACCCATTCTATTTGAACGATTGGTAAATTCGGAAATCGAAGAGCAACAAAAGATTTGGGAGTTTCTAAACGTAGATTCGACTGAGATAAAGACCTCTACAAACTATCGAAACCAAACTGACCAGGAGTCTTATTCAGGGGAAGTGCGGTCCTTTCTTTCGAATTATTATAAAAGTCTGAATCAACAACTTGCTGATTATCTGAAGATGGATTTGAGTTGTTGGGAGGACTAATTTTACAATGAGATGATACGATTTAACAAGCCGTATTTATTTGGGCCCGAGCTGCAAAATGTGAATCAGGCAGTGACTCAGGGACGTCTTGCAGGCAACGGCCAGTTTACGAAACAGTGCCATAAATTTTTTGAAGACAGGTATGGGTTTTCAAAAGTTCTTCTGACAACATCATGTACCGATGCCTTGGAAATGAGTTCATTGCTATTGAACATAGGGCCGGGAGACGAAATAATTATTCCGAGCTTCACATTTGTCTCGACTGCCAATGCGTTTGTTTTGAGAGGAGCAAAGATTGTTTTTGCCGACTCAAATGAAAGTCACCCAAATATTTCCGTGGATTCCATTAGAAGGTGCATCACGGCCCAAACAAAGGCAATTGTTGTTGTCCATTATGGTGGAGCCGCCTGCGACATGAATTCGATTATGGATTTGGTGAAGGAACATGACTTATTCCTAATTGAGGATGCGGCTCAGGCGATCGAATCTTTTTACAAGGGGAAACCCCTCGGGTCGTTCGGACATTGTGCCACTTTTTCTTTCCATGAAACCAAAAATGTCGTAGCTGGCGAGGGTGGATTGTTGGTTGTGAATGATACGTCACTCCAAAAAAGGTCCGAGATTCTCTGGGAAAAGGGAACGAACAGGACGGCGTTTTTTAGGGGTGAGATTGATAAATATGGTTGGGTGGATTTGGGGTCTTCGTTCCTGCCATCAGAATTAATTGCGGCCTACCTCTTTGGTCAGTTATCGCATATTGACGACATACAATCTGGACGAATCAAAATTTGGAATGCATATTTTAAAAAACTGTCAAAACTTTCCGAAGCGGGTTATTTTGAACTGCCTCGAATTCCAGAGTATGCCACCAATAATGGTCACGTGTTTTTTATTGTGCTTAAATCAAAGCAGGAACGAGATGCCCTTCTAAACCACCTTAAGACACTGGAAATTGGTGCTGTATTCCATTATTTAAGTCTTCATAAAAGTGAATACTATAAAGACAAACACGAGGGCTCAGATCTTCCGAATTCTGATAGGTTTAGTGAGTGCTTACTGAGGTTGCCACTCCACCTTCATCTGTCGAATACCGATATTGATTTTATATGCAAGTCAATTGAAGATTATTACTCCAACTCATGAATCTGTTTCTCCTAACGGATGGTATTCCTCCCTATGTCATGGGGGGAATGCAAAAGCATTCAAGGTTAATTGCTGAGCATTCTGCCCGCAACGGAATACGAGTTGTTCTTTACCATTGCTTTCCCAGTGCTCAGCCAATTGCAAATGATGTTGCATTGCATTCATTTTCCAAAGAGGCGCAAGAAAACATAACTATTCGAGGCTTCGAATATGATGATACAGGTTGGGTTCCTGGCCATTATCTCCGCTCGCAAAGGGAACTTTCATTGCGTTACTTTAATCAGTTGAAAACCGAGAAGTCCCCTCCAACCTTCATCTATACCAAAGGCTTTGTTGGTTCTGAAATTATAAGACGGCGAAATGAGCTGCCATTTCAATCAAATATTGGTGTGAAGTTTCATGGGATGAATATGTTCCAGGCTCAGCCTGATTTAAAGGGTGAATTGACCAAATTCCTCCTTCGTGCCCCAGTTCGAAAACTCATGAATTCTGCGGATGTTGTGTTTTCCTACGGAGGTGATATTACGCGTTTAATCAAGAATGAAGTGACGCTCGATAAATTGGTGTTTGAGATGCCATCAGGCATAGATCAGGGATGTATCGTGAAGCATGTAGCTGCAGCGAATGATGAGCGAAGATTTGTGTTTGTGGGTAGATATGATCGATTGAAAGGATTACCTGAATTGTACGAAGCCATCGATCAGATATCAGACTTCAATTGGTCGCTAGCCATAGTAGGGCCCGTGCCAAGCGAACATCAAAAAGTGCACGATCGTATTCGCTATGTGGGAAGTTTGTCTTCGCAAGAAGAAGTTTTTAAGGTTTTGGATCAAGCAGATGCCTTGATTTGTCCTAGCATTTCCGAAGGCATGCCTAACGTAATATTAGAGGCTATGGCTCGTGGTCTTGCAGTAATAGCAACAGATGTCGGTGCTACATCGCTTATGATTGATGGAAATGGAATTCTGATAAAGCCAAAACGACAAGATCAAATTGTGGAGGCAATGCTTTCCGTAATGAATGCAACCGAAATTGAATTGTTAGAAATGAAGAAGCGATCGTTAGACTTGATGCGATCAAAGTTTACATGGAATGCGATTATCAAACCATTCATTGAGTTTCTATCAAAACAGCAATTGAGTGAATGATTTGGTTAAACATATCAGAAATTATGTAGATCTCTACCTCATCATCCTATCCTGGGTACTGGCAGGTCGATTTACTCCAAATGGCGTTGCTGTCGGATGGTGCGTTCTGAGCTATTTGCTTATTCTCCGAACTAATGATCTCAGTAAGGCCTTGATTGCATTTGTGACTCTACTGGTACTCTCTGATAATAGAGACCCCATGATGGCCTTTGCGGCCACCGCAAAAATTGGCGTTGTCTTGCTCTTGGTTGGCTACGTGTTGCGTCATTACTCAGATTTTCGAACATTAAACAATCAAATATTCAAGGTCTTTTTGCCATTCTTGATCTTTGCTGTCCTGGCAAGCACATGGGCTGATGAGCCGTTTAATGCATTTCAGAAATCATTGTCTTACAGCTTGGTTTTCTTCACTGTTCCGATTTTCTTTTTGCGTAGCTCGCAACAAAACAAAAACATTGGGAAAGACTTAATGATCGCATTAGGTATCCTTTTTGCCGCCGGACTATTGGCATACATCGTCCTACCTGGTTTTGCAACTCTGGTGGGCAGGTATCGCGGGCTTCTTGGAAACCCAAATGGAATGGGAATCTTGCTTACTGTTTCAGGTCCACTGTACTTTTTACTGCGTAAGGCATCGAAGGGCAATTGGCTTGATCTGCCTACAGAGCTCTTTTTCATTGGGACATTTTTATTAAGCCTCTTTCTCACAGGAAGCCGAACGTCTCTATTTGCGATTTTGTTGTTTTTTGGGTTTGTTCAATTGAGGTACTTATCAAACGGGTTTACCCTATTCATATTTCTAATTGTGATCGGCGGATACGATTTTGTGTTGAGCAGTTTGCCTGAAATAGCATCAGCCCTCGGGTTGGAGGAATACTTAAGAGTGGAGACGCTGAATGAAGGTAGTGGACGTTTCGTGGCTTGGACATTCGCTTGGGTGCAGATTCAGGAAGTGTTTTTTACAGGCGGAGGTTTTGGGTATACCGAGCTTATCTACAAGCGTTTTTTCTGGGAATTGAGTGCGCTGGGACATCAGGGGAATGCCCACAACAGCTATCTAACTATTTGGCTCGATACAGGTTTGATTGGGATCGTGTTACTCTTCATATCATACGTAAGAATTGTTCTCAGTGGTGTTGCACAATCGCGTTACACCTTGCCCATTATTTACACCATTCTGTTTTCAGCAAATTTCGAATCTTGGTTAGGCGCCTCTCTTAATCCATTTACGAGTCTCTTCCTTATCTCCCTAACACTCATTCTACAGCCGAAAAATTCGAGCGATGATGAGGCGGAGACGGTATCTAGTGAACCCTTAATCCAAGGTGTGCAATGAGAGTTGTGATTTTATATTCGGAACTAGCAGAATACTCAATATCCTGCTTTCGAGCGCTTTCAAATGAAGCGGAGATATTGCTTGTTCATTGGCCTGTGAACCCAGAAGCTCCCTTCAAATTTGACCTGTCTTTTTGTGAATCATTTTCTCGAGAAACACTTTCGGGAGGAGAACTACGGAAGTTGGTAAGCGATTTTGATCCAGATATCATTTTGTGCAGTGGCTGGATGGATAAAGAGTATGTGAAGACCTGTAAATCTTTAAAGTCGAAGGCAGTCACAATTTTGTCCATGGACAATCATTGGTTTGGAACATTCAAGCAACAGGTTGCCCGCATCGTATCAAGGTTTACCATCCGAAGAGCATTCGATTTTGCCTTTGTTCCAGGTCTTGTTCAAAAACATTATGCAATGAAATTGGGCTATAAAAGTGAAGAAGTGAAAACAGGTTTCTACGCAGCGGACTTAAGTCGGTTTGATGCGTTTCGGAAAGCCATTTCAATGAATCGAAGCTCTCTCCCTAAGCGTTTCTTGTACTTAGGCCGATATGTTGACCATAAGGGGGTTTTTGATCTCTGGAACGCATTCAAAAGGATCAGAATAGATGCACCTGAATGGGAGCTTTGGTGTGTAGGAACAGGAGAAGCATATGATCGAAGGGTTGAGTCCGAGGGAATTAAACATTTTGGCTTTGTACAACCATCTGAGCTTGAACCTATTCTCGTAGGGTCGTCTGTGTATATCCTTCCAAGTCATTTTGAGCCTTGGGGAGTCAGCGTTCAAGAAATGGCAGCCGTTGGTTTTCCCATGATTCTCAGCGACGAAATTGGATCCAGGGAGGCGTTTTTAAAGGAGGGTGAAAATGGATATGTTTTTCAGTCAGCAAATGTCGCTGAACTGGAAAAGTCTATGCGTAACTTCATCACGATGAATGACTCGGAAATAAGCGCAATGGGGCAAGTAAGTTTGGATAATGCCCACAGTATTACTCCAACTACATGGTCTGAAACATTGCTTTCTTTTCATGGATTAAAAGAGAAGATGCAGAAATAATGTGTGGAATAGCAGGCATATATGGTACAGGGAAATTGACAAATGCAGGTCAGGCGCTTGATGCAATGGTGCACGCAATCGACCATCGGGGCCCTGATGCAAGCGGAACTTTTCTTTCGGGTGATGTCGCACTCGGTCACACCCGCCTCTCAATTATTGACCTCAGCCCCGATTCGAATCAACCCTTCACAAGTTCTGATGGGCGTTTTACGATGGTTTTCAACGGAGAGATATATAACTATCTCGAAATTAAGGCCGAGTTGGCTGGTTCTACTTTTAGGACCAATTCAGATACTGAAGTGTTGTTAGAAGCATTTATTCAATGGGATACCGGAGCCTTTCAAAAAGTCAATGGAATGTTTGCCTGCGCTATTTGGGACAATCGCGAGAGTAGATTGGTGCTTGTTCGAGACCGAATCGGGATAAAGCCGCTGTATTATGCCCAGGTCAATGATCAACTAGTTTTCGGATCTGAGATTCGTGCGCTTCTTGCGAGTGGAATTGTTCCTAGAAAATTAAACAAAGCGGTATTGTCTGAATACCTAATGTATCAGACAGTGCATGCCCCTCAAACAATGGTTGAGGGAGTAAAGATGCTCGAGCCAGGGACGTACATTGATATATCTCCAAGTGATTATAAAGTGGCGCCGTATTGGAAGCCATGGCAAAATTTACATCAGGATAATGAGCCTATTCTTATCCAAAAGCGAATTCGAGAATTGCTCACCAAAAGTGTTGAGCGAAGGCTGATAGCAGATGTGCCTGTCGGTGCATTTTTGTCTGGTGGCATAGATTCAAGTTTACTAGTTGGAATTGTTTCCGAACGACTCGGTCAAAAGCTGGATACATTCAACGTGTCTTTTGATGAGAGTGAGTATAGTGAAGCCAAATATGCAAGAGAAATAGCTCAGAAATTTGAGACCAATCACCATGAAATCCAGTTGAAGCCGAGTGATCTTCTTGAAGCATTACCAGAAGGGTTGGCTTCAATGGATCATCCTTCAGGCGATGGGCTTAATTCATGGATCGTGTCTCGAGAAACGAAAAAGCAAGGGCTTTCAGTAGCACTTTCAGGCCTCGGAGGAGACGAGGTTTTTGCTGGTTACGATGTTTTTCAGCGTATTCCACGAATTTCGGACAATGCATGGTTATTGAGTTTTCCAAAGGCCCTTCGAGTTACTGCCGGACATTTTGCTAAGATGTACCGACCAGGTATACCCTCTTCTAAACTTGCGCAAATTTTAAAACTCGACTACTTTGATTTGGAGAGTCTGTATCCAATATTTAGAAAGGTCTTGCTTGATCACCAAGTCAAAGGGCTACTCGGTAAGAAACCGTTTCCAAATGCGGTGAATCAAAGTGTTCAAATGCTAGAGGAGTTTGATGGGTATGGAAAGCTTCCAACCTTAAGTCGAATATCCATTGCCGAAATGAATACATATATGCAAAATGTTCTGCTTAGAGATACGGATCAAATGTCCATGGCGCATGCCTTAGAGGTCAGGGTACCCTTTCTCGACCACGAGCTTATCGAATATGTTACGCATGTTTCGGATCAAGTGAAATATCCTCACACTCCGAAGCAACTGCTCGTCAGTAGTTTTCAGGATATACTTCCATCGTCGATCACGTCGCGTAAAAAGATGGGTTTCGTGTTGCCCTGGGAAGATTGGATGAAAGGCGACTTAAGAGAATTCTGTCAGGAGAATATAGATCAGTTGGTTGACAGCGGTCTCATGAACGCTTCTGCAGTTCAGGGTTTGTGGAAGGACTTTTTGGATGCTAAAGGAAATGTTAGTTGGTCGCGAGTATGGCCAATTATTGTTTTGAGTCAATGGATGAAATTGAATGAAATTGAAGCCTAAAATTTTAATTCTTACAGACTGGTTTGTTCCAGGATATAAGGCGGGTGGGCCAATTCAGTCGTTGAATAATATGGTCGAGAGCCTCCAACATGAAATTGACTTTCATGTCCTGACAGGCGATCGAGATTTACTGGAATCGGTGCCTTACTCGGGTGTTGAATTTGACCAATGGATGAAAGTAGATTCTCATTCTAGGATGTATACAACGGCAAAGTCAAGGCAAGCGCTTATTCTTGAAGCCTTGAAAAACGACACATATCAAGGTGTTTATTTGAATAGCTTCTTTTCCATAGACTTTAGCATTAAGCCCTTGTTGGCACTGAGGCGGATGAATAGACTTAATAAAGTAATCCTTGCCCCAAGAGGCATGCTAGGAGCTGGCGCGCTTAAAATTAAAGGGCTAAAAAAGGGTCTGTTTATATGGCTATTCAACCGATTAAATATTGGTAGCAGTATTAGAATCCACTCTACAGATAAAAGTGAGTCTTCAGATATTTTGAAGGCCATTGGTAAGGTAGCCATTAGAGAAATAAGCAACTTACCGGCCCAGATAAAACCTCATCGAAAAACTGCTAAAAGCCCAATTCCGAAGTTTTTATTTGCTTCACGAGTAAGCCCAAAGAAGAATTTGAAGCTCGCCATGGAGCACCTGAACGCTTCAGGAGAGATGTTGGAGCTGAATGTCTTTGGGCAGGAGGATGACGTTGAGTATACCAGAATGTGTCGGAGCTACCTTATGCCAAATACGACTTTAGAGTTTCATGGTGCCGTGCCACCAAAAAGTTTGAAATCGGCTTATTTGAATCACGATTTTTTTATTCTACCTACGATGAACGAAAATTTTGGACACGCCATTATCGAAGCGCTGGCATATGGATTGCCAGTCATCATAAGCGATCAATGTCCATGGGGTGATGTTGAATCTTTCGGAGCAGGTTGGGTGATTCCATTGAAAGACACAGAGCGTTGGAAAGAATGTATTCGTGAGGCTGCGATTTTGAGTGACGTAGATTATGTGAAAATGTCAGAGCGAGCACAGCAATACGTTCATGATAAGATCAACTTTGACGACATTCGCAGTCATTATTTGAATCTCTTCCGTGAAACAAGTTGACCTAAACACTTTTAGTAATCCCACATTTACTCCTGGAGCGGGAATGTTTAAACGTGTGATATGGTATCTGATAAATGCCATATTCTTCGACTCTCCAGCCTTGCTTCCGTATTCATTTAAACGTTCTATCCTCAGAGCCTTTGGGGCGAAAATTGCAGATGGAGTGGTGATTAAGCCAAACGTGAATATCAAGTATCCATGGAAATTGAGTGTAGGCGAAAATAGCTGGATAGGCGAGGGGGTTTGGATTGATAATTTGGATGTGGTAGACATTGGATCGAATGCCTGCCTTTCGCAAGGGGCGTTGATTCTTTCAGGAAATCACGATTATTCCAGCACGAGTTTTGACCTGATCGTAAAGCCAATAAGGATCGAAGATGGAGCCTGGATTGGCGCAAAGGCCATTGTGACGCAAGGTGTTGTTTTCGGATCCAATTCCGTGTTAGCCGTCGGCTCTGTTGCCTCGTCTGATATTGATCCGAATGGAATTTATAGAGGAAATCCGGCTCAAAAGATCAAGGATAGAGTGTTGCGATAATGAAAATCTCTTTAATCACGTCGACATACAACAGCGGTCAAACTCTGCGCGACACTATTGAGTCGGTTCGATCTCAATCATATTCCCAAATAGAATATTTGATTATTGACGGTGACTCAACCGACAATACATTGGATCTTATTAAAGAAAACTTAGATATCGTATCGAATTTTTCGAGTGAGAAAGACGCTGGGATATATGACGCATTGAATAAGGGAATTTCGATGAGCACAGGTGATGTCATAGGCATCTTGCACTCCGATGATGTGTTGGCGTATCCCGAAGTCCTAGAAGATGTCGCAAAAGCTCTGACGGCCTCAAATATTGATGCCTGTTATGGAGATCTAAACTATGTTGACAGGGCTGATTTATCTCGAACCATTCGAACTTGGAAATCAAGGGAGTTTGATCGAAACTTGTTTTATTCTGGATGGATGCCAGCACACCCGACATTCTTTTTACGTGCTAAACACTTTGATACCTTGGGTAGTTATGATCTGTCTTTTTTTACAGCAGCGGACTATGAATTGATGTTGCGGATGCTTTTTAAGAATAGACTAAAGGCAGTGTATATTCCTAAGGTCATGGTGAACATGCGCGTAGGAGGTCAGAGTAATGTTACTTGGAAGAATCGATGGATAGCGAATCAGGAAGACGCTAGGGCATGGGTTGCCAATGGAATTGACGCGAAATGGTACACAAGGTGGTTAAAACCGATCTCTAAGATTGGGCAATTTTTTGGGTAAGCCTACTTCCAGAGGATCTCGCTCACCTGAATCTCAAATGACATCGGATTGCCATCCGCGATCATCCCAACTGTAAATGAAGGGTGCTTCCCCATATCATCAATATTGTCAGCAGGGAATTCTATCGTTTGTTTTTGATAACCAAGATATTTGATGTCCGTTCCGCGGCCCACTGCGAATCCATGTTCCGCCGTTGCTTCAGCTATAAGGTTTACGAACTCCGTCATTTTTTCTTGAGGATTTCGAACATTCTTAAAAGTGAAATGAGCAATGTAGGTGTGGCTCTTCTCTTCGTCCTCAGATATGTAGACCGACTTTGCGCCGTGCAGCTGCATAGTCGATTTATAGTGTCTTGCACCGTTCACTGTTTCAAATGATTCGCCTTCCTTGAGCGTCTTAAAGCTGCTCTTCCCAACCTCGTAAAGACTCACAATGTCGGTTTTAAATGTTTCCGCGTCAAATTCTTGTGCTGTAGCGCCAAGATAAACCAGCATACAAAATAAAAGGGTAAACGTCTGCTTCATGAAATGGAGTATTGGTGCTAGAAACGAGCTCTTCCTGCCCGACCACGCTTTCTACCGTAAAGGTAATTCTTGCGCTTACCAAATGACTTGGTATTACCTCGAATCACATACGAATAGTTGAATGAAGTAAGTAAGTACGAGTCGTTCGCATCTGGATTTCCTCGAACTCCACCAGGAACGAAGTACTCAACTAGATCAGCCGCTAAAGGATGTCCAGCAACTTCGTTGGACCTGTTCGATAGAGCAATGGCCTCATCACTTTCTAAATCTTTAGGATCGGGGTAATATCCACTTAAGTCGTCCACGTAATCTGTGAATGTGTATCTCCAACCAATAGACCATCCAAATCGATGTAGCCTCGAAAAAGTATAAAAGAACCCAAATCCAACAGGAACAGCAATCTGAATTCTGCTATATGGCTTCTCTTGGCCCTCAGTTTTTAACGGCTGCAACACTACCCATTCACCTTGATATTGAGTTTTAGGGTTGTTGTAAAATGCCGCAAGACCCAAGTAGATATAGGATTTGAAGTCGAGTAAATATCTTCCCGTACTTCCAACATCCGGTTGATTAAGGAAATAGTATTCGCCGCAAGCAGCAAGCTCAAAGACGTCGTTTCTGAAGTGAAGGTTTCTTGTGAATCGATTCGGGTTCGGCGTTAATGAATCCGCGCCCTGAATTCTAAAGTAGTTCAGGGACATGTTTATACCAAGGTTGTAGTCCAATCGATACCGAGCAAATACCCCAGGATTCCAGCGAGTCTGATCTAGTTTCATATCAAGAACCCAATCACGCGCCTCGCCAGCGCCACCGCCAATTTCTCCAAGATAATTAGAGAAACCCGCATTGACCCCAACATCCCAAGCATATTGTGCTTGTACGTTAGTCCCGGCCAGACATAAGGCCGTCAACAAGGATATCGTGTAAATTCGGAGCATAACGATTTGGCAAAAGTATAAATTCTCCCTTCTTAAATAACACGAATAATACATCGATATTTTATTCGTTTCCTTCACCTATTATTTTTCGTCTAATAGACGGTTGTAATATTGCAACCTACAATGATGGTTTTGGCTAAATACGCGGTTTTGATAACAATGGTTTCATTGTTGAACTTATCGTGCTTTGCAATTGATCCTCCAGTAATAAGATGTGTCTCTCTAGATGATGACGGTAATTTAACGCTGACATGGTCACCTCCCGTTGATTCAAACGGAACATTTGAGAACTACGTCATATATTATGACGGTGTTGGGGGGGTGTTTTCGCAATTGCAAATCGTTCCTAATTACAGTCAAACAAGTTTTGAATTAATCGGGAATTATGCTGGAACGGTGAGTTTCTACATGGTCTCGACCGCAGACGGCGGTGTGTCAAAAAGCCTTCCGTCTGATACCGTGTCACCAATTATTCTTAATCTCTTCGCGGATGGAAATAAAATCGAAATCCAATGGAGTGAGTTAGGACTGCCCTCGGCTGATTCAACATACCAACTATTTCGACAGGTTGATTCGGGGCCATGGGTCTCCATTGGAAGCTCAGAATATAATGAGCGCTCTTTTTCGGATGAAATAGAACGATGTGAAGCCTATATTAGATATCGAGTTGAAATATCCGGTGTTGGTGGGTGTGTAAGCCGATCCAATGCAGCATCGATTTTTGTAATTGATGAGACCCCTCCAGAGCAGTGTAACCTGATTTGTGCGAGCGTAGACACAGCGACAGGGTTCGTGGATTTAGCCTGGGAATCGACGGTTTCGGTTGATGGATTTGGCTATTTAATCACGTATTTCGCTGATGATATCGGGGTAGACACATCATTTGGAAAGAACAATCTTACCTATCAATACAGTCAATCTGGGATCAATGCACAGCTAAAACCAGAAACATTATCCGTAGCGCCATTCGATAGTTGTTTTGACACCATCGTGATGTGGTACAATCAGGCGGCCGATAGCCTTAGGTTTTCGACAATTTATGTTGATTCTGTTGGATTTGATCGCTGCGCAGGAAAAATTGGATTGCAATGGAATATGCCAACGGATGGATTTCCTGTTGGTCTGGAAGAGGTCGATGAGTATCGAGTATATCGTAGAGAAAACAACGGAGGGTCCGACTTTAGAGGTTTTGTTTCTGGAGCCGATAGTGTGTTTGTCGATTCTGGACTTGTTAAAGGAGCCTCCTACGAATATGTGGTGACCGCCTTTAATAAGGCACTTGCAAAGGAAGCGATGAGTAATGTTTTTCGCTTTAAGGTCAAACCGCCCGATGCGCCAGATTTTTTGTACGCCGCTGCAATTAAAAATAATCACGAAACGGACTTAAATGCTATTGCCGTATATACCGACACAACCTCAGAAACGACGAAATATGTGCTAGAAAGAGCTCTGTCGGCTTTTGACGATTATCAAATCGTGAACCAGACGACCAAAATAAATCGACCGGAATTCGATATGGTCGACCTTACGGGCAAAGCCGTTCAAACAGATTACCATTATCGAATTGTTGCGTACGATTACTGCGATGCTCCCATATACAAATCTGAATCAGCCAAGAGCATTTGGATAAACGGATACAAGCGAGAACGAGATTACATCAATGACATGAGTTGGACGGAGTATGCCGGATATGAGCACGCTAATTCGCTTGTCGAAAACTATCAATTGGTACGCTTAACCAATGAAAGTCAAAGAGATACAATCCGGGTTCAGCGACTTTTTCAAGAGTTTACCGACACGATATTTGAGTTGGAATATATCGGCGGCGAGGTGTGTTATTATGTGGAAGCGATAGAGCAGGCGGAAAATGCTTTTGGACTATCCAAAGTTTCGAGTTCAAATAAATTTTGTGTCAATTACGAGCCAAGAATATTTGTACCGAATGCATTTACCCCAGATGGAGATGGCATTAACGACCGGTTTTTACCAGATGTGAATTTTGTGGATGTTGATGGTTATAAATTGTCAATTTATGACCGGGCTGGAAACCTGGTGCATATCGCTACTGACCCAACGGAAGGATGGGGTGGTGTCAATCAATCATCTGGAGTTTATGCCTTTTTCTTACAGATGAATAATTCGAGGGGCGAGGCCGTGAATTTTACGGGCAAAGTCGTTTTACTCAGATAGGCAAGATTCGTTAACAATACCTAGGCTCATGATATGGAATTAACCAATCGGAAGCCTTATTTTTGCGCAATTTTTTAAGAGCCTCATCCATGCAAAATACAAGTCGGAATATTACTGAGGGTTTGACCTTTGACGATGTCCTTTTGGTCCCCGCCCACTCCGAAGTTTTACCCAGAAATGTTGAGATAACCTCCAAGTTCTCACGCAACATTGAACTGCGTGCGCCTATGGTTTCAGCAGCGATGGACACCGTTACTGAATCTGGTCTAGCCATCGCGATGGCGCAGGAAGGTGGGATTGGAGTGTTACATAAGAACATGCCCATTGAGGCGCAGGCTGCAGAAGTTAGAAAGGTCAAGCGATCAGAAAGTGGCATGATTCAGGATCCTGTTACAATTACTGCCAATAGGTCTGTAGGAGATGCACTTTCCCTAATGAAAGAAAATAAAATTGGTGGAATTCCAGTTGTAGACAACGACGGAATACTCGTCGGAATTGTCACGAATCGCGATCTCCGATTCGAAAAAGTTATGTCTAGAGGCATTAGCGACGTTATGACCGCCGATAATGTTGTTACCACAACAGATGGAAGTGACTTGGTGAAGGCCGAAGAAATCCTTCAAACACATAAGATTGAGAAGTTACCAGTTGTTGACGCCAACAATAAGTTGGTAGGGTTGGTAACATTTAAGGACATAGTTAAATCACGCATCAAACCAAATGCGTGCAAGGATGATTTTGGAAGATTACGTGTAGCTGGGGCCGTCGGCGTAACAGCCGATACGTTTGATCGAATGGATGCCTTAATCAACGCGGGTGTTGATGCAATTGTCATTGATACGGCACACGGACACTCGAAGGGAGTGATAGATTTATTGAAAGAAGCAAAAACGAGATATGCTGACAAGACCGTAGATCTAATTGTCGGAAATATTGCAACTGCTGATGCCGCTATTGCTTTAAAGGAAGCTGGCGCTGACGGTATAAAAGTAGGAATTGGTCCAGGGTCAATTTGCACCACACGCGTTATTGCAGGGGTCGGGGTTCCACAACTTAGCGCAATTATGGATGTGTCAGATGCACTTTTAGGATCCGATATTCCGGTTATTGCTGATGGCGGTATTCGATTCTCTGGAGATATCGTGAAGGCGTTGGCCGCCGGAGCCTCCTCTGTTATGGTAGGTTCCATGTTTGCTGGCGTTGAAGAGTCGCCTGGAGAAACGATCATTTATGAAGGAAGAAGATTTAAAACTTACCGCGGAATGGGCAGCATAGAAGCTATGCAACAAGGTTCCAAAGACCGTTATTTCCAGGATGTTGAGGACGATATCGCGAAATTGGTTCCTGAGGGAATTTCAGGCCGTGTACCGTTTAAAGGACGTCTTAGTGAAATATTATATCAGATGATCGGTGGTTTAAGAGCGGGAATGGGATATTGTGGGTCTGCGAACATGGCCGCATTGAGAAAAGCGAGATTCATCCGAATTACTGCTGCTGGAGTTCGCGAAAGTCATCCACACGACGTTGCAATTACTAGAGAAGCACCAAACTATACAAGTAGATAAACATGAAAATGAACGTAGCTAGGATTTTATTGATGGTCTTGTGCCTTAGCGGAGGGTTGCAAGCACAGGACAATCGGGTTTTGATGAATATCGGAGGTGACGATGTCACGGTTGATGAGTTTTTAGGCATCTATAACAAGAACAATACAAACAACGTGGTCGACAAAAAAACCATGAATGAGTATGTAGAGTTGTTCGTCAACTTTAAGTTAAAGGTGAAAGAAGCGGAGTCTCTCGGTATGGATACCAATGCAAAGTTTGTTCGAGAGCTTGGTGGCTATCGAAATCAGCTGGCCCAGCCATACCTAATAGATAAGAGTGTCAATGATCAATTGATACAAGAAGCTTATGATCGTATGAATCAAGATGTGGCGGCATACCATATTTTGGTGCGTGTCGCACCCGATGCATCTGGTGCGGACACTCTAAAGGCGTTAAACCGATTAAAGTCGCTCTCAAAAAACATTCGTTCAGAGGTCGATATGCAGGCGACCATCGCCAAGTTATCCGCTAATAAGGATGAAAATGTTATTGCAGAAAACCTTGGATACTTTACCGCCTTCTCCATGGTTTATCCATTTGAAAATGCGGCATATAACACAAATGTTGGAGAACTAAGCAAGCCAATCAGAACACGTTTTGGGTATCACGTGGTATTTGTCAAGGACAAACGAGCCGCGAGAGGTGAAATTCGTGTTTCTCATATTTTTATTCGTAGCACAAACACCGATTCAGAAGATCAAAAAGCTACTGCAGAAGCCAGGATTCGCGAAATCAGCAGTCGATTGAAAACGGGCGATTCATTTGATGATTTGGTAAAAGAGTTCTCTGAAGACAAGGCTTCAGTCAGTAAAGGAGGAATGTTGCCATGGTTTGGAACAGGTGGCACCGCTTCCGTGTTTGAGGAAGCCTCTTTTTCATTGAAAGAGAATGGTGACTTAAGTGATCCCGTATTAAGCAACTATGGATGGCACATTATTCGGCGCGAAGATCAAAGAGGAATTGCTGAGTTTGATAAACTCAAATCGACTATTAAAAAGCGTATTGAAAAGGACACCAGGGCTTTGAAAGGACGCACATATCTGCTTAAACAACTAAAGAAAGATTACGCGCTTACCTATAATCATACAAATAGGAAAAGTGCAGACAAGAACATCTCAAATGATCTCCTAGCGGGAAAGTGGAAAATGAACAAGGAATTAAAGGGTATGGACGCGGTGCTCTTTACTGTTTCTGACAATTTGAAGACTAAGAAGTCCATGTCTTTCACCCAAGAAGACTATTTAACGTTTATACAGAAGGTTCAAAAACCCAGAAAAGAAGGCGAAATGTTGAGCTCTGTTCTACCCGAATATTGGAACGCGTTTGTAAATGAAATGCTTATTCGATTTGAGGACAGCATTCTCGAGATGAAGCATCCTGAGTTCAAGGCCCTAATGCAGGAGTATCACGATGGAATTCTATTGTTCGATTTAATGGATCAGAAGGTTTGGTCAAAAGCGGTGAAGGATACTTCAGGGCTTGAGGCCTTTTATGAGGCACACAAGAGCGAGTATATGTGGCCAGAAAGAGCAGATGCTTCAATTTATTCATGTGCAAATGACGATGTGGTTAAAGCGACTATGAAGTTGGCCAAAAAGCGCGTTAAGAAGTCATTGACCGATGCCGATATCATGAAGGAAGTGAATGCGAATAATCCGCTCGACCTATCCATTCGTTCTGGTTTGTTTTCTCAAAAGGAAGATGATGTGATAAAGGTTACTCCGTGGTCTGCTGGAATTCATGATCTTACCATTGATGGAAAAAGAACCGTGGTTCAAGTCTACGACATTCTACAGCCTACTCCGAAGGCTCTGATTGAGGCGCGGGGCCTTATTACATCCGCATATCAATCTCAACTTGAAGACGATTGGATTGTTGAGCTTCGTGGTAAGTATCCTTTTGAAGTGGATCAGAAGGTGTTTGATTCCATTAACAAGTAAATTATAGCATTGAGAGCAGCTTACATCGGATTCATATTGCTCTTGTTTTGTGCATGCACAGAAGAGGAAGAGTCCATTGCCATAGTTGCCAAGGTTTCCGATAGCTATTTGACTTTAGAAGAATTGGAGAAGTCAATCCCAAATGAATTGGCCGCGGAGGATAGCGTGGAAATGGCGAATAACATCATTCAAAACTGGATGAATCGGGAGTTGATGTATTCCAAAGCCCTTTACAATCTCCGTACTGAGGAAACAGACATTGAAAGTCAAGTAGAAAAGTACCGAAAAGAGCTTTTCATCTTTGAATATGAAAAAGAGGTGATCAATCAAAAGCTGGATACCGTAATTTCTGAGGAAGAGATTAAAACATTCTACGGAGAGAATCAAGATATTTTTCAATTGAACGATTATATCTTGAAAGTACGTTACATGAAACTGCTTCCGAATAGTCCGGATCAAGAAAAAGTGAGTGATTGGATGAAATCGAGCGACCCTGAAACACAGGATCAATTACTCGATTATTGCCACAAATACGCGGTTAGTTGTTACAACGACTCAAACTGGGTCTACTTCAACGAATTACTCAGGGAATTGCCGATTGAAGTTTATAACAAGGGATCATTCTTAAGGACAGGGAAGTTCGTTAAGTTTAACGATGCAGGGCATACATACTTTTTATACATAATTGATATTCAGTCTAAAAACACGCTTTCGCCACTCGACTTGGAGAAGAAAAGAATTAGAAATTTGATTCTAAATAGGCGGAAAATTGAGCTGTTGAATACAATAACTCGAAGACTATACCGTGATGCAATACGAAGCGGAAAAGCACAGAAATATGATGAACCACAGATTAAGGAGTAGATTGACCATTATCATGGCTATGATTGGATCTGTTGGATTCGCTCAGCCTCAGACTATTGACAAGGTAATAGCCGTAATAGGGGAGAAGGTGGTCTTGCATTCTGACATAGAAGAGCAGGTAGACCAGATGACATTGAGCGATATGAAGGTCACTGAGAATACACGATGCGAATTGGTGGAAGACTTGATGTATCAAAAGCTCTTTGTCACTCAAGCCAAAGCTGATAGTATCGAAGTCACCGAAGAGCAGGTAGAGCAGGAACTAAGTCGAAGACTGAGGTATTTCATTTCTCAAATTGGATCGGAAGAAGAGTTGGTCAAGTTTTATGGCAAGACATTGGACCAAATCAAGGAAGACTTTAGAGATGAAGTTGAGGAGATTTTATTGATACAATCAATGCAGCAGAACGTTGTGGGGGCTGTTAGAGTGTCACCTGCCGATGTACGCGAATTTTACGCCCAGATTCCTAAAGATAGTTTGCCGTATATCAATTCCCAAGCGCGTGTGGCTCAAGTGGTTCAACTTCCACCGGTAAGCAAAGAGGAGGAAGAACGCATTAAGGAGAAGCTCCGAGGATTTCAAGAAAGGGTCAAGAACGGTGAAGATTTTGGAACGCTCGCATATCTGTATTCTGCAGATCCAGGATCGGCAGCTCAGAATGGAGAACTTGGATTTATGGATCGAACAGAGTTGGTGGTGGAGTTTGCCAATGCGGCCATTGGATTACAAAAAGACGAGGTGTCCGACATTGTGAAAACACAATTCGGTTTCCACCTTATTCAAATGATCGATCGAAAGGGCGATAGAATCAATGTTCGACATATCCTATTGATTCCTCAAACCTCAGCCACAGATTTACAAAAAGCACGTGCCAAGTTAGATAGCATCAAGGCGCAAATAGCGGCTGTTGATACATTTGGATTCTCGAACGCCGCGTTGGAGTTTAGCACAGATAAAGAGACTAGAATGAATGGTGGTGAAATGATGAACCCGGTAGACGGTACAAATTTATTTGAGTTGGAAACGCTTGGGCAAATTGATCGCTCTTTGTTGTTTACTGTTCAAAAACTAAATCCGGGAGAAATAAGTGATCCCGAGCTCTTCGAAACGCTTGACGGAAAACGCGCCTATCGATTAGTGCAGTTGAAGGAAATTACAAAGCCGCATGTTGCGAACCTTAAGGATGACTACAGCCGGTTACAAGAAAGCACCAAGCGAAAGAAGGAAAATGAGCGTCTGGAAGAGTGGATTGAGGAGCACAAAAACTCAGCCTATATATGGGTAGATGATTCGTATGCTTCGTGTCCATTTCAAACGAAGTGGGAAATAGCCGTTCGTTAGACTTATTTGTTCGGCTTCTTGATTTTATCCTCTTCGGTTAATCCACTGATTACTTCAATGTAGATTCCGTCAGAGAGACCCAATTCCAATTTACGTCTTTCAAACTGCTGCTCGGTGGTTTCAATCTCCACGTAAGCACCATCTTCTTCAAAGGATATCAGTCCTTCATCTATGGATAATACATTGTCTTTCCGCTCCAGAACTACGTTAGCATTCGCTGAATATCCGGCGCGAATAAACTGTGATGAGTCAATCTTCACAGCGGCTTCGATTTCGAACTTAATGGCCCCTTCATCTTGAACTCCCTTGGGTGAAATGTATTCCAAAGTAGCCGTAAACTCGTGAGACTCAATGGCCCCAATAGTCATTATAAGCTCCATTCCAAGATGTAACTTCTCTACCTCTGATTCATCTACCTGGCCTTGAAAGATTAAGTTTTCCATATCAGCGACACTGGCAATGGTGGTGCCGTCGTTGAAGTTATTTGCCTCAATCACATTATATCCCTCTTCAACAGGAACGTCAAGCACCATGCCTCTCACGGTAGACTTTATCAAGGTGTTTGAGCTATTTCCAGCTTTCTTAGAAACGCCATCCTTCACAATGGCGAGGGCATCCTCGGCGGCATTTACCTCTTCTAATGCTTGCTTTCGAGCCAATTCAAATGGTTGAAATTCAGCGGCTGAAATAACTTCTTGTGACAACAACGACTTGTTGCGATCATAGTCAACTTGAGAGTTCTCGAGCGAAATTTTCGCCCGATTCACTCTGTTTTCAGAATTGTTCAAGGAGACCATGTTTGGAATTACTTTGACTTTGGCAATCAGGTTTCCCTCCTCGATAATATCCCCTGGTTTTACATGAATAGATTGAATTATTCCTGAGATCTGTGGTTTGATAAATATTTCATTTCTAGGTACCACCGAGCCTGTGGCAACGCTTTTCTTAATGATGTCGCGGGTTTCCGCCTGTTCGGTTTCAAAGACTTCCGGTGGTGCCTGATCCTTTTCATAGAGGAACCAGATGGTCCAACCAAAAATGAGCAGGATGACCACTAAAAGAGAAATTCGAAGTACTGTTTTCATAATAGTTTATTCTGAGCGCAAGGCAATAATTGGGTTCACGGCGGCAGCTCTTGTAGAAGGGATAATCCCCGCTAGTCCGCCAGAGAATACAATAATTGAAAGAAAAATTAATGCTGTTTGAAGATCTATAGTTGGGTTGCGAAACATGCCGCCGCCTTCACCCATCATGCTGTTTACTAAATCCAACAAGGCGACACCAGCTGAGAGGCCCAAATAGCCTGCTATTCCTGTCAGGATGATCGCTTCAAGTATGATTTGAGATACGATTGTAAATGGAGTAGCTCCAATTGCCTTGCGTATTCCAATCTCTTTGGTACGCTCTTTCACCACAATAAGCATGATGTTGCTAACGCCGATAATGCCCGCCAAGAGGGTTCCGATTCCAACGATCCAAACAAGCACATTTATGGCAGAGAAAAGGCCGGAAATTTTTTGAAATTCAGTGTCTGCATTCCACCCACCAATTGCTCGTGGGTCTTCAGGATGAATATTGTGCCGTTTCTTTAATATGGCTCTGGCTTCTTTCTCAACCTCCCCAGCCGTGAATTCTGGCTTCGCCATAATGGAATACCATCCCACGCGCTCCCCTTGATTAAAGGCCCGTTGAAAGGTGGTTAATGGCGTGATGATGCTTTCTAAGTCGCGTTCGTTATGTCCTGATGTGAACTCCAAGTCGTGCACCCCGATGACCATAAAGTAGATTCCGCTAATATTAATGTATTCGCCTATTGGATTTTCGTTCGTCTCAAAAAGAACATCTCGAACACGCGAGCCAATTACAGCCACCTTTCGCTTGTCTTCTAGGTCCTTATTATTAATCCACCTACCTGCGGTGATCTTTTTCGGCGAAATAGTCATGATTTCGGGCACATCGCCAGAAACTCCGAAGCTGTTGCCCGAGTTTTTTCCGCGTGTCACATAGCTGCTTGAACGATATCCACCTAATTGTCTTTTTGGTGCGATAACAACCGCGCTGGTAAGCTCACGTTTAAGAGCTTCGGTGTCGCCATTTGTAAAGACGACTTGCTGACCCTTTCGAAATCCTTGATACGGCATGCTCGTAGATTGGCCCCACATGAAAAAGCTATTCGTAGCAAAACTTCCAAAGCTGCCCATCACACCGGTTTGAAGTCCATTTCCTGAGCCCATCAATATCACAAGCATGAACATGCCCCAAAACACCCCAAAAGCGGTGAGGATCGTGCGAAGCACGTTTTTGCTTAGCACATGATATATTTCTTGCCATCTGTCTAGATCAAACATATCAGTCTTCCCTTAAGGCATTAACTGGTTGAATACTTGCAGCTCGAATTGCGGGAACTAACCCGGCTAAACTTCCCGTAATTATCAGGAGAATGGTGGCGTTTATGGCCGTTCCAATATCAACTTCAGGGTTTGAGAAATACTCATTGCCTTGGATGAAATCTCCTGACCATTCAAGAAGTCCAACACCTAAGGTTAATCCAATATAGCCCGCTATGGTAGTAATGAAGATTGACTCCTGCATTATTAGGCCAACGATGCTTGACGAGGATGCACCAAGCGCTTTTCGAATTCCAATTTCCTTGGTGCGTTCCTTCACAACGATCATCATGATATTACTAACACCAACAATGCCAGCGCAGATTGTTCCGAATCCGATAAACCAAATGAATAGTCTAATTCCAGCGAATAAATCAGCGAATTTTTGATAGAACTCTGCTCGATTTCGTACATAAAGTGCCTTCTCGTCAGCTGGATCGAAGTTGAGTTTCTTGGATAAGCGTTCACGTATGTTTTGTACAATAGCGCCCGCTTCTTCAACCGAAGCGTCACCTGTGGTCATCGCCATGCGATCCACTCTGTTTGCCCCGCCAAAAACGCCTTGATGCGTAGATATTGGTATCCAAGTTCGACGCACATCTCTGTCGCCACCTTCGTCCATGTAGAACCCAATAACCTTAAATGGAATTCCGTTTATGTTGATGTATTCACCTACTGGATTTGATGTTCCAAATAATTCAATTTTCATGTCCTTGCCAAGACATGCCACTTTTCGTGCTTCTTGCACATCTAGGTTATTAATGAAACGACCTCCGAGTACTTCGATTTGTTCAGCTTCCTTTTCCTCAGGATGACAACCTAGTACACCGAAACTGCCTGTTTTATTTCCGTAGCTGATCTGGGTGATTCCGTTTAAGTATTTCCGAGAACTCAGGTTTTCGATGCCGGATACGTTCTTTTTCAGATCATCGAAATCACTGTTCTCAAGTTTGATTTCGCGGTCAGCATTGTAACCTCCATAGGGAATAGAGGTTTTGCCCGGAATGATCCAGACTGAGTTTAACGCGTCCCCTTTAAATTGGTTCTCGGTGCCGTGTTGAAGACCTTCTCCTGCGCCGAGCAAAAGAATCAGCATGAATATGCCCCAAGCTACACTAAAGCCTGTGAGGAACGTACGAAGCTTGTTTTTGCGAATCGTACTAAAAATCTCTTGCCACTTGTCTAAGTCAAACATGGCTCGTTTCATGGATTTTTCCGTCGATTAGCGTGATCTGCCTATCGGTCATATTCGCTATGTCATGCTCGTGTGTAACGATCAAAACCGTGATCCCGAGCTTGTTGACTTCACGAAAGAGATTCATGACGTTCTCAGAAGTTTGGGAATCTAAGGCGCCAGTTGGCTCATCAGCCAAAATGAGTTTTGGTTCAGAAATGAGTGCACGGGCAATGGAAACACGCTGCTGCTGTCCGCCAGATAGCTCATTAGGCATATGTTCAGCCCAATCTAGTAAACCAACTTTGTCGAGATACTCCCGTGCAATGATGTTTCGTTTCTTGCGGCTAATGCCTCGATAGTAGAGGGGAAGCGCCACGTTTTCCATGGCATTTTTATATCCTAATAGGTGAAACGACTGAAAAATGAATCCAATAAACTCATTTCGATATTGTGCTGCTTTTTTTTCTGAAAGCGACTTGATCAGCGTGTTGTCAAGGTGATAGGACCCGCTGTCATATGCATCAAGAATTCCAAGAATGTTTAGTAGCGTTGATTTCCCAGAACCTGACGAGCCCATGATCGAAACTAGTTCGCCAGAGCCGATTTCTAGATTCACATCCTTTAGCACATGCAACTCATGGTTGCCTGTGCTGTAATACTTGTTTATGTTTTTAAGGGAAATCAAGTGTCAAATGTAGGCTGTCTCATCAACGTTTTCGGATTCATAATGTTCTACACCGCTTGAATAATGATGACAGGTTAATGTATCGTGTGAGTGGGCAAAAAAAAAGCGACCATTAGTCGCTTTTGTAGAGTTTTTAAAATCTATTCTTCACACGTACAATCGTAGGATGTTTTCAGCGACCAATCGTTACCTTGATAAGTCTGACTTTCCTCAAATGAAAGGCTAGATGCTTCATATGAAGAAACCGCATCGTCAAAGTCACCTCGCTTTTCACACAGCTCCTGCGAATTATCTTGGTAATCTTGGGTGTACACGTCTGTAATGAAATCTTGATCTGCCTGAGGCATGCCATCTGCGAATTCAAATGTGTTATTTCCAACACACGCACAGTCGGTGCATTTTTGGCAAGAGGTTAGGGTAAAAGCGAATGCTGCAATTGCAGCGAAGAATAACTTATTCATGGTTTCAAATTTTGACAAAGGTCGCGATTTTAACCATAAAAAAAGGGCGCGAAAAACGCGCCCTTTTTAAGAATTATAGATGAATCGTTTATTGAACGATCAAAGTCTGAACTTCACTCGAAGTCTCGCTTACCATCTTGATCAAATAAGCACCGCTAGCCAATTCAGAAGCGTTCACTTCGATGACTTGTTGTCCATTATATGATTGAGTGTAAACTGAACGTCCAGCGTTGTCGATGATTGTAACATCAAGCGTGTTGAAATCAGAACCTGCAGCGATGAAGAAATTATCAGTCGCTGGGTTAGGATATACTTCAAACGCCTTAACCTCAAGTTCATCAACTCCTATTGGATCTATGTTGATATCCTTGCTCTTCAAGCTTTCGCCACAACCGTTGTCTACTACTAGAGTAACAGGATACGTTACCGGAACTCCACTAAAAGGGAATACATATGTTGGGTTAGCAGCAGTAGAAGTATCAATGCTGTTAAACGTCCATAAGTATGTAGTATTTGGGCTAGTGTTAGTAGAGCTTGCACTGCTGAAAATAATAGCAGTTCCACCTGTACCTACATAGTCAATGGCAGCTTCTGGCTCACCTAGAACAAGTAGATCAAATGCAGCAGTTGAAACACAACCATGAATATCCGTTGCAGTAACAGTATAAGCGCCACTTGCAGAGAATTCATTTGCTGCAGCAGTTTGTGCGGATCCACCAGACCAAGCGTAAGAAGAACCATCAGGGATAGTAGCATCTACAGTTAATGGTGCATCGTCTTCACAACCTTCTACGTCAGCAAGCTGAACGGCAACTGATTGAGAAATAGAGATAGTAGCTGAACTCTCACATCCATCTTCCATCTTCGTTACCGTGTACATTCCTGGGGCATCAGCATCAACTGTTGCAGTTGTTGCTCCATTGCTCCATGCATATGTTGCAGCTGATCCTCCACCTGGAGTTAGCGTTGCAGTTTCGTCAGCACAAATGTGAGCAGAAGAATCTAGCGTCGCATCAGGAACTAAACGTATAACAACATCGTCGGTAGCGTTGCCACAGAACTCAGTTGAAAGAACAACATTCACAGAAAAGTTAGAAGGCTCGCTGCTTGCAGGGCTTAATGTGATTGATGAAGTTGTATATGTTTGAGTTGAACCACCATTTTCAGAAACACCCCAAGCTACAGATTGAGCTGGTCCAGCTTCAATAAGAAGTTCATTTCCGCATAATGTGTCATCACCACCAAGGCTAAAGCTATTTGCATTAACAAATTCCATAGCGCCTATATCAGGGCTTTGAGTACTTCTCGTGTTTCCTGCAATATCAGAAGCCACTGTAGAAAGTGGAGTTCCAGCATCGCTAAGCGTATCGTTACATGTAACACAGGTAAACAAGTCTTGCCAGTTTGGATCTGTTGAAACAGAGTTTTCATCCTGACCAGTTGCCTCGGACATTGCTTCTACCGTTTGGTAAACGCTATTGCCCCAATATGTAAGCGATCCACCGGTATTGTAATAGTTGTTGTTGTCACTTTCGTTTACAGTGAATCCGCCAACCATATACAAGGCATAACCTGTTCCCATATTCGCGAAACTGTTATTCTTTATGTTGATTGCGCCACCTTGATAGATGTAACCAGCATATGAGTTATTGTTTCCAGATCGAGTAAAGGAGTTGTTATAGATGTCGAGCAAACCTGATTGAGACATATATAAAGCGTAGTAAGCAGTGCTTGAAGTAGTGTTACCCGTCGTGATACAGTTGTTTGCCATTACACTACGTGGGTTACTAGATCCAACACATGAATACATGTACATCGCATAGTACCAGCCATTTCCAGTGGTAGCGCCGCAATAGTTGCTGGTGATATTAAAGTTGTCGCAATAATACCAGTATCCCATACCGTAGTATCCATATCCATACTGGAATGCAGAATCGTTTGTGATTGTATTTCTATTGAATTCGACACCATCAAAGTACCAGATGTAACCACCATAGTAAGTTTGGTCCTTCATTTTGTTGTCTTCAATCGTCAAATTCATCTTCTTGGTAGCTGTGCTTCCAGAGTTTGAATAGAACCAACATGATCCTTTTTCAATACGGTTGTTTGTTAACGAAACGTCACTTCCAGTACCAGGCATGTTAATTACCGACTGATAATTTGTGCTTGTTCCTGTATTACCTTTTAACCAGTTACCATCTAAGGTAATGTGATCAGATTGTCCGGCGATGACTGCAACGTTTCCATAATAAGAACCTGTGTTGGTCATTTTCACATCGCTAAACGTAATGTAATCCGCTCCGTCGAACTTGATTACATATCCATTTGCAGAGCTTGTACCAGCATAAGTAATTACAACATCACTCGCATTTCCACTAGCACTTTGGAATGTAACTGTAGCATCTTCGCTTGTTCCAATGATTTCATTGAATTCAACCTGCTCGTTATAAGTACCAGCAGCAATATTGAAAATTACATCACCACATACTCCAAATGATTCTAAATCTGTAGCAGCATCGTTGATAGTAGCGTAGTCTCCAGGTATGCCAAATGTTCCAGACAATCCAGTGGCAGTAACCATTGATTTCTCGTCGTTAGCATTAAGGCTATCCTGAACTCCATTTGGCAATTCAGTCCAAACAGTTAGGTCATCGCCATTAGTGAAAGATACATTGGCAATTGTTAGTGTATCAAGACCTCCTTGTGGAGCAACTGATCCAGTATAGTACATCGCAACCGGAGTTGACGTGTTTACTTGGTAGTAGATTGAACAGTTTTGAAGTGTGTCAGATCCTAAGTTTTGAACCGATACATCAATATCCACAGAATCCAAATCACATGTAGGAACTACAGGATTAAGAATCGCGCCAATTCCAGCATCGTTGTTGAATGGAGGAAGGATAGTTAGGTTATAATCCTCAGCTTCACCATAAGGTAAAGTATTACAAGGGTGCATTCCAGACGAACCGTAGTATAAGGTTCTAATTCGCATTCGCGTAGTACCTGGAGTTGCAGTTGCAGGTATATCAAAGGAACCTGACCAAGTAGAGTTAGCTGCTTGACTTAAAGCAAAAGCAACTTGCTCACCTGAATCATAGAAGTCATCATCCTGATTCCAGTCTACCCAGATATAAACATGAGTTGCATAGGTTGTTCCTGTACCAACACTGAAATTCACTGTACTGTTCGTAAGTGCAGTATGACCTAAGGATGAATAATACGTGTATCCAGTGCTGTTTGAACAGCCTTGGTTGTTATTCGTAATGTTCACAGAACCACCAGTGGTGCTGAAACTATTCACGGTCATATTATAGGTTCCACACGCGACGGTGTAGGCGGGGGTGCAGTACTGCGCTGACGCATTCTGCTGAAGGCCAAAAAAGGCTGCCAAGAAAGTTGAAAAAAGTAAAAGTTTTGCTTTCATATAAAAAGTTTATTGATTTAGCATTCGAAAATACGTTTTCATCACGATATTTTTAGCATTTATCGAAAATATACTGTTGGAACTGGTATTCCCTTCAAAAGCTGGTCTTGGAACAAAAGAAAAGCGCCCCGATGCGGGGCGCTTTTCTTCAAATCAATTAATCAGTTTTTATTTACTGCTTAATTAAAGCGTTTACAGAGCTAGCTCCATCAACAGAGATCTTAACAATGTAAGAACCTGCAGTAAGATCAGAAACATTCACCTCACCAGTCGTTTGACCAGCAGCAATAGTTTGTGAGCTCAATACTCGACCTGCAACATCCATTACTTCAATTGTACCCTTTGCAGATGCTTCATTAGCAAGAACAAAGTTTACGTTATCAGCAGCAGGATTAGGATACAATCCGAATGAACCTTCAGCAATCGCTCCAATTCCTAGTGGATCTGGAGTAACTTCCATAGTCGTAACATCTGTACCACAACCGTTGTCGATTGTTAAAGTAACAGTGTAAGTAGTTGGGTTGTTAGGATCGCTCCATGGATAGTTAGCAGTTGCATTCGCAGTGCTAGCAGTTTGTCCATTGTATCCAAAGTCCCACAAGTACGTTGTGTTCGAAGAGATATACAATGAGCTTGTTCCATCGAAGAACCATGCATTTCCTGAGTGTGTCTCAGTAATAGCAGCTTCTGGAGTTTCAAGAACAGTTAACTGGAAGTCATCATCAGAAGAACATCCGTAGCTATCTGTAGCAGTAACTGAGTAAGAACCAGCATCGCTGAAAGTGTTAGCAGCAGTGTTGATGCTAGAACCACCAGACCAAGCATATGAAGTACCATTTGCAATGGTAGCGTCAATAGTCAATGGAAGATCATCAGCACACGCGTCAAGATCAGTGATTTCAACAGCAGCAGACTGAGAAACTACAATAGAAGTAGAGCTTTCACAACCATCTTCCATTTTAGTTACAGAGTAAGTACCTGCTTCGTCAACAGTAATAGTTGCAGTAGTTGCACCTGTTGACCAAGTATAATCAGCAGCACTAGATCCACCTGGCTCAAGGTCAAGTGTTTCGTCAGCACAAATGTGATCAGAAGAATCAAGTGTAGCGTTTGGTACCAAACGAATCACAGCAGCATCAGAACCACTTCCACAGAACTCAGTAGTAATGTTTACAGATACATTGTAAGTAACAGGCTCAGTTGTAGCAGTAAGTGTTACAAAAGACTGCGTAGAAGTTTGATTGTTTACGTTCCAAGTCACAGACTGAGCTGGACCAGCTTCAACAATCGCTTCATTACCACAAATGGTATCATCACCACCAAGGGTGAACGTAGCCGGAGTTACATACTCAACAGCACCGATATCCGGCGTAGAAACGCTTCGAACGTTATCGTCGATATCATCACTCAAGTTACTGATTACAGTACCAGCGTTTCCGAGGGTATCGTTACATGTAGTACATGTCAACCAATCTTCCCAGTTAGGATCAGAAACAACAGAGTGCATGTCCTGACCAGTAGCAGTTTGGTGATCTTCAAGTGTATTGTACACAGAAGAACCGAAGTATGTTAACTGACCTGATGTGTTGTAGATGTTGTTGTAATCACTTGTGTTGATTGCAAACGCACCATTTACATACATAGCGTAACCAGGACCCATGTTTGCGATACTGTTGTTAACCAAGTTCATAGCACCACCTTGATAGATGTATATGCCATATGAGCTATTGTTACCCATTCTCGTAAAGGAGTTGTTGTAAATATCTACAAGCCCTGACGAATAAAGGTACAAAGCGTAGTAAGCAGTAGGAGAAGTCGCGTTTCCTGTAGTGATACAGTTATTTGAAATTTGGCTTCTAGGATTGCTTGATCCAACACAATTATATAGGTACATAGCATAGTAGTATCCATTCTGGGCTTCAGCGCCTACATAGTTCTTAGTTATGTTGAAGTTGTCACAATAGTAATAGTAGCCTAAAGCATAGTATCCGTATCCATATTGGAATGCAGAATCATTTCGAACTGAGTTTCTGTTTACTTCAACACCATCAAAGTAATAGATGTACGCACCATAATACGTCTGGTTTTTCATGTCGTTGTCCTCAATGGTCAAGTTCATTTTCTTAGCCGTTGTGCTACCTGAACTTGAATAGAACCAAGTTGCTCCTCTTTCAAGGCGGTTGTTGGCAAGGGTCAAGTCATTTCCTGTTCCAGACATGTAAAACAATGACTGAGTTGTGGTTGAAGTACCCGCGGCACCTTTTGCCCAGCATCCGTCTACTGTCACATGGTCAGAAGATCCTGAAAGCGTAAAACAGTTTCCGTTTGTATTGAAAACTTTTACGTTTTTGAACGTAATCCAGTCTGCACCACCAAAGTCGATGGTGTATCCAGAAGCGTTCTCAATCTTCACAGAGCTCCAGTTGCCACTGGCGCTTTGGAATGTAACCGTTGCATTCTCGCTTGTTCCATCAATTTCACCAAAAGAAACAGACTCGTTATACGTACCAGCGGCAATATTGAAAATCACATCACCACAGATACCCTTAAGCTCAAGATCATTTCGAGCGTCAGAAATGGTAGCATAGTCAGCTGGAATAGCATACGTACCTGAAAGACCATTGTATAAGCCAACTCCTACTGTATCGTTAGTAGTGGCACTATCTTGAACACCGTTTGGCATCGAAGTCCAAACCAATAGTTGATCACCTGAACTAAATGAAATACTAGACTCAACTGTCGCCAATGTATCAGATTGAGAAGGAATGTTTCCAGTCCAATAGTTTGAAACTGGAGTACCTCCGTTAATGGAATAGTTAAGCGAACAAGAAGTCAGTGCTACCAATCCTGGATTCATTAACATAATGCTGATTGTAGTATCCTCAGAACAAAGTGGTGCGTCTGGCGTGATAAGATCACCAGGTTGTGCGTTGTTTGTTGGAACAGAAAACTCATCAGCCCCAATATCTGGTGTTGAAGTGCTTCTTGTTTGACCATCGATATCCGTAGTGATTCCAAGTGGAGCGCCGGCGTTGTTCATTGCCAATGACAAGGAGTGCAGGTCGTTATTAGCTTGGAAGCTAGGGTCAGCAGCCACAGAATTCGCATCAGCACTACAGGCCGATTGCCATTGTCCGATTGTTGTCCCAGAAGCTCCAGAATATGTGTCATAGTTGTTGATTTCAGTACTTGATCCGCCCATTGTATAAGCGTTGTTATTGAAATTCACCATGCTAGCAAATGCCCCGTTTCCAGAATAACCATAAAAACTATAGCCGTTTCCTCCCATGTTCGCTAAAAGGTTATTGGCGAAAGAGGAAGTTGCATAGTTACCATAGATGTAACCCGTATATGCAGTGCCGCTCGTAAACGTTGCAAGCGAATTATGATGAACGTCCGTATACTGAGTGTAATACATCATCATTCCATATTGCGTTCCTCCGTTTGGATTAGCACAAGAGATCATGTTGTTGTGAAACTTTATTCGCTCTGTAGATGTTCCCTGAGCATAGTATAGGTAGAAACCATAAGTCGTTCCACTGTTATCTAGCTCTAAAGTGTTACCAGAAATTTCAGACCCGGGACCCGCATAGTATGTATACATTCCATAACATGTGACTGAAGCGCTTGAATTATGAATGTAGTTGTCCTTAATGGTAAGTTTTGGCGTAGAACCATAACCATAGATATAAGCACTCATATAGTAGAAATCCACTATCTCGCTGTTGGTAATCGTAACTTCACAATTCGTGTTTGCCTGATATAGGTAGCCATAGATACCATAGTATCCACCTTTTATTTGGCATTCATCGAAAGTAAAAGACTGCTCGCCTCCGTAATATCCATACAGGTATACAGGGTACGTTCCTCCAGAATACGCTGGAACTTCGATTTGACAACCTTCGAACATTATGTCCCGATACGAGTAGGAGCTGTTGTTATACGCATATATATACACGCAATAAGAACTTGTTCCGATCAAATCAAGATCACGAAATGTGATGTTGTTCAACGCGCCGTAACCCATGTTGATTACATAGCTGCTGCTTGTAATTACAGGATTGGCTGTGTTATTACCGTCACTTTGGAACGTAATAACATTGGTAGATGACGATCCGGTGATACTCGTTGGGAAATTTACCGTTTCCGAATATGTTCCTTCATCGACATTAAATGTAACAGGTCCGTTAATACCGCTACTGCCAAGTGCAGACACCGCTGCAGAGAAAGTTTGGTAGTTTGTGCCGCCTGTTGCGGAGCCTCCATCGATTGTGTAGGTGCCGCTCAGCTGAGCGAAACTTCCAAAAGCAATCAAAGCTCCTGAAAGAGAGAGTAGAACTTTTTTCATATTGAATTAATTTAAATTAAACAGGAAAAGTACTTCGCCCTGAATTCTGAATTTGATCAATATGAATGGGATAATTGGATGACTTATCGAGGTGTAAATTCGATTCGGATGACAATTGATCGATGAATAGCGTAAATTGATAGATGAAACGAAATTTCACCCATTGGTTTTTCTGCAAAGTCAGGTAATTATTCGCGTTTACACCACGCTACTTGGGGCTGTCTGATACTGAAAACCCATGAACGCGGCTATGCGCATAGAACGCGAACTGATATCCCAAAGTCGGGATGTGTCATCAGCATAGAATCCTTTATCAAACGCATCTAAATATTTTGAATAAATTTTCCCTTCTAAACAGAAAGGCGGAGTTATTCCGGCGATTTTCTCGAGATATAAGTTGGCTAGGTATTTATCAGGAAAGTCCGTTAAATCTTTTGATATGAATCGATATGGGCGAAAGAGATAGCTTAATCTATGTTCTCGATCGTGATATCGCTCCTCAATTGATAAATTCACCCTCGGTACATTCCAGAGCGGTTTCATTTCTTGTTTTTCACTTCTTGGTAGAAATTGTGCATTGACTCGTGAGTTTATTATATGACCAGCATTCTGAAATAGCCTTCTGAAGGATCGTTGGGGGCCAACGACGATCTCCTTAGTTTCAATATTCCTTAGGCCACGAATAAATATGGCTGCCGCATAATCAGGGCATCCAAAGGTGATGTCGATGCCTCCATCAGGAAGATACCAATTTCCAAAAGTTTTTTGCTCATTCGAATTATCAATATTCGGATCGGGATGGACATCGTTCATTGTTTGAAGTAAGAACTCAGCCTCAATAAGTTCGTAAATACCATCGGTTGTTTTAATTAGCCAATTGCTAAATACTTCTTCAGCGAAGGGTTTAAATGCCTCAGTTAGGTTTGGTTTTGGCTCTATTGAGGCCAAGCTGCGCAGCTCTTCCAATTCGGAATGAGCATACTGCATAGATGTAGTGGTCATGGTAACACTAAAACGCTATAGGAAGTAACTGGTGGCTTCGAGGAATCGGGAAACAGCCAAGTATTCGACCAGATCAGATTTGTGCGCAGATGAAACCCTGAAAATAGTAGTCAAAAGTGAGCCAATCAGGAGTACTTTTAGTGGTCCTTCTGGCTCCGTGGAATGGATCAAGCTCAATTCGCGGGGCTCATTTTGGTCTTTTCAACTTTCATGTCACTTAAGTCTTCGACTCAGCTCCAGAAACTTAAAAATCCCGTTCACTGTCGCGAAGGTCTTTATCACCAAGTGACCCAATCAGGACTCGAACCTGAAACCTGCTGCTTAGAAGGCAGCTGCTCTATCCGGTTGAGCTATTGGTTCTGTAAGGGTTTGAGGATTTTAAGATTTAATGACTGGCAGTAAAATGTCAGTTATGCATGTATATTATTCTAAGTTGGAACTTGTTAAACCCTCTGCTGGGAGTTATTATGTGAAGTTTTATTTTGCGGGGCGCAGATACAGA